>Ga0157372_10000605_pt1 | contig 39162 bp, 45 predicted proteins | sample C55metaG_FD_115307 | JGI IMG/M metagenome (GOLD analysis project Ga0157372, IMG submission 115307) | Corn rhizosphere microbial communities from Kellogg Biological Station, Michigan, USA - C5-5 metaG | ecosystem: Host-associated > Plants > Roots > Rhizosphere > Soil | place: USA: Michigan...
CGCCGCCCAGCCGCTCGACCAGGCCCATTGGAAATTGTAGCCGCCGAGCCAGCCGGTGACGTCGACTGCCTCGCCGATCGCGAAGAGGCCGGGGACCTTGCGGGCTTCCATCGTCTTGGAGGAGAGGCCGTCGGTGGAGATGCCGCCGACGGTGACCTCGGCCTTGGCAAATCCCTCCGTGCCATTAGGTCGGAATTGCCAATCGGCGAGGCGGGCTTCGACCTCGGCCAGGGCAGCGTCGCGCTTTTCGTCGAGCGGGCCGGGGAGCGCGACGCGCTCGGCCAAGGCTTCGGCGAGGCGGTCGGGAAGCAGGTCGCCGAGCACCGAGCGCAGGGTCGCGCGCGGGCGGCTGCGTTTGGCGGCGAGGAGCCATCCTCGCCCGCCAGGCAGGAAGTCGATCGCGATCGGCTCGCCATGGCGCCAGTAGGACGAGATTTGGAGGATGGCGGGGCCCGATAGCCCGCGGTGGGTGAACAAGGCCGCCTCGGCGAAGCTGGCGCCGCCTGCGCGCGCCACTACCGGCGCAGCGACCCCCGCAAGATTACGGAACAAGGCTTCGTCGCCTGCCAGCGTGAGGGGGACGAGGGCGGGGCGGGGTTCCACCACCTTGAGACCGAACGAGCGGGCGAGATCGTAGGCGAAGCCGGTCGCGCCGAGCTTGGGGATGGAGGGGCCACCGGTTGCGATCACCAGCGCCAGCGCGGTGGCGGTGCGTTCGCCATAGGCGACGCGGTAGAGGCCGTCGGCATGGGCGATGTCCCGGACCGGGTCGCCAAGATGGAGCGTGACGTCGCCTGCCGCGCATTCGTCGAACAGCATTGCGACGATCTGTTTCGCCGAGCCATCGCAGAAAAGCTGGCCGAGCGTCTTTTCGTGCCAGGCGATCCGATAGCGATCCACCAGCGCGATGAAGTCGGCGGCGGTGTAGCGGCTGAGCGCCGAGCGGGCGAAATGCGGATTGGCGCTGAGATAGCGATCGGGCGCGACGTCAAGATTGGTGAAGTTGCAACGCCCGCCGCCCGAGATCAGGATCTTGCGCCCCGCCTCCGGCGCGTGATCGATCAGCAGCACCCTGCGCCCGCGTTGCCCGGCTACCGCGGCGCACATCAGCCCGGCGCCACCGGCGCCGAGGATGATTGCGTCATAGGGATGCGGAGAAGCCATGGTGGAGCCCGTGGCATGGCTCGCGCCGACTTGCCAGCGCCGCCGCGCGGTGCCAACGCGCCGGCATGGCCAAGGAAATGACCGGCGGCTGCCAGTGCCGACGCATCCGCTATCGGGTGACGCTCGACAATGACGACGCCTATCTCTGCCATTGCAAGATGTGCCGTCACGCGACGGGTGGAGCGTCGATCGCGTTCGTCAGCGTCGCGCTGGACCGCCTCGCCTGGGAGACCGAGCCCGACTGGTACCGCTCCTCGCCGATCGCGGAGCGGCCTTTCTGTTCGACCTGCGGGACGCCGTTCGGCTTCCGCTTCGTCGAGAATGCGACCCACATGGACCTGACGTTGGGGTCCTTCGACGAACCGGAAGCTTTCCGGCCGGTCCACAATTATGCGATCGAAAGCGCGCTGCCGGCCTGGCAGGACACGTCGCACCTTCTGGGCAAGCGCTCGGACGAAAACCCCAATGTCACCGATCGCTGGATGAAAGCCGTTGGCAAGCTCCCCGACTGATTTTCCCGTAACCTATTTCAAGAGCCATGACGGGCTCGACCTGGCCTATCGCGAAATGGGTGCGGGCCGGCCGGTCGTGCTGATCCATGGCCTGTTCTCGAACGGATGGGTGAACTGGATCCGCTACGGCCACGCGCAATTGCTGGCGGAGGCCGGTTATCGCGTGATCATGCCCGATTTGCGGGGACACGGCATGAGCGCCGCGCCGCACGATGCCGCTTATTACCCGCCTGACGTGCTGGCGGAGGATGGGGAGACGCTGATCCGGCATCTGGGCCTGAGCGACTATGACCTCGGCGGCTATTCGCTCGGCGGTCGGACGGTGCTGCGCATGCTGGTGCGCGGCGCACGACCGCGCAAAGCGATCCTGTCCGGAATGGGACTGGAAGGGATATTGGATCCCGACAAGCGGCGCGATTTCTTCCGGACAGTGCTGACTGGCCTGGGACTGCACAAGCGCGGGAGCGCGGCGTGGATGGCGGAGGCCTTCCTCAAGACCACCGGCGGCGATGCGCTCGCGATGCTGCCGTTGCTCGATACCTTTGTCGCCACCACGCGTGAAGAGATCGGCGCGATCAGGATTCCGACGCTCGTCCTGTCGGGCGAGGACGATCATGACAATGGATCGTCCGCGGAACTCGCCAAGTTACTGCCCCAAGGTGAACTGGTCGAAATCGCGGGAAATCACATGACTTCCGTGCTTCCGCCCGCGCTGGGGCGGTCGATCCTGGAATTTCTCCAGCAAGTTTAATGGTTAACGCCGGACTAACCATCTTGACCTGAACCCGTATCCGGGCTCTGCCTGTTCCGTGAACTCTAATGGGGGGAGTTTGCGTGGGTGATGTTTTACATTTCAAAATCTTGGGTCGATTCCGGCTGCGGCGCGGATCGTGACAGCCTCTTAACGACTTCTGGGGTAAGAAGCGGGCATGATCTGTAGGGCGAGCATCAGCGCCATGGCCAACGCCATGCGTGCCGGATCGGCGCTGGGCTAGGATCTCGCGGCAGCACGCGCATGATCCTGGTCGCGATCCTTTGCACCCCGCTGGTCATCAGCGGGCTGTTTGCGGGAGCGTTGCTCGCCATCTGGCGGCGGCGGCGCGAGGCCACGCATGCCATGAGCTGGGGCGCGGCGTTCGCGGCGATCATGGTCGGCTGGCTGTCGGTGCTGGGAACGACCTTCATCCTCGACGTGGCGCCGCTGCCCGGCGCGACGCCCAGCCTGTGCTGGCTCGCGGCGGCCCTGCTGCTGGTGCACGGGCTACGCCAGCGCGGCGGGCGGCCGGACCGGGCGGCGGCGCTGGGCGGGATCTGGACCGGGATCGCGCTGTCGATCAGCCTGCTGCAGGACCTGACGCCGGTCATGCGCGACCAGATCCCCGCAACGATCGCGCTGCTCAACGGGATCGGACTGTTGCTCGCCGCAGTCGCGGTCGGGCCGCGGCGGACGCGCAAGCATCGCGGCTTCGACTGGTATGCGACGGCGCTGCTTGTCGCGTTCGCGTGCGCCAATCTGGTGCTGGTCGTAGGTTTGGTCGGGATCGAACATGAGACCAACCAGGCGATCTCGTTCATCGCGCTCGGTTCGGCGGCGGCCTATGTGGCGCTTGGCCTCGTGACGGTGCTGCTGCTCAACAAGGATTTCGGGATCGTGCTCGAACGGTTGGCCCGCACCGACCCGCTAACGGGGGTGTGGAACCGACGCGGCTTCGACGAGGCGGCGCCGCACCTGCTCGCAAAGATGGTGGCGGAGCATCGCGACAAGGCGGCGGTCGCGATCGCCGACATAGACAGCTTCAAGGCGATCAACGACTGCTACGGGCATACGACCGGCGACCAGGTGCTGGTCCAGTTCGCCAAGCTGCTGGGCACCGCGATCCGTCCGGGCGACCTGCTCGCGCGGCTGGGCGGCGAGGAATTCGTGCTGCTCGCGATCGGGGTCGACGCGCTCGAATTGTACCAGCGGGTGGAGCATGTCCGCGGGCTGGTGGCGCTGCCCAACGAGGACGGCGTCGCCTTGCCCTCGATCACCGCGAGCTTCGGCGTCGCGCAGTTGAGCATCGATACGCTCAACCTGCGCGACGCGATGGAGCGCGCCGACCGCTCGCTCTACCAGGCCAAACGCGAGGGCCGGAACCGCACCGTCATCGACCACTGGCCGCAAGGCGCGATGGCGGACGAGGCGCAGGATACGCCCGCGAGCTGAGGCCGGATCGCCACTAGGCCAGCAGGATGCGGCGCACCTCGCCATCGGGGTCGTCGGTCATGCGACACTCGTTATCGAAGATCATTGTCTGGCAGCGCTGCGGGTCACTCGGCGTCCAGGCGAGCCCCGGCTGGCTGGGATTGCCCGTGCGCGCGAAATTGGCCCAGGCGGTGCTCATCTTGCGTGCGAGGGCCTGGGCCTGCGGCGTGTTGCCCGTCCCCTGCGCGCAAAGCCGGGTATTGTCGAAACAGAAAGCAAGCTCGGCCGTGTGCCAGGCACCGCACTGACCGTCGAGCTGCGGCGACTGCCAGGTGAACCAATATTGGTAGACCGGGGCGGCATGCTGTTCATATTTGAGCCGGACCATGCGCTGGACGTTGTTGCGCTGGCCATAGCCGCCGACGCCGTAGGACAAGGTGCGGATGCTCTTTTCCGGATGCGCGCGCTTCATCGCCGCGATCAGAGCAACCGCCTTGTCGGCGCCGAAGCTCCTGGTCAGGTTTTCGCGCCACTGATCTTCGGTGGGGTTCGAGCCATAGCCCATACCCTCTTCGCTGACCGAGCCGATCAGCACCGGCACGTTGCGCGACACGTCGGGCGCGGCGTCCTGGTAGGAACGCAGCGTGATGATCTTTCCGTCGAGCGTCGGGGACCAGCCGACGCGGGGCGCGCCGCCGGCCGGGAAGCCAAGGCCGCTGGGGCCGCGGACCGGACCGTTGATCTTGGCGGCCGCCGCATTGCCCGCGGCAAACAGCTTCGCCCAATCCATCTTCTGCAGCGAAGCGATATCCTTCGGGCCAAGCTCAAGCTCGCGCATCGTCTGGCGGGCAAGCTCGCGCGATTGCTCCGCGGTGGGAATGTTGCCGCCACCGCCCGACTGGATCGAGGCGCGATGGATCAGGCCTTGCGCCGACGGCATGCCGAGCAGGGTCGTGACCTTGGAGCCGCCGCCCGACTGGCCGTAGATCATCACGCGGTCGGGATCGCCGCCGAAGCGCGCGATATTCTCGCGCACCCAGCGCAGCGAGGCGACGAGGTCGGTCATGCCGACATTGACCGAATCCTCGTAGCCCGCGCCGCCGATTTCGGAGACGTCGAAGAAACCGAGGATGTTGAGGCGGTGGTTGACCGAAACCTGCACGACATCGTGGTGGCGCGCCATCTGCGCCCCGTCGTGCGAGGCCAGCTCGTAGGACGAGCCGAAGGCGAACCCGCCGCCGTGGAAATAGACCATGACCGGACGATTGCCGCTGAGCGACGGCGTCCAGATGTTCAGCTTCAGCATGTCCTCGCCCAGGAACCCGTCGGTCCATTGCTGCAGGAACGTATGTTCGACGGCGCGGAAGTTATGGAGCGTCTGCGGGCAGTTCGCGCCGTAGGCGAGCGCGTGATATTCCTCGGTCCACGGCTTGGGCGGCTTGGCCGGCAGCCAGCGGTTCTCGCCGCCGGTCGTGTCGCCATAGGGGATGCCCTTGAAGGTGTAGACGCCGTCGTCGACATAGCCGCGCACCGGGCCATATTGCGTGCGTGCGACCGCACTACGCGGCGTCAGGCAGGTGTCGCTTTGGCTTGCAGCGCGCCGGGTGGCGGGGGCCGCGCGCGCTCCTCCCGGCGCTGCAAGGCCCGCCCCGGCTGCCATGCCGGCCAACAGGGCCGAACGCCGATCCAATCCACGATGATTGTTATGGTCCGACATTGATCCTCTCCCCTGGACGCGTGGCGCGGGGAGCGGCACGGCACGAGATGATTATTTGTCGGACATAAGAAGCGCAGGGGGACCGGGCGTCAAGCCGTTTGAGGGATCAACGCCCGGTGCCGGGACGCGGCAATTTTACCGGAAGGGCGGCTCGTTGAAGGCGCGCAATTTACGGCTGTGGAGCTCGTTGCCAGCCAGTTTGAGTTCGTCGATCGCGGCGATGCCGATGCGCAGATGCTCGGCGATGGCGCGTTCGTAGAAGCGGTTGGCCTGGCCGGGCAGCTTGATCTCGCCATGGATCGGCTTGTCCGAGACGCAGAGCAAAGTGCCGTAGGGCACGCGGAAGCGAAAACCCTGCGCGGCGAGCGTGGCCGATTCCATGTCGATCGCGACCGCGCGGCTCTGGCTGAAGCGCAAGGCCGAGCTGGTGTAGCGAAGCTCCCAGTTACGATCATCAGTGGTGACGACGGTGCCGGTCCGCAGGCGCGCCTTCAGCTGCTCGCGGCTTTCGCCCGAGACCTTCTCCGCCGCGCGGTCGAGCGCGCGCTGGACCTCGGCGATCGCGGGTACCGGGATTTCCGGCGGCAGCACGTCGTCTAGAACATGATCGTCGCGCAGATAGGCGTGGGCCAGCACATAGTCGCCGATCCGCTGGCTCGGGCGGAGCCCGCCGCAATGGCCGATCATCAGCCAGGCCTCGGGCCGCGTCACGGCAAGGTGATCGGTGATCGTCTTGGCGTTGGACGGGCCGACGCCGATATTGACCAGCGTAATGCCTGAGCGATCGGGCGCAACCAGGTGGTAGGCCGGCATCTGGTGCCGCCGCCAGGCGCTGTCCGCCACCGCGCGCATCGGGTCGGTATCGCCGGGCCGGATCTCCAGCCCGCCCGCGCCGCTGAGCATCGTGTAGCCCTTGCCCGCATTCAGCTCCTGGCAGGCCCAGGTCACGAACTCGTCGACGTAGCGATGATAGTTGGTGAACAGGACATATTTCTGGACGTGCGCGGGCGGCGTGCCGGTATAGTGGCGCAGCCGCGCAAGGCTGAAATCGGTGCGACCTGCCTCGAACAGCGCGAGCGGGCGCGGGCCGACTCCGGCGACCGAAAGGCCGTCGGCGATCTCGTCCCCGATATGCGCCAGTTCGGTTGCCGGGAAGATGCGTGCCAGTTCGACCGCAGCGGCGCCGGTCAGGTCGATCTCCGCATCGAGCACGTAAGGGTAGGCGATCTCTTCGTCGCTGCGCCCGACGCTGACCTCGGCGCCATAATCCTCGACCAGATAATCGAGCTGTTCGGCGATATAGTCGCGGAACAGCGCCGGATGGGTCACGCTGACCGCATAGTCGCCCGGCACGTGCAATCGACCAAAGGCGCGGCCCGGCGCGGTGGTGGAAGGCGAGCCGTCGTAGCGCACGCGGATTTCGGGATAGCAAAAGGCGCCGGCCGCGCGCGCGGCAGGATCGGGCTTTTCGCCGGTGGTTATGTAGCGGGAAAGCGCGCCCCGCAGCGCGGTCACCGACTCCCGGTAGAGAGCCTCGAGCGCGTCGACATGGGCGAGGTTCTTCTGGCTCGGCATCAGAGCTCCGCGAGCAGATAGTCGGCGGAGCTGACCCGGAATTCGCCCGGGGCCTCGATGAACAATTTCTCGACCTTGCCGTCGTTGACGATCATCGCGAAGCGCTTGCCGCGCGTTCCCATGCCGAAGGCGCTGCCGTCGAAATCGAGCCCCATGGCCTTGACGAAATCGCCGTTTCCGTCGGCAAGCAAGGTGACCTTGCCGTCCGCGCCCGCGCTCTTGCCCCACGCGCCCATGACGAAGGCGTCGTTGACCGCGGTGCCGACGATCTCGTCGATGCCCTTGGCCTTGAGCGCATCGGCACGCTCGATGAAGCCAGGCAGGTGCTTGGCCGAGCAGGTCGGCGTGAAGGCGCCGGGGACCGAGAAGAGGGCGATGCGCCGCCCCGCGAAATATGAGCCGGTCTCAACCTTTTCGGGGCCCTCGCTCGTCATCTTGACCAGGGTCGCCGGGGGCAGGGAGTCGCCGATCGCGATCGTCATGTTCTTTTCTCCTTTTCTTGCGTCCTAACAGCCCCGCATGGAACCCGGAAGGGGTGCGGAATGGTTGGCTTGATCGTGACCGATCCCTATAACAGCAGCATGGCAACGGGTGATTTCGCCTCGCTCGCCGGCGAGTTGTTGCTGGCGCTTCCTGGGATCGGCGATCCCCGCTTCGAGCAGGCGGTGATCGCGATGGTCCTGCACCAGCCTGACGGCGCGATGGGCGTGGGCATCGGACGCACGGTGCCGGGCATCACGCTCCACGCTTTGCTCAAGCAGCTGGATATCGAGACGGGCGCCGCGCCCGACGTGCCGATCCATCAGGGCGGCCCGGTCGAAACGCAACGCGGCTTCGTGCTCCATTCGCCCGACTGGAAGGGCGAGGATACGCTGACCGTGTCGGACACGATGTCGCTGACCACCACGCTCGACGTGCTGCGCGCGATCGCCAAGGGGGAGGGGCCGGACCGCTGGCTCGTCGCGCTGGGCTATGCGGGTTGGGGCGAGGAGCAGTTGGACGAGGAAATGCGCCGCCACGGCTGGCTCAGCGTGAAAGCCACCGAGGAATTGCTGTTCGAAACACCGGTCAAGCAACGTTGGCCACGCGCCTTCGCGATTGCCGGGGTGGACGTACGCCTGCTCGCGCCGACGAGCGGGCACGCCTGACGACCGTCAGGCCCGCAGATCCTTGGATGACCCCAGGCAGACGTGTGAGGTGATGCTGCTGACCTGGGGGAGCGTGCCGAGCGTGTCCGAATGGAAGCTCTTGTAGGCGGCGAGGTCCGGAACCTCGACGCGCAGCAGATATTCCACGGAGCCGGTGACGTTGTGGCATTCGCGGACCTCGGGTGCGTCGGCCATTGCCTGCTCGAACGCGCGGGCGTCGCGCTGAAGCTGGCCTGACAGGCCGACCATCACGAAGACGGTGAGGCCGCCGCCCAGGCGGGTCCGGTCGAGGATGGCCTTGTAGCCGCGGATGACGCCATCGGCTTCGAGCGACTGGACGCGGCGCAGGCAGGCGGAGGGCGAGAGACCGACGCGCTCGGCGAGCTGCAGATTGCTGATTCGCCCATCCGACTCCAGCGCCTGCAATATCTTTGCGTCTATCGCGTCCATCGTCGAAGATTATTGTGAAGCGGCGTCCCGTGCGCGTCAATATGCAAGCTCATTCGAGTGGCCGTCGAATAGAATTGCGTTCGACATATAGATGGAAAGCGGATGATGAGCCTGCCTGACCTTGCGACCTATGGCATCACCGCGGAGCGCGGGTTCCTGTGCGACTATGATGCGCCGCGGGTGAGGCTGCCGACGGAATTCGACGAAGTATGCGACGTGGCGCGGCGGCTCCCCGAAATCCTGCCCAGCGGCACGGTGCGGCAAGTGCTGGAAAGGCTGCCGGTGTTGGCCGAGGAGAGCTTCGCCGCGCTCGACGATGCCCAGGCGCGCATGGCGATGGTCCATTATTCTTTCCTGGTGCAGTCCTACATCTGGGGGGCGCAGCCGACCGTCGCATTCCTGCCGCGCGCGCTGGCGGTGCCGATGGTGGCGGCCGCCGACCGGCTCGGCCAGCAGCCCTTGCTGCAATATAGCGGCTACGTGCTCGACAATTGGGGGATGCTGGACCCCGCCCGGGGAATCGGCCTCGACAATATCTACATGATCCAGAAGTTCGCGGGCGGGACCGACGAGGCCTGGTTCGTGCTGATCCACGTTGCGATAGAGGCGCAGGCGGGAAAGGCGCTGGCGCTGTTCGCGCCGCTGATCGAGGCGGCGCGGGCAGGCGACCGGGAGACGGTGCGGGATCTGCTCGAGCGGATCGCAGCGTCATGGGAAGGCATGAACGCGATCTTCCATCGCATGCCCGAGCAGTGCGACCCCTACATCTATTTCCGGCGCGTCCGGCCCTATATTCACGGCTGGAAGGACAATCCCGCGCTGGGCGAAGGCGTGATCTACGAAGGGGTTGCGCGCTATGCTGGGAGGCCGCAGGCCTTTCGCGGGCAAACTGGTTCGCAATCGTCAATCGTGCCGGCGATGGATGCGCTGCTGGGCGTAGGGCACGCGTCGGATCCGCTACGCACCTTCCTCGACGAGCTGCACATCTATCGTCCGCCCGCGCATCGCCGCTTCATAGATGACGTGCGCGCGCAGAGCGGCGTGCGCGGGTTCGTCAGCAAGGCCGGCGACCCCGCGCTGACCAAAGCCTATAACGGGGCGGTGCAGGCGGTGGCGGACTTCCGCTCACTGCACCTCGAATATGCGGCGAGCTATATCCACAAGCAGAACCACGGATCTGCGGGCAACGACACCGACGTCGGTACCGGCGGCACGCCGTTCATGCGCTATCTGAAGAAGCACCGCGACGAGACGGCGGCCAATCTGCTGGCGGTTTAACGCGACCGGCGCTGTCCGAACAAGGGTACTCGGAAAGGCAAAAGGAAAGCCGCCGACGGGGCCCGCCTGCGGCTTTTCCGTTTTCCGTCTTTGGAAAATGGCGCGCCCGGAACGATTCGAACGTCCGACCCTCAGATTCGTAGTTTTATGTTTTCCCATCTGGTCGGTTTCGCCTCTCCATCGTTAACCCCGCTGTGTTCCTCTCCTGTACTTGCGTGTTTCCGCTGCCGTGCTTACTGGGTGGTTGTTAGGAATAAGCACCAATGGCCACTGGGACGATCACGAAGCGCAGTGTTGATGCGCTTGCCAAGGGCGAGCGGGACGTCTTCCTATGGGACGACGAACTAAGCGGCTTCGGGCTGAAGGTTACGCCCAAGGGCGTGAAGACTTACCTGTTCCAATATCGGATGGGTGGTCGTGGGACGGCGACCCGGCGCTTCACCATTGGGCGGCACGGCCCCCTGACGCCGGACCGGGCGCGGGCGCTGGCAAAGGATTTGGCGTTCAAGGTTCATCAGGGCGTCGACCCTGTCGAAGAAGCGAAGGAGCGTGAGCGGCTCGCCTCGACCATGGGGTTCGCCTCGTATGTGGAGACGTTCACCGACGGCTATCTGAAAACCGAGTGGGGTGACTCTTGGCCGCAGGCAAAGCGGCAGCTGGAAATGCACGTCGTTCCGCACCTAGGTGCGAAGGCGCTGCCGAATATCACCCGATCGGATATCAACCCAGTGTTGGACGCGCTGCGCGATCAGCCGGCGCTACAACGCAACGTCTGGGCGGTCCTCAGCAAGCTATTCAACTGGGCCGCTGATCGAGATGACGTTTCCGCGTCCCCACTCGGCAAGATGGCGCCGCCCAAGGGCGTGAAGCGGCGCAAGCGCATCCTGTCCCCCGATGAGGTGCTGGCTTGCTGGCGGGCAAGCTTCTCCCTCGCGCCACCGCGCGGCGCGTTCGTGCGCCTGCTCATTGCCAGCCTGCAGCGGCGTAGCGAGGTCGCGGAGTTGCCGTGGCCCGAGCTCGACCAGGCTAAAGCCGTTTGGAAGCTTCCCGGGGAGCGCGCGAAGAACGACCAGGACCATGTCGTTCCGTTGAACGGCCTTGCAATGGCGGAACTCGATGCGCTCGGCTGGCGCCGCCGCGGCTTCGTGTTCCTCTCGGCCACGGGCAAGACGCCGATCAGCAATTTCTCGGACATCAAGGCGGATCTTGATCGGCTGATGCTGCCGATCCTGCAGGAGCTGGCGGACAAGCGGGCCGACGCCTTGGGAGAGGACCGGCACGCGGTCACTCTCGATCCGTGGAGGCTGCACGATATTCGGCGGACCGGCACGACACAGATGCAGGCGCTGGGTTTCCCGATCGAGGTCACGGAGCGCGTAATCAACCATCATGAAGGCGGCGAAGCCAGCGGCATTCGCGCGGTTTACAACCTCTATGAGTATCTGCCGGAAAAGACGCGCGCTCTCGAAGCGTGGGGTGCGTGGCTTGAGCGGCTGATAGCTGGCGCGGAAGACGCGTCGAACGTGGTTACGCTCAAGCGAGCGTGACAAATGGGCGGCTAGGGTAGCTCCCGAAAAGCCGGTTTCCGCCCGGCCTGCCGTCCATTTTCTCTCCTAGCGGATCGCCTACGGAGGGCGAGTGTGACAGATCTATTTTTCTACGTGCCAGATGATGCCGTGACGCCTCCTGTTCTGCTGGGCGAGGCGGTTGAGGACATGGCGATGATTGCGCCACCGGTAGCCGATACAGATGAATTGGACGCAATCGGGGGTATCGTCGGCTTAGCCTGGATGTGGACCATAAGCGGTCTGGCAAATGGCCAGGCTGAGGCATTTGCTCAGAGCAAGCTTACGCGCCGATGGGCCCGTATTCCGCGCTCATATTGGAAGGGCCGCGGCGCGGGCGAGCAAGCTGTCGCGCAGTTGGAAACGAGCGATCCAGAATTGCGCGGGCAGCCGATAGCCATTCGGCGTCATGGTTTGGAAGAGACGCTAAAACTTTTCTTCGATTTCCTCAGCACCTTGAATGGGTCCGGGCCGTCTGGAGGGACGCGCCCCGCGGCGAGGAAGCGGGGTGGCTGGAAGCTTCCAAAGCCCTATGCCGCCAATCTCACGGCTCTGTTTAAGAAGCACCATAACGAACTCGCCTCTCAACAAACCCGCGTAGGTCGGGCGAGGGTCATAAAGGCGAATTGGAAGGCGGGCTGGGGTGCCTGTCCGGGAGACGCTAGAATACTCGATGCGCGCTGGGGCGAGTATCTGAACAGCCCAGATGCACAGGTCGTCGGGGTAGATTTGCAAGAACTTCGCAACAGATTGTGCAACAACTAACCGCGCGATCTCATGCGCAAGAGCGGCAAATTCAGCTGTTCTGCAAGGCTTTCCCCCAGAAGTTTTTGCACCCCCTCTTAGCTGCTCTCTGTCCCTTCGAAGCCCGCGCCACGGTGGTCGGGCCAAGCGAAGGAACTAGGGAATGGCAACATCTCCTGACGCCCTCAAGGCGCTCCCGGAGGGGCTGAGCCCCGCGCTCAATTCGGAGCAGGCGGCGCAATATACTGGGCTCGCGGTCAAGACGCTGGAGAAGATGCGTTGCGATGGGCGCGGCCCGCGCTTCGTCCGCGTGTCGCGCAACGCCGTGCGTTATCTCAAGGCCGATCTTGATGCTTGGCTGGCTAGTCTGACGGTGTCGAGCACGTCCGAGCAGGTGCCCGCATGACCGGGCAGTTCGATCCCATCAAAGCGGTGTTCACCGGGATCATCGCGAACCTTGAGGGCATCGCTCCCCGTGAAACCGTCCTGGCCGCCGCTCAGGCCGCCGTCGACTTAGAGCGTCTGGTGGATGGCTTCGTCGCCTCCGCCGACGCGGAAGACGCGAAAGGATAGTCCCTTGTTTTCCACATACGCGAACGCCCCCGCGATGGGCGAGGGCGCCGGTGTCCTTCTTGGCAGCAGGAACGCCGAAACGCCTACCGAAACCCAGCTTCAAGCGCAAGTTCTGGCGCGGCGGCTAGGCCTGCCGGACTCGGTTGCGAGCCTGGTCCTCTCCCTCCTGCGCGGGGAGCCCCATAGAAATGGCTGAACATCGCAATATCGTGGTGCGCATCGCGCCCAAAGGTGGCGGCTTCGACTGCCTGATTCGCCCGGCGCCGCCGTGGCTTTCAAGGGACCGCGAGCCGCTGCCGTCTTACCACGCAGCTCGTCGCGCGGCTGAAAGCCTCAAGGTTGTTCATCCGGACTGGTCGATCGTCGACGAGGTTCCTGCTGGTAGGAGGGCTCAGCCATGAGCGCCGAGATTATCCGCCTCCGCCCCAGGATGGTGCGCGCCTGGCGCCTGACCGAGATCAAGCCCGGCCTATGGCGCGCGGAGCTGCACGAGTTCGGCAAGGGCATCGTCTGGAAAAGCGCCGCCGCAAGCTTGGAAGCGATCCGGGCCCGGGTGTCTGGCGACGGCCTGCAGATCTGGGAAAAATACTACTCAGGCGGTCCGGCCCCACGGGGCGGGGGAGATGCCGCATGAGCGCGATCTACCCATTTCCTGCGCCGTACCGCGCTGATCGCGGGACCATCCACATTTGGGGCGATGCGGTGCAGGGCTTCAGCGTTTCGCATGAGAGCTCGTCCGGCGGAAGCTGGGGTGAAATCCTGGGGCCATTCGAGCGTGGCAATGATGCCATCGCGGCAGCCTACGCTCTCAACCTCGATACCTACTCCGGCTCATGCAACGTGGCTGTCAGCGACGCTGCGCTGCGGGAAATGGAGGCGCTATGAACGCCCACAGCCGCCAATTTCGCGAGGCTTGGAGGGCGCACGTCGACGCGCTCAAGAGCCAGTACAAAATCAGCGAGGTCGTCTCGAAATGGACGAAGCTCGAGAAGGCGGGGAAAGAGCTTGTCGGACTCTGCCTCAACCACAACGAGCACACGCCCTCGATGCGGGTGAACGACGCGAAGGGCACCGTGTGGTGCTTCGCCTGCGAGTTCACTGGCGACATTTTCGATGTCGTTCAGTTGATGACGGGGCTCTCCTTCCGGGAGGCGGTCGAATGGCTCGACGGCGCCGGGCTTAGCGCCGTCGACCCGCAGGAGCGTCGGGTCGCGATCGAGCGCGAGGAAGCCCAGCGCAAGCTCGATATCGAGACGGCACGGAGGTTCTGGGCGGATGGCATCTCGCCCGACGGCACCCCGGCAGAGGTTTATCTGCGCCAGGCGCGCGGCATCACGATCCCGCTGCCCCCGTCGGTCCGCTTCGGCATGGTGCCGGCGTGGCGCGACCGTGACACTGGCGAATGGTCCGAACCTCAGCCCGCCGTCCTGTTCGCCGTGTTCGACAAGGCCGGGGAGGTGTGCGGCATCCAGCGCATCTTCGTGCGCAATGGCGGCCTGCAAAAGGCGCGCATGGAAAAGCCGAAGCTGTCGCTCGGCCGGATAAAGGGCGGGAGCCTGCGTCTGGGCGATCCGCAGCGCCGCGTGATCCTGTGCGAAGGCCCGGAAGATGGTCTGTCCCTGATGCAGGGCCTGCCCGGCGCAGCTGTCTGGCCGACGCTCGGCACGGCGATGATGCCGGCGGTCGAATTTCCCAACGTGGTGCGGGAAATCGTGATCGCCGGGCAGAATGACGACGCGGGGCGGGTGGCGGTCAACAAGGCTGCTGCAGCGCTCGGCGATCAAGGCTTCTTGGTCAGCACGATGTTCCCGGATCCGCAATTCAAGGACTGGAACGACCAGCTTCGGGGGATTGCGCGATGAACGTCGCCTCCTTTGCGGCTCGCTATGACGCGGCTGAGCAGGTCAACACCTTCGGCCCGCCGGAGATGGACATCCTTACCGCCGGCCGGAGCAAGGCGACGCCAATGCCGAGTGAGCTTTTTGGCTCGACTTGGCCGCTAATCGCCGATCTGGCGGAAGGCGCGGGCGCTCCTGTCGATTATGTCGCTATCAGTCTGCTGGCTGTGAGCGCGTCCCTGATCGGCGGCAAGCGGCGCATCAGCCCATATGAGACAAGCGACTGGTCCGAGCCGTGCATCTTGTGGACGGCGGCGGTCGGCGATCCTTCCTCGAACAAGTCGCCAGCGCTGGATGCCGCAACGGGGCCGCTCCGCGCGATGGAGGCCGATCACGCCTTGGATCACGAGTCGCTTATGCGGGATTGGGAAGCCAGGGCGCAGCGCGCCAAGGTCGAGCGCAAGGCGTGGGAGGCTGACGTTGAGCAGGCTCGAAAAGAACGGCTTGCGACACCGCCCCTGACCGACGATGCGATTGCGCCTGAGGAGCCGGAGCGGCGGCGGCTGCTGGTTCAGGACAGCACGCCCGAAGCGCTGGCGTCGATCCTCGCGGGAAACCCGATGGGTACGCTCCATCTGCGAGACGAGCTCGCCGGGTGGTGGATGGGCTTCGACCGGTACGCGCCAGGCGGGCGGGAGTTCTGGCTAGAGGCGTACGGCGGGCGCGCATTCACCATCGACCGCAAAAGCGCAAAGACGGCGCTTCGCATTCCGTTCAACGGGGTGTCGGTTGTCGGCGGCGTGCAACCCGAGAAGCTGGCCGAATGCCTGCTAAGCGGAGCCGATGACGGACTGGTGCCGCGCTTTCTATGGGCTTGGCCGGCACCGATCCCCTATTCGCGGCCACAGCGCATTGCAGATCGCGGCAGGCTCGAGCGCCTTTATCGTCGGCTAGACGACCTGAGGCCCGGCCGGGATGAAGATGGCCAGCCAAAGGCGATCACGCTGCTGCTCACTCCGCAGGGGTCAGACCTGTTCGAAGCGTGGATGCGGGAGCATGTCGCTGCGATCGGCGAGGCGGCTTCGCTGTTCAAGTCGTTCTGCGGCAAGCTCCAAGGCATGGTGCTGCGTCTCGCGCTTGTCGGTGAATTGATCGCCTGGGCGGATGGTCAGGACCGCGACGAGCCGGAAAGGGTGTCGGCGAAAACCCTCGTGGCGGCGATCCGCTTCGTGGAGGACTATGCGAAGCCCACCGCGCAGCGCGTGTTCGGGGACGCCGCCTTACCGCCGGTCGAGCGGCACGCCGCATCGCTTGCGCGGTATATCCTCAAGATGAAGCCGGACCGGATCAACGCGCGCGAAATCCGGCGCAGCTCCGGCATCCCGTCGCTGAAGGACAGCGACAACCTCAAGGCGGCGATCGAGTTCTTGATAGAGGCCGATTGGCTCAAGGCGGTGGCAACCCGTGCCGGCGAGACGCCTGGCCGCGGCAAAGCTGATTATCTCGTCAATCCTGCGGTGCTGGCCCATGACTAGCTGGAGAGAGTTGGCCGCCAATGTGCTGGCGGAGGACGCGAAGGCGGATCAGCCGGCGCAGTCCGGCGGCCTTCCCCCGGAAATCGTGCGCGGCCTTGCGCAGCTGGCTGTGCGCCCGGTCCCGCGCGTTCGGGACGTGGAGGCATGGCTTGAGATCGTAGCCGACGCACAGCGGCTGGTGACCGAGGGCTGGGCTGAGCGCGCGCTGGCTCTCGGCTGGGCCCCTCGCGACCTGTTTGGCGTGGGGAAGAACCACAGCGACGAGTTTGAGGGCCTGGCTGTCTGGCTATGCGGTCGGCGGATCCTCCTGCTCGATGAGCATGGGGTGATCGCAACCGATGAGCGCTCGCGCTTCCATTACTCGCGCCAGGGCCTGTCACGGGGTTTCGCCGGGGAGGTTGAGGTGGTGCCGCTTTGGCGGTTCGCGGCGACCTAATGGCACTAACGGCACTATTGGCACGCGGCCATCAGCGTCTCTGCGCCAATAGGCTGACAAGCGGCTCTATCGGCACAGGATTACCAAAAAAATGATTATCTATCTGTTTTTATTAGAAGATTGGGAAGGGGCTGCGGACCCGTGCCAATAGTGCCAATAGTGCCAATAGCTTTCGGGCTCCGGCGCGCGCGAAATTGCTGTTCAAGCGGAGGGTGTGAAGAATGACCCGAGAAGCGAGGGAGCCGGAGGCGGTGCGAGAGGCCTCATTTGGCGAGCCAACCGATGCGAATTCGATGCCGCTCCACCGGCGAGAAGGCATCTCGGATCAGCGCCTCCTGGCCGAAGCGGTTGTGAACCCGCTGACGCGCCACGCCAGCCTTGTGCGCGGCTATGGTGAGGCCGCGTTTGGCGGCAGTCCCGAGTCCACTGTCTGGGATACGGTCGCGATCATGGGGGAAGCGACGGAAAGAGCAAACGGCAAGGATCTGTCGGGCTTAGTCTCCATGATGACGGCCCAGGCGATGTCGATGGATGCGATCTACACCGAGATGGCTCGGCGGGCTGCGGCAAATGTCGGGCAGTTCCCCGAAGCCACCGAGCGCTACATGCGCATGGCCATGAAGGCCCAGGCGCAAAGCCGCGCGACTGTCGAGGCATTGGCGAAGATTGTGCAGCCCCGCGAGCAGACCGTTCGGCACGTTCATGTCGACAACCGCGGCGGGCAGGCAGTGATTGCAGAGAGGGTACAGACGGGGAGCGGGTATGTCGAAATTGCCGATCAATCCCATGGAGCCGGAGATATTGGCGGCGGCGCCGCGCTGCTTGGCCAAGACGCGTCGTGGAACGGCATGCCAGTCGCCGGCGGTGAGGGGGAAGAGGCGGTGCCGCATGCACGGCGGGACGAACCCGGGTGCGCCGAGGGGTAATCAGAACGCCTATCGCCACGGGGCAAGGTCTGCGCAAGCGATGCAAGCAGGGCGGGAAATTGCCGAGGCTATTCGGCAGCTGGAGAAGTGGGGCGTCTGAGGCCGCGCCGTAATGGTCAGAAAGCGCCTTGCCTCGTGCCGCCGCTTAGCTGAAACTTCGACCGCTGCGGGGGCAGCGTGAGGGGGATCGAAATGAAGAGGCAATTCATCGCGCTGGGTCTCCTGCTGGCACTCAGCTCAACCTCGGCGCATTCACAAGGTGCGCCGCCCACTGGAGGCGGACTCGTCCTCCACCTGATCTGCATGGGTACTGGCGATCATCAGGTCGCACACAGCGCTTGGGGGTCGGCTTGGTCCAAGCACGGCACGGTGAGCGGCTTTGGCGTGTCGCACTCTCAGGAGCAATTCAACGAGCAGATGGACGTGGATGTGAACGGCCCGGTAGCTCGGACGCGCGTGCCTCGCCGGTTCCTCCCGCCCCTCCACGGCGGTGAGGGAGGGTGGTTCGACATCAAGGATCTGGTCGTCACCGACGATGAAATCACGGGCACAGTGCTGATCAACTATGCCAATCATCCAAAACTAAGGATCGACCGGCGTAGCGGGACGATCGCCATGGATGGAAAGGTAGGAGCCTTCGCCGGCGATTGCAGGCCGTCCGATCCCGCACAGCGCGCTTTTTGAGGGAGCAGCGCCAACGCAAACGCCCGGTCTTTCGACCGGGCGCCAGTTGTTGAGATTTGTTGAGGTTCAACGCTCCAAGTCGCAGCCCCCAGGATCGCTGATTGGACAGCCGGGACCGTTCGCGACGCTATACCAAGGCAAGTTGAAAGCCTCATCCTCGGCGTTCGTCCCGTCCTGCTCGTCGCCGTTGAGCTCTCGTTCGACGTCCCCGTCGAGTTCGTCCAGGCGGTCAATCATCCGCTGTGTGAGGCGATCGAGGACCGGCCGCGGTAGGCTCGGAATGATTGCGAGCGCCGCCGCGAGCGAGGCCATGGAGGGGCGAGGCCTCCGATCCCGCCGCCACTGAACATTGCGCTTGTGGCGGATCGGCCGGGACGGTTGCGGGGTGAAGGGGCGCGTTGCCATCACAGCTCCTCCTTCCGATAGCCCGCGAGCGCCATAGCGATCTGGTGAGCCTGCCAGGCAGGAAGGCACTCGGGATCGCGCCGCACGGCCTCGCCGGTCATGTCGGCGATTTTGACCCGTGTTCGGAAGTCGGCGCACTTGAGCAGCACCATGGCGAGCAGTAGCGCGGGTTCGCGTTGAACCGTCGCCATGAATGCGTAGCGCTGCTGCTCGTGTACTTCGAGCCTTTCCCATGCGGGCAGCTTGCGCTGGAAGCGCCGCGCATGGAGGCTGCGAGCTTCGACCACTGCCTGCCGCTGTTCGGCATACCGGAAATTATCCACCTTGCGCGGCGCCGCGGTCGGGAGCCGCACGACGTTTGAGGGAGCCGGAGCCCCCTCGCTGATCGGACGCGTAGCCATCATGCCGCCTCCCAGACCAGCCACCCGTTGGGCGTATGTGTGCCCTTGGCTGCGACCAGAGAGGCCAGGCGCCCCTCATTCCCGCGTTCCGCCGCGTCGTACTTCCGAGCGACCTTGCGACGATGCTCGAACGGGGCGGGATCGTCCGGGATGGGCCATGTCCGCTCGAACAGGCGGGCCATGTCGATCGCCGAGCGGAAATTGCCTTCGGGGTCGAGCATCAGCCGGCCGCCGATGGCAATGAAGGATCCTGCCGCTTTGGAAAGGGCGCGGAGAGAGAGGGCGGACATCAGTTGAGCCCTCCCACGCGCGCTACATCTTCGTGAAGGACCTGGCAGCAGTCGCGCGGCGTGGCGTTGGAGAGGTGGAGCTCTTCCTTTTCAATCACCCGCATCTTGAATTGCAGGGCTTCGATGTCTGGCGCGGGAGTCAAGAGGAGCGCGATGGCAGCGGCCTCGGTTGGATAGACATATTCGTCCATCCACTTGTCGCTCACGCGCTGTTCGGCCTCGTAGGCGGCGTCGAGCTTACGCTTGGCGGCCGCGTCGACCCGGTCGCCACGAGTTGTGCCGAATCGCTCTTTCACCTCGTAGTGAACCAGCTGCCGCTTCTCGCTGACTTGCGCGAGCGCGCCGAATTTCTCCACTGCCTCCTGCAGGGCGCGCCGGCATTCATAGTTGCGGCGTGCCCGATCCCATGCGCTGCGATTGATCGTCGCGCCTTCCGCCTTGGTCGAGCACTGCGACACCGCACAGGCGGCGCTGAGCGCACCTGTCGCGGCTGCGGCCTTGGCGAGGCTCGCAAGAGCCCCGCGCCGGTTGGTAGAGGTCTGCATGGGTCAGCCCTCCACCGAGAGGGCGGCTGGGGCCGGAGTTGCCGCGATGCTGGACACCGCCGCCAGGGCGGACGGCACTCCAACGATCAGGATGAAGATGGCGGCAAAGAAAAGCGCGGGCCGGCGATCCGCGTTCGTGCTATGTGTGCTCACGGTTCTTCCCTTTCCAAGCAAGGGTTGGACAAGGGGCCCGGTTCGGCTGCAACCGTTCCGGTCCCCGCCTCGTTACGTAACGGGATGCGCCAAGGCAGTCAAGCGTTGTTACGTAACGAATTCGTTGCTATGGATAAGCCTCGTGATTGCAACGGGGATCGCATTTGGTCTTATCGAACGCTGAGCGACAGAAGCGCTTTCGCGCAAAAGTGCGTGGGATGGCTGAGGCGGCGAAGGCTCTGCTTGCCATTGATGACGAGCGTGGTCTGTTTGACGGTGTGGCCGATGGCGGGCCGTACAAGTCGGACGAGTTGGAGGCAGCAGTGAACGCGCTCCGCTCGGCTGCGGAAGGCGCTGGCACCGAATGAGCCTTGGCGGCGCTGCTGCGGTCGAGCGCTATGGAAAGCGGGGCTGCTAACGGGTTCGACGGGGCTCCTTCTGCGCCTTACCCACGAGATACCGCATCGCCCGTCTTGCGGCTTCAGCGGCCTCTTGCTCGTCTTTGGCGGTCGGGCGCCGCGGCGGCGGGGCGTTACGCCTAGCCTCGTCCCGTCTAATCGCCTCCGCGATCAGCCGCTTGCCGGCTATGGCTTGCGTGCCTTGTCCGAGCATATTCGAGGCAACAAACCGCATGCCGCCCACCGCAATCTCCTCGTACATGTATTCGCGCTCTGTCCGAGGATCACGCTTCCAATCCGTGAGTGTCCGACCAATGTCCCAATCTGACGGGCCGCACCCATGTGCTTTGATATAGGCCTCGGTGGCGACAACGACATCAGCGGCTTGCCGGGGGATCTCCCATGCTCGGCCAGCTCCGGCCACCACTCGGAGCAGGTTCGCCGCTAGTTCAACCAACACGTCATCTAGCTGTCGATGCGACCAATCTTTGTCGGCTTCCTCAGTCATCGGCTCAGTGCCTTCCACGGTGACTCGCCCGGGCCGAAAAAGATGTCGGACCAAGCGGGCAGAAACACTGGTGTAGGGAAAAATTCCACGTCGTCATCGGGTGGAGGGCCGAACGGGGCGGGCGCGGCTTTCGACGGCATGTAGAAGCCGCCTGCTGGCAACTGGACATACTCGCAATCGGACACGTCGCAGCATTCGTCGACCATCTCTGCCAACAGCTCTAAGGACCCGGCTACAAAGACCCCGACGACATCGTGCGGGTTCTCCATCTCCGAGTTCAAGCGTACAAGGTATGCTGGCATTCGGAGCCCCCCCCACAAAGGTAGTTTCGCAGTCTGCTTCAACAGGTGGCGTAGTTCAACCGATCGGCAGCGGGACAGCGGAACTGGCGCGGTGTGATGGGGAGATGGAGCAGTCGGCGATGGCGGACGAAGAAAAGATTGCACGGATTGAAAGAGCTATCGTCGCCGAACTAAAGCGTCAGGGCGAGAGCCACGGGATCGCCGTCGATGACAATGGTGAGTGGGCCCAGGTCGATGGGGGGTTCAAACTGCGGCCCCTTGCGTTGGCCGTCCTCGCGGCGATCTCTCAGCCTTAGGCCTTCGTGAAGCCCAATTTCCCCATCCCGCCATCACTTCCTGCCGGAATTTTCGGCCAGCGGGCGCTCGATGCACCACAATGCCTGATTGGCGATCAGTTGATCGAGGTTATTCGGTGGGACCGCGAAGGAACCTACGCCGCCGCAATGATGAGCCGTGATCAGTGCTTAGCGCGCGCAATCGATCTTGAGAAAAAGATGGCCGGCATGTCGCCGGGCTTCGCTCGCGAAGAATATGGACAGTTAGCTGCCCAATGGCGCGTGCTGGCTGATATCGCGCACCATGAGGAGCGTCGCCAAACGCCGGGTGGCGGCGCTGAGAAGTTCTGAGGGCGGCCGACCGAAAGGTGCCGGGCGACTAAGGCAGCGTCGCCTCACGGTACTTCATGTGAGCTACCTGGCGCTGCGACCGCGCGGCGGGCCGGCGGTGGAACAGCGGCACGGGCGGGGCTGAGCAAGGGTAGCGTGTCCATTCTCGCCTTTGCGGGCCTGATCCTATTCTGCGCCTGCGCGATCGTGGCATTGGCTGGGTGGATCTACTCAGTCCGCTATTCGATCCCCCTATCGCTGCGACGTGTGCGCGATGAGCCTCGCAAGTCGGAATATCGGCGGCGTGTTTGGGCTGGCCGCGTCGTATTCATCGTCGCTTGGTCGGTAGCATGGATCGCGGGCTTGCTCGCGGAATGGGGCGGCGGCTGGTAGTTCCATCGTAAAGATTCATTCTGACTCAGTGGGAACGCGACTCGTCGCAGATGAGTCGAGCCCGACGTGCTTCACTCGGCCCCTGCCAAGATCGGGTTCATCCCGCCGTTGCTCCCGACGCTGGTCAATGACGTGCCGGAAGGTGACGATTGGCAGCATGAGATCAAGCATGACGGCTATCGTAGCCAAATCGTAATAAACCAGGATCGAGCCCGAGCGTTCTCGCGAAATGGGCACGACTATTCGGCGCAATTCCAGACGATCGTGGATGCTGCTCGTCGCCTGGGGTGTACGTCGGCGATCGTCGATGGTGAAACTGTGGTTCAGGATCAGCAAGGGCGATCGGACTTCCACGCGCTACGCTCTGCAATCCACTCCCAGCAACACCGACTGATCTTCTATGCATTCGACCTGCTCCACCTCAATGGGCAGGACCTGAGACGCGTTTCACTGCGCGAGCGACGGGCGGCACTTGCCGATTTGATCGGCGAGCACGACCCCGCATGGCCGATCCAATTCAGCGAAGCAATCGTTGGGAACGGAGCAGCCGTCCTGGCGCAGGCATGCGCCAGGGAGCTTGAGGGCATCGTCTCCAAAAAGCTCGACAGTCGCTACCGCAGTGGGCGGTCCGCGTCTTGGCTAAAGGTCAAATGTTATGATGAGGGCGAGTTCGTCGTGCTCGGTGCCGAGCATGAACCGGGCAAGCCAGCTTTCGCCCTGCTCGCGCGCGAGATCGACGGAAGCCTCGACTACGCCGGCAGCGCGTTTGTCACCCTTGGCGGCGAACAGCGCGACCGCTTCTGGAGTGAGATCGAGCGTCTGGCTCGGCCGCGCGCACCGCTGAAGATCGTCGGCCACAAGAAAGCGCGATGGGCGAGACCCGAGATGCGCGTCCAGGTGCAGCACCTCAAGGGCTCCGGAATGCTCAGGCACGCGACAGTGCGGGAGATCGTGACATGACAAGACGAAAGCTTGCTGCTGAGATCAGCACCCCCGACGAGGATGCAGAAGGCGACGTTTGGCTTGAATTGGAAAGTGGTGACGGCCGCACTGCTACGCTCAACTTGGGCAGGCGCGAGGAAGGCCTGGCCACGGCCGCGTTGGAAGCCGCGGGCCTCGACGAGAAGGCGCACGCATGACGGACGGCACGCCGGCGCTCCGCGGCTTCGATGATGATACGCTGCTCGACATGTACGAGGACGCGCGCGTCTCGGAGGACGATAGCTGTGACGCCATCGCGGCGGAACTGGATTGGCGCGGCATTGTGGTTCAGCCTTGCAGCGGGCACCATCCCGCCTGATCAGGCTACGTCGGCTGCCGGCGGAACACGGAGGGCTTCGAGCATGCCGACAACCAGCGATCTGGCCAAGCTGGATCCCGTCCATGCAAATGCGATCGTGATCGCCGAGGCGCTACTCGACTATCAAAGCGCCCCGGGTGAACGGCAAAAGACGCTGGAGCCGGCTCTTGCCCGCGAGGCCTGTATCGTTCTGGCGGCGGCGCTTCTCGAAACATCGGTTGATGATGCGCTGCCCAAGCACGCGAAGGCGATGGCGGCCAAGATGGTCGATCACGGTGCGGTTCCGCCGTGAGCGAGAGAAGACCGGTTTAAGCGCGTTGGAGCAGTTGGGGGCGCTTGAGGTGACGAAGATCAGGGTCAATTAGCCGCCGCGCTGGCTGTGGCAAGAAAGGTCAGCTCGAAAAGCGTGAGGTCATCCTGATTGGTCACTCGCATATGCCATTCACCAGAACTCCAGAACTTGTCCGGGTGGTCCGATAAAAGGGCGCCAGCAAACCTCACAGCTTCCTTTCGCGCCGCTTCGACGTCGGGCAGCTGCGTCCCGCGAAGGTCGGGGAAATTGTCCCCGTCGTGAACATGGAAAAAGTATCTCGGCATAAGAGCTCCACATAGGGCGGGAGCACGATCGTCTCTCAGCCGCCGGAGCCCGGAGTGATCCCCCACCGGCGATGGTGCGACTTGGACGAAAAAGGCACCATCGCTCATTACTTAAGTTGGGTAAGCACGTCTTTTTGACGGGTGCGCATTGTACAAGAAGGCCATCAAATCACGCCTGTTATTTTTCAGATCGGCGGCCCCTGGCCCTCGCGCGAAGCGTTCAGGGCCGATGTTTACCAAGCGAATATACGACGCGATCAAGGCGCACGCGCCGATGAACCTTTGCGACCAATGCCTGGCGGAGGAAGTGGGGTGTGCGGCCGGGTCAGTTGGGGACGCCACCGGTGCCTTCGGCCTCACCTCGGAGTTCTCACGTTATCCCGGCCTGTGCTCGCGTTGCGGGCAGGAGCGGTTGGTGACGCGCGCGAGCTAGGGCGCTGGAGCAGTCCGTGCCCGCGTCGCCTTGACCGAATCGGAACATAGGCAGAACACGCAGTGCTATGCGCTGCCGCCTCTGCACCTCCAACGATCAGGAAGCCCTCGCGGAGCAGCTGGCGGCCGAGATGTGGAACAGCCGCCGCGATCACCAGATGGATCCGGCGTGGGAGCAGGCCGGAGACTACTGGCAGTCCGTCTTCCGCCACTTTGCGCAGACGACCATCGCCATGCTCGAGCGGGATCACCGTTGAGCCATGCCGAAACGCAAGGCATCTCAGCGGCTAGTCACGCTAGCAATGTTGATACTCGACCGTGCGGCTTATGCGTCGAGCGGGGGCAAGGTCGATACCGCTGAGGTCCGGCTAGCCCTCACCGCGCTTTGGCTCGTCCTGCGCGATCGGACTTGTGTCCAATCCTTCTGGGAAAAGGCCTGCAATCCTTCGGTGCATCCTTGGGAAGGCTGCCGCGATGACTGGTATGGAATCGCGGCCACGCTCCGGTCGGAGGGATGGTATGCTCCCATCGAACATGAGTGGATCGCTCTGCGTGATGCGGAGAACGGTGGGGCTACTGGCCGGCCATCTGGCAAGCGTCACGTCGATTGATGTTCTTCTCTGTAGCGCATTGGGCTTGCGTCAAAGGCGAAGACGTGTAGTATTGAGGGCAAGAGGCAATCGGTGTCGAGCCTCTCAGGAGATCCCAGCGGTCCTCAGGACGCAGATCCCCTTTCCACCTAGGAAAGCGGATCGGATCTATGTCTCACGCAAAAACGAATACTGAGAAGCACGCTAGGGCTCTGACCCACGACGCTGCTGTGCACTTCCGTGCATCTTCCCGCGTAGTGCTCGCGGCTGAAGATCGCGCACGCGCGCAGGGCATGAGCCTCTCCGAATACCTCCGCCATATTGTCCGCAAAGACGCGATGGAGAGCGCAGCATGAGCATCGACGAAGGAAAGCAGCTCGCGATTTGCGACATGCTGCCCGCCGATCTGACGCAGGCCGACAAGTATCGGCGCGTGACGACGGCGGAATCGCTTTTCCGGCAGTCCATCTACACGCTCGAATGCCAGGGCATGCCGGCAGAGGCGGTCCTAGCGATCCTGGCATACGTCGCCGAGAGTGAGGCGATCATCCGCGGGCGGCAGGCTGCGCGATGAGCAAGGACACCGTCCAGTCTTGGGACACGAACCCCGCAAACAACCTCGACATCGCGGGCACGAGCATCGCGATCGGCTGCCCGCCCTCAAATGTCGGCATCTACATGCGGACGCAGATGGCCCAGGTGGCGACGTGGCTCGCTTCCTCAGCCGGACCTCTGCTCAGGAGCGGCGGGACGATGGCCGGCGCTATCGCGATGGGTGGCTACGCATTTTCCGGCGCGTCGAACGCATCGGCGATCAAGGACAATGGCACCGGCCCCACCGGTTCGCTTTCGGCGGCGGCCGATCGCCGCATCGGCTACCGCGGTATGCCGAAGAAGACGGTCAGCACCGCCTACACCGTCACTCCCGACGATGTGGGTTATATCCTTGAGGTTGTCGCCGGCGGCTCGATCATCTTCCCGCGCAATTCCACGCTGGTCGGGTCGGCTCAGTTTTCAGCCCATGACAGCACGATCGTCGTTCAGAACACGACGACCGGAACGATCACCCTCACGCAGGCAACCAGCAGCACGCTCGTCAACGTTGCCGACAGCACGACGGGAAACAAGACACTCAAGGCGCGAGGGCGAGCGATTGCCGACCTCGGCCTGAATGTCGCCGACACCTGGTATATCGGGGGGGCGATCTGATGAGCGGGGCTCTCTGCGCGATGATGGGGATGGTCGCGACATCCACTCCGGCGCCCGGGCCGCTTAGCGCGTCGATCCTCTACAACGGCCCGAATCCCCAGGCGATCACCAGCGGCTTTGGAGACACGTGGACCAACCTCGGCCACGTTCTGAGCGCGAGCACGCAAGGGGGCAGCGGATCGGGCGTAACCTGGGCGTGGTCATCAAGCGGCGGCGGCACTGCGCTTACCCTCGGCACGACGCCGCAGCCCAACGCGCGCGGCATTCAGTGGGCGTACGGGGGGCCCGGCGAAAGCCACACGATCACCGTGACCGCGACGGCAACTGATAACGTCACCGCAGAGGTGTCGTCTGCCAGCGTAAGCGTCACCCTCACATGGTGACGTCCGGCCTGATCGTCGATCCCGCAATGAAAAGGGGCTGAGCATGTCCGAAAGCACTTCCACACCGGCGCCCATGACCCCGCGGACGCTCGTCGCTCCTGCGGCCTCCGGCGATGCGGAAGCGCAGTCCGAACTGGCGCGCTGGGCCTTGGGCTTGGGCGAGCAGGGCGTCATCAGCCAGCTTGAATCGCTGGCCATGGCCGAAGCCTACAGCCGCCTCGCCGCGGCTAAGGGCAACCCTACCGAACTGTGCCTCCTCGCCGGCATCCTGTTCTACCGCGCACAGTACGCGGGCAATCTCGGCGATATGGCGACCGCTCACGATTACATGGTTGAGGGCGTCTATCAGGCCAACCGCGCTGGCGACGCCGGCAGCGAGGAAGCCACCACCCTGCTGCTGTCGGTCGTGGATGGCTTGCCTGCCGAAGTCGTCGCGCACGCCGCTCAATTTCACCCGGAAGAGGAACGCTAAAGTGGGAATGGCATTCACGCGCCCCGCGCCGTCGAAAGAGGAGCTGATGCGTCTGGCGGCATTGCGGGCGGGCGCGTTGGCCCCGCGCGACGCTGACGGCATTGCGCCGATCGACGTGCTGTCGAATGGCTCCGAGCTGATGCGATCCCCCGAAGGCATCTTCGGCAACGCTGGCATGTCGCTTTCCGCAAACGCGGCAAAGAACGTGCTCGACTCCACGATGGCGCAGAACGCTGCCACCCCGGCGATGCAGCCGCTTCCGACGATGCGGCCCCCGCTCGGAATGGCCTTCCGGGGCGCAACTCCCATCAACATGGATCAGCGATTTGGCGGCGGGTATGACCCTGCGACCGGCTCGATGAGCCTCACCCAGGGCCCGGCCGCGTCTCCGACCGGCATAGCGGCGTTGGACGGCGTTGCCCCTCTGGACACCACCGCGCCCACGACAATCGCCGATCCGACCAAGGGCGGCGTGAATGACAGGATCCACCCGAAGTTCTTCGAGCATGGCGGGTTGGGCGGGAAGATCCTGCAGGGCATCCAGCAGGTGAGCCAGGCGATGGCGGTCGCGGGCGGCAACCCTGCTGCAATCGCGGAGTTCGAGAACCAACTGGCTATGAAGCAGGCCGCCGCGGCGGACGCGCGCCGCCTTGCGATCTGGCGGGCGCAGGAGGCGGAGCGCCGCCGCCAAGAGCTCGACGACCGCAATTACGAGGACAACCAGAAGCCTCGCTACTTCGCCGGCAACGAGGACTATCGGCGCTACAATCCCTCGAATGGGACCGTCGACACCCTGTTCGACGCGCCGCGCCCCGAGCAGGAATATGCAAGCCAGTTCGGCCAGCCTGGCTCGCCAGAATATCAGACGGCGCTGCAAGACTATGTGCTGAAGGGCTGGGGCTCCACCGCCATGGCCGGCCGCACGCAGTTGAACGACGACCGGTTCCAGCAGCGGCTACAGCTCAAGCAGACGCCGACCTATTCGAATCTGCACCCGCGCCAGCCCGCGCCGCGTGCGGCTCGTCCGCCGACGGTCAACACCCAGATTGGCGCGATCCTGGGTAAGGTGTCGACCGCTGGTGCTGGCTCGCTCTCGCCGGGTGAGGCTGAGATTTACAACACGTGGAAGAATGGCCGCTATGGCGGTCGGCGCGGTGGTGGCGCTGGCACCGGTGGCGGCGCCGTCTCCGAAGGCACGATCATCAAGAACCCGACGACCGGCCAGCGCATGAAGATGCAGGGCGGCAAGTGGGTGGCAATCTAAGTGGCCTCGCTCCCTCCCGGCTTTCAGGTCGAATCCAGCCCTAAGCCTCGTCGCGGCGGCATGGCCTTCCGTGGGCCGATCGCCATTGCCCCGACCGTCACGCCGCACGATGGCGACACGCTGCCGCTCGGGAATGGGACGAGCGGGCGGCTCTATGGCGTCGACGCGTTCGAGCTGGGCCAGCCTGGCTTCGGGCAGGACGGCGCGGTCGATCTGGGCGGGGCTTCCCGCCGCGCGTTCATTGCGCAGCTGGCGGGCGGCGGGACGGCGAAGCCGACCGGGACGCAGACCTACGGCCGCCCGGTCGTGGCGCTTACCACGCCGACCGGCGACGCCGGCAAGGCGATGGTGCGATCTGGCTACGCGCTGCCAGAGCCGAAATATCTCGCGGGCGATCCGAGCCGCCTCGATGCCTATGTGAAGGCGCAGGACCGAGCGATTGCGAGCGAAACGGGGGCTTACTTGACGGCGTTTCAGGCGCCCTGGGACTATCGGCACGGCACCTCCGCGCCGCTCATGGGTAAGGTGCCCCTGACGGCCGAGCAGCAGCGGTCATATCTCGATGTGCTGCAGAAGCCCGCGGCGACGCCGGGCGACCTTTCTGACTGGTATGCACAGCAGGGCAGGGCGGCGTCGAACCTCCACAATATCCTCCAGTATCAGCGCAAGTTCGCGAACCCCACGGCTCCCGGCTATTTCCAGCAGCAGGACGTGCAAGGGACGCCGATCCTGCCCGATAACCCCGGTCTGGCTACGCGCCTGCTCAACCGCTTCAACACTGGCGTCGGTGATCTGGCTGCACTTCCGGGCGATCTGGTCGCGAACCTCGCGGGCCGCGTCGGCATCAACATTCCGTCGGCTTCTCAGGGCGTGGATTATATCACGGCGAAGACGGGTTTCCGGGCAGCGCCAGGCGATCCCAACTTCGCGCCGCGCTCGACGCTGGAACGCTATGCCGGATCGGTGGCGGAGAATGCGGGCCAGTCCGTATTGCCTGTTATGGGTAGCTTCGGTGCTGCTGCCAAGCTCGGCAACACGGCGCGCGAGCTCGCCCCCGGCCTGGCTCCGATCATCCGCAATTCGCTGCGCGACATCATGATCGCTCCGGGGCGCAACTTTGCGGCTGAGGCTGGTGGCGTCCTCGGATCCGGTGTCGCGGGACAGGCGGCACAGGATTACGCGCCCAACAACCCTTACATCAACATGGCGGCCCAGCTTGCGGGTGGCTTTGCTGGCGGCCTCGGCGCCGGTGTCGTCACGTCGCGCGGCTCGCCCCTGCATGAGGCGGTGCAGTCGGGTGCGAAGATGGGCGAGGAACAAGCCCAGAGCAACGCGCAGCAGAACTTGGAACAGAATGCTTCGGGTCAGCGCAAGGACGCCCCGAACGCTCCCGTAGGCGGCGACTATCTGCCCGCGATCCAAGCGCCTGCGGGTGTGCCTCAGTGGAACAGCGAAGGCGCGCCTCTGGTCGGCATGGTCGACGATGGCGCGGGCAACCTTGCTCCGCAGTATGGCATTGCCGGCCAGCCGGGTTCGCGGCCTGCCGTCGATCGCCTGCCGCTCACTCCGCGGCTAGCTCCACAACCGCCGGTCTCCTCGGGGGCGCCGATCAATACCGCGCGCCCAGCGATCCCGCCCATTCCCGCGCTGAGCAAAGAAGAGATTGCGGCTCGCGTTGAGGCTTGGGCCAAGCAGCAAGGTGCGCAGCCGGCACAGCCTGGCCAACTGCCCGATGTGATGCTGCACGGCTCTCCGCGCGGCAATATCGACCAGTTCGACCCCTATCAGTTCTCGGGATACGGGCTTTTCGGCAATGGCACCTATCTCACGGACAACCCCGGAATCGCCGCTAGCTACACCGGCAAGGGCGTCAAGAAGGTTGGGCCCGCCGCGGACCAGAGCGTCTATGCGGTGCGCCAGAGCGTCAAGAACCCTCTCGATATGGATGCTCCCGCCGACCGCGCAAAGTGGGAGGATGCCGCAAAGCGAGTGCTGGGCGACTGGGGAGAAGATGGCTATTTCGCGCAGCTTCCAAAGGGCGCGACGAACGAGCAGCATTGGCGCGAAGTAGAGGACTACCTTAGCTCCGAAGGCGTCTCGGCGTCTGAGGGCCAAGAGACCATGGACGCGCTGATCCGCTCCTTGGGTCACGACGGAATTACGCATATCGGCGGCGGTCGTGTCGGGAGCGGTCCGAGCCATCGCGTCGTCATCGCCCTAGACCCCGAGCAGACGCAGGTTGCCGGGCGCATGTCGATCCAGGACATTGCCAATCCTCGTCAGCCCCGATCGCCTGACTGGCTTGACGTCGCTCAACAGCCGCCGAGCGGCCGGGAAGTCTACCAGCCGCATCCGGTGGAGATCCCCGAAGGCTTCGTGCTGGAAGGGCCTCAAGCCCCTGCGCTGCCCGCTCCGCGCTCTCGCGATACGCTCGACGTCCGCGGCCCGCAGCTTCCTCCGGGATTCGTGTACGAGCAGCCCGCACAGATCGGCCGGACCTACCCGATGGGGCAGCGTCCGAGCGCTGAGCAGATCGCCCAGATTGCGCGCGGCATTGCTCCCGAGGACGTGCTGCCGATTCCTTCGAACGAAGTCGGCTCGCTCGATGAAGCTGCGTCGATCGGTGCCGGCATGTATCAGCCCGTCGCGGCGCCCAATGAGCGGGACGCGCTGACGCCCTACACCCTTCCGGGGCAGGCTCGCCCGCGTCGCAACCCGCTCGATCTGGCAAGCTGGCTCCGCACTCAGGGCGGCGTTGCCGACACCGGCGGGGACCTGGCGCACCTCGGGATTGATAACCGCCCCCGCGATATGGACTTCGCCCGCGACGAGGGTTTCCTGGGGCCGCTGGTCAATCCCAACGGCATGCCGGTTGACGAGGCTGCGCGCGCTGCTTGGGAGGCGGGCTATTTCCCGGATCACTATGACCGCCCGACGCCAAACGACTTCCTCGACGCGCTGCACGAGACCCACCGGGGCAGCGCCGCCCGCGTGTTCCATCCGTCTGACTATGAAGCGATCGACGCTTTCAACGCGGCGCGGGAAAACCGTCAACTGGTCGAGCAGGCCCAGGCGGAGGGCTCGCCGCTCGTCCACGATCTGAGCGAGCCCGCCAGCCTTGACGATCTGATCGCCAATAGCGCGCCGCCATCGGCCTTTGAAGATCAGCCGCCGTCGCGCTCGGGGCGCGTGGGGAATATTTCGCTCGATCGTCTCGACAGCCAAGAGGCCATCGGCCGGCTGCTGACGAATATCCGCGCCAAGTTCGGCGGCTTCGATGCAGCGCGCCGGGGCAAGATGACGCACGAGGAAACCGCCTCGCTCGCGCGCCAGCTTGGCATGACGCCCGACGATCTGATCAAGCGCCCGGTCGGGCAGGCGATGAACGCGGAACAGGCGCACGCCATGGCGTCGCTGCTGGCAAAGTCGTCCGACGAGGTTGTGAAGCTGGCTCGCAAGGCCCAGGGCGGTACCGACGCGGACAAGGCGGCTTTTATGCAGGCGGCAGTGCGCCATGCCGCCATTCAGGAACAGGTGGAAGGCGCACGCGCTGAGGCGGGGCGCGCCCTTTCGGCGATGCGCATGACCGCCTCGTCCAAGGATGTGGCTGGCCGGATTCACAAGGCGATCATCGACAACGCCGGCGGCAATGACCGGGTTGAGGAAGTCGCTCGAGAAATCCTCGACGTTGCCGACACCACCGGCGATCCCGGAAAGGTCACGCGCACGCTGCAGGACGTGCTCAAGCCCAAGCTCGGGGACAAGCTGAGCGAAGTCTATATCAACTCGCTCCTGTCCGGCCCCCAGACGCATGCCGCCAACTTCCTGTCGAACAGCCTGACCGCGGCGCTTCAGCTCCCGGAACATGCCGTTGCGGCTGGCTTGGGCGTGATCCGTGGCGGCCCCGATCGCGTCATGCCGGGCGAGATACCCGCCCGCGTGTTCGGTATGCTGCAAGGGACGCGTGAGGGCTTCCGCGCCTTCGCCCGCACCATGCGCACCGGCTACACGATGGATCATGGCGCCAAGATCGAAGGCGCCGAACAGCACGCAGTTTCCGGCATCAAGGGCTCGATCATCCGCACGCCAACACGGGCGCTGTCGGCCGCGGACGAGCTGTTCAAGGGCATCGCCCGGCGCATGGAAATCAACGGCCTGGCGCTGCGCACGGCTCAGGGAGAGGGACTGACCGGCGATGCTCTGAAGAAGCGCGTTGCGGACCTGACCGCCAATCCCACGGCGGAGATGCAGGATCAGGCTGGCAAGTATGCCCGCTATGTCACGTTCCAAACGCCGTTGGGACCGGTGGGGCAGGCCGTCTCGCGCGTCTCGCAGTGGAAGCCCATGAACGTGCCTGTCGGTAAGTTCGTGGTGCCGTTCGTCCGCACGCCGGCCAACCTGATCAAGTACGCAGCCGAGCGTTCGCCCGCGGCGCCTCTACTGACAGACTGGCGCAAGGATTTCATGGCGGGCGGGGCCCGCCGTGATATGGCGATTGCGAAAGCCGCTGTGGGCTCTGGCGCCGGCCTCCTGTTCTATCAGTGGGCGAAAGAAGGGAAGATCACCGGCAGCGGTCCCGCCGACGATAACGCGCGTGCGCTCATGCAAGCCGACGGCTGGCAACCCTACTCGATCAAGGTCGGCGATCGGTGGGTGAGCTACGCCCGCATGGACCCGCTCTCCACCACGATGGGCGTTGCGGCCGATCTTGCGACCAAGGGCGATGAGATGACCGATAGCCAGCGCGAGCATGCTGGTGCTCTCGTGACCGCGGCGGTGATCAAGAATCTGTCCAATAAGACGTGGCTGTCGGGCGTCGCCGATCTGGTCGACGCGATCGACGATCCCGCGCGCAAGGCTGGCTCCTATGCCCGCAATGAGGCTGCGAGCGTCGCTGTTCCGGCGATCCTCGCCCAGATTGCCCGCGCGTCCGATCCGAACGTTCGGGACAGCTCGACCATCGGCAACGCTATCAAGTCGCGCGTGCCGGTCCTGTCACAGCAGGTGCCCGCGCAGCTCGATGCGTGGGGCGAGCCAAAGCAGCGCGGTAGCCTGCCCCTCGGGCTGAGCGCGGTTGCGCCGTTCAATGTCAGCACGGCGAAGAATGATCCCGTGACGGCCCAGCTGCTGGCCGCTGGTGCGCACATCAACCTGCCGAGCCCGTCAATTGCGGGTGTGGCGCTAACCCCGGAGCAGATGCGCGCGTATCAGATCGCAATCGGCAAGCAGTCCTACCCGACGGTGGCCGCGGTGGTCAGTTCCCCCGACTGGTCCACCATGGGGCGCGAGCAGAAGGAGGACGCGATTGCGCAGGCTATGCACTCAGTCCGCGAGCAGGCGCGGCAGGATATTGGCTTTGATTTCCATAAGCCGAGCGCGACGAGCTCGGGCCCGGCGCTGCCGCCTGGATTTGAGTTGGTGCCGCCGGGCTTCGTGATCGAGCAGGCGGCGCCGGCGGCTAAGCAGCGCACACGCATGTTTGCCCGCGAGCGCTGATCGGAGCCGATAAAGCGGGCGTCATTGTTGTAAATGAAACGCTGATAGGTGCGGCCAAAAATTGGACGGATCGATGCCAAGGCTATCGCACATGGCCAGAGAAGCAATGGTCAAATCGGTGGTGGTCCTCCTTGACCGCAAACAGGTTTCGGGGTTGCATGAACCGCAGCGCTGGCGGGGGCCAGCCAAAAGGAGGGGGAATACCGATGAAATTCGTAGGCGCTATCGCGCTGGCCGTTCTCACGTGCGGTAGCGCGTCGGCTCAGCAGGCTCTGATCGTCGGAGGGGCGCAGGGGCCAGTTCTTCGGAGCGGCACCGAGATCCAGATGAAGATGGCTGAAGGGCTGACCACGGAAGGCAAACATCTGCGAGTTGGGCAGCGTTTCGCGCTTGAAGTGTCGGAGCCGGTCACTCTTAATGGCCACATCGTGATCCCAGCCGGTACGCATGGTACCGGCGAAGTGACCGAAGTTCGCAACAAGGGCATGTGGGGTAAGTCTGGCGGCATTTCGGCGCGCGCTGTCAGTCTACAGGTGGGCGACCGCTCTTTGCGCCTGACCGGTTCGCTCAACGACAAGGGAAAAACGGGCACCGCTGGCGTTGTGGGTGCGGTGGCGTTCGTCCCCGTGGCCGGCTTCTTTGTCACCGGAACCAGTGCCCGCATTCCGGTCGGCGCGCCTGTGAAGGCATTCCTGGACGAAGACGTGCCAGTATCATTCGCTGACAGCTCCGCCGCGCCGACGCCTTTGGTGGCAGAGGCGCCCAGCACCCCGGTAGGATCGGCTGGTCCAGCAGCACCCAAGAAGTAGGAGGTTAGGGGCAGCTCGATGGAGCTGCCCCGAATTCAGGTTCAGCACGTCTAAAAGAAGCGCCCTTTCAGCCGACCCCTTCGTGGGCTTCTGCCAAGTGCCCCTGTGTCACTTGCCATGCGAGCAGGCCATCGCGTAGCGCGGGGCCCAGCCGAGCTACCACGTCGCTCGCGCTCGTTGCCGTGCGAAAGACTCGTTCTCGACCGACCCCAGTGCGATTAGGGTACAGCGATCTGGCGCACGCCTCTCGCGCCAGCGATGACGCGGAGGGAGCGAGGAGATACGTGTTCGCCACAATGATCTTCGCTGTGGTGTCCTGTCCGGGCCCCAACAGCTTCATATTGTCCTTTCCGTACGAGAACCCCAAAAAGACAATCTGATCGGCCTGGTGCAATGCCTCCCGCATTTTTCCTAGTTCGCCGGTATCTGCCATTCCTTCGGTGAACGTCCGGATTCCCGCCGCGGAGTGGACGACCTCGGACGGGTCCAACGGCCGCTCGCTAAATCCACCAGAGGCATCATCGATTGGCTTACCCACCGAGCCATAGGGGTGCCAAATCGGCAGATGGGCCAACATGGCTTTCGCCTCCCCACCTGAGAGCCTGCCGTAATGCATAAGCGCTAGATGAAGCGCAGTCTCGATACATCGATCATAGTTGAAACATATGAAGGATACGTTCGAGAAGGCGCGATCGAGCTGCCCTTTGGGAGCACCCAGTGCCATTAGTTGGAAAAGCCGCATGATCCATGTCGAGCTAATTTCCCTTAGACCGTGAGTGACGGCCTTACGACCCAGCTTTGAGTTCCTCTCCTGCGCGAGGATTATTTGCGCAATCGCGAGCTTGCCGATCGTTTCAACCTCTTTGTCGTCAGCATTGAAACTTAAGTATTGGTCGATGCTGGGCGAACCATGGAGGCCACGGGAAAACGTTTGGAGGTGACTGCGATAACGGGACTTGTCCGCGCTGATCCGGAAATAGGCGTCAAGAAACGAGGTTCCGCCTCGGAGTGAGGCCAGCACGAGGTCATCGATTTGTCCCATGAGGGCGGGCCCGGTCGGGAAACCGAATTCAACGCTGCAGCCCGCGCCAACGACGAACACGGTCGGCCTATCAAACATCTTGTCCCCTTGTGAGGCGAGGCGGTGGATCGCTGCCGCGACTGCTAGCTCGTGCCCTGCCATCTGAGCCGGGCGTAGGTGAAGGCGCCAAGATAACCGACGTACGCGCCGATCGCGGCAAGCCCATATCCGCCCAGCGGCATCGAAATGCCGGCCACGAGCAGCCCTAGCCCTACGACGTTCCGGTACGCTCTTTGAACTTCCCGGGTGAAGCCTGCCCGCACTCGCGGACGGTAGGCGGACAGCCACCAGAGAGTCAGGAAGAACGATCCCGCGATCATCGCCACAACCGCCGCCGGCGCTCTGAACGGCAAAAACTCGGGACCGAAGAAATATACCAGGCCGGCGCAGCCGAGCAGCGGGGGCAGGCTGAGCGCAGCTCGGTCCCTGCGGCTGCCGAACGCGAGCAGCTTCCAATCGTCCGTGTGGAGCTTGGTCCCCATGCGCCTAGGATATGCCGAGTCCGGCGCGCCCGCAAACGGACACTTTTCACGCTTAGCGTACGTATCTAGATTGCCATGAGGCGAATTTTCGATGCTGGCAGATCGACTCACGCCGGGCTCGACCTTCGCGAGGATAAACCATGCCTTCGATTGATAATCACGTGCCGCTCAACTCCCTTCGTCGGGAAACACTAATTGCCACACCTCCCGGCTCATTGATGTACGAGTTCGGGGGGCGTGCCTATTGCGCGGAGAACGACCAGGGGCGCACTCACAGACGGACCCGTTCATTCTGAATATGTCCGATTTCTCCCTTGAGATGCTGGATGCCACGGCAGACGCGCATCGCGAGGGGTTAATTGTCGACACAATCGAGTTTCTAGGGGACCCAACTTCCGGCCATCCCGCTGACCCACAGGCCTATCAACCGGGCGACCTAATTATTCAAGGAGAGTATCTTGGAATTGTAGGGCGTGCTCCGGCAGGTAACGTTGTCTCGATAGCTCTAAATCGCGCAGCGCAGACGGGCCGGGCGGTCGTACTGTCCGCGTGGCAGCTAGGGGTGCGAAATAAAGGAGAGCTGAAACTGCTCTTTGCGCAGGTCGATCTGTAATCGAAATCTACTATCGCTGGATCTTTTCATTGCTACCCAATGAGCGGCTTTACCTCTGAGCCTCTGCCGCCGGTTGTAGATGATCTTGGGCTGGCGGGGCTTGGTCGAATGTCGCCTTTTGCCACACCAGATCCTGCATCAAGCTGGATGCCGCTACTCCTTGTCTAACGGCGTAGATGCTGCACGCTACGGATGCCGCAAATGTCAGTTTCATCGCCCACGCCTCTAACATCAAGGCCGGCGAAAACATGGCAAACGAAGTGGCTGTGATGGCCATCACCTGGCTGACGTGCACATACCCGATTACTGCCAAATAGCGGCTAAGGAGGCGATTCCTGCGGAGGAAAGCGCAGAATGGGCCGCCGCCAATAATTTCGAGGATTTTCGCGAACGAGGACCAACTGAGTGCAAGTGTTAATCCGTCGAACGTGAGAAGACCCGCCATCAGCGCAATCGGCACCTCCGGCTTCGAGCCGTCCCAGAAGTTGGCCGGCAGCGACCATGCCAACCACCCACCGAGGCCAGCGGCCCCCAACAGCCAGAATGGAACAAGGGCCCGCCAGCCGTCGTATTCCAGGTTAAGCTGCCAAGCCTCCAGAAGGCACTTCAGGAATGGGGGGCGTTCCATCGTCACCATAGAATCTCACAAGCTCAGCCACGACGCTAGCAATTAGATCGTCGTCGTCATTGGCCTCGAAGAAAACGCGCAGCCGTTGCTCTTTTGCCTGCTCCCTGAGGTTTTCATCCTTGTCGGTGCTGAACTTTGGCTTCGGGAGATGGGCTGTACGGCCGCTCGGGGTGATACCCCGAAAACCGACAACTCCATATCCGTCGTCGGCGAGCCCAGCCGTTCCCCCAATTATGCCCTCCCCAGATTTCATGACCGATCCGGGCGCCGGTTTAGCTACGCCCCGATTTGTGAAAATGCCCTCGCTTTCCAAGGCCTCCGAAAATTGCTTAGCCAACGCGGATCGGGTGTGCGGATTATAGCGGCGAACAGAGTAGCTGTATTCCTTGAGGTCCAACTGTTCGACGATTGCGCTGACATCCCCCGGTGCGAGAAGTCGCCCTTGGAACGAGCCACCATCAACGTTTTGGAAGGCTGATCTAAGGCGAGACAGGGCGGAACGTGCACCCATATATTCCTCGGACACGCGGTCGTCGATTGCCATAGCGCCCAATCTTGGGACGGCAATGAAGTCAGTGAAAACCGTGTGATCATCGGCGTTAACTGAGCGGTCCAAGGTGTCAGTCTCAGCGTTGTATCGAGTCCGCCGCCGAACGCCCGGCCTGTGCCCCATCGACCATGTCAGCACCGTCTCCTCAGCGACGGCAAAACGGCGCGGACGCATTACTAAGATGTCGCGGACATCTTCCCGTGTTGCTTTGGGCCCGTGCGGGAACAGCCGCCCTTTGATCGATTCGAGCGCCTGTAATTGGCCCACCGTGTCGAGGGGTTCTTCATCGACCAGCATTTCATAACGACAGAAAAGAAATGGAATTGGTCGCGGCATCGATGATCCTCCCCGCTTGAGGCTATTCCGCATTCGCTCGCGCTGTCGAGTCAGTCTCGCGCCAATCTGGCACCCACCAGGTCTCCGTGCGCCCGGATGTGCCGATTCGTGCGAAGCGACAAACTTGGCCCCAAATCGCAGTCGGTGATTACGCGGTGATTATTCGAGGGGAGCGAGCCACCGCAGAACATGGCGGCAACTTGCTGCTAACCCTCTGAAAAGAAATGGCGCGCCCGGAACGATTCGAACGTCCGACCCTCAGATTCGTAGTCTGATGCTCTATCCAGCTGAGCTACGGGCGCGTTTTGGCCGTGCCGTTCCGTCACGAGGACGGGCCGGCGAAGCGAGGGGGCTGACTAGCGGCGGTTTATCCGGCTGGCAACCCATCAGTTGCGGTTATTTTGCGGGCCCGTTAGGGCGCCCCGGTGCGCATCAGCCATCTTGTCCTGATTTCGGCCGCCTGCCTGGGCCTGTCCGCCTGTGGACCGGAGGTGCAGACGCCATCCTTGCTGCCCCGCACGGTGGAGAAGCAGCCGATCGACATGCCGCTTTCCGAAGCGAGTGAGGCGCAGACGCCGGTCGACCCGGCG
>Ga0157372_10000608_pt1 | contig 39110 bp, 25 predicted proteins | sample C55metaG_FD_115307 | JGI IMG/M metagenome (GOLD analysis project Ga0157372, IMG submission 115307) | Corn rhizosphere microbial communities from Kellogg Biological Station, Michigan, USA - C5-5 metaG | ecosystem: Host-associated > Plants > Roots > Rhizosphere > Soil | place: USA: Michigan...
CCCCATGATCCGGCTGTGTTTCTGATCATGCCTCTGCTTTTACTTGCAGTGGCCGCGCTGGCTAGCTATCTCCCAGCACGCCGCGCGACGAAAGTAAACCCGATGATTGCCCTTCGCGAAATATGAACTCGCTTGTTTGACCTACACGGTGGGATTTCGCATTTGACAAGTGCTCTCATGGCCTCTCTAAAGCTGCATCGGCTTCGCGAAGCGCCTTCTTGAAGTGATTCGATTCTATGGATTTGATCGGCATTGCTGCCCGTCCGCGAAAAAACGAGGCTTGGCGGGAAAAATCACCGCTTGGTGTGAAGCAGTACTAGTGGAATTCTTGTCAAAATTAAAAGTCACCCCTTTGGGCTCTCCCATTACTGTGTAGTTTTCCTGACGGTCGCCGGGAGGACCTGTTGCACAAGATCGCCGAGTTGCTGAGCACTGAACTCATTGCCTTCGAGGTTGGCAACTAATTTCCCTTTGCCATTGATTATTGCCGTATGCAAAGAGTGAGCCATGAGCCCCTCGTCTTGGAAAACATCTTCTCCAAAGAGCTCGCACACACGCCGTACATCTTCGGCAGTTCCAGTTAGGAAATGCCACTTGTTGGAATCAGCTTTCCACGTTGCGGCGTACTTAGCTAGCGCCGCCGGATCATCATGCATGGGATCAAACGTAACCGTCAGCAGGACGAGATCTCGCCCGAGGCGTTGCCGGAAACGCCGTTGCAAAAGCCCAAGATTGTTTGAGCTTCGAAAGCAGAAATTTGGCAGCGCACAACGGGTGTAAACAAAATTCAGTACTATCACTTTTCCGGCGAAGTTCGACAAAATTACCTTCACCCGATTCTGGTCCGTTAAAGTGAAATCCGGAACGGATTCACCGATCGCTATTGCTTTCGTCGTCAAAGGATTCGCTACCTGATTGAGTAGCTTTAATCGTCTGGCAGAAAGCGGGTCAGGTTCGAGCCCCTGATATTTGTGCACGCGAATGTGTTCCAGCAACGAAGTCCCGGGCTCCACAACCAAAGTGAAATCGACTAATGTTCCGGGAGCTATGCGTTGTAGCTCCTTCGTATCTCGCACCGAGTACAGCATGGTCATAGCTTCCATATACCCGGGAATGGCGTCAGAAGAGACCAGAACAGTTTTATGGACCTGATCAACTTTCAGGATTAAACCCCGGCCCGAGTAGCGCTGTTCCGGAAACGCGAAGGTCGTGCAACAAAGCAAAACCAAAAGGTATCCCGCCGGAAGTCTCACTTCTTTATCTCCGTAGTAGTTGGCTGCCGGCCACCTAGTGTGACTTCATTGTGCTCAAGCTTAATGTACTTAGGTTCGAATTCGCCAATTTCCAAGAATTGGTCCTTTGGCACTTCAGTAAAGTTTTGGCGTGTTTTACTTGTCGGCCACCAGACTTCGAGACTGAGGATTTGTGCGGACTTCCCTAAACCAATGTGTTGCTCCAAAGGCGAAGCGCCGAATGAGCCCCCACTTCCGACAGTGCGGTAGATGGAGCGGAGATTTTTACCCTCATTTTCGACTGTAACTTTGATCCTCGCGCCTACCGCTGCACGATTGCTCTTGCTTCCCACCAGCTTCACATTAAGCCAATCGTTGCCCTTTCCAGGGTTTTCAAATAGACGAAAAGCGTGTGCGTCGCCTGGGGTTGCACCGCCAGTGACTGTCAGGATGTCTTCGTTGCCGTTGCGCGCCAGATCAGCAAATGCAACCGCATGTCCCTTGTGTAGTTCACCCGTCCCGGTGGCCGCAGTCACGTCGGTAAAGTACTTTCCGTCGTGATTGCGAAATAAAAAATGCGGAATAAGTGCGGCGTAATTCGGATATCCGTTCCCTATGTAAATGTCGAGGAACCCGTCATTATCTATATCTCCGAAGTTCGCCCCCATCGGCATGTAAACCTTATCAAGACCGACCTCCGAGGTAACGTCCCTAAATGAGCCATTCCGTTCATTGTGATAAAGCTTCGTAGTCAAAGCATTGTGCGGCAGATTGGAAATTGTGCGAACGCTTTCATCCACTGAAACAAAGTAACTGTTAACCAACAGGTCCGGCCAACCGTCGTTGTCGTAGTCGAAAAACCAGCTTGGGAACGTGTAATGTGGCCCCACAACCCCGGCCTGACTTGCAACTTCACTAAACGTGTTGTCGTGGTTATTGTGATAAAGGAAATTATTGCCCCCGTATACGGAGACATAAAAATCCGGGTACCCATCATTGTCGTAGTCGGCGCTCACCACTCCCTTGCTGAACGCTGTCTGGTCCACACCGGCGGTATGCGCAATGTTCTTAAATGTGCCGTCGCCGTTATTGAGGAAAAGCTGTGCCGGACCATGTTCTGTCGCCACAAACAGGTCCAGCCAGCCATCGTTATTAATGTCGGCCCAGACGGCACTTTGGGTGGCTGTCGGAGGATCAGCCAATCCAGCCTGTTTAGTGACATCGGTGAAGGTCCCATTGCAATTCCCGCGCAGCAATGACTTGCGCATGGGAATTTCCCATCCCCCGCGGAGCACCAGGATGTCCATACACCCATCATTGTTGTAATCAGCCTGAATCATGTTAAGGCCGCCGAGTTGGTCAGCCAGACCTGCTTTTTCGCTGCGATCCGTGAAAGTGCCATCACCGTTATTATGAAAATAATGCAAATGCTCGCACATGTTCATGCTTGAAGTCACAACATCAAGCAAGCCGTTATTCTCGAAGTCATCCACGATGACACCGCCCGCCATGGATTTCAGGCGTAGTCCAACCTTTTCGGCAACGTCAACGAAATGCGGTGCTGGCTCTTTTGACTCAAACGCGGAGAGTGGAATAAGGAACTGTTTCGGCACGCCATCCGGATACCGCCCGAGCGTCATGTATGCATAGTTAAGCAGCCAACGAATCGCTAGATCATCCGGCACCTGTTGGAGATATTTGTGGAAATATTCAACTGCCTTTAGTGAGTCCTCCTTTTTCTGAAAGGACATGTTGGCAGCCGGAGGGATTAGACAGCGGTCGCCAGGCGCGTCATAGATTCCGTTCGTCATTTCGGAGCGGTGAAGATAGGCCACTCCAAGTTCTTGGTCAAATGTAGGCACTGCGTCGGGACTAAGATCTTTAGCGATCTCATAGCCCTTCAGATATTCGCCGATGGCTTCATCCATTCTTCCGCCGTACGCATACAACTGGCCGAGACCGTAGTACTCCTGTGTCAAGTCCAGCGGATCCTGGTCAGAAAGTTGCGCGGAGTTGGAAGGAGAAAGCATCGATTCCATGCGCTTGATGGCATTCCGGTAAGTATCCCTTCGTGTCTGACATACCTCCTTAAGATCCTCTCCCCACCCCGGCGGTTTGGCCGATTTCACTAGCGCCGATTGCGCTTCGATAATTCCAGAGACGTCTGGGGTGAAACGAATCGCGCCGCGTGCTTGAAGCGCGCTGAGCACAGCAGGCTGGCTAAGCGTTGCATTCTCCGATGTGGCGATCTGAGAAGAAGGGGCTATTTCCAGAATCGCGTAACCTTCCGGGATATGGACGATCTTCGAAAGTTTTCCCGGCGCCAGACCCTGTAATGCCTCTCGAAGCTCGCTGCGGAGCGAACTTGGATCAACCAGGCCGGTATAGCCGCCGGATTGTCCCGTCGGATCGATTGACTTCTCTTTCGCAATCGCGCCAAAATCTTCCCCTTTGGCCAGTCGCTCTAATACCTCACGGGCGGCAGGCTCGTCGGCGGCGACAATAATGCGAAGCGGCAGTTCATGTGTGGTGGGAGCAATCTGGGCCGAGCCGCGAAAGCATAAAAAGGCGAAAGAGAAGAATGCACAGGCCAATCTTATAAGTGCTCGGCCATGTTTCATGGGATCAAGTCTACTTCACCACGCTTCGAGGCACGCAAAGAGAAAGCGCCCGTTTACACTGCACTTTCCTACTTCCCGCTAACTAGACCAGCCACGATTTGCTACCCGGCCAACACCTTCTTTAATTGTGATCAGCTGGTTAGCGGGAATTTTGTTGAAGCTTTCATGCGAGCCGTTCGGCCAATAAACCTCCAGCTCAACTGAGCTGACATTCCCAACGCCAAAGTGAAGACGGGGGTCGTTGCAGGAAAAGAAACTCGACTGGCTCAAAACAGTTTGAACCTGTGTTTTTCCACCATAATGCACTAGAACGCGAGCGCCAATCGCGCTTCGGTTCGATTTCGTACCTTCCAACTTTATCTTGGTCCAGCCTGGCTTTCCGGCAACGTCATTGCGCAACAACGAAGGCGGCTCGTTCAGATTGACAATGAGAATGTCCATGTCGCCATCGTTGTCGAAATCACCAAACGCACACCCACGGCTACAATGCGCCGATGCAACTCCCGGCCCGGCCTGGTTCACAAGTTCTTCGAAGACGCCATTGCCGAGATTGCGAAATAAGGATCGAGGCGTCTTGTTGGGATAGCCCGGAAGCCGTGTCTCAATCGCCGGATAAATGTTGCCCGTCGTCATGAAAAGATCTGGATGACCGTCGTTGTCTAGATCCAGCATCCCTGCTCCCCAGCACACGTAGCGCGTTTCCACCCCCAGACGCGAGGAGATGGTCGCATCCTCAAAATATCCCTTCCCATCATTTCGATAAAGAACATTGGAGTCGTCGGCAAAGTGAGTTTTGAAAATGTCGAGATGCCCGTCGAGATTGTAGTCACCAAGTCCGATGCCCATGCCGGCTTGCTCTACCCCGTCGTCGCTCAGAGCGACGCCGCGAAGCAATCCCTCTTCCCTGAACGTGCCATCGTGATTGTTCATGAACATCAAGCTGGGGGTGGAATCACAAGCGACGTAGATGTCAGGCCATCCGTCTTCATCGAAATCTGCCGCGACCACCGTCATGCCATAAGTGGGCGGAGCCTTAGAAATCCCCGCACGCTCCGTCACCTCAGTAAATGTGCCGTCCCCGTTATTTCTGTAAAGAGAATGTTTGCAGGGCGGTAGGCCGCGCGGCCCGCATTGGACAGGAATTCCTTTCCACATGCAGCTGCTGTTTTGTCCCGGCACCGGCATATGCTCGAAAGAGAATCGAACATAATTGGAAACGAACAAGTCGAGGTGGCCGTCGCGGTCATAGTCTACGAAACTGCAGCCCGCTCCCCACCGTGTACCGTCATTTAGCAGGCCCGCAGCCTTGGTCACGTCCGTAAATGTGCCGTCGCCATTGTTTCGATAAAGGCTGTTCTGTCCGAAACGAGTAATGAAAATATCATCAAATCCATCATTGTTGTAATCAGCAATGCACACGCCTGAACCCCACCCAGCAGAATGCAGTCCGGCCTTTTCCGTCACATCAGTAAATGTGCCGTCACGATTATTCTTATAGAGGCGATTGGTTGCACCTTCCGGCGCTGCCTCCAGCCGTGTACCGGAAAGGATGAAGATATCCATCCAGCCATCGTTGTCGTAGTCCAGGAAGGCGCAGCCGCAGCCGGTTGATTCTATGATGTACTTGGGTGTCAAAACCGAACCGTAAACGGTCGTCTCACGCAATCCTGCCTGTCGCGCAATATCAACAAAGTGAGCATTGAATGGACGTCCAGAAGGGGCTGATCGTGGCAGAGGCCTGGCGGAGTGGGTCGAAACACCCTGCCCCAGGAGCAGTTTGCTGCCAAGCGAAAATGCAGCTCCCAGTCCCAGCTCGGAGAATTTGCGACGCGTAAAGGTCATTGCGAAGTATTCACGGGACGTTCGAATTATGTTTCTTTGAAAACTTGTCGGCAGGCTTCATTCTTTTTGCCGAGCCGCGTGAAGTTTTTCAAGGACATTCGTAGTCTGAGTGTCAGCCGGATTCAGCTGGTGAGCATGCTCAAGCACCGGGAGAGCAGCGTCATCATCCCCCAGCATGTATAGCGTCGCACCGAGGAGCACCACCGAACCGTAAAATTCCGGACGCAACGCAACGGCTTTCTCAAGCGCTTCCCGAGCGTCCGTATAGCGCTGCAGCCGGAAGTACGTGACGCCGAGGTTGTGCCATGCTTCGAACGACTTTGGATCGAGTCGGACCGCACGCTTCAGTGGATCGAGCGCCGCATCGAAAGCACCGGCATCACCGAATAACTGACCCAGGAGGGTCAGCTTCTCCGGGTCATTGGGCTCGAACAATCGATGGCAGACTTCGCCCGCGGCCTCTAGAGATTGGGAATGCAGAGCTGTCGTACACGCCCGCGCCTCAGTTTCGGTGCTCTTGTGTTCGTCGCGGTATTGGGTGTAGAGATCGAACTCGTGGGCGGCTTCCTGCTCACGCCCAGCGCTCGCGTATGCACGCGCAAGCCGGTAATGAACGCGGAAGTCGCGCGGCAAAACCTTGGCGGCGCGTTCCAGATACTTAATTCCGGCGGAAATATCACCTGATGAAACGTACGCTACGCCCAAGTGGAATGCTGTATCTGGGAACGGGGGATCCTCAACCACTGAGCCAAGCCGCCGAATCGCAGATGTGTAATCGTTTGAAAGCAGGTCGAGTCTTCCCAAGTAATAGGTAATATAGCGTGACTCGCCACCCAACTTTCGCACCTGTTCGAATTGTTGCCTGGCTTCGTCGTTGCGGCCTAGCGACAAAAGGCAGACGGCAAACTGAAAATGTGCGCGGGCATCTGAAGGATTGAGGGTCAGCGCCTGTTCGAATTCCTTGGCGGCCGCCTCGAACAATTGTTGCTGCATGAGCTGCGTGCCCTTGCCAAGATGTGCTTCCATTTCGGGCTGTTGCGCGTGGACGAGGTGTGCTCCCGCGAGCGCGAGCAACGTAATGAAGAACCACCTCATGCGCGGAATCGCTCCCGAGCAACCACTCCGGCGTTCTCCCTGACCGTGATCAACTGATCCGCGGACACATCCTTCAATTCTTCGCGAAGACCATTGGGCCACACGATCTCCAAGTCTGCACTTGCTGCCGACCCCAGGCCGAAGTGCAGCCGCCGATCGTTACAAGATAAGTACCCAGACGATGCGAGTACTGATTGAATCTGCTTTCGGCCGCCGTTTAAGACGGTGACAACTGCACCAATGGCGCTAACGTTAGATTTTGTTCCCACCAGCTTCACCTTCAACCAATGATCGGTGCCGGTAACATCGTTGCGCAACAACGAAGGCGGTTCGTTCATGTTCATGATGAGAATATCGAGATCGCCATCGTTATCAAAATCGCCGAAAGCGACACCGCGACTGACGTGAGCCTCCGCAACCGCGGGCCCCGCCTCCAACAATTCCTCAAATTTACCGTTCCCAAGATTGCGAAACAGGATTCGCGGCGACTTGTGGGGAAACTCAGGATACTTGCGTTCCACCTCCGGAAAGGTGCTTCCGGTAACCCAGAATAGGTCTGGCAAGCCATCGTTGTCGAAATCCGCAATACCATTCCCCCAACTGACATAGCGAGTCTCAACCCCCAAGCCCGAACGCAGCGTGACGTCTTCAAAATTTAGATGGCCCATGTTTCGATATAGAGCCGCGGTGTCTTCGGCGAAGTGCGTCTTCAATACGTCCAGTCTGCCATCGTTATCGCAATCCCCAATGGCAATACCCATGCCGGCCTGTTCCCTGCCATCCTCATTCACAGCCAACCCTGATTGCAGGCCCTGTTCGGCGAAGGTACCATCGCCGCGATTGTGGAACAACAGGCTCGGCGTCGAATCACAGGCGACATAGATCTCCTGCCATCCATCGCCGTCTAAGTCAGCCGCCACGGCAGTCAGCCCATATACAGGCGGGACAGCAGCGACACCCGAATGAGCAGTAACGTCGGTAAACGTCCCGTTGCCATTATTTCGATAGAGCATGGGGCGTTCACCAACCAGACCGCGAGGCCCGCAATTCACCGGGACGCCCTTGAAATTACACGCTGGATCCTTTCCCAGGGGCGGGATTTTATCGAAGTCGAAAACCAGGTAGTTGGCAACGAACAGATCCAGATGGCCGTCGCGATCATAATCCACCCATGTGCAACCTGTGCCCCACCGCTTGCCGGGATGCAGCAGCCCGGCCTTCTCTGTCACATCGCTGAAAGTACCATCCCCATTGTTGCGATACAAAATATTCTGCGGCCAACCGGTAATAAAAAGATCCTCGAAACCGTCGTTGTTGTAGTCCCCCACCGTTACGCCACAGGCCCAGCCCTGGCGGGTGAGTCCGGCCTTTGCAGTCACGTCGGTAAAAGTGCCATCACGATTGTTCTTGTAGAGCCGATTGCTGGCACCTTCGACTGGCCCCGTGCGGCGGGTGCCTGAAAGCAAAAAGATATCTAGCCACCCGTCGTTGTCGTAATCCAGAAACGCTACCCCGCAGCCCATGGATTCCAGGATGTAATCCATCCCATCCACAGGGCCATAAATAATCGGAGAGCGCAAACCGGCCTGAGCAGCAACATCGGTGAAACGCGCGTGGAATGGCAGACCAGACGGCTTCCCTCTGGGCTGCGGTCTGACGCCCCGCGTCGCCATGCCGCCTTCTTGGGCGCGGAGCAACCCTGCCCCTCCAGTCCCTGCGACCAGGATGGTTAAGAAATCGCGGCGGGTCATTACAGTGATGATAATCAATCTTCGGTTGCATGAACCACAGGTTGCGATGGTATCGTATGAGAAACTTTGCAACTCACCATTACTCTTGCAGTTGAGCTTTGACAGAATCCATGCCCCGACGCACAGCCTCACCGTTTAGTTCGGCTGTGGTTCTCTCATTGCTATTCTTGGGGAAGATTGCCATTTCTCAGAGCGTGGCTCCAGTCGGCAACGCAAAGTTCACGGATACGACGAAAGCCGCTAGCATCAGCTTTGTCCACTTCAAGGGCAACCAAGGCACTGCTATCAACCTGGAGGAATTCGGCCCAGGAGTGTGCGTGGCGGACTTCGACGGAGACGGCTGGCCAGACATCTATTTTGTGAACGGCCGTGACCGCTACAACCGCGGTATTTCCGTCCAGAACGCTCTTTATCGCAACAACAAAGATGGCACGTTCACCGATGTCACTGACAAAGCCGGCGTCCCAGGCACCAGCTATGGTCTCGGCTGCGTTTGGGGAGATTACGACAATGATGGCTATCCCGACCTATTCGTAACCCAATACGGGCGAAATGTCCTTTACCATAACAATGGAAACGGGACGTTCACCGATCTCACGGATAAAGCAGCCGTTGCTGGACTAGAATCGGGCAAATTCCACAGCGCTGCCACGTTCTTCGATTATGACCGCGACGGGTATTTGGATCTTTATGTAGGCAGCTACGTGCAACTCGAGCCTGATGGCCCGCTCTATTGCACTGTGGGTACTGTTAAAACCAGTTGTCCGCCGCAATCGTATCAAGGAAGCGCTAATGTTCTGTACCACAATAATGGTGATGGCACCTTCACCGATGTGAGCAAGACGGTAAACCTATTCCAACCTAAGGGCAAGAACCTCGCCGTCGGTGCCGCGGATTACGATAATGATGGCTGGCCGGATTTATTCGTCGCGAATGACGGCATGCCAGCATATCTTTACCACAATCAGGCCGGCAAATTCACCGAAATTGCGGCATCCGCAGATATGGCTTACAACGCTGACGGGAAGGAAATGGCTGCGATGTGTATTTCCCTCGGCGATTATGACAATGACGGCTGGCTCGATCTCTACATCTCAGATTTTCAGGCGTTCGGAGATCACCTCTGGCACAACGACCATCGTGGCCACATGCACGAGGTGACCGGGCAGGCCGGCATTTTTTTACCTACACTCAACGTGTTGAGCTTCGGCGGAGGCTTCCTCGACTACGACAACGACGGCTGGCTTGACCTGTTTATCGCGAATGGCCACGTCTATCCCGAGGTCGAATCCTTCCCCGTACGTGAACACTATCGGCAACTGAATTCGTTATTTCACAATGGTGGCAATGGCAAGTTTACTGAGGCAACCGAAGCTGGAGGTATTGCCGCGCTTCCACCTCGAATTGGACGAGGAGTGGCTTTCGCCGATTTCGATAACGACGGATTCACCGATATCGTCGTAGCCAACAACGATGACCCGCCTTCCCTACTTCATAACTCCGGCAGCTCCAACCATTTTCTGAATTTCAAGCTGGTCGGCACCAAGAGCAATCGCGACGCAATGGGTGCGCGAATCCGCGTGGTTGCGGGTGGTATCTCTCAAATCCGTGAAATCGCTGGCGGCGGAAGTTACCTTTCGCAAAGCGACCTTCGCGCAAACTTCGGTCTCGCACAGAGCGTCCAGGCTGAAACCGTCGAGGTCAAGTGGCCTAGCGGGCGGATCGATACATTCTCGAGTGTCAAGGCTGATCAGTTCTATTTGGTCAGCGAGGGGAATCACCAGCTGCAGTTACAGCGGTTCTCCCGGCCCATACCGACGAACACTTCTCAAGCTCATTAACCGCAGCTTCTTGCAAGCAAGCCTTACAAGAAATAAAGGGCGGCCGTAAAGGCCGCCCTTTTAAATTACGTTGCGACTAGAAGCTGAACTTGATGGCCCCCTGGAGAATACGGTGGCCAGTCTTGTTGTTAGCCATTCCAAAATTTGGATTGCTGAGGTTACCGTTTCCGTCAAAAGTAATGGCTAAGTTGGGATCATTCTTCACGAACGTAAGCAGTGGGTGATTGATGAAGTTGTAACCGGAGAAGCGGAACTGCAGCTTCTTGCTTTCAGACTTGCCGAAGGTGAAGTTCTTGAATACTGACAGATCCGTATTAAAGAAGCCCGGTCCTGCTCCGGTCGGAATAACGTAGGCGCCCTGCCCCACGTTGGGGTTGGCGAACGGCGAGAAGCAGTTCGGGTTCAGGTACTGATTGTGGTGAAGCCCGGTCGTCGGATTGCAAGTCAGTACCGGCATCAGCGGAACATCGTTAGTTCCAAGAATGTTCTGCTGGTTTGCCAGAACGGGTTTTGGATTTGAGGGGTCGCTATTGTCTACTGCTGTAACACCCATGAACGTTGTACCAAGAGGAATGAAGGCGGAGTAGTTAAAGTTGGCGTTGTTCACTATCGCCGCCTGTATATCTGCTCCGCTCTGATACTGAACGATACCAGAAACCTGCCAGCCATTAGTGGCGCCCTTGAGGAAGCGATTTCCCTGATTCAATGTTGGCAGTTGGTACACGTACGCCACATTGAAGATATGCCTCCGATCGCTCGGCAAAGTACCGTAGTTGTTGCTCAAGCTGAACGGATCACCTGTCTGTGAACCACTCTCTCCTCGAATCCCGAGAGCCTTTGAGTAAGTGTAATTGGTGAGGAAGGTGACTGGGCCAGACTGCTTGTTCCACGTGACTTGCAGGCTGTTGTAGTTTGAATACATCTTGTGGTCGATGATCTTCAGTCCGTCGCCGTAGCCACAAGGCGCGTTCGTCGCCGGGCAGGGACCAGGGGTCGCAAAGTATGGGCGGGTGCCATTTAGTTCCCTAGGATCGTAGTTCCCAGTCACACTCCAGGGACAGGGCTGTCCTTGATCTGCTCCACTCGGTGAACAATGGTTCGACGTGAACATCGCGCCAACAGGTAGATCGTTGATCTTGTCAAAGTTATTGTTGTAGTTGCTCAAGTAGTCGGACTTACTTCCGACATAAGCCACTTCGAGCACACTCTTCCAAGGCAGTCGCTGGGCCACCGTCAAGCTGTAGTTTTGCGTTCTGGGTTCCTGGTCGTCATGGGGATCAAGCGCAGTCACGTTCGCCGGAATGCCGAAAGAACTGAGCAGAGAGGGATTCAAATTCGCTATCGTCTGGCTGCCTACCGCCGCATCAAACGAGCCGCGCACCACCCCATATGCGCCGTTCTGCACATTCTGCTCGTCATGGAAGTGGTACATGCCATAGCCACCGCGAAGCACGGTGTTCCCTGTACCACGTACATCCCAGGCGAAACCTACACGCGGGTTATAGAAGAAAGTTCTGCTAGCTGAACCCGAAAGCGGTGTTGAGTGGTCGCTCTTGTTCCAGGCCAGGCCAGGAAAATCTACCCCGTTAACCGAGCTGAACTGAGTATTGTTAAACCTATTCGGGTACCATGCCGCGAAACCGTATCCGGTCGTGTCAACCCACGGTCCCAGATGCGAAACACGGAGTCCGTAATCTAACGTAAGTCGCCGCGATATCTTCCACGAATCCGTCGCGTAAAATTCTGCGGACATATAACGAAATGCTGGAACCACGTCGAAGTTTTGCTCGTCGTACCCTGCCATGGTGCCGGTCAGCATATCGGCGTATGCATTGCCGCTTGAGCCGTTGGCCCAAGGCGCAAAATTCATATCCCCATTCACCGCCGCATTGCCAGGCTGAGAGTTCCAGGTCCGCTCCCAATAGAATCCAAACTTAGTGGTGTGAGTTCCCCAGACCTTGAAGACGTTATCGGCAACGGAGGGCAGCGTCTTCTTCGCGAACACGGTGCCATTCAATTCAAAGCCAGTGTTCAGCATGTTCGTAACGCCATCACCCCATCCCGTCATCTCAGGGAAGATTAGCTTATCAGGGTTAGAGTGATTGAAGAGCAAGTTATAGTTCAGGCCCAGACCTGCACGGTCCACCTTAGTGGGGTCCTGGAAGCTGTTGGGCAGATTGAGATACGTGTAGGTAAAGATCAGCTCGTTGGTCAAAGTTGGGCTGAAAATCTTTGTGAGATTGGCCGAAAGAACGTGCGATGTCGTGCTCTCTACGATCGGGCTCGGATAAGGGGCCGTCGGCGATGCCCAGCTCTGGCCGTTTCCTGTCCAAAGAACATCGAGGCTGTTCACTGCGTTGTCATGCTGATGATTGTAGGAAACGTATAGTTTCATTGAATCGCTGATGTTGTAATCGACTCGTCCCCGCTCCTGCAGCATGTTCGAAAAGCGGGTTTGCGCATTGATGTAGTTGTAACCTAGCTTTTGCTTGTTCACGATTAACCTTGGATCCACGTTAGGTAGGGGATAGACATTCATCAAAATTTGCCCATTGGGATCAATTGCGCCAGGGTTGACTACACCGTTTGTGTAGTTGGAACCGCCGGCCGCTGTGTTAATGCCATAGCCGTTCAGTGCGCTGATGTAAGCCGTGTCCGTAAAATCGCCATGGCGCATGGCAAGCGAGGGAACCCCCGCCTCATAAACGCCGTTGTCCACATCCTGCTTGTAGTACTCCATCCCATAAAAGAAGAACAATTTGTTTTTGATAATGGGACCGCTGATATTGCCGCCAGGATAGAAGTATTTGGTTCTGGCCTTTGGCGCCACAGGTTGCCCATTGGGAAGATTGCCGAACGAGCCGTTCAGCGGGTCATTCGCATTCGCCGCGAAATAACGATTGTACGTGTACAGTTCTCCATGGAATTGGCTGCCGCCTGACTTACCGATTGCGCTGATAGTGACCGGCCCTTTAGCTTCGTCTGCACCGAAGTTGGAGGTCATCACTTTAAGTTCAGAGGTCATGTCGGCATTGGTATTCATCGCCTGACCGCAGTTGCAACCTGGGTCAATGATGTGCGCGCCGTCCGAAGTAATATCGAGCGCGCCAAGACGCTGGCCGTTCGCAGAAAAGCTGCCCACTGGCCCCGTACCTGTGCGTTCATCCTGCGCGGCGTAAGAGCTTTGATTGAGCGTGCCCCCCGAGAATGCCATGCCGGGCATGATCTTGATAAACTCTGCAGCGTTCTGTCCTACGATGGCAACGTTGTTCAGAATATGTTCATTGATGGTCGTCGATTTCTCGCCAGAATCGACCGGGGTGATTTCTCCTGCGTTTCCTTCAACCGTGACGGTTTCGCTCGTCGTTGACGGCTTCAGGGTAATTCCTGTAACGAGTCGCCTGTCGGCAGATTCGAGGACGACGCCCTTCACTTCCCAACTGCTAAAGCCATCCTTCGAAACATTGAGGGTGTAACGTCCAGGCGGAATGGCGGCGAAGGTGAAATAGCCATCGCCATTGCTCTCGCCGTTGCGCATATCACCGCTCGCCTCATTTTTGAGGTTGACCTTCGCTCCGGGGATCACTGCACCGGTAGCGTCAACAACAGTTCCGTTTAATGTGGCGCTGGTTTGCTGCGCGTTGAGGGGCAAAGTCATAACAGTCAGAACAGCAATGGTCGTCATGATCGTAATTGCTGAGAAGCAGCGTCGGCTCATGTGCATTTTCGACCTCTCCTGTTGAGGTTCTACCCTAGTAACCGTTCCCCGGACTAGTAGAAAAACATTATTCCAAACCTGGGGAGCACTTCTATCGTGGTTTTGGAGGCACTGTCAAGCAAAAAATCTATTATTTTGTAAAAAGTTCTGCCACTTGTAGTTACGCAGCATTAGGGAGGGGAAAATGCTTCGTCTAAAACGTTACAGAAAAACGATGTGGGCCAATGGTTTGCGGTCGACTGCGAATCACGCGCCGGCGTTCACGGCCAGTTTGCCTGGCTCGACTTAAGTCGTTCGTATTCAGCCATTTCCTTACGCATATCATCGATACGGTGAAGATTGCGGTAGGCGCTGGCGAGGTAGAGACTGATTTGTGGACTGACCGGATCAAGTTTTTTGGCCTGCTGGAGCGGCACAAGCGCTTGCTCATCGCGACCCTGAGCACGAAGGCTCTTGGCCAAGGCCAGCTGAGCTCCCACAGAATCTGGGCTGAGGGCCACTGCTTCGCGAGCCAATTGCAATGCCCTCACGAGTTTTCGGTCGAGGATGTAGCGCAAAACGAGTTCGACTCGTGCGGGAACGTCATCAGGAGTAATGCGCAATTCTTGAAGAAACTCAGCCGCACACAATTCAGGATGATGAGCCGCGAGGTAGGTGCCGTAAAAATAGTGCACATGCGGGAACTTTGGATATTTCGCAACCAAAGCTTTAAACGCCGCCTCCGATTCTGCTGGAACCAGCGTAGCCAAAGACCAGAAAGCCTTGCCGGCCATGGTGACGACTTCACGTTGCTTCTCGGGCACTTCGTCGGGAAAAATAGACATTCGCAAGCATGCCAAACCGGCCGCGAATGACATTTCCGGATTATCATGAACCCTGCGCGCAACGCGCATGAGCATCCCCTGCGCTAACTCGAACGCGCCCTGGCGGTTGAGCAATAAAGCCAGATGATAGTCCGTCATGTCGTACAACTGCCCTACTCCCTGGCCCTCTGGGACCATCATGTGCGCTTTTTTTAAGTGCTGGAATGAGTCGTCGTACTGCTTGGTCCGGAACTCGCAGAGTCCAAGCAACGCCCACCCTGGGGCGGCGGAGCTGTCGAGTTCTACCATTCGTTTCAATTCATCGCGGCATTCCGGATAGTGATCTCGCTGGTAGTCGATCATGCCCAACGCCCACCAACCCTGTGACCAATCGGGGCGAACTTTAATCGCATCGGCATAAAACTGAGCTGCCTGTTCGATTTCATTAGCTTCGTAGGCTTGTTGGGCCTTCGCCGACAGCTCGTCGAACGTCGATGGTGGGGCTTGCGCGATCGCTAGCGGCGTGAGAAAGAGAAAGAGTGCGAATCGGCGCATCACTTATTCAGGTTCCGTCCCCGCTCCTGATCCTGTGCCTGAATAGCGGCGTCCATGGCTTCAGCAATCTTGCGTTGCTCTCGCCCCTCATTGGGGCGACCTAAGCGAAAATAGATTGTGGATAGGCTACGATGGGCCTCTGTATACTCAGGCGCGTCCTTAATCAACGTCTCCAGCAGTTCAGCCGCCTTCTTGTCATCGTCTTGTGCTGAACAGACAAGGGCAAATTGATAACGCGCACGAATTTCTTTGGGCTGCAATCGAAGCGCATGTTCCAGGCGCGAGCGGGCTTCGGGCAACTGACCTTGTTCTCGTAGCAGCGTCCCCAGCCATAGAAGTGCGTCGAAATCATTGGGATTGAGCCCCAGACCCTTGCGAAATGCGAGCTCCGAGTCGTGCAAGTCGGTTGCGAGAAACTCCAATCTTCCGCGGAGAATATATGCCTCGGGTAGGTTCGGATTGAGCGCAAGCGCACGGTCGACGTCCTCAGCGGCGCCTTTCTTGTCGTTCACTTTCATTCGCGTAAAGGCCATCAGCATATGGGCTTCGGCGCTGTCACCGTTTTTTAGAATGCGTTGAATCATGAGCGCGCCGCGCTCGTCTTGACCTTGGTGCAGGAGTGCCGTTCCGAGAAGATAGGCTAGCGCGAGATCATTTGCATCCTTTTCCGACAAAGGATCCAGCAGAGCGACAACCCTGGCATCCTCACCCTGGCGCAGATAGCATTCCCCCAACAGCAGAGCGAGCCGTTTGCGTTGCGGGTCATCAAGGGATAATTTCGCATAAACCGCTTCGAAGTCCTTCTCGGCATGCTCTATATCGCCTTCTTTGTAATAGGCAAGAGCTAGGTTAAATCGTATCCCAGCATTGGAAGGTAATGCGGCTAAGGCCTGTTTGTATTCTGCAATCGCGTCATCGTAACGCCCCTCATGTGCCAGCGCCGCCCCCAAATTGGACCGAACTGCAGCTGCTTGTGGGTGACTCTTTAAGTAAGTTTGGTAAGCAATAATGGCTTCCGCGTACTTTCCCGATTGGTGCAGTTCAACGGCGTGGCTAAGCGTGGCTTGCCCGGCCTGGTCCTGCGCTGATACGAGTTGGCCGAACAGTATCGCCCCTAGTATCCATCTGTACATCAGTTCATTCTATCCGACGTATTTATGAAAACGTTTTCATGAAAACAATTACTGCTACTCGACTTGGAAGGCGACATTCTCCTCAACCTTCGCGCTTCCCTGGACGACTCCGATACGGATCTCATAGGCGCCCGGAGTGAATTTGTCTGCCGGCAAATTCTCCGGATACGGAATTCGTCCCTCCGCTTGCATTTGGGGCAGCGGCGGCTGGGGCAGAGGAGGTGCTTCCGCCGCTCCTAAATATTGTCCTTCTTTGTAGAAGGACATGATTACTTTAGGGGGTTCCTTCATGTCGCGATTGGGATACACCACAAAATAGAACGGGAGAATATTTCCTGCGCCGCCCTTAAGGGTCTGAGTAAGGGTCGGAGTGATTTTACCTCCCGGGAAATAGAAGGCGTCCAAAATCTCATTACTCTTCAATGCATCCGTTCGACGAACCACAACAACGTCGCTCATTGAAAGCTTGTTCGAAGGCTCCGGGACAATGAGAGCGGTTTTTTTCACGCTCATCTTGCTGTTATTTCGATCCATAACGACCGATTCGAGCGAATATGTCCCCGGAGATAGTTCGGTGGGAAAACTTTGTACCAGGTTTCCGGCTTTGTAGGCCTCTGCTTTATCCAATGGCACTTGCACCGCAAAATCTTTACTTAGCTTCTCGACAATTTCTCCTGCAGGATTTTTCACGACCGCCAGCAATGCAGCGTCTAAAGTTGCGTTTTTCTGGCCTGGCTGCGGGATGAATGTCAGTTGCCTGAGCGGCACCTCGAGAGTAATCATGTACTGGATCTTGGGTCCACGATCGTTGAACCGCTCGGCCGCGGCATTGAACGCGAGATCTGTTGGAGCTTGAGTGGAGCCCAATGCATTCAGCAATGGCATCTCGTAAGAAGCCAATTGCTGTCCTACCTTCAATTGAGGCAAGGCGAAGTAACCGCTGCGAGTATGGACGACGACATCGGGACGATCCACTCGAACCGAGATTTTTCGAAACTTCCCGTCCGCTACGGCTGCACGTGGACTATAGGCGGCTTCATAGTAAGTCCTCACTTCTTCCAAAGCGACTCTAAGCGGCGCTCTGTAATCGTTCGTCTCGGCGATTGTCGCACCGCCTGTTTGCGAGGCGAGATCTCTAAGCCAAAGCAGTGGATTCGAGCGCAGGGCACCTTCCGCATTTTCAGCGGCACGCGCCTCGCCTCTCGATACCTCTCCGACGCCACCTCGCATCTGAGCTCCGCGAATTTCTCCCAGCGCGTCACTCAGCTCTTGACGACCCTCGCCTTCCTGACTCCAGGTCACGAGCCCTTTGGGGTCAACGGTATAGAAACTTATATTTGCGCGATTGGCCGCACTCACCAGGTTTGCGTACTGTTCTTTGACCATCTCAGGTATGAACAACGACGGATTGAAGTACAACACTACTTTGCGGCCCGGGAGCCCGGATTGTGCACGCACTAACGCCATCAATGCATCAATTGTTGTGCGCGCATTATAGTGACGGTCGGCATCCTCGGCAGCCTGGAGCATGTCGTACTGCATTTTCGCCATTCTGTAACTAACTGCCCCGGCAATCGCGGACTGACTGGGACCTCCTCCAGCACCACCTGAAAGTTGAGGTTCGCCTTGGTCGATAATTTGCTTTAGCTCGGATTTCACTTCGACCGAATTGTCCTGGTATTGAATGAAAGACCACATCGCCGAGCGATCAATACTCTTGAGTAGCGCGTTGTGGTCCGCAGTAAACGGCTGGATCACGTGCAATCTTTGATCAATGGTCAAAATCGAAAAATACAGGTTTTGCTCCGGCGTCATATCAAGAATGTCTTTCAGCGCCTGCCGGAAAAAGCGTTTTCCTTCCTGATCAAGTCCCTCGAACACGAGCGTCACTAGACGGATTTCACGCATGGGATCCAGCTGTGGTGCAGGGTTCTCAGCACGCACAGGTGCCGCTTGGCTACCCTGAACCAATTGGAATGAAGTCAATTTCTGCTCAACTCCATCTTCTGCAATGTGTATCTCCTCCGGCCGCACATCGCGGATCGCTCGGCCTTTCTTGTCGCGGAACACCATATCAAGCACCACTTCTTGCGATGTCGCGTGCACGGTGGTGGCCGACTGAGTAGCGTTATTGGGCTGAGACTGGTTTTGCTGTGCCATGCTGGATGCACACAGCAGAATCAACGCAGCGAGTGAAAAGGGCAGCCATTTCATAGCTAAACTCCTTGCCGGAGGCTTGCAGGCGAGTGTCCCGATCAATGTAATACAGCACGAACGATCTTTCCAGCCTTTCGGGATTGAACGGTGTAAGAATGCTGAATTGTGTCTGCTGGATAGATTTCGATCGAACCCAAACCAACCATTATGATATTAGTTTGCAGTTATCGGAAGGTCATGCTCCCTTCGAGCCTTGATCACCGTGAGGCGTGCATCCCACTAAAGTGAAACCGACAAGAGACATTGCAGCATACCTTCTTTTCACGTTATGTGGGCTTGCCTTGTGCCAAGCTTTTGCTTACCCCGGCGATGTTGAGGCGCAGCAAAGGCCACCGCAGAAAGGCGGCGTGTTGGAATCGTTCGATGATTTGGCAGCACGTGCGCAGACGGCAATGGAATCAGATCGTGTTCCGGAAGCGATCAACTTGTTTCAACGCGCGGTGAAACTCCGCCCCGACTGGTCCGAGGGCTGGTGGCATCTGGGAACGCTTTTGTTTGATTCAGGACACTTCTTGGATGCCCGCGCCGCATTCGTCCATTTCGTCGCACAGGAACAGCAGCAGCCGGGTCCCGGCTTCGGCATGCTGGGTCTTAGCGAATTTCATCTAAAACATTACACCAGCGCTCTCGCGGCGCTGGAACGTTGCATAAGGCTTGGGCTTGGGAACAATGCAGACTTTGCGCGGGCCATCCTGTATCACGACGGTATTCTGAATACACTCTTAGGGAAGCCCGATATCGCACTGGTGCGCTTGACGCTGGCAGTCAATCGAATTGCTGCCGCACATCCCGAGGCCCCAAAAGATGCCGTACTTGTCGACACTGAATTGTTGGATGGATTGGGAACCGCAGCCTTGCGAATTCCAAAGCTACCTTCAAACGTTTCAACCAATGAAATTCCGTTGGTTCGGCAGGCAGGCCGGGCACAAGCGCTGATTGCCTTGCAAGACCGTGTCGCCGCCGATGAACAGTTAAAGCAGTTACTGTCGCTTTACCCTTCCGAACCGGGTGTGCATTACTTCTATGGCGTGTTTTTGCTCAAAGAAAATCCGCCTTTGGCTATGGACGAATTCCGCCGCGAGATACAAATCACCCCATCCCACGCACCCGCCCGCATTCAGCTTGCATTGGAGTATCTGCGAACCGGAGATTACCAGCTAGGCTTGAAGTATGCGAAAGAGGCGGTCGTGATCGCGCCGAACGATTTCGTGGCTCACGTCGCATACGGACGCCTATTGATCGAACTCGAGAAGCCCCAAGCCGCGATTGCGCAACTGCGAATCGCGGTCAAACTTGCACCCGGAAGTCCCGATGCTCATTTCGCACTTTCGCGAGCCTTTTCCGCAGCCGGTCGAAATGCTGATGCGTCACATGAGCGCGCGGAGTTCGAGCGCCTGAAGGCCATTACAGAAGCGTCAGAACATTAGCCAACGATACCTTGACCCGTCACTATGCTAGACTAGCGTAGAAAAATGTTTCGGTTATTCCTAACGATAGCGGCTGCCGCCGCTCTCGCATTAGCGCTTTACTCCAACGTCAACGCTGCCAACACCGCCATTCACTTTGAAGATATAACGGGCCGCTCCGGCCTGGACTTCACCACGAACAGTTCTCCAACTCCTAACAAGAACCAACCTGAGACTATGGTCTCGGGCATCGGGTTAATTGATTACGACAATGACGGCTGGCTGGATATTTTCATAATCAACGGCGCGGCAATTCCGTCGCTCAAAAAGGAATCTCCCAAGTACTACAACCGTCTTTTCCATAACAACCATGACGGAACGTTCACTGATGTAACTGAGAAAGCGGGCCTTGTCGGCGAGGGCTATGACATGGGCGTCGCCGTCGGAGACTTCGACAACGACGGATGGGAAGACATATACGTGGCCAGCGTCACGAAAAACCATCTGTACCGTAACAACGGAGACGGCACTTTTACCGATGTCACCGACAAGGCTGGCGTCGGTTCTCCCATGTACAAGGGACAGAAAATGTGGAGTGCCGCCGCAGGCTGGGTTGATTACAACAATGATGGCAAACTTGATCTCTTCGTCTCTAACTATTGTCGTTGGGAAGTAAATAAGGACCCGATGTGTTTGGGTGGAGGTCGCTTGCGCGCCTACTGTCACCCAAAATTTTACGAGCCATTGCCTTCTACTTTGTACCGCAACAATGGTGATGGGACATTCACGGATGTTTCTGACGAAACCGGCATTTCAAAGAAACTTGGCAAGGGTATGGGAATCGGCTTCAACGACTACGATGGCGACGGCTTCACGGACATTTTTGTGGCCAACGACAACATGCCGAACTCGCTCTTCCATAACCTCAAGGGCAAAGCGTTTGAGGAAATAGCAATGGACGCCGGAGTGGCTTATTCAGAAAACGGGAAGGCCGTTTCCGGGATGGGAATCGAATTTCGAGATTTCGACAATGATGGACTACCGGACATCTGGCACACCGCGACTGAGCTCGAGACCTTTCCTCTGTTTCGTAATCGAGGCGCCGGTATTTTCATTGACGTCACCGGTCGAAGCGGTCTGGCGCGTCCCACACTTGAAATGTCTGGATGGTCGAACGGGGCCGCCGACTTTGATAACGATGGTTTAAAGGACTTGTTCGTGGCTCGTGGCAACGTCCTCGATAACATCGCCGAATTTTCAAACCGTACTTACGGTGAGCCAAACTCCATCTTCCGCAACCTTGGGAAGATGACCTTCGAAGATGTCACAACTCAGGCGGGCGCAGACATGCAGCTCTCTGAACCGTATCGTGGTGCGGTCATCGGCGACTTATTCAACGACGGTCATATGGACCTCGTGGTCACGGTCTTGAATGGAAAAACCAGAGTCCTGAGAAACGTGACGGCTAACGACAACAATTGGGTAGCATTTAAGTTAGTTGGCACCAAGAGTAATCGTATGGGGATCGGGGCGCAGATCAAAATCACAACCGAGGACGGAAAGAGCCAATACGATATTGTTTCCACCAGTGCGGGCTACGGCGCTTCTCGCGATCCGCGCGCCCATTTCGGTCTCGGCGCATTCAAGGGAATAAAACAGCTTGAAATCCGCTGGCCAAGCGGTGAACGACAGATCCTAAGGGATCTTCCAGGGAATCGCGTTCATCGTGTCGAAGAGCCGTAGTCGAGTGGAAATACGACACGCGCTGTGGGATTACGATCGTTAGAATCGTGGGGCGCGAAAAACGGCGGTGCAGGGACCGCCGCAATCGGAATTCACTTTTTCCCCGGGATTAAGATTACAGTCGCTGTGTACGGTGGCATCGGTAGTGAGAACGATGTTCCCAGGCCCTCCATTGCCTTGCCGACAAGGGAATCCCTCTCCGGCGGATTGCTCTTTCCATAATCGAATCTAGCCCCTTTAGCAGCGAGGGCTATTCCCTTGAACGAAATTTTGGCCGTGGTCGCGTTCTTTCCGTCTTTGTTTATCAGCATGAGTCCGATGCTTCCGTCGGCGCGTTTGGATGCGTGCACGGACACCAAAGGACTACTTGAGGATGCGGTGAGAATCGCGTCGTTAAAGTTCATCAGCGCGAATACCAGTTGCGTGCCATAGTATGCCGGACCCGGCGTGTTGGTGTCATCGAGAAACCCTCCATTGTGCAGTTCAGCCCAGTCAACATTGATTACGCCATACTCCGCGAGCGTGAGGTACACATCAGCCGCGAACAAGCCCACGGCGACCGGTTCTGTGATCTTGGCATATGGAATGGGCGCCATCTCTGTGATGGCAACCCGAATACTGCGAGCCCGGTGCCCGCACGATTTTTGGATCGAGTCTCCAATCGCTCCCAGGGTTTGCGCTAAAGGGCCCTGGGGGGCTACTAGCAATTTGTAGTTATCCAGATCCTTCCAGTTCGAATCCGGCGTCGTGTCGCCCAGATACAATGGCAGAGAGACAAAATCGATGTCGTTGCAGGCTGTCGCCAGAACGCCTTTTGCCCAGTCAGCCGCGTAGCCAAAGTCCTTGTCCGGGCTGACACTAGTTTCATTCACGTACTTTCCTGTAATCGGATCTTTTGTCCATTCCTGCCGATTGATTTGACTGTTTACGGATGGATTCAGCGGAACTCCGAGGTGGATTGCAGGATCCACGGCCTTCATTGAACGAGCAAACTCAAGAAAATTCTTGGCGTAAGCTGCCGGGGAAAGGCCCGGATTCTTCTTCCTCGACCGCTCCTTGTCCGTGACCCTCTCGGGATAGGGTGCGTGAGCATCCTCTTCCAGTCCTTCACCGCCATAGTAGCCATTCTGGAATACCTGGTTTCCAATTTCCCAGAAATGAATTTGAAACGGCGCTGGATGATGAATACGCAGGAAGTTCTTGCCGTCATCAGGCGCAAGTGGGGCGGACGCACGCATCGCGGCCCAATAGCCAACCGTCTGCCAGTCATTTCCTGTCGAATCCCGGCCGATTGATTTCGTGTCCTTCGGGTCTCCATTTGCATATGCAACCCACGCGGCTGCTTCCGCGGGCTCTCCTCCGCCATTGCCGTGAAGACCAGAGCCATAGTTAACCGTGAAGATGGCCGTCCCAACTTGTTCCATGAATTGCAAGAACGAACCCAGATTGCTCGCAGGTGCGTAACCGATGTTGGGATGATCGAGACCCTGCCAGTTGGATGGGCTGTGCGTTGACCAATGAAAGGTGTCGGCAATCCGTCCACCTGGATATCGCAAGGTTGTGATGCCGGCGGCGCGCAGCAAGGCAATCGTTTCTCGGTCGGTCATGTGGCTATCGGAAACCACGGAATGCACCCCCAAGGTCCAGGGCATCAAACTGCCTCGCGCCTTGTCTGCCTCTACGACCACCTTCACTTCTTTAGGGACGCTTATCGGACCGGAATCGTTCTGATGGCTAATCTCCTCCATCTTGCGATTGCTTTCGCTGGTATTGTCTGGTAGCAGCTGACCCGATCCATCCGCAGTCGACAGCCCCACCGCAGCGAGTACGCACAGAACGAAAGAAATTCGGTTCATGTCGACCTCCCGAGCAACATTCTACGATCTTCAAAGCTACAATCGCGGATAGAAATGCGGAGGGTAGTTTCCTCACCCTTCAAGCTTTTGAGCCCAGTCGCCCCCATATGTTCGCGATTATCACGATCGCATTGCTTAAATCGGCTCTTCGGCGGTTCCGCCATCGAGTGGAGATGTTAAAAATGGTGTTGAAATTCCGTGACACATTGGCTTTATAAACGACGTACAATTCGGCTGGATGGGCGGCATGCTTCGGATTGGTGCACTTCCGTTTCTAATATTCGCATTTGCGTTCCCGTGCAACGCTCAAGGCGTTGGCAGTCCTCCGGTCAACGTAAACAGCACCAATACCATTACTAATCCGACTGTAAATACAACGTTTATTTCCGGCAAGGTAATGGTCGATGACGGTACAGATGTACCCGAGCAAGTATCGATTGAGAGTGTTTGTAACGGACGCACTCATATTGAGACCGTCACCGATTCCAAGGGGCATTTCACCTTCCAGATTAAAAGTCCCAACCAGCCGGCCGTAGTGTCAGAGGATTCATCGGACTCATCGCAACGCAGTTCCGATGCAGCTGGATTGCTTAACAGAAGAGTGAATGCCGATCCGGTCGGTGACTACTTACGAACCTGTCGATTGCGTGGATACGTGTCAGGGTTTTCGTCCAACAGTGTTGATCTATCGGCAAAGACCTCTGACAACGGAATGTCTGACGTTGGCACGTTAGTCTTGCACCGCTTGGCACAGGTCGAAGGTTCAGTAGTAAGCGTAACAACTGCACAGGCTCCAGCCAGTGCAAAGAAGGAATACGACAAAGGCCGGGACTCCGCAAGAAATGAGAAATGGGAAGCAGCAGAAAAGCATTTTGCCAGAGCAGTTAAGCAATACACCCAATTCGCGGCTGCGTGGGTTGAACTCGGACGTATGCAGATGCGAAGATCGGATGCGCAAGCGGCTCGAACCTCTTTCCACCAGGCGCTTTCGGCGGATGCGAAGTTTGTGCTTCCTTATCATCAGCTGGCGCAGTTGGCAGCAAGCGAACGGAATTGGAAAGAGGTCATCGATACTACCAGCACATTGCTGAAGCTCGACCCGGTAAATTTTCCTGAAGACTGGTGGCTCAATGCCGTAGGGAATTACAACCTCAACCATTTCGATCTCGCGGAAGCTAGTGCGATAAAAGGATTGGAACTGGACAAGGAAAATCGGTATCCCAGGCTGGAGTACATTCTGGGACTCAGCCTGGCGCAAAAGCATGATTACGCTGGCGCACTCAACCACATTCACAACTATCTTCGTCTTGCGCCCTTGGATCCCGATGCAGAAAACGTTCGAAAGCAGGCCGGTAATATCGCGCGCCTTGCTGAAAACAGCCAGAAGTAAGTTCTGTAGCGACTCTGATTGTGCGAAGTGTTCGGGTTGGATGGTAGTCGAAGCACGGCTTACGCCGTAAAACCGTTGGTTTATAATGCGCACAATTTGAAGCCATTTGCTATGAAGGTCTTTTGGCGGATTTGCAGTGTCTGCGTATTCCTGCTTTTGCGCAATCTCCTCCTCGCTCAAAGCCCGCCACCCGACGATCGGACGGCGCCGGCTTGTATAAAGTGCCATCGCACTGAGACGGATCGTTATCTTTTATCGCCGATGGGAAGTACGCTCCTTCCTCAGAAGTATCCCGACGCTGTCGTGAAGCATGATCGTTCTGGCAGCGTCATCTCCGTTACTGTACGGGATGGAACCATGTTCCATAAACTCACGAGAAATGGAATAACCGCCGAGTACCCCATTCAATACCAGGTCGGTGGAGGAATGGAGGGCAGGACCTTCCTGATTGAGTTGGGAGGTTATTTGTTCGAGTCCCCCCTCTCCTGGTTCAACGGTTTTGGTTGGGACCTTTCTCCTGGTTACGCCACCAAGGATGTCCTGGAATTCGACCGCGCCGTTGCGAAAGAATGCATATTCTGCCACGCCACGGGCGCCCGCTTCGACGACGCAGACGGAAAGCGCTTGGTCACAAAATCGCTACAGCCTATAACCTGCGAGCGCTGCCATGGCCCCAGTGAAGCTCACATACAACACCCGAGTAAGGCGAACATTATCAATCCAGTCAGACTTACCGGGGCCGCCCGCGATAGTGTCTGCGAGCAGTGCCACCTCGAGGGAACCAACCGCGTCTTGAATCCCGGTAAGGACTGGACGGACTTTCACGTTGGAGACCCTGCCGAAGATACTTTTGCCACTTACTTACTGCAAGGAAATGAGAAAGAGGAGATACCGCTGGCTAGCGAAGTGGAGCAATTTGCGCAAAGTCGTTGCGCCCAAGCCTCAGGCGGCAAGTTCTGGTGCAGTGCCTGTCATAACCCGCATCGTCCGCCCGCGCCCAGGGCGTCGGAAGTTCGGGCGGTCTGTACCTCATGTCACGAGAAGCTCTCTCCCGAAACCCATGGCGCAGACGTCAAGGAATGCACCAGTTGTCACATGCCCACCATCAAAAAAACGACGATCAGTCACGCCGCCAACACGAACCACCGCATTGTTCGGCGTCCGATGCCGGAAAGTCCACCATCACAAGAGCAAAAGCTGGTCGCATGGCGGGAACCGGCCGAACAGTTCCGCAAGCGTAATCTGGGGATCGCCGAGCTTCTGCTTTCGTCGATCGACAATCGAGAGCTCTGGCTGGATGGAGGCAATCTTCTCTCATCCATGGGTCCTCAGACCCTCAAGAACGATGCGGAAGTGGTTTCCTCGCTCGAAGCTTTTTACTTTGCCATGGGAGATTCCGCGCGAGCCCTCGAATTCGCGCGCCGTTCGGTTGAGCTAAATCCCCAGAGCGCGAACGCGGCCCTGGGGCTTGCACGCATTTTGCAATCTTCGGGATCCGATAGTGAAGCGGAACAGGAATTCCTGCGGACTATTACCATTAACCCATCATTGAAAGAAGCGTATGGACGTTTATCAATGCTGTACGTCAAAGAAAACAGAATTCAAGACGCGATCAACATCCTTGATCGGTATATTCAATGGAATTCGAATGAAATTCTGTTTCGGGACTGGAAGAAACAATTGCTATCTCAGAAGCCATCTATCACACCGTAGTCTCCGCGTGTAAGATTCATCGCTAGTCGTTCTCTGAACTTCAGCAATCGAGCGAGCTTTTCGCTCCTCGCGAACAGTTTCCTGAATCTCGAGCAACAATTGACGGCCGATAACATTGACTCGGGCTTGGCGCATTCCCATTCCATTCTGCTCGATGCCGGCAGCAACAGCGGGGTTCATCGGTTCCGCAAAACCGGGGTTAGCCAATATAATGTTTTCGACCCTTTCATTTCTTTTGCAAGGATTGCACTGGTTGCGTTGGGATCATCAATCGGCTGGCCCGGCCCCTTCGTTCTGATGTCATGTTGAGTCGCGTTTTGGTTGGTTATATCGCCTTCCTGCTTCTTCACCCGGTTATCTCAGCCGAAGAGCCAAAGACCGCCGATAGGCAAATGACGACCGAGGAGCATATCGCTAAAGCCGGTTGGTGGCCTCGAAAAGGCGATGCGGCAAGGAAGGATTTTGTAGGATCAGCAATCTGCGCCGAATGCCATTCCACCTTATTCAAGGGTCAGCAGCAGCACGCAATGGCACATTCCTCCTCACTCGTACCCAAGCGAACGGGCGTAATAGAACCATCGCATCTCGACCAGGGACCTGCTCACTACTCAATCGATACTGAAAATAGCAGTTTGGTTTTTAAAGTGCGTTATAAGGCACAGTCCTTCTCCGCCCCGTTGGTTTGGCTGTTCGGCAGCGGCCACCACGGCCAGACTTATCTTTATCGTCGTGCCGGCGAATGGTGGGAAACGCGGATCTCTATCTTCAGGAATTTCGGTCCAGCCATCACCCCGGGAGAACCCGAGGCAGCTCCGGGTTCATTCACCGAAGCGTTAGGCCGGCGAATTCCCGACGGGGAGTTGCCGAAGTGCTTCGGCTGTCACGCCACGGCGGCGGTTACCAGCGGTAAGTTCAGTCCGGAATCGGCAATACCGGGCGTTTCCTGTGAAGGATGCCACGGGCCTGGCGCCGCTCACGTCGCAATTGCTCACGCAAACCCAGGAGTAAATCCAGGGATGATCCTGAATCCTGCAAACCTGGACGCGGCCAACTCCGTGGATTTTTGTGGCTCGTGCCACCGCACATGGTGGGATGTTTTCCAGGCCCCCGAAAAAGCGGTGAGCATTGTCCGTTTACCCGCCTACCGGCTTGAACAAAGTCGATGCTGGGGGAATGGTGATGCCCGGATCACATGCGTAGCGTGCCACCACCCACATATGCCGTTAGTTACTGAGTCGGCGCAATATGATCAAAAATGCTTGAGCTGCCATGTCGCATCCGCGTCCATGACACCGTCAGGGGACCATCCCGGCGCTGGATGTCCGGTGAAGTCCGCCGATTGTACAAGTTGCCACATGCCGAAATATGAATTGCCACAAATGCATTCCAAGTTCACCGATCACCGCATCCGCATCGTGCGCGATCCAGGAACTATTCCTAATTAGAATGATGAGTGTTTCGGAGCGGCCATGAAAAAGGCAACGCATTACCTGTGCACTGCTGGTTTCCTGTGCCTCATTCTGTCGATTGCCCATGCCGCGCAGTGGCCGGCGACTAGCGCTGACAAAAAGAGCGGAGAGGTTTTCAAGAACCTGAAAGTGCTCAACAACACCCCTTCCGACCAGTTGCTACCATCCATGCAATTCATCACCTCGTCTTTGGGGGTTCACTGCGACTATTGCCATGTAGAAAAGGCATTCGATAAGGATGACAAGCGACCAAAACAGACTGCACGGCAAATGATGCGCATGGTAGAGGAAATCAACAACACACAATTTAAGAGTGTGCAGAAAGTAAGCTGCTACACCTGCCATCGTGGCAGTCCCAAACCATTGACAATTCCAGTTATTCCTTCGACTCCTCCGCAATTGTTAAGCGAATCCATTTCCGATAACGCACCTGTGACGCCAGGCCAACCATCTCCAGCAGGCGTCATTGCCAAATTTATTGCCGCACTGGGAGGAGCGGATGCAATCGCCGGTCTGAACAGCATGGAGGAAGGAGGTAGCTTCCAATCCGATACTCGGGAATTTCCAATAGACATATATGTGTCCAAACCGGGTCGAAGTGCCGAACGGATCCATTTTCCCGGCGCGGACCGAATCACGGTTTTCGACGGCACGTCTGGATCAATCGTTCAGCCAGGACACCCTTCACGCCCGATGACGTCGAGCGAAGAAGATGCTGCTCGCATGGATGCCGACCTTCAATTTCCTCTGGAGCTCAATAAATTCTTTTCGGAGCTCAAGGTTCAAGGCACCTCTAAAGTAGGCAACGAAGAAGTCGTCCTGCTGTCGGGCGAGAGACCGGGACTTTCGCCAGTCGAGATGTACTTTGGCAAAACTAGCGGATTACTCTTACGAATGGTTCACTATTTGCCGTCGGCGCTCGGATTGAATCCAGTCCAGACAGACTATTCCGACTATCGCAAAATCGGCGCCGGGGTGAGGATTGCATTCCACTGGACCTCAGCAACTCCCACGGGACGTTTCGCCGTCCAGATCAGATCGGCGCGGACAAACGTGGCTGTTCCCAACAGGGTGTTCTCTATTTCGGCAGGACCCTAGCTAGGTGGCCCAATGCTTGCCCGCCGGGGCTGCTCAACTACAATCTACATCGCTAAGGAATCGAACTCTTTAAGAAGTTCCAATCCGCGTACTCGCAAAACTGACGCTTACTTTGTCCGAGCTATATCCAGGGACATGATTCGCACGCCAGATGATTAAACAGCTGGATCAAAGGGGCCGCGGAATTTCTCAACTCCACAACCTATCCCATGACCGTTCCTGGTCCCATTGGGTTGTGGGCTCGAAGTAACCTGTCCCAGGAGCAAGGTGCTGACGAACTACTTCCTCGTTCAGCGTGACGCCTAGCCCTGGCCGGTCGGGTACCTGGATCCATCCATGGTTTACTACGGGAGTGCGGGCATACTCCTGCGCAAGTGACGACCACCAGGGAACGTCAAGTGAGTGATTTTCTAAGGCAAGAAAGTTCTGTGTGGCCGCCGCGCAATGAACATTCGCCATACAGCTTACCGGCGTTCCAGCGAAATGCATCGCCATAGGCACGCCATATTCTTCAGCCATGTCCCCAATCTTGTGAGTCTCCAGGATTCCGCCCGCAGTTGCAAGGTCCGGATGAATCTTGCTCACCGCGTGCTTTTCACAGAGCACGCGGAACGGTTCTTTCAGATAAATATCTTCGCCGGTGAGAATCGGGGTGGGGCTCTGGTCGGAGATTTGCCGCAGAAGATCGGTGTAAGTCCAGGGAATTACATCTTCCATCCACGAAAGGTTATATTTCTCATAGGCTTTTCCTAGGCGGATGATCGATTTAACTCCTAAGTGCCCGAGATGATCCATGGACAAAGGGATCGCCATTCCCACCGCCTCTCGCACAGCCGCGACAAATTGCTCAAGCATCGCAATCCCCTTCTCGGTTACTTCCATCGCGAGAAAAGGATGTTCCAGTTGATTCTCTTCCCATGGCGTAAGTTCACTGGGTTCAGTGACGGTGCCCGGCGTGTCAGATACCATCTCAACTCCGAGGTCCATTTTTAACCAGGTGAGTCCCATCACCTCTTTTCTTTCCTTCATGCGTTGGGCGTAAACTTTGGGATCTTTGGATTCGGTGGTGTCCGCATACACGCGTATTTTGTCGCGAAATTTTCCGCCACCTAGCATTGCGTAGACGGGAGCGCCGTAGACTTTGCCTGCAATATCCCATAGCGCCATTTCAATAGCGCTGACGCCGCCGCCCTGCCGGGCCGGTCCGCCAAACTGTTTGAGCTTGCGAAAAATCTTGTCGAGCTGGAGAGGGTTTTCGCCCAAAATTCTGCTTTTCAAAAACAAAGCATATGTGGGGCTGGCGCCATCGCGCACCTCACCCAGGCCATACACATCCTGATTTGTGTCAATGCGAATAATTGGGCAAGGACTCGGGCCCGGCTTGACGACGGTCGCCACGCGTAGATCAGTAATTTTCAGCGTTGACGGGCTGGAGTTCGTATTTACGTTGTTCAGGGATGCCCAGCCCGGCTTGTCCAGCAACACGCTTCCAGCTGCAGCGAGAGCGGATGCTTTGAAAATTGAGCGACGGTTAAAACCAGTCTGACTGCCCATGATCAGTCCTTCCGAAAGAAAAATGAATGTCGATAAGCAGCTTCGAGCTCGAAGCCGAGGAATTATATCTTTTCAAGGTGAAGAAGAAGAAGCGATTCCGCGGAGTGCGTTTCAAATTTAAATCGGAACAGGCGATGGCGATTGCAATTGACAAAGAGATGATGATTTGAGACTTTCTGGAACGCAGCTCATTCCAGGCTTATGACTCTTATTAATCGTGCTCGCCAGGTATTGCTTTCTGATTTATGGATCGGCAGCGTCATCGTGGCGTTGATCTCACCCGCCCTCGGTCAGCTTGTCAACTTTTCAAAACAGGAATTAATTGAGTACACGCCCCAGAATCCCTTCGATCGCTTCCCCGACGGTCGGCCGAAAGTCCCGGACAATCTGATCGAACGTGCACGGGGCCTTTCATCCGAAGAGATATGGTCGGTCTTGCATGAGAAGGACTTTAACAATCAGTACGCCGATGGTCTCCAGGTACTTCATCCGGGGAAGACCATGGTTGGCCGCGCCTTCACCGTGCAGTTCATGCCGCTTCGCGGCGATGTGGAGGATGTTGTGCAAGCAAAATCGAAGCAGCAGACTGGCCAACGCCTGCACAACCAGACCGCAATTGACATGCTGCAGCCCGGGGATGTGTTGGTCGTGGATATCTTCGGCAAGAAAGTAGACGGTACGATCGTGGGCGACAATCTCTTCTACTATGTGAATCAGGCGACGCACGGCGGAGGTTTGGTGGTGGATGGGAGCGTGCGAGATCTCGACGGCATTGCCGAGATCGATATGCCCGCTTATTTCCGCTCGGTTGACCCAACTCCTATCGGAAATGTGATGCTGACCGGAATCAATGTACCGGTACGTATAGGAAACGCAATGGTTATGCCCGGCGACCTGGTTGTGGGTGACCGCGAAGGCGTGTACTTTGTACCGCCGCAGTTTGTGCAGGAAGTGCTAGACAGAGCGGATGTAACCCACATTCACGATGAGTGGACAAAGAAAAAATTTGCCGAAGGGAAATACAAGTCCAGCGAGATCTACGGCTCCCCTCATGATCCGAAACTGCAGCAGGAATACCAGGAGTACTTGAAGAAACGACTGGCGGAAATTCGTAAAGACCGAGGTTCGAAATAATGGGAGTGAAGCGATGAGCAATCAATCCGGCAGGGGATTTACCCGGCGTGGATTCATCTCCAAAGTTGGTCAGGGCATGTTGGCGACAAATTTCGCCGGCATACTCACAAAAAGAGCACAAGCCGAACTGGTAGTGCCGGAACCGCCCGGCAAGAAGCTTGGCTGGGCTATTGTTGGTCTCGGAAGTCTTGCGATCAACCAGATTTTACCGGCGTTTGCAAAATGTGAAAAATCTCAAGTCGTAGCGCTCGTAAGCGGCCATCCCGATAAAGCGCACAAGCTCGCATTGCGTTATGGGGTGAGCGCAAAAAGCATCTATAACTACGAAAACTACGATTCCATTAAAGACAATCAGGACATTGACGTCATTTACATCGTATTGCCGAATGGAATGCACGCCGAGTATACGGTCCGCGGACTCGAAGCGGGGAAACACGTTCTCACCGAGAAGCCGATGGCCAATACTCCGGCTGAATGTCAACAAATGATCGATGCGGGGAAGAAGGCGACCCGAAAGTTAATGGTAGCTTATCGATGCCGCTACGAACCTTACAATCAGACCGCCATCCGTATTGCACGATCCAGCGAGCTTGGGCCAACGCAGATGATCCTCTCCGATGCAGGTTTTAATATCGGCGATCCGAACCAGTGGCGCTTGACCAAGAGATTGGGCGGCGGCGGCTCTATGATGGACATCGGTATTTACGCGCTGAACGCATCTCGCTACCTCACTGGTGAAGAACCGGCGGAAGTCAATGCCATGGTTTACAGCACTCCTGGCGATCCGCGATTCAAAGAAGTGGAAGAACATGTCACTTTCCAACTCCGCTTTCCGAGTGGAGTCCTGGCCAATTGCAGCTCAAGCTATGGTTACTTTCACCAGAGTCGGCACGTTGTTATGGGCACAAAAGCCCGTCTGATAATGGATCCTGCAACCTGGTATACCGGATTGAGAATGTGGATAGAGCGTGATAATACGATCGAGGAACGTGACCTGCCGGTCGTAGATCACTTTGCCTCAGAAATGGACCACATGTCCGAATGCGTTATTCAGAACACAGAGCCATTAACTTCAGGCGAAGAAGGGTTACGCGATTTAACCGTCATCCAGGCGATTTATGAGTCCGCGCGAAGCCGGAACACTGTTCATTTGTGAGCCCCAATTCTGGTCGGCAGGGAGGAGACTAGTGTCGCATCAGCAACCGAGTTGGTGGTGACGCGAGCAAATCACCCGCTGCTCTGCCAACCGCTACTGCAATACGACTTATGATCTTCGTTGGTGGCCAACAAAAGATTCGGACCACTGGACGCGTTGATGCGAGTGCAGTCGCCTTACTGAACATTAACTACTGGCAACCAGCCTGAAAACAAGATTTCCGGAGTGCATCGACGACTTCGGCTTTCTGCGGTTTGAGGATGAAGCCGTCGTAGCTGGGTCCGCAAGGTGGGTCGTGGCCGGCAACGCCGCCGACGCGATCATTAAGGAATCGAGGCTGACGCAATAACTAGTTGGCCGGACTTCGCCATTCGAATGTGAATGTCAAACTCTCGGCGGAACTCCTCAATCTGTAAACTTCAAAGAGGTTAGGATGGAGCCGACGAGCGGACTTGAACCGCTGACCTGCCGATTACGAATCGGCTGCTCTACCAACTGAGCTACGTCGGCGTGGGGCGAATAACGCTCAGTTTAGCATGTACGCTGATGTCGCCGGTCGTTCGGTGACGTCTACTTTTCGCTGTGCAAAGACGCAAGAATTCTCCCTGGCCCACGCAAAAGGCGATCCTGTACAAGCAACCGTCACCAGGATTTGTACACTTCCGAGGCCTTACGCCGTCCCAGCAATTCGGAGGCGCAAACTCCCAGAATTACCATGGAGATCAAATGATTTCTCGCTGAGGAGTTCTTGATTGCCAGACTCAGGGTGGGCTCAAATAAAAAAATCTCGAAGACGAGGGCAGCGACAAGCGTTCCCACTATTCCGGCAACGTGACCAAAACGCAAAGCTACGTACAAAATAACTAACAGGAAGAAAAGCGGAACGATGGTGCGGTAAGCATTGCCCGCGAAAATTGGAATTAGACATCCGGCGACCGCTGCGCAGGACGCCGCACCCAGCGACGAGCGCAGCCAGCCCGTCAAATGAATATAGTATCGCCAGCTCGCCGACGATTCGACATGTGCATCTGCAAGGGCTTGCCTTTTGCGTATCCAAGATTGGAGCAAATCGGCGCACAGACAACCACGCAAAAAGCAACGTCCCACGAAATCGGCAAAGGGAGTATCGAATAGATCCGAAGACGCTGTGTGTATCGTGTCGGGAGTTGCTGAACCAATGTTTTTGGAGGTTAAAACGGGGGATTTACTGATCAAAGCCCGATCGGGCTCTCGCTCACCGTCGACGGCCATACGGTTAAATCCTCGGACGACTTTCTCCAGCAAACCTTAGATGCAGGCATTCGCGCGAGAGATGCAGGACAGCAACACGGAGGCATAATTTTTACGATTCAGCTAAGGTGCTACTCTGAAACCCCGCGTCTGTTAAGGCTTTTCCCCTAAAAACATGAACTTCTCACTGTAGTATCTAGGCTTTTTCCCTTTATCGTGAGTTGATGCCTCAATAGACTCTTTTCAACTCAGCTGCTACCCAGGCGGCAAAAAAAATAAAAGCTGGAGATGTGTAATGAGATTTGGGAAATTCCTCGCTTTAGTGTGTCTATCCTTATCTGTTCTGGTTCCCTCGTTTGCGAGCGGAACCACCTTCTATGATCTGGAGGCCAAAAAAGGCTGGTCGGGTTATGCGCTGTTACCACCTAGTTGGGGCATTTGTTCAACCTGTACCTCCGGCGGATCGCGGCTGAAATGGTCTTGGACCCCTGGTATAACCTCCCCGTCTACGGATGGCCATTCGACCAAGTCATACTACGGTGGTGGAACCACACAGTGGGGTGACGTACTCTGGAATAATCACCTGGTTGGATCTTTCTCTTCCGTGGGACTGCCTGATTACACTCATACCCTTACGGCATCGCTGCACAGTTTCACCTACGATGTGTATTTCTGGATTGCCAAATCGGACGTTTCGCAGGCGCTTGAATTCGATATTAACCAGTTCACGGGCGGCAAGTCTTTCATTTGGGGCCACGAGTGCCGTGTTGCCGGCGGTCACCAATGGGACACTTACGACAACATCAACAAGAAATGGGTTCCGACCGGAGTTTCGTGCTATCCAAAGAGCGGCGCTTGGAACCACCTGACCATTCAGGTGCAGCGCACAACCGGCAACCGTTTGTTGTACAAGTCCATTACGTTGAATGGAAAAACAGCTACCCTGAATATTTATAGATATCCAACTTCAACCTCGTGGCATGGAGTGACTATCAATTATCAGATTGACGGCAATAGGTATGGAACTCCTTACAACGTCTACCTCGACAAGCTGAAATTCACCATGAATTAATTACCGCGGCTCACTCAAAATAAAAAGCCATCCCACGTGGATGGCTTTTTATTTTGCAAGAGAAGTTCCGAACAACTGGAATGCACTCACTAGCCTTGTTGTTTCGCCGGGGGTAGAGTGATCAATGGGGCAACTGCGCGTGCTGAAGCCTTTACGGCCCGCCGATTTGCCACGATAGCGGTGATCATAAGAGCAGTAAAACTAACCGCGACCAAGACGGCGGCAGGCCAGCCTGTGAGCATTGGTTTGTTTCCCATCACTGTAAGCGCAAAAAATACGCACAACAGGTGAATGCAGAAAACCGGCAGCGAAGTCTGCCCCAGCATGACCAGGGGCTTGACTGCCAAAGGCTTTAACAGGGACCGAAAACGGATTGCAATGGCCGCAACCGCCGTAAAGTCCACTATTCGGGCAACACCGAATTCCCACTTATCAAACAACGGGGCAAATTTCCCGAAATCCAGGTCGGTTGTCAATTGCACGTAGCGCAGGGTGATGAAACCGATCGCCACCACGGTTGCCGGAACCAGTACAGCCCGCTTCTTTGCCCAGCGATCGAAATGCAAGTCGCTGTTTGCCCAGTGCACACCGAGCCACAAGCCGACCAGCCACCACAGTTGCCAGGCCCACAGGTCAAACGCCCCCATCTCGTTCAACGGCACCCGCAGTCCGAATGCATGGGTCAGCCAGTTATAGACCACATTCTTAAGGCCGAATTGCGCAAACAACCAGAGTCCGAGACCAAGGCTCAAAGTGTATTTCCAGCCCCATCGGATCCCCAGCAATACCGCGAACGGGGTTAATGCAAGGAAGATGATGTAAATAGGCAGAATGTCAAGCAGAGGTGGCCGGTAGAACATGACCGCGGCGTCGATAAAGGCCCGCGAATGCCCCACGGTAAAATAATAGTTAAGCAGATTGTGTACTGCTGGCCGATTACCCCGAGCCGCGATCGGCGCTTCGATTACGAAGGCGGCGGCCAGCAACAATAATTGATAGCCGTACAAGCGCACCGCGCGCATCCAGACATTGCGGCACATTTCTGCGGTGCCTTCTCGCTGCACCAGGCGGCAGCATATCCTTCCTGTGAAAAGGGCCGACAGGAAGATGAAGCCTTCGGTGGCAGCAAAATAGCCTACCGGCTGGTTCAGGTAAATACTCAGAACCGTAGGAAGGTGCGTGCAGGTCATCCACACCAGCATCAGCCCGCGAAGGGCATCCAGTTCCTCGATACGGTTCTTCATTAGCCTTGCTCACTGCACGTAAATCGCCATCGCACCGCGAAAACATGCTGGTGAATGGGGCACTTCCGGTGTACGGTCAGCCCGCTGCATCAGCATTCAGAGCATTAGATGCTTCGAGGGAGCTTTTTCTTCAGGGCGGCTCGATTGCGAAGGATCAAACTTTAAAAGTCGCTTGCGGAACTGATCGCAGGAAGCCCGCATGACGCTTAAACAAAGAGAGTTTACACCTGATATTCGAATCGAACACCTGTAAGGATTGTCACATCACAAATCTTTACAAGCGTCCAAATTTCTTTACCGCTTCTTCAATGGACTTGAGTTTTTCGATATATGCGTACATTGAATGTTCTTTGAAATCCATATCTTGGGCGGTGGCCAGGACCTCGGCAGCTTTCGCGTGTGGAACGATTGCCACCCCATCCGAGTCGGCGACAACAATGTCTCCGGGGCTGACTAGCACCCCATCGCAAGTGACCGGAATGTTTGCTCCGTCAAAGCGATAATGTCCTACTGAAGTTGAAGGGACATTGCCCAGCGCGAAAACCGGAAAGCCAATTTTCTTGAGGTAGGCGGTATCGCGCACCCCGCCATCGATCACTGCGCCAGAAAAGTTTCTGGCCAGCATCGCGGTTCCCATCAAACCACCCATGCCCGCGATATCGGCGCCGTCCTGTATCACCATGACATACACCGAGTTTGGCGCACCTTGATCGATGGCGGAAAGCATTCCATCCAGCGCATGCGGGTCTTTGTTTTCTTCTTTCTTCAACTTCACCGTAAGGGCGAAGCCGGCGAATTTCGATGTGAAGATCGGCTGCATGTGGTGCGAAAGATACATTCGCTGTCCAGTCACTTTTTCCATCGCGTCGGAAACCGAGGCAACTTCGACATGGCGATACCCGTCGAGCAGCCCGGCGTCGGAAGTGACATCGGCAGGGCGCGAGAATGCAGGGGTGATGGCAATAGCTGTAATCAGCACGAATATCGACGCCGACACAACGCCGATTGCGACCCATAGTCGGAATCGTCCACCACGAAATATTTTCTTCATCTTGTCTCCTTCAGCTGTAAGAAACTCGCCGCCCGCATCTTCAGAAATCTACGGCTGCTCCGGATGATGCGGCAGCGCATTAGAGCGATCAATTACCCATTGCGGAAACACCGGAGTATTTTGAGGAGGATGACCCCGCGTAATCGCCCAGTGATCAATCCAACTGGTGCCCTCTTCGCCCACGTATTCGTCGGGCAGACTGTAAGCGGAATCACTCAGCGCATCCTGCAGGGTAATGAACTTGTACCCGCGCTTGCGAAGCAGGTCCAACAATTCGGCGACATGATCGGCCTCCAGCCAATTCCCATGAAGCAGCAGGATTTGCTTGGGTTCGTACCCGATCAGGTCCTTGGAGAACTTTTCGTAATAATCAAATACCTGGTTGGTGTACTCGTGATAAGAATCGACTAGTTTCTGCTCGAGCGACATATCGCCGCGCCGTCGGGCGTCTTCGTAAACTCCGGCATACATCCAATCCCAGGCGTCCATGGTGATTGGGGCGATACGGTAGCCACGCTCAACCAGAAACGCTTCTGCCTCTCGGCGGGTCTCAAGATCGCGTCCGGTATCAAGATAAGGATGGCGGAAGTAACGCAGCTGCATATTGTGTTGCGCCAGCAGCATCCGGGTCACGGTCTCGCCACGAACGATTTCCTCTTCCCACGCTTTCAATCCGACGCGATTCAAAGACGCATGACTGAAAGTGTGGTTGCCAAGTTCAAATCCATATTCTGGCCACATGCTGAGCGCCTTGATGCGGTCATCGACTTCGCCGAACTTGTACAGCTTGCGTTCGTTCACAAAACCCACCGCCGGAACTTTTTGGTCGCGCAAAGTTCCCAGCAGCTTGGTCGTCATCTCAATGATTTCTGCGCTAGTCATGTTGTTAGCGCCAGCCGCCGGAAGATCATCAAAGGTCAGCGCAATCTCACGCTGAGGGGAGTTTTGAGCATAGATCGGCAAGCCAGTCGCAATTAAGAGTGCCGTCAGAATTAAATAAGCTCTTGCGAGTCTCTTCATTAAAGCTGCTCCCTGAAATTATGGATTGAGTGCTGGCACTTTGCCGCGGAGCACCGTGACCGAAGCTTTAGGTAAAACGAATGTCGTTTGTGAAGTCACATCGATAGTGCGGGCGACGATTGGCCCATCCGGATCAGCATGGCTGTTCGGACCATCATTGATCCAG
>Ga0157372_10000610_pt1 | contig 39073 bp, 39 predicted proteins | sample C55metaG_FD_115307 | JGI IMG/M metagenome (GOLD analysis project Ga0157372, IMG submission 115307) | Corn rhizosphere microbial communities from Kellogg Biological Station, Michigan, USA - C5-5 metaG | ecosystem: Host-associated > Plants > Roots > Rhizosphere > Soil | place: USA: Michigan...
ACGACGGCGCCAACCTCAACGCGGTGATGGGTCACTCGCGGCCCGGCGACATGGGCTTCGACATCGTCCACGTCAACCTCCACACGTCCTTCCGCCAGCCCCACGGCGGGGGCGGCCCCGGCGCCGGGCCGATCGCGGTCTCGGAGCGGATCGAGCCATTCCTGCCGCGTCCCCAGGTGATCCGGCTCGAGGGCGACAACGGCGACGGCCCCCGCTTCGACCTCGACCTCGAGCGGCCCAAGTCGATCGGCCGGCTGCGGGGCTTCCAGGGCAACTTCGGCGTCTTCGTCCGCTCCTACGCCTACATCCTCAGCCTCGGCGCCGACGGCCTCGCCGAGGCCTCCGAGACGGCCGTCCTCAACGCCAACTACCTGAAGGCGCGCCTCGCCGAGGGCCGCGCCGGCGAGCGCCTGCCGATCGCCTTCGACCGCCACTGCATGCACGAGTTCGTCCTCTCCGGCAAGCCGATGAAACGCGAGCTCGGCCTGGCGACCCTCGACCTCGCCAAGCGCCTGCTCGACTTCGGCTTCCACCCGCCGACCGTCTACTTCCCGCTCCTGGTCGACGAGGCCCTGATGGTCGAGCCGACCGAGACCGAGACCAAGGAGTCCCTGGACGCCTTCGCCGAGGCGATCGCGAAGATCCTCGCCGAGGCCGAGACCCACCCGGACCTGGCGAAGAACGCCCCCTACACGACCCCGGTCCGCCGCCTCGACGAGGTCAAGGCGACGCGTCAGCCGGTCGTGCGGCAGCAGTTGTAGGGATGACCGGGAGCGCAGGTCCTCCGCGCCCGGTGGACGCCAGAGTCGCGACCCCGGACGACCTCGACGCGGTCGCAGAGACGTTGGCCCAGGCGTTCAACCGCGATCCGGTCTGGGCCTGGGCATTCCCCGACGACGAGCGCAGGTTGGAGCAGCACCGGTCCGCCTGGCGCCTTGCGGTCGGCTCGGCGATCCCTTACGGGTGGGTCTGGATGACCGCCGACTGCAGCGCCGCCGCGGTCTGGATCCCGCCGGGTAAGCCGGAGCTCTCGCCCGCGGACGAGGTGCGCTTCGAGTCGTTGCTCCAGGAGATGCTCGGGGAGGCCGGCGCCGGGAGGGTCTTGGACACCTTCGAGCGCTTCGACGCCGCGCACCCCCACGATCGCGGCCCGCACTACTACCTGAGCCTGCTCGGCACCCATCCCGACCACGTCGGCAGTGGGGCATGGGTCTGCTGGCCGACAACCTGAAGCGCCTCGACGCGATCGGAGCGGCCGCCTTCCTCGAGTCGTCGAACCCGGCGAACGATCAGCGCTACGAACGGCTCGGCTTCAAGCCGTGCGGCAGCTTCGAACTCGCCGGGGACGGCCCCGACGTGACGCAGATGTGGAGAGACCCCGCCGCCTGTGGCCAGGGGGTTTAGTGACACCACCTGGTGTTCAGAGTTGCGGTCCCTCGACGCCTTCGTCGAGGCTGATCGAGAAGATCCTCGCCGAGGCCGCGAGGGGTCCCGAAGTAGCGAAGAATGCCCCCTACACTCCCCGTTCGTCGCCTCGACGAGGTCAAGGCTACGAGGCAGCCGGTCGCGCGGAAGTAGCTTTGGCATTCAGGGCACGCGCTTCGTCGTTAGTTGCCCTGACGTCTTCTCGTACGACCTCGATGAGGGCGTAGGCCGCGGTTTTGAAGTCCTCATCCCACGACGAATGATCCTCGTCGTCCTCCGGTTTCTGCTGGATCACGTCTTGCACCCTGTCCACCGCGTCGAACGCTTTCGGGGAACCAAAAATCTGCACACCGGAACGGCAATAACGCCACTCCTCCCATACCGCATCACTCTCTTCCGAAGCCCAGTCAAGTCCGTATATCCGCTGCAATATGGCGATCGTTCTGTGATACGCGGACTGCCGGTTTCGCCTCTCCTCCTCCGCATGCTGCAGTTGCAGACGCCGGTTCTCGGCATCTATCTTTGCGAGCTCAATCTCCTTTTGAGAATTTGCGGTTGCGATCGTCGTTTCGGTATTGCGCTGGTTGACCTTGTACGTCGTCAAGGCTCCTACGGAGCCTCCTAAGAGGCCGAGCCCACCGGAGATCAGCGCTACGCCGATGACGTCATTCACGACGTGAGACGCTACAGCTCCGGAAGCTTCTGTTCCAGCTCCAGCACCGGGTCGAAGAGGTCGCCGTGGTCGTCGAGGCGCTTGAGGACATCGGTGGTCTCGAATACGAGGTCGCTGCCGTTGCCTGACTCGGCGGCCGCTTCGACCTCGTCCCAGGTGACGGGGGTCGAGCAGGTGGGGCGCTCGCGAGCGCGGAGGGAGTAGACGGCGATCGTCGTTTTGCGCTCGTTGTTCTGGTACCAGTCGATCAGGACCTTGCCGCTGCGGTCGGTCTTTTTGCCCATTTTCGCCAGCACCTCGTCGGGGTTCTGTTTGGCGACGATCTGGGCGATCGCCTGGGCGAAGGGGCGGGTCTCCTCGTAGGTGACCTTGCCGTTGAGCGGCACGTAGAGCTGCATGCCCTTCGAGCCCGAGGTCTTGACGAAGCTCTGGAGGTCGAACTGGGCGAGCAGGTCACGCAGGCGCAGCGCCACCCGCGAGCAGTCGACGACGTCGGCAGGCGGGCCGGGGTCGAGGTCGAAGGCGAGCACGGTCGGCCGTTTCGGCGCCCGGCTCAGCGACAGCGAGGGGTGCAGCTCGATCGCCGCCAGCTGCGCCATCCAGATCAGCGTCGGCAGGCTGTCGCAGACGCAGAAGTCGATCTTGCCCTTCTCGACCGTCACCCGCGCCGTCTTCACCCATTTCGGCCGGTGTTTCGGGCAGCGCTTCTCGAAGAAGGCGGCGTCGAGGTCGTCGACCCCTTCCGGGAAGCGCCGCAGCGTCACCGCGCGGCCGCTCAGGTGGGGGACCATCACCGGCGCCACCCGGGCGTAGTAGTCGACCATCTCACCCTTGGTGAACCCGGTCTCCGGGTAGAGCACCTTGTCGAGGTTGGTCAGTCGCAGCTCTTTGCCGTCGACCTCGACCTGCCGCGTCTCGCCCACGGCTTACGAACCTATTTCGAGGCTTTGGCTTTGGCTTTCGAGCGCGAAGAGCTTTTGGCTTTCGCTTTGCTCTTCTTCTTCGAGGCGGGGGCGGCTTTCGCTTTGGCTTTCGGTTTCGCCGCTTTGCCTTTGTCGCTCGAAGAAGCCCCTTTTTCTTTGACCGCGGCGATGCTCTCCTCCAACGCCGCCATCAGGTCGGGGGCTTTGGTCGCTTTCGGCGCCTCGGTTTCGGGCGCGACGATCTCTCTGCCTTCGGCCTTCTGTTCGATCAGGGCAAGAAGCTGCTCGCGGTACTCGTCGCGGTACTCGTTCGGGTTGAACTTGGTGCTCAGCGAATCGATCAGCTGCTCGGCCATCTCCCGCTCCCGCTTGGCGACTTTCGGCGCCTTGTCGGGGAGGGAGTCGTCGAGTTCGGAGGGCGGCACGACCTCGTCGTGGAAGCGCATCGTGGTCAGCGTCAGCACGCCGTCGGAGGCGCGGATCGCGGAGAGGTGCTCTTTGTTGCGGAAGACGAAGCGGGCGATCGCCGCCTTGCCCGAGCTTTCCATCGCGGAAGCGAGCAGCGAGTAGGCCTTCTCGGCGCCGTCGGCGGGGCCGAGGTAGTAAGGGCTGTCGAAGTACATCGGGTCGATTTCCTCGATGTCGACGAAGTCCTGGACGTCGATCGCGCGCGTCTTCTCCGGCGCCAGCGCCGCCATCTCGTCTTTGCCCAGCGGCACGTACTGGCCGGGGCTCAGCTCATAGGCCTTGACGATGTTCTCGTAGGGGACCTCCTCGTCGGTCCCTTCGGCGACGCGGCGGTGTTTGATCCGGGCGCTGTCGGACTCGCGGATCTCGCGCAGGGCGATGCTGCGCCGCGCCACCGCGCTGTACATGCGCACGGGCACGTTCAGCAGCCCGAAGCTGATCGTTCCACTCCAAATTGCTCTAGCCATCGCCGATCACCTACCCGGGATTGTTCCAGCCGAACGCGCGAGGATCGATAGAGGAGAGCGCAGCGAGAGCCATCTTGCGTCCACGGTTCCTTTCGGACGCATACCGTCCGAAAGGAACCGCACAACTGGGATGATCCGCCGGTGCTGTTCGAGCTGCGAGAGGTGGGGCTGGACCGTGGCGGCAAGACCGTCCTCGACTCGCTCAGCGCCGGGATCCCGGCGGGCGCGACGGCGATCGTCGGCCCCTCCGGCGCCGGCAAGTCGACGCTGCTGCGGCTGCTGAACCGCCTCGCCGACCCCGACCGCGGCGAGATCGACTACCGCGGGCGTTCGCTGCGCTCCTACGAGCCGCTGGCGCTGCGCCACGAGGTCGCCCTCGTCCCGCAGCTGCCGGCGCTGCTCGCCGGGACGGTCGAGTCGAACCTGCGCTACGCCGCCGGCCTCGCCGGCGAGGAGCTCGACGCCGCCCGCACCCTCGGCCTCGCCGGCCTCGACCCCTCCTTCGCCGGGCGCGACGTCGGCAAGCTCTCGGTCGGCGAGCAGCAGCGGGCGATGCTGGGCCGGGCGCTGGCGCAGCGCCCGCGGGTGCTGCTCCTCGACGAGCCGACTTCGGCCCTCGACCACGCCGCCCGCGACACGATCGAGTCGGCGCTCCAAGAGCTGCGCCGCGAGCTGGAGATCTCGATCGTCCTCGTCAGCCACGACCCCGAGCAGGCGCGCCGCCTCGGCGACTGGGTGCTGCAGCTGGAGAGCGGCCGCCTGGTCGGCTGCGGCCCGCTGGCGGAGGTGCTGGCGTGATCCCGCCGGCGACCACCTCGATCCACGTCGACCTCTGGCAGGTCGCCGCCTCGCTGGCCCTGGTCGCCCTCGCCGCCGCAATCTCCTTCTGGTGGGACGCCGACCTTGAGCGCGACATCGGCATCGCCACCGTCCGCTCCTTCGTCCAGCTCACCCTCGTCGGCTACGCGATCAAGCTGATCTTCGACGTCGACTCGATTTGGCTGGTGCTGGCGCTGTTGGCGGTGATGGTCTTCTTCGGCGCGATCACCGCCCGCAGCCGCGCCAAGAAGGTCCCGGAAGCGTTCAAGCCGCTGCTGATCGCCCTGGCGCTGGCCGGCGGCACCACGCTCGGCCTCGTCGTCGCCCTCGGCATCTTCGAACCGACGCCGCGCTACCTGGTCCCGGTCGGCGGCATGGTGATCGGCAACGCGATGACCGCCTCGGCGGTCGCCCTCAACCGTCTCGGCGACGAGATGGCGGAGTCGCGGGCGCGGATCGAGGCGACCCTGGCGCTCGGCGCCACCGCCCGCGAAGCGGCGATGCCGACCGTCCGCCGCGCCCTGCGCTCGGGAATGATCACCCTCGTCGACTCGACCAAGACCACCGGCCTGATCTTCTTCCCGGGGACGATGGTCGGGATGCTGCTCGCCGGGGCCAGTCCCACCGACGCCGTCCGCCTACAGCTGATCCTCCTCTACGTCCTGCTCGGCAGCGTCTCGATCTCCGCCCTGACCGCGACCGTGCTCGCCTACCGCAACTTCTTCACCCCCGCGGCGCAGCTGCGGGAACTCGACGAACCGGAGGCCGCTGCCGCCTAGACTCGTCGGGGTGTCCCGCCGGCAACTGCTGACGCTGATCGCGACGATCCTCGGCTCGACGATCGTCTTCCTCGACAGCACGGTCGTCAACGTCGCCCTGCCGGCGATCAGCGAAGGGCTCGACGTCGGCCTTGCCGGGCAGCAGTGGGTCGTCGAGGCCTACACCCTGGCGCTGGTCTCGCTGCTCCTGGTCGGCGGCAGCCTCGGCGACCAGTTCGGGCGGCGGCGGATCTTCGTCGTCGGCCTGATCGCCTTCGGCGTCACCTCGGTCCTCTGCGCGATCGCCCCTACGGAGGGGTTCCTGATCGGGGCACGGGCCCTGCAGGGGATCGCCGGGGCATTGCTTGTGCCCGGTTCGCTGGCGATCGTCGCCTCGACCTTCGAGGGCGAAGCGCGCGGCAAGGCGGTCGGCACCTGGACGGCCTGGACCGGGATCGCGACCGTGATCGGCCCGGCCGGCGGCGGCGCCCTGATCGGGATCACCTCCTGGCGGGCGATCTTCTGGGTCAACATCCCCCTGATCGCGGCGACCGTCCTGCTCACCCTCCACTCGGTCGAGGAGAGCCGCGACGAGGACGCCTTCCTCGGCATCGACTGGGCCGGGATCGCGCTCTCGGCGATCGGTCTCGGCGGTCCGACCTTCGCGCTGATCGAGCAGCCCTCGCGCGGCTGGAGCGATCCGATCGTCTGGGCGACGATGGCCGCCGGGATCCTCTGCTTCGGCCTCTTCATCCTCCGCGAGGCGACCGCCCGCCACCCGATGCTGCCGCTGGGCCTGTTCCGGATCCGCAACTTCTGGGTCACCAACCTGACCACGCTCGCGACCTACGCCGGCCTGATCGGCGGCCTCTTCTTCGTCGGGCTCTACCTGCAGCAGGTAGTCGGCTACTCGCCGCTGGAGGCCGGGCTGGCGACGACGCCGATCTCGATCCTGATGTTCTTCCTCTCGCCCCGGTTCGGCCGCATCGCCTCGGGCACGGGGCCGCGGATGCCGATGACCGCCGGTCCGATCGTCGGCGGCATCGGGCTGCTGCTCCTGATCCGGATCGACACCGGCGCGAGCTACCTGGTCGACGTCCTCCCGGGCCTGCTCGTCTTCGGGGTCGGGCTCTCGGCGACGGTGGCGCCGTTGACCGCGACGGTGCTCGACTCGGTCGACGAACACCGGGTGGGAGTCGCCTCCGGGGTCAACAACGGCGTCTCCCGCGTCGCCGGCCTGCTGGCCATTGCCATTCTCGGCGCCGTCATCTCCGCCGGCTTCGGCGCCAAGCTCGACGACCATCTCGGCCCGGCGCCGCTCTCGACCGCCGGGGCCGCGGCGGTCGAGGAAGCGAAGGAAAAGCCGCTTGCCGTCCCGGAAACCGACGGCGTGCCGGGCGCCGAAGCCGACCGGGTGATGCAGGCGGCGGAAGCCGCGTCGACCTCGTCCTTCCACCTCGGGATCGGGATCGCCGGGATCCTGATGATCGTCGGCGGAATCGTCGCCGGCCTCGGCGTTCAGAACCCGAAGCGGAAGGTCGCTTCGGTCCCCACCCGCGGCGCCGCCGCGGCGGGAGAGTGCGGCCACGGCAGCGACGCCGACTGCGCCGAAAAGCAAGAAAAGACCGGGGCGGCAGCCGAAACCGCATGAATCCGGCGACAGCCATCCACGACTAGTCTCCGCCTCCGCATGTCCACACCGATCATCTTCAGCGGCATTCAGCCGACCGGCCGCAAGCACCTCGGCAACTACATCGGGGCGATCCGGCAGTACGTCGAGGGGCAGGATCGGGGTGACCCGGCGATCTTCTGCATCGTCGACCTCCACGCGATCTCGGTGCCGTATGACCCGTCCGAACTGCGCGAGCGCGTCTACGACACCGCCGCGATCCTGCTCGCCGCCGGCCTCGACCCGGAGCGCTGCATCCTCTTCCGCCAGTCCGACGTCGAGCAGCACACCGAGCTCACCTGGCTGCTCTCGTCGGTCACCTCCCACGGCGACCTCAACCGCATGCACCAGTTCAAGGAAAAGGTGGGGAAGGACCGCGAACTCGCCTCCGCGGCGCTCTTCTACTACCCGGTGCTGATGGCCGCCGACGTCCTCGCCTACCGGGCCACCGAGGTGCCGGTCGGCGACGACCAGCGCCAGCACGTCGAGCTGATGCGCGAGATCGCCCGTCGCTTCAACCAGCGCTTCGGCGAGACCCTGGTCGTCCCCGAGCTGTTGGTCCCCGAGGTCGGCGCCCGGATCATGGACCTGCAGGAGCCCGAGCGCAAGATGTCGACCACCGGCGGGACCGAGAACGGGACCGTGCTCGTCCTCGACGAGCCTGGCGCGATCCGCAAGAAGTTCGGCTCTGCCGTCACCGACTCCGGCCGCGAGATCGTCCGCTCGCCCGAGAAGCCGGGTGTCACCAACCTGATCGACATCCTCGCCGTCGCCCGCGGCAGCGACCAGGCGGCGGTCGAAGGCGAGTTCGAGGGCGCCGGTTACGGCGACTTCAAGAAGGCGGTCGCCGAGGCGGTCGTCGAGTACCTGGCGCCGGTCCGCGAGCGCTACGAGGGGCTTCGCCCCGACGAGGCCGAGCTGGACCGCGTCCTCGCCCTCGGCGCCGAGAAGGCGCGGGCGATGGCCGCCCCGGTCGTCGCCGACGTGCGCGAGCGAATGGGCTTCGGCGCGCCGCGCTAGCGCGGCGGCTTGACCGCGACCAGTTCGTTGCGCTCGTCGCCGCCCTTGACCGTTTCCTCGAGGGCGGTTCCGATCCCCGGCACATAGAACTTGTGGTCGACCACGCCTGGCTCCAAGGGCGTCCACTCGCGGGTCAGCAGCGCATGGTTGGTGATCGCGGCACGAGTTTCCACTATGGCGTCGAGGTCGAGCACTTGGAAGCGGTCCTCCGCTCGCCCTTGTAGAGCTCCTGGATGCCGGTCTGCCCGCGGTAGGGATGCCCCGGCATGAAGATCCCCGCCCGGGCGCCGTCGATGCCGGCCTGCCAGCTGCCTTCGCGCGTCTTGACGCTGCCGTTCGGGAACAGCTCTTCGGTCGCCTCGCCGAGGTACCAGACGTTGTTGCCGCGGTCCTGCGCGTACCAGTCTTCGGTGCGCTCCTCGATCCGGCCGCGCAGGTAGAGCTTGTCGCTGACCACCGTGCAGGCCACGCCGAGGATCGTCTTGGTGCGACGGGTGACGGTGAAGACGTCGCGCGAGGGCTGACCGTCCTTGACGCCGCGGTAGACGAGGGTGTACCCCGGGCGCAGCGGGAACCATGGGTTGTTGACGTGGGCCTCGAATTCGCCCGGCGCCGGCAGGGGCGGCGGCAAGGCAATGGCCGCAATTACCAAGGCTAGGCTCAGACCCATCGTCGGCTCCTTCCTGGATGGAGGCTACTCTCCCCGCAATGGCCGTCGCCGACCTCGACCTGGATCTCGACCTCGACGTCTTTGCCGGGCCCTTCGACCTGCTGATGGCGGTCGTCCTGCGCGAGGAGGTCAGCCTGCTCGACCTGCAGCTGGGGGAGGTCGTCGTCGCCTACATCGAGCACCTCGAGCGCGAGGGCGAGCTGGAGCTGGAGGTGGCGACCGAGTTCCTCGTCCTGATCGCCGCCCTGCTGGAGCTGAAGTCGCGGCTGATGCTTCCGGGGCCGGAGGACGAGCTGGACGACCTCAAACCCGAGGAGGCGGTCGAGGAGCTGATCGCGCGGATGCTCGAGTACCGGCGCTACCGCGACGCCGCCGCCGAGCTGGCCGAGCGCTTCGAGTCCCAGCGCGGCTACCTCTACCGCTCGGCGCCGCTGCCGCCGGAGCTGCGGCGGGTCGCCGTCGAGGCCGCCTCGGCCGTCTACGACCCCGACCAGCTCGGCGCCGCCCTCGGCGACCTGCTGACCGAGCCCCCCGACGTCGACATCGGCCACATCCGCCCGACCGTCTCGCTGGAACGGCGCCTGCGGGCGGTCCGCGACGCGCTGCTGCGCCGCTCCGACTTCGACTTCGACGAGGAGTTCGGCGAGGAGGACCGGCTGACCCAGGCGGTCACCCTCTTCGCGATGCTCGAGCTCTACCGCAAGGGCGAGGTGACCTGGGAGCAGGGCGAGTGCTTCGGCCCGATCCGGGTCAAGAAAGTGGCGCCGACCGCAGTGACCAAGAGCGGATGAGCGACCTCTCCCGCACCGTCGAGGCGCTGCTCTTCCTCTCGCCGCAGCCGGTTGCGGTCAAGGACCTGGCGGAGGCGACGCAGGTGACTGAGGGCCAGGTCGAAGAGGCGATCGAGCTGCTGCGCGAGGATCTCGCCGAGGGCAGGCGCGGGGTGGTGCTGCGCGAGGTCGCCGGCGGCTTCAGCCTCGCCGGCGACCCGGCCAGCGAGGACGCGGCCCGGCGCCTGCTGGCGAAGCCGCGGACGCCGCCGTTGACCCAGGCCCAGGCCGAGACCCTGGCGATCGTCGCCTACCTGCAGCCGGTCTCGCGGCCGGAGATCGCCCGCATCCGCGGCGTCAGCTCCGAGTCGGCGGTGACCAGCCTCGCCGAGCGCGGCCTGATCGAGGAGGCGGGCCGCTCCCGCTTCGGCGCCGCGATCTTCAAGACCTCAGAGCTGTTCGAGCGGTTGTTCGGGCTGAGCGGCCTCGACCAGCTCCCGGACCCCTCGAAGTTCGACCCCAGCCCCGAGGACGAGCGGGAATTGCGGGAGCGACTCCTGAAGGCTGGAGAACAGCGGGCAGAGTGAGGCTCGCGAAGTACCTCGCTCACGGGGGCGTCGCTTCCAGGAGGAAGGCCGAGGAGATCATCGGCAAGGGGCTGGTGACCGTCGGGGGCGAGGTCGTCACCGATCCGGCACGGGATGTGGGGGAGGGCGACGACGTGCGGGTCAACGGGGCGCCGGTCGTGGCCGAGGCGCACGAGGTCTGGGCGGTGAACAAGCCGGTGGGAGTGGTCTCGACCGCGCGCGAGCCGGGAAGCCGGACGCCGGTGGTCGATCTGGTCGAGACCGAGGCGCGGTTGTACCCGGTGGGGCGGCTCGATGCCGACTCGTCGGGCCTGTTGCTGCTGACCAACGACGGCGAGCTGGCGAATCGGCTGACGCACCCGCGATACGAAGTGCCGAAGGCGTATGTGGCGAGGCTGAAGGCGCCGATCGCTGATCGCGACCTCGAGCGCCTACGGAGCGGGGTGGAGCTGGAGGACGGGCCGACGGCACCCGCGCAGGTGAAGCGCCACGGCAAGCGGGAGATTGAGGTGGTCCTGCGCGAAGGCCGCAACCGCCAGGTGCGCCGGATGCTCGAAGCGGTGGGGAACGAGGTGGTGGCGCTGCGGCGGGTTCGCTTCGGGCCGCTGGGGCTCGGCAACTTGAAAGAGGGTGCTGCGCGGCGCCTTTCGAAGGACGAGGTCGCCCGGTTGCGCGAGGCGGCTGGTTGACAGTTCCGGCCGCTCGGGGCAGCCAAATCCCCCTCCTACAAGCTTGTGGGGAGGGGGATTTGGCTGCCAGATGCGGCTAGCAACTACTCGGAGAAGCAGCCGTGCTCGGGTGGACTGCGAGCCGGGAGGCGATCGTGTCCGCAACGGCCTCTCCTTCGTGTTCCGCTTCCTTGTGGGTGACGCGCAGGACGGAGTAGCCGGCGCGCATAAGTTCGCGGTCGCGCCAGCGGTCGCGCTCGAAGGCCATGGCCGTGCCGTGGAAGTCGCGGCTGTCGGCCTCGACGGCGAAGCGGTGCTCGGGCCAGAGAAAGTCGACCTCGATCCGGCCTTTGGCGATCTCGACTGGCGCGTTGATCAGGGGCGGGGGCAGGTCGCGCTGGACGAGCAGGGGCAACACCTTCGCCTCCAGCGGGCTTTTCAGCTTGCCTCGCGTTTTCGTCAGCGGCGCCGCGACCCGCCACTTCTCGACAAGGTCGAGTAGGCCCTTCATCCCGGGGCGCCGCGGGTCGATCGATGCCTCGATCGCCGCGATGTCGAGAAGGCGCTTCTGCGCCGCTCGGTCGAAGGCGCTGCGGAGCGTCCAATCGCCCACGGTGCCCGCGAGGTCCACCAAGGTTCGCGCCGGGCTCGTGCAGGGGATGCCGTCGACGGTCCCCGTCTCCTCCAGCCGCGGCGGCCGCACGCGGTGGAAGCGGATGCCGTCGATCTTGCGGCCTCGGGAGCCGGGAGCGATGACGTCGATCACCACCGGCCCGTCGTCGATTAGGCCCAGGAGCGCGGCTGCGCTGCGGTGAGAGACCACCGTCCCCTTCCCGCAAGCGAGGACAGCGGCCATCAAGCGGCTGCGTTCATCTGCTCGTGGGTGCCCCAGCGCGTAGACGCCACGGAAGACGCGGTGCACGCAACCGAGCCTGATTTCGTGGTCGATTACATCGTCGGTCATCCCCAGGGCGCGCATCTGTTTTCGAGAGACGACGCCGTGTTGTGCTGCGGCAAGCTTCCACAGCCGCTGGTCGCTCCGAGCAGTGCGCTTTTTCCGTGACATATGCGGATAAGGCGCACCACTCGGAGATTCGCCCCCCTCCTCTGAGAACATTCAGGGAGTGAGCGGGAACGGAGGCAACGGAAACCTGGATGTCGGCGCCTGCCAGCCGCCTCAGCAGCGCCTCTTCGCCGTTCGCGGCGCCACACAGGCGGAGGCGAACGAGGCGGAGGCGATCCTTGGTGCGACCGAGGAGCTGATGCGGGCGCTGATCGAGCGCAACGGGCTCGAGCCGGCGGACATGGTCAGCTGCCTGTTCACGACTACCGACGACCTCGACGCGGAGTTCCCGGCGGTCGCGGCGCGCAAGCTCGGGCTGGACTCGGTGCCGCTGCTCTGCTGCCGCGAGATCCCCGTGCCCGGCTCGATGCCGCGGGTCATCAGGGTGATGCTCCACTTCTACGCCGCGGTCGATCACGAGCCGGTGCACGTGTACGCCGGCGAGGCGCAGAAGCTGCGGGCCGACCTCCACGCGGCTCAGTAATCCCGGCGTCCGTCAGAATCGGTTGCCGATGACGATCACCTTCGCGGAGAAGCTCGCCCGCATGCCGGGCTACCAGGCCGGGGTCCCGACCGGGCAGGCGCCCGAGGCGATCGCCTCGGGCAACATCGCCCAGCTCGCCTCCAACGAGTCGCCGTTCCCGCCGCACCCGCAGGTGGTCGAGGCGATCCAGAAGGCCGCCGGAGCGATGCACCGCTACCCGGACCCCGACGCGACCCTGCTGCGGCAGCGCCTCGCCGACCGCTACGAGACCGAGCCGGGGCGGATCGTCGTCGGCAACGGCTCCTGCGAGATCCTCCTCGCCGCCGCCGACGCGCTCTGCGAGCCCGGGGCGGAGATCGTTTACGCCTGGCCGTCCTTCTCGATGTACCCGTACCTGCCGGCGCTGACCGGCGCCCGCGAGATCCGCGTGCCGCTGGCCGAGGGCGCCGTTCACGACCTCGACGCGATGGCGGCCGAGGTGACCGCGGCGACGCAGCTGCTGATCGTCTGCAACCCGAACAACCCGACCGCGACCCACATCCCGGCGACCGAGATCGCCGCCTTCTGCGAGCGGATCCCCAGCCACGTGACGGTCGTCCTCGACGAGGCCTACGTCGAGTTCCAGGCCCACGACGACCCCGATGCCACCCTCGACCTGCTGAAGGACTTCCCGAACCTGGTCGTCCTGCGCACCTTCAGCAAGTGCTACGGCCTGGCCGGGCTGCGGGTCGGCTACGCGATCGGCTCCGCCAACTTCCGCGCCGCGGTCGACGCCGTGCGCCAGCCGTTCAGCGTCAACGCCCTCGCCCAGGCGGCCGGCGCGGAGGCGGTCCTCCACCAGGACGATGTCCTGCGCCGGGTCGAGAGCACGATCGCCGCCCGCCTCACCGTCGAGGAAGGGCTGCAGCGGCTCGGCCTCGAGAGCACCGACTCCCACGCCAATTTCTCCTGGATCGACCTCGGCGACGCCGACGAAGCCGCGGTCCTCGCCGGCCTCGCCGAGCGCGAAATCGCCGTCCGCCCCGGCAAGGCGCTCGGCGGCCCCGGCCACATCCGCGTCAGCTACGGCACGGTCGAGGAGAACGATCGCTTCCTGCGCGCCCTGTCGGATTTACTTGACTAAAGCTGTGGTCGTGGTACAACGTCCAGCAACGTGAGGTTGGACAAAGGGACATCCACCGCCGGCGCCAGTGCACGCGACGTTAACGTCGCGCCGGCTCACCTCACCTATTGGTATTGGCGATTTAGCTAGGCGCCCGGCCTGGCGGCTGCATGTCGCCAGAAGACCAGATCTTCCGCCGGGCGCCGTCCGAGTTCGCGTTGCGTTTCGCGAGCCGAACCGACCCGGCAGCGAGCGACCAGAAAGTACGATTTCAGGGGTTTGGAGAAAGGCAAAGGCAATATGTTCATCGGAATGGAGGGGGCGAAACGAGACGGCGTCCGCGATCAGCGGATCGGGAAAGTCGTCGAGCTGTCGCCGCCGGAACGGCTTTTGGCCGAGTTGCCGCTCGGCGAGGAGCGGGCGAAAGTGGTCATCAGGGGCCGCGAAGAAGTGCGCGACGTGCTGCAGGGGAAGGACCCGCGGCTGATGGTCGTGGTGGGCCCTTGCAGCGTCCACGACCCGAAAGCGGCGATGGAGTACGCGACGCGGCTGAGCGCTACCGCGCGGGCGCTGCGCGACGACCTGCTGGTGGTGATGCGCGTCTACTTCGAGAAGCCGCGGACGACGACCGGCTGGAAGGGGCTGATCAACGACCCGCACCTCGACGAAAGCGGCGACGTCAACGCCGGGCTGCGGATCGCCCGTAAGCTGCTGCTGGAGGTGCTGGACACGGGGCTGCCGATCGGCTGCGAGTTCCTCGACCCGATCACCCCCCAGTACATCGCCGACTGCGTCGCCTGGGGGGCGATCGGGGCGCGCACCTCGGAGAGCCAGACGCACCGCCAGCTCGCTTCGGGCCTCTCGATGCCGATCGGTTTCAAGAACCGGACCGACGGCAACATCCAGGTCGCGGTCGACGCGGTGCGGGCGGCGGCGGTCTCGCACGCCTTCGCCGGAATCGACGACGCCGGCCAACCGGCGATCCTCCACACGACCGGTAACCCGGACTGCCACATCATCCTTCGCGGCGGCCACGGGCAGCCGAACTTCTACCCGCCGGAGGTCGAGGACGCGCTGGTCACGCTCGGCGTCGCCGGGCAGCCGGAGCGGCTGGTGATCGACGCCTCCCACGACAACAGCGGCAAGAACCCGCAGAAGCAGTTCTTCGCCGCGGGCGACATCGCCGACCAGGTCGCGGACGGGAACAAGGCGATCGTCGGGGTGATGCTGGAGTCGTTCCTGGTCGAGGGGCGGCAGAACCTGGTGCCGGGCGAGGAGCTCGTCTACGGGCAGTCGATCACCGACGCCTGCCTCGACTGGGAGGACACCGTCCAGGCGCTGGATCGGCTCGCTTCCGCCGTGGAGGCGCGGCGCGGCGGCTGAGGCCGCGCCCTCGTCCATGAAGATCGCCGTCCTCGGGGTGGGCCTGATCGGAGGCTCGATCGGGCTTGCTGCGCGGCGGCGGCTGGACGCCGAGGTGGTCGGCTCCGGGCGCAGCCCGGAGCGGCTGGCGCGGGCGGTCGAGCTGGGGGCGATCGACCGCGGCGCCGACTCGGTCGCGGCGGCCTGCGAGGGCGCCGACCTCGTCTTCTGCGCCGGCCCGGTGGCGGTGCTGCCGGAGCAGGCGCGCGAGGCACTCGCAGCCGCCGGCCCGGAGACCGTCGTCACCGACGTCGGCTCGACCAAGGGCGAGCTGGTCGAGGCGGTGGGCGACGACGAGCGGTTCATCGGCGGCCACCCGCTGGCGGGCGCGGAGACGGCAGGGGTGGAGAACGCGCGCGAGGACCTCTTCGAGGGGGCGCGCTGGTACCTGACCCCGACAGAGCAGGTCAGTGGCCTCCTCTACGACCGCCTGCAGCGGGCGCTCGCGGCGCTGGGGGCGCGTCCGCAGGCGATCGACCCGCAGGCCCACGACCGCCTGATGGCGACGGTCAGCCACCTGCCGCACGTGCTGGCCAACGTGCTGGCGAGCGAGGCGGCGGACTCGCTGACGCAGGAAACCGAGCGGCTGCCGGACGTCGGGCCGAGCTTCCGCGACGCGACCCGCGTGGCGGGGTCGAACCCGGCGATCTGGGCCGACATCTTCGCCGGCAACCGCGAGGCGGTCGCCGAGTCGGTCGACTCGGTCGGCGAGCGGCTGCGCGAGGCGGCGCGGCTGATCCGCGAGGGCGACCGCGAGGCGCTCGCCGCCTGGCACGGCGCCGCCGGCGAGGCGCGACGGCGCCTGCTCGAAGCCGAGTCGGAGGCCGGGCCGCTGCGCGAGCTGCGGATCGTCGTCGCCAACAAGCCCGGGACGATCGCCGAGCTGGCGCTGGCGCTGGGCGAGGCGGGCGTGAACATCGAGGACATGGCGCTGCACCCGGCCCCCGACATGACCTCCGGCGCGGTCTCCCTCTGGGTTGCCGGCGACGAGCAGGCGGCGAAGGCGGAGGAGCTTGTCCGCGGCCTCGGCCACACCGTGACGGTCCTCGGCAGCGGCGAATAGGCTCGCGAGCGATGAGCCGCTTCGAGCCCTCGGGACCCCTGCGCGGCTCCTTGCGCCCGCCGTCGGACAAGTCGATCAGCCACCGCGCGGCGCTGATCGCGGCGATGGGGGAGGGGGAGACCGAGGTCTTCGATTACCTCGATGCGGCGGATACGCGCTCGACGCTGGGGGCGGTAGAGGCGGTCGGTGCGGATGTTGAAGGCGATCCGGCGAGTGGTCTGCGGATCCGCGGCGTCGGGCTGCGCGGGGCGGGTCCCGCGACGATCGACGTCGGCAACGCGGGAACGTTGCTGCGGCTGCTGCCTGGATGGCTGGCGGGGCAGGTAGGGCAGGAGTGGACCCTCGATGGAGACGAGTCGATCCGCCGCCGCCCCGTGGACCGGATCGCAGGGCCGCTGCGGCAGATGGGCGCTCACCTCAATGCACGTGAGGATCGCCTGCCGCCGCTGGGGATCGAGGGCGCGTCGCTCCGTGGGATCACCTACGAGATGCCGATCGCGAGCGCCCAGGTCAAGTCGTGCCTGCTCTTCGCCGGACTGCTGGCGGAAGGCGAAACGCGGGTGGTCGAGCCCCTGCCCAGCCGCGATCACACCGAGCGGATGCTGGCTGCCGCCGGCGCCTCGATCGAGCGCGACGGTGACGCGGTCGTGGTCCAGCCTGCTGAACACCTCGAACCCGGTCCCATCACTGTTCCCGCCGACATCTCCTCCGCCGCGTTCTTCATCGTCGCTGCCTCGCTGGTCGAGGGCAGCGAGGTGGTGCTGAGGGAGGTCAACGTAAACCCGGCGCGCATCGGACTGTTGACGATCCTCGAGCGGATGGGAGCGGGAATCGAGTTCGAGGATGAGAGAGAGGTCGGTGGCGAGCCGATCGCTGACCTTCGCATCCGCTCCGCACCCCTGCGCGCCACCGAGGTCGGCGGCGCCGAGATCCCGCTGGCGATCGACGAGCTGCCGCTGGTCGCCCTCGCTGCTTGCTTCGCAGAGGGCACCACGACCATCCGCGACGCCGAGGAGCTGCGGCGCAAGGAGTCGGACCGGATCGAGACCGTCACCGCGGCGCTCACTGCGCTCGGCGGCAAGGTCGAGCCGACGCCTGACGGGATGGTCATCGAGGGCACCGGCGGCCTCCGCGGCGGCACGATCGACTCGCATGGCGACCACCGGATCGCGATGCTCGGCGCCGTCGCCGGCCTCGCTTCGAAGGAGGGGGTGGAGGTGCGCGGCATGGACGCCGCCGCCGTCAGCTACCCGGGCTTCGAGCGGGACCTCGGCTCGCTGCTCGGGGGGTGAGGTGCGGGGCGCCGATCTCGACGTGGAGCGGCTGGGGGAGGGCCCGCCGGTCCTCTTCGTCCCCGGCAGCGTCGTCGGGGCGGACCTGACCTGGCGCCGCCAGCGCGAGCTCGGCCGCAGCTGGACGCTGGTCTTCCCCAACCGGCCGGGCTTCGGCGACAGCCCGCCGCTGCCGCGCAACGACTTCGAGGCCGAAGCGCCGCTGTTCGCGGAGCTGCTCGGCGACGGCGCGCATCTGGTCGGGCATTCCTACGGCGCGGTGATCGCCCTCTACGCGGCGGCGCTGCGCCCCGAGGCGGTGCTCTCGCTCACCGTCTCCGAGCCGGGCACCCTGCAGCTGGCGGGGACGCCCGAGGCGGCCGAGATGATCGCCAACGGCGAGCGCCTCTACGCCGCAGCCGACTCGATCACGCCGCTCGACTTCGTCCGCATGTTCCGCTTCGGCGCCAACTCCGCCCGCGAGACGCCGAGCGAGCTGCCGGAGTCGCTGCGCCGCGGCGCCGAGCTGGCGATGCGCGAGCGCCCGCCCTGGGAGGGGCAGGTGCCGCTCGACCGCCTCGCCGCGGCCGGCTTCCCGGTCCTCGTCGTCTCCGGCGGGCACTCTCCCGTGTTCGAGGCCGTCTGCGACCGGCTGGCCGAGGCGCTGGGAGCCGAGCGGGCGACGATCGAAGGCAAGGGCCACAGCGTCCCCGAGACGGGCGACCCCTACAACCGTCTCCTGGAGCGTTTCCTGACCTCACAACGCAGTGGTAGTGGCTGAGCTGGCCGCCATCGGCTATCAGGCTTCGAGCGCGACCTCAGTTTCTTTATTCGCACAGAGCGTTCTGTTTGCCCTTCGTGCTCTGGCCGCCTCAATATGCTCGGCCGGATGTCGGTCTTGGCGCGAGACAAGCTCCTCGAGCGGCTGTCATCTGCCGACGCGGAGAAGCAGATCTTCGTACCCGGCAGCTGGGACCTTGGCAGGGTGCGAGGTGCCTCCTACGAACTTCGGGTCGCGTCCGATTTTCTCATCCTGCCTACCGGCAAGCGTTTTTGGCCCGATGCTCCCGATCCCGCGAACAGAGCTCTCTATGCGGAGTTCCCGCTTGAGCCCGGCGAGGTCGCCTTTGTCTCCAGTCTCGAGAAGCTCCGTATGCCGTGGGACCTGACGGGCAACATTGCGCCCAAGTTCCGCCTCGCCCTCGACGGCTTGCTGATCATGGGCGGCATGCTTGTCGACCCGGGCTATGGCCGCATGTGCAGGAACGGTGGAAAATGGGTCGAGAGTGAAGAGGGGGAGCGACTCCACTTCCAGCTGGCGAACCTTGGAGTCGAAACGCTTCACATCGTGCCGGAGGAGATGAGTGTTGCAGCGGTCCAGTTCATCTGTCTCGAAGGCGACTCTCGTCTGGAGGACGGCGAACTGCTGCCGATGGAGAAGCTTGAAATCCCAACGTCCGAGAGGCTGTTGAAGAACTTCTTCCATCCTCACGATGAAGAGCCATTGCCGCAGCTGGCCTTCTTCTCTAAATCGAGCAAGGTGCAGGAACGGGTGAGGAAACTCGAGAAGAGGGCCGAGACGATGGAGATCGTGGTCAAGGCATCTGACAAAGCGATCGACCGGATCATCGTCTTCGGCTTTTACCTCGTGGTGGCCACGATCATCGGTGCCGTTTGCGCAACCCTTTTCAGCTTGATCAGGGGCTGACTGAGCTCCCGGCTAGCCGGTTCAGGATCTGCTGGGCCGCCTCGGTGGCATCGAGCGCGTCGGTGTCGATCGCCTCGGCGCCCCCAGGCAGCTTCACCGCTGTGTGCAGCTCGACGGTTCCCGCGACGATCTGGGGGTCGAGCCGGCCCGTGCGCTCCGCCCGCGAGAGGATGGTTTCCAGGTTCGCGAGCACCTGCGCGACAAGGCAAGGGGCGCCACGCGAAGATGCGGCCCGAATCCACTCCGAAAGGACGCTTCCGTGGAACTCGGGCTCGCCGCTCGGCGGAACGTAGGTGAAAGTGCTCTCTGCGATCACGAACCAACCCCGGTCCAGCAACAGGCTCAGCTCCTTCGTCACCAGCTCGTATGCCAGGGGGATCTGCTCCCATCGGTCTCCCGGGGGCCGCAGCAGAACTCGTCCGAGCATGTCGTCGACCGATAGATAGGCGGCCGGCGCTTGAGTGGCTGCCAGTACCTCCTTGGCGACGCTGCTCTTTCCGGAGTGAGAGGGTCCAGTGAGGATCAGCAGGCCAGGCGTTGGGATACTTTGCCCGCCTTCAAATCCTGACGAGGGGATCATGATCGATTCAAGTTACAGCGAGAACCCGTGCCTGCGCCAGACCCTGAAGCTCCAAGAGCTTTTGGCGAGTCTTGCTGCCTCTGACTGCGAATTCGTAGTCATCGGATCAAGCGCTCTTGCACTTCAGGGTTGGGACGTGACGCCAAGCGATCTTGATCTCTTCACCTATAACAGCGAAGTTGATCGGATTCGCTCGCTCCTCGACGTCGGCCAGGACAAGGCTGCCTGGATTGAGGACGGCGAAGCTCGCCGGGTGGAGTGCGAAACGCGCCTGGGGCCAGTCGATATCTACCTTGATGTCTCCGGCGACCTTACTTTCGACCGGGTCGAGAAGGAGTCGGTGGTCATCGTCTTCGGTCGCGAAGGGCACAGCGTCAAGGTTGGGAGCCTGGCTCACGTCAGGGACATGCGTGCGGCGGTCGGTCGCACCCCGGTTCCGGTCGATTCAATCCCGCCAGCGCACAAGAATGAGACCCCGCATGTGATCGCAATCGATGGGCCGGCAGGGGCTGGCAAGTCGACGGTCACCAGGGCCCTGGCCCGGCACCTAGGCTTCACCTATTTGGATACCGGCGCGATGTACCGCAGCGTAACCTTGGCGGTGCTGGAGCAGCGGGCAGATCCTGACGACCACGGAGAGATTGCCCGCATCGCAGATGGCGTTGAGATCGGCTTCCGAGGCGGGAAGGTCTACTTGGGAGATCGGGACGTCACCGCAGCCATCCGATCGCCTAACGTCACCGAAGCAACTCCTCACATCGCGGCATTCCCAGAGGTTCGCTCCGCAATGGTCAAGCGACAACGCCAACTTTTCACGGAAGGTGCGTACGTTGCCGAGGGTCGAGACATGGGGACCGTCGTGGCGCCGGATGCTCCTTTGAAGATCTACCTCACCGCTTCACCGGAGGAACGAGCACGCAGGCGGTCGCTTGAGACGGGAGAGCCGGTTACCGAGGTTCTGATGGCGATTGAAGAGCGAGACGAACTGGACTCGGGCCGCAAGCTAAGCGCCCTCAAAGCCGCCGAGGACGCGGTTGTAATCGACACCACGGGTCGTTCAATCGACGAAGTGGTAGAGGAGCTCGCGGGCCTCGCGCGCGATCGCGGCATCGTCTAGGCATGAGCCTCGCGACCGTCGCCGTCGTCGGCTTTCCCAACGTCGGCAAGAGCACCCTCGTCAACCGGCTGGTCGGCGGCAACGAGGCCGTCACCTCGCCCGAGCCGGGGGTCACCCGCGACCGCAAGCGGCTCGCCACCGAGTGGAACGGGATCGCCTTCGAGCTGGTCGACACCGGCGGCATCGACCTCGGCGACGAGGCCGAGCTGGCCCAGGACGTGCAGGCGCAGGCGCGGCTGGGCATCGCCGAAGCCGACGCGATCGTCATGGTCGTCGACGGCCGTGCCGGGCTGCGGGCGGGCGACGCCGAGCTGGCGAAGACGCTGCGCGGCTCGCAGGTGCCGGTGATCGTCGTCGTCAACAAGGCCGACCGGCCCGACGACTACTCGATCACCGCCGAGTTCCACGGCCTTGGCCTCGGCGATCCGATCCCGGTTTCCGCCACCCACGGGCTCGGCACCGGCGACCTGCTCGACGCGATCGCCGCCGCGCTCGGCAACCGCGAGCCGCAGGCCGACGAGGACGACGCCACCCGCGTCGCCGTGATCGGCCGCCCCAACGTCGGCAAGTCCTCGCTCGTCAACGCCTTCCTCGGCTCCGAGCGGGTGATCGTCTCCGACGTCGCCGGCACCACCCGCGACGCGATCGACACCGAGGTCGAGGTCGACGGCCGCCGCGCGATCCTCGTCGACACCGCCGGTCTGCGGCGCCGCTCCAAGGTCGCCGGCACCGTCGACTACTACGCGCAGCTGCGCTCGGAACGGGCGGTCGAGCGGGCCGATGTCGCGATCGTCGTCTGCGACGCCTCCGAGGGGGTGACGACCGAGGACCTGCGGGTGTCGGAGATGGCGATGAAGGCCGGCTGCGCCTCCCTGCTGGCGATGAACAAGTGGGACGTGACGACGACCGACATCGACGACGCCCGCGCCCGGGTCGAGCGGAAACTGCGGCTGCGCCCCGCCGTCATCACCGTCTCGGCCAAATGGGGCCGCAACGTCGTCACCCTGCTGCCGCGGGCGCTGGAGCTGGCCGACAAGGCCGCAGAGCGGATTCCGACCCCGGAGCTGAACCGCTTCGTCAGCGACGTCGTCGCCCGCACTCCGCCGCCTTCGAAACGCGGCAAGCGCCTGCGCCTCTACTACTCGGCGCAGGTGGGGGAGAGCCCACCGCGGGTCGCGATCCAGGTCAACGACCGCAAACTGATCAGCCGCGACTGGGCCTACCACCTGGAGAACCGGATGCGCGAGGCATATGGGCTCGAGGGGGTGCCGCTGATCATCGACTTCGTCCCCGCCTCGGGCCGCCGCCGCTACTCCGACTGACCCGCCGACGCCGGTCGACATTCCTTTACTCTTCCGCCATGACTACTTCGAAGCCGCTGGCTGAGGGCGAGTACCTCTTCACGTCCGAGTCCGTCACCGAGGGCCATCCCGACAAGGTCGCCGACGCGATCTCCGACGGCGTCCTCGACGCGATCATGGACGGCGACCCGGGCGGCCGCGTCGCCTGCGAGACCCTCGTCAACACCGGCATGGCGGTCGTCTCGGGCGAGATCTCCACCGACGTCCACCTCAACATCCCGGAAATCGTCCGCGAGACCGTGCGCGGGATCGGCTACGACCACGGCGACTACGGCTACCACTGCGACCACATCTCGGTCCTCACCTCGATCGACAAACAGTCGCCCGACATCGCCCAGGGCGTCGACCAGGCTTACGAGACTCGGGTCGACCCCGGCGACGACGACGTGCTCGACGTCGCCGGCGCGGGCGACCAGGGGATGATGTTCGGCTACGCCAGCGACGAGACCGAGGCGCTGATGCCGATGCCGATCCACCTCGCCCACCGGTTCGCCGAACGGCTGGCGGCGGTGCGCAAGGACGGGACGATGGGCTACCTCGGGCCGGACGGCAAGACCCAGGTCACCGTCCGCTACGCCGACGGCCGCCCGGTCGCCGTCGAAAAGCTTCTGATCTCCACCCAGCACGACGAGGGGGTCGACTCGCAGGCCCAGATCAAGCCGGAGCTTTGGGAGAACGTGATCCTGCCGGTCCTGCAGGCCGAGGTGCCCGGCCGCTTCGACGAGAGCGAGCTGCAGGGTGAGTTCCTCGTCAACCCGACCGGCAAGTTCGTGATCGGCGGCCCGGTCGGCGACGCCGGCCTCACCGGCCGCAAGATCATCGTCGACACCTACGGAGGCATGGCCCGCCACGGCGGCGGCGCCTTCTCCGGCAAGGACCCGTCGAAGGTGGACCGTTCGGCCGCCTACGCCGCTCGCTACGTCGCCAAGAACGTCGTCGCCGCCGGCCTGGCGCAGCGCTGCGAGGTCCAGGTCGCCTACGCGATCGGCGTCGCTCACCCGGTCTCCCTGATGGTCGAGACCTTCGGCACCGGCAAGCTCCCCGACGCCCAGATCTCCCGCCTGGTCGAGGCCGAGTTCGACATGCGCCCAGGCGCCTTCCGCGAGTACCTCGACCTCCACCGCCCGATCTTCCAGAAGACCGCCGCCTACGGCCACTTCGGCCGCGGCGACGACGACTTCACCTGGGAGAAGACGGATCGCGCCGACGCGTTGCGCGAGGCGGCCGGCGCTGAAGCCGCAGCGGCGTAAGCACCGCAAACAGCGGAAAAACAGGCTGGGTAGGGGGGTGAGATCCCAGCCTCTCCGAACTTTGGGGGGCTATGACCACCCAAATCTCGGAGTCGCGAAGCCGCCGGGCGTGGGAGCTGGCACGACGGCAGCATGGAGTGCTGACGCGCCAGGATCTCTTGGCGCTCGGCTTCAGCCCGGAAGCGATCAAACACCGCGTCCGGAGCGGTCGCCTCCACCCCGTAGTCCGCGGCGTCTACGCGGTGGGTCGCCGCCACCTGAGCCGCGAGGGACGCTGGATGGCCGCGGTACTCGCCTGTGGGCCCGGTGCCGCCCTGAGCCACCGCAGTGCCGCGGCCCTCTGGGGCTTCGGCACCGAGCACCCGGACTACATCGACCTCAGCGTCAGGCGCGATTCCGAATCGCGTCTACGTAGGGTCCGCTGCCACCGCCGTCCGAATCTTCCCGCCGAGGCCATCACCACTCGCCTGAACATCCCCCTTACCCAGCCAGTTCAGACGTTTCTAGATCTCGCCACGGTCACGGGGCCGAAGGCCCTCGAGCGCGCGATCAACGAGGCCGACAAGCACGACGTGATCGACCCCGACGCTCTGCGCAAGGCCCTCGACCACCATCCGGGGGAGCCCGGCGTCCGCCCGCTGCGCCGCATTCTCGACAAGCACACCTTCCGGCTCTCCGACGACGAGCTGGAACGGCTCTTCCGCCCGCTCGCCTCAGCGGCCGGCCTTTCCACCCCACTCACGAAAGTCGAGGTCGATGAATTCGAGGTCGACTTCTTCTGGCCCGAGCTCGGCCTCGTGGTCGAGACCGACGGCTGGCGCTCTCACCGCACCCCCGCCGCCCAGACCCGCGACGCCCTGCGCTTCCAGGAACACACCGCCGCCGGCCTCACCCCGCTGCGCTTCTCCCACTGGCAGGTCAAGCACGAACCGGCCCACGTCCTGAACATCCTCAGAAGGACGGCGGCGCACCTTCGCGGTCTCCCTGCACCCTTACCTGCTCAGTGAGGGTGCAGGGAGACCGCGCCTAAGCGCTGGTGGGCGGTTGCGCCTCGCCCAGCCCGTGCGTGCCCGCCGCCTCGGCACCGGTCGCCTGGTCCACCGCGTGCACCACGTCGCCCGGGTCCGCCACGCCGGCGAAGATGAAGTTGTAGTCGTCGCTTGCCGCGGTGTCGAAGTCGACGTCGCCGATCTGCATCAGGCGCTGGTAGACGGACTGGCGGTAGTTGACGTTCTGGACGCGCTCGAGGCGGGTCTCCTGGACCTCTTTGGAGACGATCCCGCGTTTGATGTTGAGGCGGCGGTTGGTGATCGTGTAGGTGGTCGCGACCCGTTTGACGAAGCCGACCAGGAGGGTGATCGCGAGGACAACGAGGATCACCAGGAAGGCGCTGCCGTTGCCGTCGATCAGCTTGGCGATCACGCCGAGGATCACCGCGACCAGGACGCCTTTCAGGTAGAAGCCGAGGATCGCCCGCCAGGAGGGGTGGCCTTCGAAGATGACGTGCTCTCCGGCGCTGAGGTTGAGGCTCATCGGGCGCCAGCATATGCCTTCGTCCCCCCGCCCGCTTAACCTCGGCCGGTGACGATCCTCCGCGTCGAGCCGCTGACCACTGCCCGTGCCCTGCGCGGCCCCTTCGACTACCGCCAACCCGAGTCGATGGAGGATCTGGAGGTCGGAAGCGTCGTCCGCGTGCCCTTCGGGCCGCGGCGGATCCTCGGCGTCGTCATCGAGATGGCGGAGACTTCCGAGCTGCCGCCGGAGCGCCTGGCGGAGCCGATCGAGGCGCTGGAGGCGGGGGCGACGCCGGAGCTGGTCCGGCTCGGCCTCTGGGTCGGCCGCGAGTACTGCTCGACTCCCTCGCGCGGGTTGCAGCTGGTGCTGCCACCGGGGACGGGGACCGGCAGCGGCGGTCGCACGGTGCGGGCGAAGACCGAGCTGCGGGCGGAGCTGCTGCCGGCCGGCGAGGCGGCGCTGGAGGGGGGCGAGAGGCTTGGTGCCAAGCAGCGGGCGGCTCTGGAGGCGCTGCGCTCGGGCGAGATGTCATCCGGCGAGCTCGCGACCGCGGTCGGCTCCGACCGCCAGACCCTGCGCCGGCTCGAGCAGCGCGGCCTCGTCGCCACCCGCACCTCGACCGTCCGCCGCATCCCCGGCGAGCCGGGCCTCAGCGGCAGCGCCGCCCGTCCCGAGCTTCTGCCCGAGCAGGAGGCTGCGGTCGACGCGCTTGTCGCCGCGCTCGACGGCGAGGCCGGAGCCGAGCGCCGGCTGCTCCTCCACGGCGTCACCGGCTCGGGCAAGACCGAGGTCTACCTCGCCGCGGTCGAGGCGGCGCTGGAGCGGGGGAAGGGCGCGATCGTCCTCGTGCCCGAGATCGGCCTCGCGCCGCAGGCGGTCGCCCGCTTCCGCGCCCGCCTCGGCGACCGCTTCGCCGTCCTCCACTCGGCCCTCTCCGCCGGCGAGCGCTACGACGAGTGGCGCCGCTTGCGCAGCGGCGAGGCGAGCGTCTGCGTCGGCCCGCGCTCCGCCGTCTTCGCGCCGGTCCGCGATCTCGGCCTGATCGTGATCGACGAGGAGCACGACCCCTCCTACAAGCAGGAGGGCGACCCGACCTACGACGCCCGCGCGGTCGCCCGCAAACGCGCCGAGGACAGCGGCGCGGTCCTCGTCGCCGGCACTGCGACGCCGCGCCCCGAGAGCTGGCTGGAGCTGCCGCGCCTGGAGCTGCCGCGCCGGGTCGACGGCCGCCGTATGCCGCCGGTCCACCTGGTCGACATGCGCGAGGCCGACCCGCGCTCGGGGCCCGTCCACGCCGAGACCTGGGAGGCGCTGGAGGCGGTCCGCGCCGCCGGCGCCAAGGCGATCGTGATGATCAACCGCCGCGGCTTCGCCCCCTGGCTCACCTGCCGCTCCTGCGGCCACCACTGGGACTGCCCCAACTGCGACGTCTCCCTGATCGTCCACCGTCACAGCGGCCGCCTCGTCTGCCACCACTGCGCCCACGCCGAGTCCCAACCACGGGCCTGCCCCGAATGCGGCTCGACCACGCTCTCGCGCGCCGGCGCCGGCACCGAGCGGATCGAGGCGCTGCTGGCCGAGCGCCTGGACCCGATGCCGGTGCTCCGCCTCGACTCCGACACCGCCGCCGAGCGCGGCGCCCACGCCCGCATCCTCGCCCGCTTCGACGAGCTGCCCCGCGCCGTTCTCGTCGGCACTCAGATGGTCGCCAAGGGCCACGACTTCCCCGAGGTGACGCTGAGCGCGATCCTCGATGCCGACGCGACCCTGCGCTTCCCCGACTTCCGCGCCGAGGAGCGCACCTTCGCGATGGTGGCCCAGCTCGCCGGCCGCTCCGGCCGCGGCGAGGCCGGGGGGGAGGTGATCGTCCAGACCCTCGCCCCGCACGCCTCCAGCATCGAGCACGCCGCCCGCCACGACTCCGCCGGCTTCCTCGAGGTCGAGCTGGAGCGCCGCCAGGTGCTCCACTATCCGCCCTTCTCGCACCTGACCCGGATCAACTTCGCCGCCGAACTGGAGCCGAAGCTGGACGAAGCAGCCACGGCCGTCGCCTCGGAGCTGCGCCGCTCGCTCCCCGACAGTTCCGAACTGCTCGGCCCGGCACCGATGTTCCGCGTCCGCAACCGCCACCGGCGCCGGATCCTGATCAAGGCCGACGACCGCGAGGGGGCGGTGGCCGCCGTGCGCGAGGTGGTCGAGCGGCTGGCCGGGGACCGATCGCTGAAGGACGTGGCGATCGGGGTCGACGTCGACCCGCAGTAGGGCTCAGTCGAGGGTGCGCAGGACGGCGTCCGCGAGCGCTTCCACCGCCGGCGGGTGCTCGCGGAGGTAGAGGTTGGGCTCGATCAGCTCCAGCTCGATCAGGCAGGGCTTGCCCGTCGGCCCTTCGACCAGGTCGACCCGGGCGTAGAGCGGGGCCTGCTTGAACTGGGCGAGCGCTCCCTCGGCCAGCTCCATCTCGGCACCGGTCGGTTCGTCGCGACTCACCGTGCCGCCCCAGATCGACTGCACCCGGAAGTCGCCCGCGGCGGGTCGCTTGCGGACGGCGTGGCTCAGTTCCCCCTCGATGTAGACGAGCGAGAGCTCCCCCTGCCCTTCCAGCGAGGGGAGGAAGGGCTGCACCATCGCCCGCTGGTTCCGCAGGATCGATTCCAGTGCCACCGAGCCCTCCCCGGCGCGGACCCGGTGCAGGTTCCGGGCTCCGAGGTCGACGACCGGCTTGACGACGGCATCGTCCCACCCCGTCCCGGCCAGGATCTGTTCGAGCCCGAGGCGCGAATCCTCGCCGACCCACACCGTCGGCACGGTCCGCACCCCGCGCTCTCCGAGTTCGCGCAGGTAGTGCTTGTCGCTGTTCCAGGCGATCAGCTCGGCGGGGTTGCGCAGCGCCGCCGCCGCTTCCACCCGCTGCGTCCAGGCGAGGAACTCGGGGTGCTTCTCGTGGTAGTCCCAGGTCGAGCGCACCAGACAGAGGTCGAACCCGCTCCAGTCGGTCCCCTCCTCGTCCCAGACGACGGCCCGCGCCTCGCAGCCGCGCTCCTCCAGCGCTTGCTGCAGCAGCTCGTCGTCGACCTTGAGATCGGCGTAATCGGCGCAGGTGGCGATGGCGATTCGCGGGGAGGACATGACCGTGACTGCAGGAAGTATCAGAAGGCGGGCGCCTTTTAGACTCAGATCGGATGAGCGACGAGACTCAAACCCAGGAGCGCGAGAGCGAGGAGCGCCGGCTCGAAGTCGAGATGTTGGAGCGCCGGGAAGCGGCGCTGGCGCACGTGGTCAAGTTCGGCGACCCGGTGCTGAAGAGCAAGGCCTCGCCGGTCGCCAGATTCGGCCCGGAGCTGCGCTCGGAGGTCGAGCGGATGTTCGAGATCATGCACGACGGCCTCGGAGTCGGCCTCGCCGCCACCCAGGTCGGGGCGCTGCGCCGCCTGCTCGTCTTCCAGGCCGGCCCGGACAGCGCGCCGAGCGCGCTGATCAACCCCGAGGTCGAGTGGCTCTCGGAGGAGACCGCCGTCGCCGAGGAGGGCTGCCTCAGCCTGCCGCGGGTGACGATGGACGTCGAGCGGCCCCTGTTCGCGCGCTTCAGCGGCCGCGACGTCGATGGGGCGCCGATCGCGATCGAGGCCGCCGGCCTCGAGGCCCGCGTCCTCCAGCACGAGATCGACCACCTCGACGGCGTCCTGATCCTCGACCGCACCGTCCGCGACCAGCGCAAGGCGGCGCTGCGGGCGCTGCGCGAGGGCGGCAGCTACAGCCCCTCCGCCGAGGAAGAGATCGGCGAAGAGGGCGAGCTGCGCGAGCCGCGCACCGACGCGTGAGGACCGCCTACCTCGGCACCTCCGATTTCGCCGCCACGGTGCTGCGGCGCCTGGCGGGCTCGCCGCACCGCCCGGCGCTGGTGGTGACGCCGCCGGACCGGCGCCAGGGGCGCGGCCGCAAGGTGCAGCCGCCGCCGGCAGCCGTTGAGGCGAGCAAGCTGGAGCTCGACCTGCTGCAGGCGGAGAACGTCAACGACGAGGCAGCGCTGGAGCGGATCCGCGCCGCCAAACCGGAGGCGGTGCTCGTCTGCGCCTTCGGGCAGCTGATCCGCGAGCCGCTGCTCTCCGAGTTCCCGATGCTGAACGTGCACCCGTCGCTGCTGCCGCGCTGGCGCGGGGCGGCGCCGATCGAGCGGGCGATCATGGCCTGCGACCCGACCACCGGCGTCTGCGTGATGCGCCTGACCGCGGGGCTTGACTCCGGTCCGGTGGCGCTGGTCGAGGAGACGCCGATCGACCCGGATGAGGACTTCGCCTCGCTCTCGGCGCGGCTGGCCGAGCTCGGCGGCGACCTGCTGGTCCGCGCCCTCGACCTGCAGGCCGCGGGCGCGCTCGAGTTCGTCGAGCAGGACGAGGGCGGGGTCACCTACGCGGAGAAGATCGACCCGGCCGAGCGGCGCCTCGATCCCGACCGTCCGGCAGCCGAGCTGGCGGCGAAGGTGCGGGCCCTGAACCCGCACGTCGGCACCTACCTGGAGACCGCCGCGGGGGAGCGGCTGGGCGTCCGCCGCGCTCACGCGGTCGAGGCCGACTTGCCGCCGGGCACGCTGGAGGCGCGCTTCGACGAGCTCCTGCTCGGCACCGGCGAGGGGGCGCTGCAGCTCGCCGTCGTGCAGCCGCCCGGCAGCAAGGCGATGCCGGCCGATGCCTATCTGCGCGGGCACGAGCCGCCCCAACTATGAGCGCGGAGGGCGCATGACGACCAGCGCCGGCCGCGTCTCGCCCGCGCGCTCGCTCGCCTACGCGACCGTCCGCGCCACCTTCGAGGATGGCGCCTTCACCGAGCGCGCCTTCCGCGCCGAGGCCGACCGGCTCGGCCTCGGCGGCCGCGACCGCGCCCAGGCACAGCGCCTCGCCTACGGCGCCGTGCAGCGGCGCGGCACCAGCGACGTCGCGATCGAACGGCTCGCCGGAAGATCCACGCGCCTGCTCGACCCGCCGGTCCTGGCGGCGCTGCGGCTCGGCCTCTACGAGCTGCTCTTCGCCGACGCCACGCCCGACCACGCCGCCGTCGACCAGGCGGTGGAGCTGGTCAAGGCCGCCGGCGCCGCCCACGCCTCCGGCTTCGCCAACGCGATCCTGCGGCGGGCGGTGCGCGAGCGCGCGCAGCTGAGCGAGGACCTGCTCGGCGACGACTCGACCCCGGCCGCCGCCGCGGTCGCCGACTCGGCGCCGCAGTGGCTGGCGGAGATGTGGTGGCGGGAGCTGGGCGAGGAGGTGGCGCGCTCGACGCTCGCCGCCTGCAACGCGCGCGTCGAGGTGGCGATGCGGGTCAATCCGCTGCGGGCGGAGCGGGAGGCGATGCTGGCGCGCCTCCGGGAGGCCGGGGTGGAGGCACGCATTCCCGAAGCCGACCGGCCGCTCGCCGCGCCGGAGATGCTGACGATCGACGGCCGCATCGGCGAGACCGTCCCGGCGGCGATCGAGGCGGGTGAGCTGACCCCGCAGAGCCGCGGCTCGGCCGCCGTAGTCGAGGTCCTCGACCCGCGGGAGGGCGAGCACGTCCTCGACCTCTGCGCCGGCCCCGGGATCAAGACCGGGCAGATCGCCGAGCGGATGTGCGACCGCGGCGAGGTGATCTCGGTCGAGCTCGATCCGGACCGTGCCGGCGAAGTCGCCGCCCAGGCCCGGCGCCTCGGCCTCCACAGCGTCACCGTGATCGAGGCCGACGCGACCGGGTCCGGCATGGCGCCCGGCTTCGACCGCGTCCTCCTCGACGCCCCCTGCTCGGACCTCGGCGCCCTCGCCTCGCGGCCCGACGCCCGCTGGCGCAAGTCGCCCAGGACCATCGAACGGTTGACCGAGACGCATGACGAGCTGCTGCGCAGCGCCGCCGCCGTCCTGCGCCCAGGCGGCACCCTCGTCTACTCGACCTGCACGATCTCCCGCCGCGAGAACGAGGATCGGATCGCCGCCCTGCTGCGGGCGTCGGAGGCCGGCGAGGTGCCGCCGTTGGAGCTGGACGACCTCGGCGCCCTCAATTCGCAACTTCTGTCACCCGCGGAGCCACGCTGCCTGCAGCTGCGCCCCGACCGAGATCGCACCACCGGCTTCTTTATCGCCCGCTTCACCCGTAAAGTCTGAGGGAGTGAGCCACCCCAACCAGTCAAGCTCGGGGGAGTCGAATCCGCTGGGCCGTGCACCCTGCCCGAACTGCGGCGAGCCCTGGCTGCGCCCGACCCAGCTTCCGGGCCGCCTGCGCTGCGTCAACTGCCTCAGCCGCTTCGAACTCGTCTCCCAGTGCCCCAACTGCGGCGAACACCAGACGATCGCCCGGATGACGAACACGGCAGACATGGAATGCCAAAGCTGCGGCGCCTCGATGCTGCGGGCGGCCTAGCGCAGGATTCTTAATGCCTAGGTTTGTCTTGACTAAAACGGCCTCCACCTGTTAGGACGGAAGTCCGTAACTCGATCCGGTGTCTTCGGCGCCGGGCCAGGAGGAGTGATGAAGTACGCAAAGATCCTCGCGCTCGCTGCGACGGCTACTGGTGCGTTGATGTTGATCATCGGCGTCGGCACCGCCTCGGCCACCGTCCTCTGCTCGACGACCGGCGATCCGTGCCCGGCCGGGCAGGACTGGCCGGTGGGGACCGTCATCGACTTCAGCGCAACGAAAAATGCTGGCTTGAGCGACACAGCAGGGCAAGAACTCTTCAAATGCTCGACCTCGACAATCAAGGAGCGAATCACCAACACAGGCGGCTCGACCGCAACAATGACAAGTAACGTCGAAGAATGGACCTGGGGCGGATGCAACCTCCCGTTAAAAACGGTGAAAGTAGCTGCTCTGGAAGTCCACAAGATCCCAGGGACCTCCGGTGGCACAGTCACAAGCGACGGAACCTTTGAATTCACATACAACATGGGTGTCTTTGGCAGTTGCATCTACGGAATTACAGCCGGGGCAGACATCGGCACCCTCGTAGAGGGCAACCCGGCAAAGTTCCACTTGAATGCCGTCGTCGAGAAGCTCTCCGGTAGCAATCTCGCCTGCCCGTTATCCGACAAATTGACGGGTGAATACACCGTTACATCGCCTGCCGGCACAACACTTTCCGTTTCGAGCAGTTGAGTCAGATCCGATAGCCGCGCGGTCCTCGGCGACCCCAGTCAAGCTTCTCGCGTCCGCTCGCGCTCAGTAGGCTCCGGCCGATGGGCGAGCGGATGCGAGAGCTGCTGGGGGAGCCGCGGGTGGCGCCGTCGATCCTCTCCGCCGACATGGGTCGGCTCGGGGCGCAGGTCGAAGAGGTGATGGACGCGGGCGCGCGGGTGATCCACTTCGACGTGATGGACGGCCACTTCGTGCCGCCGATCACGATCGGGCCGCTGGTCCTGAGCGGGATCGCCGACCAGGTCCACGACGCCGGCGGCGCGGTGGATGTTCACCTGATGATCGAGGCGCCGGAGCGCCAGATCGAGGAGTTCGCCAAGGCCGGCGCCGACTCGATCACCTTCCATTACGAGGCCACTCCTCATGCCAACCGCCTCCTGCACTCGATCCGGGAGCTCGGTTGCGGCGCGGGGCTCGCGATCAACCCGGCGACGCCGGTGGAGGGCGTTGCCGAGCTTCGCGGCTACGCCGACCTGGTCCTCTGCATGACCATCAACCCCGGATGGGGCGGTCAGAAGCTGCTCGAGAGTTCGTTCGACAAGCTCGAGCGTCTGGCTCCGCTCGTCGGCAAAGCGCCGATCGAGGTAGACGGCGGCGTCGACGTCGATACCGCCGGCCCTCTCGCTGCTGCTGGAGCAAAACTCTTCGTCGCCGGCTCAGCCGTTTTTGGCACCGACGACCCGGCAGCTGCGTACAAGGCAATCGCCGACGCGGCCGGAGCCGCCTGACCTGAGACCCGGGTCGTGGGGAGGCGGGGGAGTCTCGCCGGGCCCTCCCCGCTGTTGCCCGCCGAGACTCCCCCGCCTCCCCTAACCACGCGCGATCAGGGCTCCGGTGACCTCCTGCCACCAGGCGCGCTCTGCCGCTTCAACGTCTTTCCGTGCCACTCGTCTCTCGCACCAGTCAGCTAGCGATCGACGGCCGCCGATCGCGACCAAACCGGCGCCGGTGACCGCAAAACGTCCGTCGGCGAGCGCCACCAGGTAGGCGCCGCGCTCACCGCGGTCGCGCAGGACGGTGACGATCGGGATCCCGTCGATCTCCTTGCCGAGTTCGTCTCCACCCCGCGCCGGGCGCACCGTGAAGACTTGAGAGGCGGCGCGGCGGGGGAGGGGTGGCGGGCTCTCGCGTCCGATCGGGCCCTCCGCCCAGCGTTTGGTCATCGCCTCGACTTCCTCGCGCAGCTCGCTGCGGACGAGGATGTGGAGCTCGTCGCCCTCGCGCAGCTCGGTCGAGCCGCGCGGCGGGATCGCGTCTCCGTCGCGGACGATCACGTTGACCAGCGCCTCGCGCGGCAGTTCGAGGTCGCGCACGGGATGACCGGCGGCGGCCGCGCCCGGGGGCAGCCGGTAGGCGATCACGTCGCCGCCCATGCGGCGTATCCGTCCCGACTCGAGCAGCCGCCGCGGCAGCGCCGGCTCGTCGGTGGTGAGGCCGAGGCGCGTCGCCAGCGGCTCGAAGCTGGCGCCCTGGATCAGGGTCGAGCTGACGACGACGAAGAAGACGATCGCGAACAGTTCGTCGCCTGCCCCGATCCCCGCGACCACCGGGAAGGTGGCGAGCCAGATCGGCGTCGCCCCGCGCAGGCCCGCCCAGCCGAGCATCGCTTTCTCGCGGGCGTTCAGGGGCGCCAGGGCGGTGGCGGCAAAGGTGGCGATCGGGCGGGCGAGAAGGATCAGCACCGCCGAGAGGGCGAGCGCGTCGAGGGCGACGTCGTCGAGGCTGGAGGGGAAGACGAGCAGCCCGAGCAGGATGAAAAGGGCGATCTGGGCGACCCAGCCCAGCCCCTGGTGGAAGGCGACGACGGTGCGCCGGGCGGGGATCCGGGCCGATCCGAGCGCGAGCGCGGTCAGGTAGACGGCGAGGAAGCCGGAGCCGTGGGCGAGCTCGGCGAGGCCGTAGGCGAGGGCGGCGATCGCGATCGTCGCCACCGGGTAGATCCCGTCGCTGGGGAGGCGGATCCGGTCCAGCGCCATCACCGCGAGCCGCCCCAGCGCGAAGCCGATCGCGATCCCCAGCGCCAGTTTCAGCGCCAGCAGCCCGGCCATGTCGGCAAGGCCGTAGCCCGGCTGCTGGATCCATTCGATGAAGCCGATCACCAGCAGCAGCGCGACCGGGTCGTTCATCCCCGACTCGCCCTCGAGCGAGCGGGCGAGCCGCTTCTCCAGGGTCGAGCGGCGCAGCACGGCGAAGATCGCGGCCGAGTCGGTGGCGGCGATCGCGGCGCCGACCAGCATCCCTTCCAGGGTGCTGAGGTCGAACAGGAGCTTCGCCGCGAAGCCGGCGATCACCGCCGTGATCGCGGTGCCGATCGTCGCCAGCGAGGCCGCGGTCCCCAGCACCGGCCGGATCTCCGACCAGCCCGCGGTCAGCCCGCCCTCGAAGAGGATCAGGACGAGCGCGATCGTCCCCAGCGTCCGCGCCAGCTCGGTGTCGTCGAAGTGGATGCCGCCGATCCCCTCCGAGCCGGCCAGCATCCCCAGCGCCAGGAAGAGCAGCAACCCCGGCACCCGCAGCCGGTCGGCGAGCAGCGCCCCCACGATCCCCGCCGCCAGTAAGGCGCCGGCGATCAGGATCAGGTGGGCGTCATGGGCTCCCATCGGGGAACCCTAAAGGCGAGACCCTCAGACGTTCTCGTCGAGAGTGGCGAGGCGCGCCTCGAGTTCCTCGCCGGAGCCCGGCTGGGGAATGTCCTCCACCCGCCCGTGCGGGTGGCGGTAGACGAAGTAGAGCAGTGAGAAGAGGACGGCGGCGGCGAGCAGGAAGCCGATCTCGACCCGGCGGAACTCGTTGCCGACGAGGGGCACGAAGTTCCAGGCGATGAAGAGGCCGGCGCAGGTGATCCAGCGCGCCGCGGCGCGCCGCACCTGACCCTGGGCGATGCAGGCCTGGTTGACGGTCACCGAGGAGAGGTAGAGGCCCATCCCGGCGGTGATCAGGAGCAGTCCCTCGCGGTCGTAGGTGAACTTGTTGCTGAAGGCAAGCTGCATCGCCTTCGGGCCGGCCACCGCCATGAAGAGGAAGGCGATGCCGGTGAAGACGGCGAGGCCGAGCAGAACCATCCGCACCGTGTGGTGGAACTCCCGCTCGGCGTCCTCCGAGGTCGAGGCGTGGAGCCTGGTCAGGTGGGGCAGGATGCTGGTCGAGACCGACTGGAATAGCTGCAGCGGCGCCCGCGCGATCATCAGCACGTTGAAGATGAAGCCGGCCGCCGCGGCGCCCTGCAGCCCGCGGGTGATCAGCGGGCCGGCGTTGAGGAAAGCCTGTTCGCTGAACATGATCACCAGGACCGCGGCAGCGAAGCCGCCTCCCTCGGCGAAGGAGAACTCGTCAGGAGCCGCCTCCTCCGCTTCGCGTCCGGGGGCGGCCGGCGTCGCCTCGGCCGCCTGTTTCTCCTTCTGCGCCCGGCGGGCGAACGCGAACGGCACCACCAGCAGGCTCAGCGCCGGCGCCGCGGTGATCCCGATCGCGACCGCCGACTGGCCGCTGAGGACGCCGATCGCGACCATCACCGCGAAGACCGTCCGGAAGCAGGATTCGGAGAGGATCATCGCCACGAAGAGGCCGAAGCGCTGCTCGCCGGCCAGGAAGCCGCGGGCGAAGTAGCTCGCCGCGTAGAAGAGGACGGAGGAGAAGAAGACCCAGTAGAGGGTTTCGTTGCCCTCGAGCAGGCTGTCCTGGATCGGGCCGCGCAGCGCCAGCGCGACCACCGCGAAGAAGAGCGAGAGGCCCAACTGGATGGTCGAGGCGACCCGCATCGGCTCGTTGACAGATGCCCCCTTCGTGCGCCGCTCGGAGATGTGGCGGGAGAGCAGCTGTTCGATCGGCCGGTAGAGGGTCGAGATGGTGATGAAGACCGCCGACCAGAGCACCGTGATCTGCCCGTAGTCGGGCTTCGAGAGGACGTGGGAGGCGATCAGGAAGTAGGCGTAGGTGATCAGCCCGGTGAGGCCGACCCCGACCGCCAGAAAGCTCGCGGTCTTGCCGTAGTCGGCCGAGCTGACGACCCCGGCCCCGTTTTCGGCCGGTCGGTCCTTCTGCCCTACCTCGCTCACCGCTCGCCCTTGCCGCCGGGCTCGTAGTGGGAGGGCTCGACGCCGAGCGCCAGCTCGACCCGGCGCACGCGCTCGAAGGTGCGTTGGGTCATCACGCGCTGGCCGGCGAGGAGGTCGCCGATCACGCCGAGGGCGAAGAGCTGGACGGCGACGATGAAGAGGACGGCGCCGAGCAGCAGTGACTGAATGTGGCCGGTGCTGTCGCCGTTGAGGATCCAGTCGAGCAGGAACGGCAGCCAGGCGGCGAAGGCGAGCAGGAGGACGACCGCGGCGGCGGTGGCGAAGACCCGCAGCGGCTCGTAGCGGGTGTAGATGCGGAGGATCGCGAGCGTGTTGCGGCGCACGTAGGCGCCGGTCGAGTCGAACAGGCGCGACTCGCGGGTCTGCGGGTTGGTCTCGATCGCGACCTCGTCGACGGCGACGAGCATTTTCCCGGCCTGGATCAGGCTCTCCAGCGTGTAGGTGAAGTTGTCGACGACCAGCAGTTGCAGGGCGGCCTCGCGGTTGTAGGCGCGGAAGCCGGAGGTGGCGTCGGTGATCTCGGTCCCGGAGACCCGGCGGACGACCCAGCTGCCGAGCCGCTGCAGCCGTTTCTTGTTGCCGGAGAAATGATCAATGCCGGATACACGACGGTCGCCGACGACCATGTCGGCCTCGCCGGCGACGATCGGCGCCACCAGCTTCGCCACGTCGGCGCCCTTGTACTGGTTGTCGGCGTCGGTGTTGACGACGACGTCGGCACCGAGCTTCAGGCAGGCGTCGAGCCCCGCCTGGAAGCCGGCGGCAAGGCCGCGGTTGTTGGTGAGACGGACGATGTGCTGGGCGCCGCACTCCCGCGCCACCTCGACCGTGCGGTCGGTGCTGCCGTCGTCGATCACCAGCAGCTCGATCTCGTCGATGCCGGGGATCTCACGCGGCAGGTCGGCGATCGTCTGCGGGAGCGTCTGCTCCTCGTTCAGGCAGGGAATCTGGATGATCAGCTTCATCGGGTGCGTCAGCGTATTAGGCCAAACCTCCATAGCTACGCCACGCAGGGGGTAGAATCCTGGTTGATTGACGAGTCAATCGGTCGATGAAAGCCCAGCTCACTTCCACTGATCAAGCGCATCTCCGCCGCGCGCTGGAGCTGGCCGAGGGCGGCAGGGGGCGTGTCAGCCCCAACCCGTTGGTCGGCGCCGTGGTCGTGCGCGACGGCGAGGCGATCGGCGAGGGGTTCCACGCGGAACTCGGCGACCTCCATGCCGAGCGCGCTGCCCTTGCCGACTGCCGCGAGCGCGGCGAGGACCCGGCCGGGGCGACGATGTACGTGACGCTCGAGCCTTGCGCTCACGAGGGCCGCCAACCGCCCTGCGTCGAGGCGATCCTCGAGGCCGGTATCGCCCGCGTCGTCATCGCCTCCGAGGACCCGAGCGAGAAGGCCGCCGGCCGCGGCCCGGGCATCCTCCGCGACGGTGGCGTCGAAGTCGCCTTCGCCAACGGTGCCGAGGCCACCGCCGCCCGCCGCCTCAACCAGCCCTTCCGCAAACACGCCCGCACCGGCCTGCCCCTGGTCGTCCTGAAGATGGCGATGTCGCTCGACGGCCAGACGACGACCGCCCCCAACGACAGCCCCTGGATCTCCGGCGAGCAGAGCCGCGACCTGGTCCACAAATGGCGCTCCGAATCCGATGCGATCGCGATAGGCATCGGAACCGCCTTGGCGGACGACCCGCTCTTAACTGCCCGTGTGGAGGACGTCCGCCAACCGCTCCGCGTCATCTTCGACTCCAAGGCACGGCTACCGCTGCCCTCGCAACTGCTCCAGACCCTTGACCAAGCCCCGGTCCTCGTCGTAGCTGCCCCCGATGCCCCGAGCGACCGCATCTCCACCCTCGAAAACGCCGGTGCCGAGGTTCTTCGCACCAACGGCATCGAATCCGCCCTCCGCGAGCTGGGCAAGCGGAACATCACGAGCCTCTTCCTCGAGGGCGGCAAGACCCTCGCAGCCGCCTTCCTTTCCGCCGACCAGATCGACGAATCCCGTACCTTCATCGCTCCGATGCTTCTCGGCGGAGCGAACAGCGGCAGCGACGCAGCACATCGATTGGTTGCTCTCGAATCCTCTACTGAGCAGATGGGCGACGACGTATTGATCACGGCCCGATTCAAGGAGTGGTGACGTGTTCACGGGGCTCATAGAAGACATAGGAACCGTCGAGTCGCTCGATCGCAGCACCGACGGCGCGCGTCTCCGCATCTCCACCCAGCTCGTTCCCGAGATCACCGAGGGAGACTCGGTCGCCGTCAACGGCTGCTGCCTTACCGCCACCGCTGTGACCGGCAGTGACTTCGAGACCGAGGCAATGAACCAGACTCTTGACGTCACGGCCCTCGATGCAGTCGATGAGGGAAGCCGCGTCAACTTGGAGCTTGCGATGAAGGCGGGCGACCGCCTCGGGGGCCACATCGTCCAGGGGCATGTCGACGGAGTGGGGGAGGTCGCTGCTGTCGAAGACGACGGGTTCGCCAGGCGCATCCGCATCGATCTCCCTACCCAGCTCCTCCGCTACGTCGTCGACAAGGGCTCGATCACCCTCGACGGGGTCAGTCTCACCACCGCGGATTTGGGCGATTCTTGGGCTGAGGTTTCCCTCATCCCTGAGACCCTGGAGCGGACGAACCTCGGCGAAGCCGAGCCTGGAAGCAAGTTGAACGTCGAGTGCGACATCGTGGCCAAGTACGTGGAGCGTTTGGTGGCACCATTCGCCGGAAAGGAGCAGGCGTGAGCCAGATGGCCGAGACCCAGAGACAAGAGGAAGGCACGGCGGCGGGCGAGAGCCCGTTCGCGTCGATCGAGGAGGCGATCGAGGAGATCCGCGCCGGCCGCATGGTCGTCGTCTGCGACGGCGAGGACCGCGAGAACGAGGGCGACCTGGTGATGGCGGCGCAGTTCGCGACGCCGGAGGCGATCAACTTCATGGCCAAGGAGGCGCGCGGGCTGATCTGCCTGGCGATGACCGCCAAGCGCTGCGGG
>Ga0157372_10000612_pt1 | contig 39043 bp, 35 predicted proteins | sample C55metaG_FD_115307 | JGI IMG/M metagenome (GOLD analysis project Ga0157372, IMG submission 115307) | Corn rhizosphere microbial communities from Kellogg Biological Station, Michigan, USA - C5-5 metaG | ecosystem: Host-associated > Plants > Roots > Rhizosphere > Soil | place: USA: Michigan...
CAATCACGAGCGGCCCCACCAAGGCTATCGCCTCCGGGGTCGCACCCCAGCCGCGCTCTTCTGGGGCGCCGCTCGGGGATGACTCCGTGCCGCACTCTGGGATGGTCAAGGTGTCTACACCATCCCGGGTCTGGACAGTCTAGCCCGAGGCGCTCCAGCGTGGAGAACGCCACCCACTCGGCCATGCCCTCGGCCAGCCACTGCTCGGCGCGGCCATCGCCTCCAGCCAGCTCCGCCTGCGAGACGTGGGTCAGGTCGTGGGCGATCAGGCGCAGCCATTCCCGGTCGGTCCGGTTGAACCCACCCCGGTTGAGCGGGAGCTGGCGCCGCCCGGCGATACCGATAGAAGTCGCTCAACTCGGCAACGTGTACCTGGCTGAGGCCTTCCTTGACGACGAGGCCGCGCTCGAAGGCGAGACGCCGGGATAGACAAAGACGTTGACGCGTTTCGGCAGCGGCAGCCCGAACCCCTGGTCGAGGATGGTCGCGATGCCGCGCGGTCTCCTCGGTCGATCCGAAGGTCTGAGCCTGGGCCAGCGACAGCGAGGCGGTCTCTATGGGAACGGGGAGGACGGCTCGGGCTTGGCTGCATCCGGCCAGGACGACCGTCACCGAAGCCAAGGCGAAGCGCGCGACGGGGACGGCCGCTTGAGCACTCGGGGCCAGCCCAGGAGCTCCATCGCAACCCGGCGATCCAGGCTGCCTGACAAGAGGATGCGGATCCCCGCGCCTCATCCCCGGTGACCGGCAGGGCTGCCGTGAACCCGCGGCCAACCGGACGGCAATGCAGGGCGGCGAGAGAATGCCCCGGATTGACTAGGACCAAGGTCCACTGGTCTTCGAACGTCTGGGGAGGAAACTGGAGCCGGACAGACGCTCTTTGCTGCGCATTTTCGGGGAAGTCTAGGGGGACCACTTTCTAGTGGACGACACGCGGCGGGGGCTGACGCGGTAGATCGCGTCGGGTACATGACATCAACTGAGAGGGAGGCCAGCGATGAGTCTACTCGATAAGGTCGCCGGGCAGCTCGGTGGCGCGTTGGGAGGAGGCCCGCAATCTGCACTCCGTACCGGTTTGACGGAGATGCTCGGCAAGGGAGGCTCGGGCGGCGGCTTGTCGGGTCTGGTCCAGGCCTTCCAGGCCAAGGGGCTGGGCGACATCGTCGCTTCGTGGGTGGGCACGGGTTCCAATCTGCCTGTCTCGCCGGCCCAGATCCAGGAGGGGCTTGGGGAGGCCAACCTTCAGGAGATCGCGCAGAAGGCCGGCCTTTCGCCGGAGGCGGCCAGCTCCAAGCTCGCCGAGATCCTGCCGGCCACCGTCGACACGCTGACTCCAGAGGGGAAGCTGCCGGAGGCCGGCGGGCTCGCGCAGGCACTGGGCCTGCTCAAGGGCCGACTCGGATAGGGCGACCGGATCGACGGGGTCAGATCATCCGCCGAGACGAAGTAGCCCCGTTGACCGCGAGCTGTTGCGTTTCCGCCGCAAGACGAATGCGCTCCGCCCAGGCGGTGGCCGTCAGCATTGGCACGGCCAATGGCAAGGCGGTGTCCCTGTCGGGCGCGACGTGCTCAGGCCGTTCGTGTGGCCCAGGTGTTCCTCGCGACGCGCAGCGGTCATGGGCACCTTGAAGCGAGACGAGTCATTGCGTTCAGGAACTAACGTCGACTGAAGGAGACTGCCGACATGGATATCCACGGCTTCGTCCAGAGCGCGATTCCCTTGCTGACGGTGTTCGGCCTCAAGGTGGTCGGCGCCATCATTCTCTGGGTCATCGGCCGGAAGCTGATCGGCTTCGCGAGAGTGCTGATCGTCCGGAGTCTGAAGGCTCCCTTCGACCAGACCGTCGCCACCTATATTGGCACCGCGGTGTCGGTTACCCTGACCCTCGCGCTCATCATCGCGCTCCTCAGCTTCTTCGGCGTCGAGACGACGAGCTTCGCCGCTCTTCTCGCCGGCGTGGGCATCGCCATCGGCGCGGCGTGGAGCGGCCTCCTCGCCAACTTGGCCGCCGGCGTCTTCCTTCTCATCCTTCGCCCCTTCAAGGTCGGGGACTTCATCTCGGCAGGCGGCATCCTGGGGACCGTGGACGAGATCGGTCTCTTCGTGACGAGTGTCACCACGCTGGACAATGTCCGCACCTTCGTGGGCAATGCCAAGATCCTGGGCGACAATATCCAGAACTTCACGGCCAACCCGTACCGTCGCGTGGATCTGCTCGCCCAGCTCGACAACAGCGTCGACCACGTGGAGGCCATCCGGCTCGTGAGGGAGCGGCTGAAGCGGATCCCCAACGTGGTGGCAGCCCCGGCGCCCGATGTGGAGATTCTCACCTTCACGCCGCTGGGCCCCGTGCTGGCGGTGCGACCGTACTGCCACAACGATCACTACTGGCAGGTCTACTTCGACACGAACCGCTCCATTCGCGAGGTGGGCGGCGAGGGGAAATTCCCCGCGCCTCAGCAACACGTCTTCCTCAACGGGACGAGGTCGTGAGTGCCGGCAGGCTGTCGGCGCTGGGAGATCGTGCCATGGGCGCGCTCCGGTCCGGATGCGCGCACATGAGCGAGCCGTGAAGGCGGACGCCCCCGGGCGACCAGTTCTCGTGGTCTTGCTCGTCCTGAGTCTGGTCGGCTGTGCGACCTACCGGCCGGTCCTGTACCCCAACGCTCGTGTCGAGGAGGTCGGGCAGGAGGGTGCGAATCGGGACATCGCGGAGTGCGAGCGGATGGCCAAGGCGGCGGGGGCCTCGCCGGGGACGGGCAAGGCGGGCGAGGTGGCGACCGGCACGGCGGTGGGTGCCGGAGTGGGCGCTGCCGGAGGCGCCGTCGGCGGCGCGATCGGTGGAGGGGCGGGAATCGGCGCCGCGATCGGCGCGGCGAGCGGCGCCGTGATCGGCTTCCTGAGCACGATCCTTGGCGGCCGTCGCGCACCCAGCGCCGCGTACACCAACTTCGTCGACCGCTGCCTTCGCGAGCGGGGGTACGAGCCGACGGGCTGGCAGTAGGCCGGCGGCCGTCTCCTCAGGCCGCGGGATCTCGTCTGGACACGGCGCGCGTCAGGAGCATGGCCAGGAGCGCGCCGGCCAGTGCCGCGGCCATGTCCTTCTGCGCGTCCCACTCGTCTCCCTGAGTGCCCAGATAGGCGGTGCCCAGCTCCGGGCTGACCACGGTGGCGACGACGGCCTCGATCACCTCGAAGAGGGCGCTCTGGGCCAGGATCCCGCTCACCGGAAGGAAGTAAGACCAGACGCCGCGCAAGGAGGCCAGCCGCACGAGCACCTCGCGCAGGGGGTAAGACAGCAGCAGGCCGTAGCCGAAGTGCACCAGGCGGTCGAAGGGGTTCCGCGCAAGGCCGAGGTGGTCCTGCAGCCAGAAGCCGAAGGGCACCTGCGCGTAGGTGTAGTGGGCGCCGACGGCGTGCAGGCCCAGGAACAGCACGATCAGCACGTAGGATCGGTCGGACAGCATGAAGCGACGGGCGGTGGCGAGCAGCGCGGCCACGAACGCGATGGCCAGCAGGTTCTCCAGCAGCCAGTCCCCGCGATCCAGCGGGGAGATGGCCATCCAGAGCCAGAAGAGCAGGTAGGCGACGAGCAGTCCCAGCGCCAGGCGACTGGGCCGGGGCGCGGTCATCTCACGAGGACGGAGCAAGCCGTTCGGCTGGGCGGGCCCTTCGGACGAGGAACAGAATCGCCATGCAGACGAGGGCGCCGTAGAGAGCCGAGGCCATGTCCTTCTGGGAGTCCCAGACGTCGCCCTGCGACCCCAGGTAGGCCAGGCCGAGCTCGGGATGGAACGTCTGGGCGACCCAGGACTCGATGATCTCCCACAGACCACTCAACCCGAGAATGGTCATCACCGGCAGGTAGTACAGCAGCCAGCCCCTCGTGCCGGCGAGGAGCCGAAACGTCTCCTCCAGCGGATAGGCCATCAGGAAACCGAAACAGAAGTGGACGACCCGGTCGAAGTTGTTGCGATCGAAGTGCAGGGCGTGCTCGAGCCAGAACCCGGCCGGCACCTGCGCGTAGGTGTAGCGGACGCCGATCATGTGCAGGGTCAGGAACAGCGTGATCGAGGCATATGACGCGGGCGACAGGGGGAAAGCCCGGTGGGTGGCCGCCAGGAAGGCCACCAGCGCGGCCGGCAGGATGCTGGCCAGCAACCAGAACTGGCGGTCGGCCGGCGCATAGGCCGTCCAGGCCGACACCACCGCATACCAGGCCACCAGCCCCGCCAGAACCATCTTGCGCTGGGTCACGTCGTCTCCCTCCGGCTCGGTCGTTGAGCTCCAGCGTATCGTAGCTGGGAGCCACCGCTTGCGCCATTCGCGACTTCGCCGTAGAGGAAAGGTCAAAGGCATGGTCACCACCCTGGTTTGAGACTCGACCAGAGTCGTGGCCTCCTCCAGTGTCTCGGACGCTCGGACCAAGGCGCCGCACGAGCACGTGACGATCCAGGGAGGCATCATGCCTGATGACTCACGAAGCCGGCCGGCGGCGGTCTCTGTGCAACAGGACGGGGGCTAGCGGGCGGGAACCGCTAGCCCCTCTCGTGTTCCGAGGTCCGCTGATCGCAGACGGGTCGGGCGGACAGCCAGCGCCCGGATCCCGCTACTTCGCCAGGACCGCCTTCGCGTGGCGGAGTTCAGGCCGTTCGCCGTCGGCGAGATCACACAGCGCGACGGCGCGCCCGTACAGCGCCCTGGCCTTCGCCGCGTTGCCCGACAGCTCGGCGGCGCGCGCCGCGCCGAGCAGGCCGTTGAGCCGGTTGGGATCGCGCGCGGCCGAGGCCTCGAACTCGACGAGCGCCTGCCCGGGCTGGTTGACGTCCAGCAGCATGTCACCGAGCAGCTCGCGGGCCGGCACCACGGGCGACGGCGTGACGGGATGCTTCTCGGTGGAATCCTCCAGGGCGACGGCCGCGCGCATGAGCCTGACGGCCTCGTCCGTCTTGCCCTCGGCGCGCGCGATCCACGCCGCGGCCGCCTGACGCTGGACGTCGACCTGCCCGGCCCAGTACACATCCTTGGCCGCGAGCAAGGCCGCGTGGTAGCCATCCAGCTTGGCGGCCTCGGCGCGGGCGGCTGTCACGTCGCCCCCGCGGGCGGCGCCCAGAGCCCGGGTGAACGTGGTGATCGCCTGCGCCCAGGCGAAGCGGTCCCAGGGGAAGGTCGGCGAGACCGGCACGAGTGTCGCCGCATCGCTCCAGCGGTGCTGCTCGAGCGCGACCCGCGCGGGAATCGCGGCATAGGCGTAGGCGGCCGCGAAGTTCTCCGGCTCGGCCTTGGGCATCGCGCGCAGGTCTTCCAGCACCGCGCGCGCCCTGGTGTCCTGACCGGTCTGCAGGTAGGCATAGACGACGTAGTCGAGGGCGTGCAGCGTCTGGTCCCACACGGTGTCCTTGCCCAGGCGCGCGTAGTAGGCCTTGCCGGCGCGGGCGGAGGCGAGGTTGGAGTCGATCGATTCTTGCCACAGGCCGAGGCGCGTGAAGATGTGGGAGGGCATGTGCAGGGCGTGCGGCACCGCCGGCGCGATCTTCGCGTAGCTGCGGGCGGAGACCAGCCCGTGGCCGGCCAGCGGTGGGTAGTCGTAGCTGTGGATCAGGTAGTGGGCGACGCCGGGATGGTTGGGCTGCTCGGCGTACACCTTCTCCAGGATTGCGGCCGCCTTCTTCTGGTTGGCGTACGTCTTGTCGGTCGGCGCCGCGGTGGCGTCGAGCGCCAGCGCGTAGAACACGGCGGCCTCGCGGTCATCGGGATATCGCGCGTGGACCTGCGCCATCGCCTTCTCGTAGGCGGCCGCCCGCGCGCGGTGATCGAGCGTGTCGTGGTCCGTATAGAAGGTCGCGATCGCCGCGACGTAGTCCCTCTCGCGCGGGGTCGCGGTCAGCCCGCGGCCCTTCTCTATGGCCGCCGAGCCCTTGGCCAGCGTCGCGGCGCTGGGCGGCGCCCATAGCGGGTGGTAGACGCTCATGGCCATGCCCCAGTAACCCATGGCGCAGGTGGGCTCGGCGGTCGTGATCGCGGTGAAGGCGGTGAGCGCTTCCTCGTACCAGAACGAGTGCAGCAGCGCCACCGCGCGCTGGAAGTCCGCCTGTGCCGTCGGCGTGCAGGAGATCGGGAAGTGGACGCTGCCGAGCGTCTCACCGTCGTGCGCGGCCGCGGCGAGGGGCAGCGCCAGCACCAGGACGAGCGCGACGAGCAGTCGATGTGCGTTCATGACATCGGTCCTCCTTTCGGGTCGCCGTGTCCTTCACGCTGGACGATCGCAGGCCCGCGCAAGCTTGCAAAGACCAAAAAATGGACCGGCCGCGGGACCCCGAGCCTGCGCGTGCGCTCCCCAACGTGCATCTGTAGCGCGGGGCCACATGTAGTTGCGCATCGCCCGGCGGAAGGGCATCGTGGTCTCGCTACATTTTGTGCAGCTCAATCCGGGGGGAGGGCGGGATGCAACCACAGGATGTCGCCCGGGTGCTCGGCGATCCGCTGGCACAAGAGCTCATGCAATCCAGTATCCCGGCACGGCTGGCATACATGGGGCCCGACGGCTTTCCGCGCGCGATCCCGATCGGGTTTCACTGGAACGGCGCTCAGTTCGTTCTTTGCACGGTGCCGCACGCGCCCAAGGTGTCGGCCCTCGAGGCCAATCCGAAGGTGGCATTGACCATCGACACGAACACGTTCCCGCCGCACGTCCTGCTCGTGCGCGGTACTGCCGCCATCGACATCGTGGAGGGCGTACCGCCGGAATACCTCGCGGCATCCCGAAAAGCGGTCGGACCCGATCAGTGGGAGTCCTTCGAGGGGCAGGTGCGCGCGATGTACAAGCAGATGGCCCGTATCAAGATCACGCCGTGCTGGGCGAAGGTGCTGGACTTTCAGACCAGATTTCCAACCCCGATCGAGAAGCTGATCCGCCGGGGGATCGCCGCGGGGGCGTCCGGCGGCGGGCGGTCCGGCCCCCCGTGAGCCCCGGCGGGAGCGCAGGGGCGAGGCGGCTGAACTAGCGTCTTGCGCGAGGAGCGGGCGAGTCAGCGACCAACAAGCGAAGCACGACATCGTACCCCACCCACGGGGAGGTGAGAGTCCGCACGGCGCCGCCGGAGACGGTCCCCGCGGTCTGAGCGACACCATCGTGAGGCCGGTACCACTCCACTTGGTAGGTGCCCGGAAAGGACCGCAGATCCAAACGCATCCCTGCCGCCACGTTCGAATCCGGCGCGGCTCTGGGTCCGTCCCCCACCGAGTAGTTGGGATGGTACGCGATGAGCTCGGTCTCGCCCCGCCGCATCACTTCCATGCTCTCGGCATCGTTCGTCGTGGCCGCGCCCGGGCGATAGTCGCTCATCAGGCCAGGGTCTGGCCGGAAGAGGCCGAGATCGATGTTGCGGTCCTTGAAATACCTCCAGATGTACGGCACCGAATCGAGGCCCGTATAACCGCTCGTGGAATAGGGCGGGTCGGTCACGTAGTAACCGCCGTGGCAGGCAGATCCACCCGACAAGAGCCAGGCCCAGTAGCTCCAACGATAGAAGTAGCGGGCATTCACGAAGGGTGTGGGTGTGTAGCCCTCCTGGTACTGATCGGCCAGGCTCACCGGCAGGGGAACGTGCTCGTAGCGATGAATGATCGAGGCCTTGATGCCCCACGTGTCTTGCAGGGACACCCTGCCGACCCAGGCCAGATCGCTTGCTCGGGTGAACGGAAACAGCATCTCCCGAAAGCCGCGCACGGAGAAATTGTGCCGCCATGGATCATTGGCGGCGAAGAAGGTTCCTACGTCCCGCGCATAACTCGCTGAAATCGGCTTCGCATAGTCGATGTCCCCTAGGGAGTTCAACCACATCAGGTTCGGGAACGCGGCCCAGCGCGCGATCATATAGCGCATCGTGTTTTGCCGGATTGCCACCGGCAAGGCCATCCATCCGCTCCCGTCGCCGCCGTAGGAGCTGACCGAGAGGAGCACCCATTCGAGATACATTTCCGGATAGTTGTCGAAGATCCAGATCGCTCGGGCGTCCACGGTCTGGAATTGGGCAAGATCGTAGCGAGTGTGGTCGACGGACCCCACCCCCAGCCAGGGATCGACCGTCGTAGGATCAGCGCCCTCGACGTCGCCAGACGCGTCGGCGATGATCACGTTCACGCCCATCTTGGCCGCATCCCGGACGAACTGGCGCCAATTGGCCTTGGAACGGTTGAACAGCTCGGCTCCCCAGTCGATGATCAGAGGGAACCATTGACCGTCGTCGGTGATCAGGGCCTTGGCGTTACTCGGATGCCTCTTGATCATTCCGCGCAGTGAAGAGTGCACGGCCTGGAAGCTCCCCGTTTTGCCGTCGAGACCCGCGTCGGCCGACGAGCTGGACGTCCACTGCCAGGACCCTGATTCGGTGACGTAGACTCGCGCCCGCCACGTCTTGCCGCCGTCGTAAAACGCCTTGACCGTCTTGGCCTGCGCGGCCCCGGAGGGCGGCGTGAAGGTGACCGTGGCGTCCGTATCAAAGGGGTTCGTTACAGATCCGTTGCCGGTGAGCACGATCTCATGCACGCCAAACTTCTGGGCGGTGGCCGCGCCCCGAGTGAAATTGACCGTCGCGGCGGAGACCGCGAAAGGATCGGTGAGGAGTGCGACGAGAAATGAAAGGACGAGCAGCGGCGCCGTCCTCGTGGAGGTGCCACGCGCGTCACCCATGCCGCCGAGAATCCGTCGACCGAGCCTCGTCGTCAAGTAGCTTTGGACCACCGTCATGGCGAGTCAGGCGTCCTGGGTGTCGCTACGGCCTCGCGCCGGCCCACTCGTAGATGGCGACGTCGACGGGGGAGCCGCGACCGCTCCGGTAGATGAGCCTCGCGGCCGGATCGGGGATCCCGGTCTCGCCCCACTGCTCGAGGTAGGGTGCGAGGGGACGCTTGGCCCCGATCAGAGCGATGAAGTCAGGGCGCTGCTGGCGCACGTATTCGAGTGCGAGCGGGGCCTCCGCATAGGGCAGGGGCAGGTACGTCCCCCCCGAGTAGTACGGGATCAAGGCATCGACGGTCATGATCCGTTTCGGGCCCGGCCGATAGGCGCCAAGCCACGTCCCGACGTCCCTCACGGCCAGGGTTTCCGGATCCTCCTCCTGGAGTGACCCCCAGCGTGTCCCCCATACGGCCAGCAGCAGGACCGCGACGATCAGAACGCCGCGGATGCTGTTCGCGGCCCAGTGGACCCGGCGGTGCGGCAGACGTGTGCTTGGCCGGGCGGTCCCCACGCTCCACCGCGCCGCCCCGTCGATCCCCGATGAGATCCAGAGTAGAAGCAGGGGCAGCACGGGCAGCAGGTACCGGAAGCTCACGACATGGAGGCCGAGGATCAGGACGAGATGCGCGGCTCCCACGGTGAGCAGCACGCTCTCGTGCCAGGCGCGGCGTCGCGTCCACGAGCGACCGAACAGGCCGAGCGTGACGAGGGCGACTCCGAGTATGGACCCGAGCGTTGGCGAGACCAGCAGTGTCTGAAGCAGCGGCACCTTGTTGCGTTGGGCGCTCCTGATCCAGAAGGCCGGCAGCTCTCGGACGGAGGGTATCCGCGCGGTCGTGGCCACGAAATGGTTCGGTGAGATCAGCGGGCCTTCCGGGGAGAGATCCGGCCCGATCCCATTGGCCGCCTCGAACGGGCTCATTCCCTCGTTGCGACGCTCCCCGAACGCGTAGTTGATGAGCCCCTTACCTTCGAGGCGCAGCGTTCCGGCGTGCGCCGAGACATAAGCCGCGTACGGCGCCATCAGAGCGACGATGGGAGCCAGCAGACACAGCGCGCGCCGCCCGAAGCGCTGCACGAATGCCGGTCGCCCCATATCCGCCGCCAGCCCGACCGCGAGGATGGCGGCGGCGGAGAGGAGGGCCTCGGGCCTGGTGAGGTACGCGAGCCCGAGCATCACGCCACTCCAGACGCTGTCGCTCCACTTACCGGAGTCGAGGGAGCGCAGCCCGAAGTACAGACCCGAGACCATCAGGAGCAGGTACGGGCCCTCCGAAAGGGGTGTGCCGGAGAGGTCGACGAGCACGGGGTGGAAGGTCACCAGCGCCGCCGCGATGAGCGCGATCCGCACCCCGTACACGAGGCGAGCGAGTGCGAACATGACCGGCACGAGGAGCACACCGGCCAGGAAGGGGACGAGGCGGGCCGCGCCCGGGACGGAGCCGATGAACAGCGAGCCGAGCGCGAGGAGCATCGGAAAGAAGGGCGGATACATCAGCTCGGGCCCTTCGTAGAGTCCCACGTAGGTCCCGTGCGCGAGCAGATTCTCGGCGATCCGGGCCATCGCGCACGCGTTGCCCTCCAGCAGCGCACCGTGCGTGATCGCCCAGTACCCGCGCAAGAGCGCGCCCGCCGCGATCAGGATACCCAGGAGGACCGTCGGCGACGGCTGGCGTCCCCGAGGCGCGTCGGGCTGGGGGCTCCCCGAGCGACGAGGCTTCTCGGACCGGGGGCCCTCGGCGAGGGAGTGAAGGCGAGGGAGCACGAATCTCGACCTGCCGGCGAGCCGCCCCCACGCCCATCCCGCCGACGCCAGCTCTCCCGAGAGGTCGAACGATCGCCGCTCCCCCTGACGACGGTCGACCTGAGCGATCGGCGCGACGTCTCCGGAGCGGCGCTCGTGGGCTCGGCGGTCCAGCACGATCTGTACGTCAGGTCGCTTTCCGAAGAGCTCGTGGGCAAGGGCGAGCCGCGTCTCGTCATCCCGGGCGACCACCAGGAGGAACGGCTTACTGCGGTGCGACATACACCCGCCTGCGGTTCGATGCGCCAGACTACGGCTCGCTGTCTTGCAAAATAGACCCGCCTGCCTGTCGCGTCAAATGCTCGCGCCGAGTCGACCGATCGCCACGGTCATGGTTGACATCGGCCCCCCTACCCCGTACTCTCCCTGACCAGTCGGACCCGAATCATTGGCCTGGACACGCGCCGCTCGATGGCCCGGTGATCGGACCAGAAGCTCCCGTACTCGACGATCACCGTCTCCGTTGATCGAGCGCCAGCCGCCCTGACCTCGGCGGGGGCAGTCGGGGAGTGATTGGTCGAGCGGGGCGGCGGGGAGCGGCCAGAAGAGTCCGGGCGATCATCCGCGACCGAGCCGGTGAGCGTTGTCATCCCCGCCTACGACGAGGAAGCCAGCGTGGGGCGGGTCGCCCGGCAGGTCCAGCAGGCGCTGAGGGAGGCCGCCACTCCTCACGAGGTGATCGTCGTGGACGACGGCTCCACCGACGGCACGAGCGTGGCGGCGGGCCGCTCAGGGGCGCGCGTCATCCGGCACCAGCGCAACCGCGGATACGGGGCGGCGCTCAAGACCGGTATCCTGGCCGCTCGATATGATGCGGTGGTGATCACAGACGCAGACGGTACGTACCCAATCGAGTCCATCCCGGACCTTCTCTTCGCCCTGCGGGAAGCCGACCTCGTCATCGGAGCACGAGTCAAGCAGAACGTGAGGATTCCCCTTCTACGGAGGCCGGCGAAGTGGCTGCTGCGGCGCTTGGCCGAATACGTCTCCGGTGAGCGGATTCCGGATCTGAACTCGGGTCTGCGTGCCTTCCGCCGGTCGGCGATGGAGCCATACTTCTCCATCCTGCCGAGCAAGTTCTCGTTCACGACGACGCAGACCCTGGCGATGCTCTGCGACCACTACCGGGTCACGACCATCTCCATCGGCTACAACCGGCGCGAGGGGAAATCGAAGATCGTCCCGTGGGACTTCGTGACCTTCGTGGCACTGGTCCTGCGCGTGTCGATGCTGTTCAATCCGCTCAAGGTCTTCGTCCCCCCTGCGCTGATGTGCCTGGCCCTCGGGGGTCTGAAGACGGTCATGGACGTGATCTTGGCGATCGTACGGGCCGGCGGTCTCAGATGGTCGATCCTGGTGATGCCGGTCGTCTCCACGAGCGCCCTGACCCTCGTCCTCGCCGGGATCCAAATCCTGCTGATCGGCATGATGTCCGATGCGGTGGCGCGTAAGATCGTCCCGACCGCCCCGAGCGTATCCGCTCTCACCCTTCGCCCCCCTGCCCACATGACCGCGGACGAGCCCGACCGGCGAGCGGAGGGCTAGGGGCTCTCCGTGTGTGGCTTTGCCGGAGTACTGAAGCGACAGCGGGACTCGCGCTGCCACGATGCGGCTCTGCAGGCCATGGGCGCGACGCTGCGCCACCGCGGACCCGATGCGGGCGGAAGGCAATGGAGCGGCCCCTGTGGCCTCACGCACCAGCGCCTCAGCATCATCGATCTTTCCCCGGCCGGGCGCCAGCCGATGGCGAACGAAGACGAGACGGTGTGGATCGCCTACAACGGGGAGGTCTACAACTTTTGCGATCTCCGGACCCGCTTCGCTCTCGATCGGGGACACCGGTTCCGCTCTCGCACCGACACCGAGGTGATCGTCCATCTCTACGAGGAGCTCGGCATCGACTGCCTCCGTGAGCTCAACGGGATGTACGCGTTCGCCCTGTGGGACGGCCGGTCGCAGACCCTCCACCTCGCGCGTGATCCGTTCGGCATCAAGCCCCTGTTCTACCTCCGCACCGTCGAGGGGCTCTGGTTTGCCTCCGAGATCAAGGCGCTCTTGGCCGTGCCGGGATACGAGCCGCGGCCGGACCTGGAAGCGCTGCACCACTACCTCAGCCTGAACTACGTGCCCGGCTCGCTGACCGCCTTCGAGGGCATCCGGGAGCTCCGCCCGGGCCACCGACTCGAGCTCCGTTCCGGCGAGCTCGAGCCGACGGTTACGCGTTTTTTCGACCTCGACTATTCGATCGATTCGGTGATGACCGAAGCGGAGGCAATCCGGCGCTCCCGCGAGCTGCTGGAAGAGGCGGTACGCCGACAGCTCGTCGCCGATGTGCCGGTCGGGGTGATGCTCTCGGGGGGCATGGACTCCAGCGCGCTCGCCCGCTTGATGGCCGACGTCCGAGGCGGTGCCGACTTCCATACGTTCTCGATCGGCTTTCAAGACCCGAGCTTCGACGAATCGGCGTATGCGCGAATGGTGGCGAGCGCGCTCGGTACCGAGCATCACGAGGTGCTCGTGACGCCCGATGCGGTCAGGCAGCTCCTGCCTGTCTATCTCGCGTATATCGACGAGCCCTACGCGGATGGTTCGGCGATCCCCACCTTCCTGCTGTCCGCCACCGCAAAGGACTTCGTCACCGTCCTGCTCTCGGGGGAAGGCGGCGATGAGATCTTCGCTGGATACGACACCTACACCGCGGCCAAGGTCAGGCGCTGGTATCGACGCGCCCCGGCGTGGCTGCGGGGGGCCGCCCGGACTTGTGCCGAGCGCTTGCCGGTATCGCACCGAAAGCTCAGCTTGGACTTCAAGGCCAAGCGCTTCGTCCGGGGGGCGGAGCTCGACGTGCCTCGATCCCACTTCTCCTGGCGGGTGGTGATGTCCGATGATACGAAGGCGATGATGCTCACCGACGCGGCTCGCGGCGGTGGGTATCCGGCCTCGGACCGGCTGTTCGTGGCCACCTACGACCACTGCTCCGCCGAGGACGAGCTGAATCGTCTTCTCTACGTCGACTACTCGTTCCATCTGCCGGACGACCTCATGATCAAGAACGATCGGATGACGATGGCCCATTCCCTGGAGGCGCGGGTTCCGTTCACCGACCTCGACCTCGTGCAGTTCTTGTCCACGGTACCGGTGGAATACAAGCTCAAAGGATTGCGCAAGAAGCACCTCCTACGCTCGGCGATGAAGGGCCGCCTGCCGGAGGCGGTATTGCGGAAGAAGAAGGTGGGCCTCGAGATGCCGTACTCGCGCTGGATGCGCCGGGAGCTGCGGGAGTTTGCCGGTGATGTCCTGCTGTCGCCCACCGTGAAGGCCACCGGCCTCTTCGATCCCTTTGAGATCCAGAGACTCTGGAGCGAGCATCAGGCGATGGCGGTCGATCATGGCCGGCCCCTCTGGGGCCTGCTCAACTACCTGCTCTGGTACGACCTCTACCTGGGCCGACGGAACGCGTCCGACCTGCGGACGGCTCCGCGCGCGCCGCGGGAAGCGATCGCGTCCTAGCCGGTGGTGGCACGGCGCGACCCGGTCATCGTCCTCGGCGCCGGTCCCGCCGGCCTCGCGCTCGCGGCAAGACTCTTGCGGCGCGGTGACCTGGACGTACCCGTCATGGTGATCGAGCGCCAGCCTGCCGTCGGAGGCCTCGCGGCCAGCTTCGAGTTCGACGGGCTCTACCTGGACCATGGCAGTCATCGGCTGCACCCCGCCACCGACCCGGAGATCCTGGCTGACCTCCGGCGTTTGCTGGGTCCGGATCTCCTCGTCCGGCCCCGGCACGGCCGCATCCGCCTGCTCGGCCGCTACGTGAGATTCCCGCTGAGCCCCCTGGACCTCGTGACTCGGCTGCCCCCGTGGTTCGTCGCCGGTGTCGGCCGCGATGCGATCGCCAAGCGGTTTCGTTGGGGTTCGCCCCCACCGACGACCTTCGCGGAGGCGCTGCTGGCCGGCCTGGGCCCGACGATCTGCACCAGCTTCTACTTCCCGTATGCCCGAAAGCTATGGGGACTCGATCCGACCGATATCGCGGCGGAGCAAGCGCATCGGAGAGTATCGGCCGACAGCATCGGCAAGGTCATCCGGAAAGCGCTCTCGGTGGTGCCCGGACTGGGCGCGGCCCGCCCTCCGATCTTCTACTATCCACGCCGCGGCTACGGCCAGATCAGCGAGGCCTTGGCCGGCGAGGTGAGGCGGCTCGGAGGAAGCATCCTCCTGTCCACCCAGGCACGTCGGATCGTGATCGACGGCGGTTTCGTGCGCCGGTTGATCCTGGCCACCGACCGGGCCGGGAGCGGGGGCGCCGCCGGCGCCGAGAGCCAGGAAATCGACGCGACGGTCGTCTTCTCCACGATCCCGGTGACCGCACTCGCCCGTCTCCTCGCGCCGCCCCCGCCGGATCCGGTGACGGCCTCGGTGGCGAAGCTGACCTACCGGGGCATGGTGCTCCTCTACCTCATCCTCGACGTCGAGCGGTTCACACCCTACGATGCGCACTATTTCCCCGAGCAGGAGTCGGTCTTCTCGCGCGTGTCCGAGCCGAAGAACTACAGCATGGCCGCCGAGCCCGTGGGGCGAACCGGGCTCTGCGTCGAAGTCCCCTGCACGGTCGGCGACGAGATCTGGAGTGCCTCCGACGAGGAGATGCGTCGCCGCGTGGTCGGCGATCTTGCCCGGGTCGGGCTGCCGGTGGATGGCCTGGTTCGCACCAGCTTTGCCCGCCGCCTCCCGAACGTGTACCCCGTCTACGATCGGGCGTTCGCGCAGCATCTGGCGACGCTCAGTAGCCATCTCGCCGGGATCGCCGGTCTGGTCTCGCTCGGTCGCCAAGGGCTGTTCGCACACGACAACACTCATCACACCATCGAGATGGCCTACCGGGCCAGCGAGTGCCTCGGGCCCGACCTGACCTGGAATGCGGCGCAGTGGCGGCTCTATCAGGAGCAGTTCCGCTCCCACGTCGTCGAGGACTGATCGGGGGCGACTCGCCGATGAGTGACGAGCGGCCCGCGATCCGAGAAAATGAGGCGGGCCTTCTCCTGCTGGCTCTGGTGGTGGTCGCCGCCGGCGTACGCATCGCCTGGGCCCTGACCCAAGTCGGGGCGATCGAGAACGAGGGCAGCGAGTATTGCCGGCTCGCCGAGAATCTCCTGAGCGGGAACGGCTATCGCGGAATCGTGGCGAACGCGGGAGTCCAGCTGAACTTCCCGCCTCTCTATCCCGTGCTGATCGCGGCTCTGATGCTCCCGTTGAGAAACTCCGAGCTGGCCGCTCGACTCGTGTCGCTCGTGGCTGGCACCGCGTTGGTCTGGGGGGTCTTTCTCACGTGCCGGAGCCTGTACGGCAGACGGGTGGCCTTCGCGGGGGCCGCCATCGTGGCGCTGCATCCCACCTTGATCGCCCTGTCCGCGTCGGTCTACTCGGAGGCCCTCTATCTCACCCTGCTGACCTTCGGTCTGTATTGGCTCCTTCGCACCGCGGAGTCGGGTGGCCGCATCGGCGCGAGCGTGGCCGCCGGGGTGTTCTTTGGTCTGGCCTACCTGACCCGGCCGGAAGCACTGGTGCTGGCGGCCCCGCTCCTGGTGCTGCTGGTCGTGCGCGGCGCGGTGGTGGGGACGGGGCGCCGGATGATTGTGGCCGCCGGGAGTGTCCTGCTCGTCCTGCTGGTCCTGGCGGCCCCCTATGTGGCATTCCTGTCGGTCAACGCGGGGCAGCTGCGCTGGGAAGGCAAGGGGACGATCATCTACGCCATCGGGCAACGCATGAGCTCCGGGCTGAGCTACCGGGAGGCCAGCTACGGCATCGGAGAGGACCTCCGGGAGGAGGGGATTCATCTCCGGAGTAACCGCGACGTGCTGCGGTCGGGAGCGATGCGCATCACGAACCCGGCGAGCGCTTTCGCCACCGCGCGATACTTCGCGAATTCGGCCAGACGGAATGTCGGCCGTCTGTATCCACTCCTCTCGGCCGAACGCGCCTTCGGCGCGCCCATCTTATCGGTGCTCGTCCTGCTCGGCTTGTTCCGGACCCCGTGGTCGAGGGGGCGGCTGGCCCGTGAGGCGGCGATACTGGTTCTCTTCGGTAGCGCCCTGGGCGTGCTCCTGATCGGCCAGGAGCTCGACTTCCGACATACGCTGGTTCTCCTGGTGATCTTGATCCTGTGGGCCTCGAAGGGAGTGGACGAGCTCGCGCAGTGGGTGGAAGCGACGATGGGAGCGCTCTGGTCTGGCTTCGCCCGATGCCGGCCGGTAGTGCTGAGAGGGCTCATCGTGGTCGCGCTGTGCGGAGTGGCCGCTCAGGCCCTCGGAGGCGTCGGCGACTTCACGCAGTCGGGAGCGGCTCAGCTCAAGGCGGCCGGGTTGTGGCTGAAGCAGCACGACCCGGGACCGAAGAGGATCATGGGTACCGGAACGGTGGTCGCGTACTACGCGCGGGGAGACCTGTGGTATCTCCCGTATGCCGACTCGTCGCTGGCGCTCCGGTACGTCGAGAGCAAGGCCCCGGACTTCATCGTCCTGGAGTCGGGGAACGCCCGCCCCTTCATCGACAGCTGGATGAACGGGGGGATTCCGAACCGCGAGGGCAAGCTGATCTACGCCGGGGGGACAGGTCCCCGGGACCGCGTGATGATCTACGAGTGGCTCGGCCGCCGGGCATCCAAGGACCGATGACGAACGCGCGGCGCGGCGCGCCGACGCTTCTCACGTCGCTGCCTGCCGCAGGTTCTGGCTCGCGACGTGCACCGCGCCGTGGTGACGCTCGCTGAGCTGGCCGGCCCGGGCCCGTCCCTCGAGCGCAGCATTGCTACCGGCCGGCTCGCGCTGGCTCGCAGCGAGAGGGCCCGCCGAATCGAGAAGGTCCCGAGGGGTTGACGCACGCGACAGGCGGCAACCCCTCGTGTCGGTAGCTTCAGCCCACCACGAAGTTCACGACCTGCCCCGGCACGTAGACGAACTTCCGTACCGCCTGCCCGGCCAGGCGAGCCTCGATCCCATCCGCGGCCAGCGCCGCCACGCGCGCGTCCGCCTCGGAGGCGTCGCGGGCGAGGTGGACGCGCCCGCGCACCTTGCCGTTCACCTGGACGGGCAGCTCGATCACGTCGTCGACCGCGAGGGCCTCGTCCCACTCGGGCCAGGCCTCGTAGGCGAGCGACCCCGCGTGGCCGAGATGCCGCCACAGCTCCTCGGCGACGTGCGGCGCGAACGGTGAGACGAGCAGGACCAGCGCCCGCACCGCCTCGCGCGGCATCGCGGAGAGGTGGGCGAGGTGGTTCACGAAGACCATGAGGGCCGAGATGGCGGTGTTGAAGGCCAGGGCGTCGATGTCGGTGCTGACCTTCCTGATGGTCCGGTGGAGCAGCCGGCGCGTGGCGTCGTCCATCGCGTCCACGAGGGGCTGGCGACACACCGCGTAGAGCCGGTCCCGGAAGCGCACCACGCCCTGGATCTGCGAGGTCTGCCACGGCTTCACCGCCTCGAGCGGCCCCATGAACATCTCGTAGAGCCGGAGCGCGTCGGCGCCGTACTCCCGCACGATGTCGTCGGGATTCACGACGTTGCCCCGCGACTTCGACATTCGCTCGTTGTCCTCCCCCAGGATCGTGCCCTGGTGCACCAGCTTCAGGAAGGGCTCGGGGTTCCGGACGTGACCGAGATCGAAGAGCACCTTGTGCCAGAAGCGGGCGTAGAGGAGGTGGAGCACCGCGTGCTCGGCGCCCCCGACGTAGAGGTCGACGGGCATCCAGGCGTCGTACGCGTCCATCGCCCAGGGCTGGTCGTCGTTGGCGGGGTCGAGAAACCGCAGGTAGTACCAGCACGAGCCCGCCCATTGCGGCATGGTGTTGGTCTCGCGGGCGAACCAGCGACCGTCGCGCCGGAAGAAGCGCCAGTCGCCGACGCGTGCGAGCGGGCCGGCCGGGTCCTCGCCCGGGGTGAAATCGACGAGGTCGGGCAGGCGCAGCGGCAGCTCGGACTCGTCGACCGGGATCGGCTGGTCGAAGAGAATCCGGTGCGCGGTCCCTCGCCGAGGGTCGCCGGCCGGGTCCACGAGCTCGACGGGAAAGTAGATCGGGATGGGCTCGCCCCAGTAGCGCTGACGGGAGAAGACCCAGTCGCGCAGCCGGTAGCTGACCGTGCCGCGGCCGCGGCCGAGCGCCTCGAGTCGGCGGATGACCGCGCGCTTGGCTTCGGGTGTCGCCAGGCCGTCGAGCTCGCCGCTGCGGACGTTGACGCCGTCGTCCGCGTACGCCGCCTCGAGGGTGTCGTGCGGTCTCCCGTCGGGCTCACGACCTCGACGATCGGAAGGCCGAAGATGGTCGCGAACTCGAAGTCCCGCTGGTCGTGCGCCGGGACGGCCATGACGGCGCCGGTCCCGTAGCCGCCCAGGACGTAGTCCGCCACCCAGATCGGCAGGCGGGCGCCGGTGATGGGGTGGATGGCCACGGCGCCGGTCGGCACCCCGGTCTTCGTCTTGGCGAGCGCGACGCGGTCCAGCTCGCTCTTGCGGGCAGCGGCCTGGACGTACGCGGCGACGGCCTCGCGCCGGGCCGGCGTCGCCAGCGTCCGCGTCAGCTGGTGCTCGGGCGCGAGCACGACGTAGGTCGCGCCCATGAGGGTATCGGGCCGAGTCGTGAAGACCGCGATGCGCGCGTCCGGGTGATCGTCGACGCCGAACACGATCTCGGCGCCCTCCGAGCGGCCGATCCAGCGGCGCTGCGCGGTGAGCGTCCCCTCGGGCCAGTCGACGAGCGCGAGGTCCTCGGCGAGCCGGTCGGCATAGGCGGTGATCCTCAGCATCCACTGGCGGAGCGGGGTGCGGTAGACGGGATGGCCGCCGCGCTCGCTCTTGCCGTCGACGACCTCCTCGTTGGCGAGCACGGTGCCGAGAGCGGGGCACCAGTTGACCGGCGCGGTGGCCTGGTAGGCGAGGCCGCGACGGAAGAGCTGGAGGAAGATCCACTGGGTCCAGCGGACATAGCCGGGTTCGGTGGTGTCGATCTCCCGGGACCAGTCATAGCTGAAGCCGAGCATCCTGAGCTGGCGCTTGAAGGTCGCGATGTTGCTCGCGGTCGTCGCCGCCGGATGCTGCCCGGTCTCGATCGCGTGCTGCTCGGCGGGGAGGCCGAACGCGTCCCAGCCCATCGGGTGGAGCACGTCGTGGCCCCGCATGCGCCAGGCGCGCGCCAGGATGTCGGTGGCGGTGTACCCCTCGGGATGACCGACGTGCAGGCCGACGCCGGACGGGTAGGGGAACATGTCGAGGACGTAGCGCTTGGGTCGGCCGCTCCGGCGCGCGGCCCGGAACGTCCGATGGTCGTCCCAGTAGCGCTGCCAGCGCGTCTCGATCTCGAGGTGGTCGTAGGCCATGTCTCCTCGGCTCAGTCGAGGAACGTGGTGTCGTCCTTCGGCTCCGGAGGAATCTTGATCGCGATGGCCTGGACCGGGCCGCTGGCCACGATCGTCCCGCCGTGGGCCGTGCCCTTGAACTCCTTGCGCTCGCTGCCCAGCCACGTCGCCCCGCTGCCCTCGATGATGTACTGGATCTCGTCGGTCCTCGGGTGCATGTGCTTGGCCACGTTACCGGACTGGATGCCGATCGCCGCGTTGCCGGCGGTGACGAGGCCCCTGGCATTCATCTCGGGGTTGGGCGTGGTCGGCGGGCGCATGGAGCATCTGTTTGGTTGGGGTCGGTCGGCCCCAGGACGCTATCCGGCGCCCCCAGGTGCTACTTCGCGGCCGCCGGGAACGCGGGCAGCTTGCCGATGTCGCGCACGTCGTGCTGGATGACGACGGTCGCCTTCAGGTTGGCGACGAGCTGCTTCATGCGGTCCATGGAGGCGACGGTCGCGGCGCGGTCGAAGTTGAAGCTCGGCACCCCACCGGTGTCGTAGTTCTCGCGGAAGTGGACGAGGTCGCCGGTGAGCAGCACCGGGCCCATGTCCTTCAGCCTGACGAGGAGGGAGCTATGGCCCGGCGTGTGACCAGGCATCCTGAGAACGACCACGCTGCCGTCGCCGAACACGTCCTTGTCCCCGGTGAGCGGCTCGACCTTCCGGCTCTCGCCGGTCCAGCTCTTGAAGCCCGCGACATTGGCGCCCTGCATCGGCGTCGGCGAGGTGATCTGGTCCCAGTCGGCCTTGCCGATGAGCAGCGTTGCGTTCTTGAACGGATCGAGCTGGCCGGTGTGGTCGGCGTGGAAGTGGCTGATGCCGACGTACTTGACCTGCTCGGGCGTCACCGCGACCTCCTTCAGGCGATCGACGATGCCGACTTTCGGAGCGCTGGGGCTCGTGCCCGGCGCGAAGCCGGTGTCCCACACCATGTATTCGTTACCGTGCTTGATGAGATAGCAGCTGAACGTGAAGGTCAGCTTGAGATCCTTGTACGAGAACGTGTCGGTGAAGCGCTGACCGACGTCCGTCGGGGTGGCGGCGGTGCCGCAATCGATGCGAGTCAGCGTGACGTCGGCGGGCGATTGCGCGAACGCGGGCAGGCCGACGAGAATGGTGGCGCAGACGCCGACCACGAACAGGGACATGGCTCTCCGCATGGGGTCCTCCCGGGTGGGATGTGAACTGGGGCTCGCGCGCTAGGGCTCCACGCGCTCGATCTTCACGCTGCGGCGCGTGCGGGCGGACTCGATCATCGCGAGGGTGACCTCCACGACGCGCAGGCCGTCCAGGCCGGTCGCGGCCGGCTGGCCGCCGGAGGCGACCGCGCGCTGGAAGTCCTCGATCTCGGCCACGTAGTTCGGCAGCAGCGCTTCCGGATAGTCGGCGGTCTCGTTGACGGTGTCGCTCGAGATCTCGAAGCGGCCGGTGCGGGCTTCCCACATCGAGTGGTGTCCGGCGATGAGCCCGGTGATCCCGTACACACGGAAGTCGTTGCGCGAGTCCGGAAGGAGGCGGCTCGCGACCACCTGGCCGAGCGTGCCGTTCCCGAAGCGCAAGGTGAGGCAGGCGAGCTGCTCGAGCGGGCGCGCGGCGGTCTGGCCGTCGGTGACCGCCGTGATCTCGTCCACCTCGGCGCCGAGCACGAATCGCAGCAGGTCGACGGAGTGCACGCCGGTCCCCATCATCGTGGACGCGCCCCCGATCAGCTCCGGCGTATCCCACCACTGGGTGAGCTCCGTGCGCGGGGGCGATCCGTCGCGGCCGCGCACGCCGAAGGCCCACTGCGCCTGGGCGAGCACGATGCGCCCCAGCGCCCCGGCGGCGACGAGCTCGCGGGCGCGGCGATAGGCCGGATGCTGGCGGAGGTTGAAGGCCACCCCGAGGGTGACGTCCGCGCGGCGGCACGCCTCGAGCATTCGCGCGGCGTCGGCGATCGTCGTGGCCATCGGCTTCTCGCACAGCACGTGCTTTCCGGCTTCGGCCGCCTGGACGACGTGCTCGGCGTGCAGGGCGTTCGGCGAGGCCACGAAGACGCCGTCGATACGTGAGTCCGCGAGGAGGTCGCGGAGCTGGCGGTACGCGGCGCGGGCGCCATGCGTCCGGGCGAACGCCTCCGCGCGCTGCTGGTCGCGGCTGTACACACCGACGAGCTCGCCGCCCGCGGCCGCGGCCATCGCCGGCGCGATCTTGATGTCGGGATGCTTCCCCGTACTGACGATGCCCCATCCGAACGGCATGCGGGATCAGTCCGGCCGGTTCGCCTTGAGGAACGTGCGCACGTGCCGCACCGCGAGTGGGATCTTCTCCTTGGTGTCCTTCCACGGGAAGAAGGTCATCTCGGCGTGCGGGGCCAGCATCGCGGACTCGAGGGCGGGCTCGTAGGGGTGCGAAGGGGTCTCGTCGGGCATGACGAGCACCGGCGCCGGGCAGGCCCGGACGACGTCGCGCGGCACGCTGAAGACGAAGTCGGCGTTCGTGACGTACATCCGGGTCAGGAAGGTGTCGATCATGTCCATCGTGAGGTCGGGCCTTTGCTCGAGCAGGGCCGGGGCCCAGGTGTGCATGCTGTTGTCGTACATGGGGTTCGATTCCTTGCGGAAGCCGACGGGCTGCGACACGACCGCGGCGACGATGCGCTCGGGCGCGCGCTGGACCAGCTTCCAGATGAAGGGGCCACCGATGCAGTAGCCGATCACCATGAAGCGCCGGATGCCCAGGTGGTCCATGAGGGCCAGGTGGTCGTCGGCATAGGAGTCCCACGGCCGATCGATCTCGAGGGGCCCCGAGGACTGGCCGCTCGGCGCGTTGCGCAGGTCGGCCGTGATGCAGCGGTACTCGTCCCCGAAGTCCGTGATCGCGTTGAACGGCGCCCGGTCCGACATGAAGCCGATGGTCGAGTTCTGGCCCCCGCCGGGGATGACGAGCAGGGGAAAGCCGGAGCCGGCTTCCTGGTAGTGGATGCGGACCGGGCCCTTCTCGAAGACCGCCATGCTGTTCTCCCTTTCGCGGCCGACCATCGTGTTCCAAACACATCGAAGGCGACGGCGGCGCCGACACGGAAGGTCATAATCTACCATCCTTCTGCAGGCCAACGTACGGCACGTCAGGCATGTCGTCCCTCCGGGCTCGCTTCCCGGGGACGGGTCGAGACAGTACACTGTCGCCCGCGGGGGAGCTCGACGGGGAAGGGAGGAGGCGGACGGGCATGCACTGCGGGGTGATGGTGACCGGCTACAACCAGCGCGACTGGGAGCGCCTCCTGGCGGAGGACTACAGCCGCCCGCCCGCGGTGTCGGACGCCGCGAACATGGACGACACCCTCGCGCTGGGCGAGCTCGTCGAGCCGCTCGGGTTCGACTCCATCTGGGCCACCGAGCACTACGGCTCCGCCTATTCGGGCGCGGGATCTCCCCCCACGAGTACGCCTCGCTCGGATATCCGATCGGAGAGTCTCACGCGTACTTCTACGACGTGATCGGCGCCCTCCGGGCGTCGGACGGGGCGGAGCGCTTCAGCTTCGACGGCAAGGTCTACAAGATTCCGCCGACCACCATTCGCCCCCAGGCGCGGCACAAGGGCGAGCTCACCACACGAATCAAGGCCGCGTTCACCACCGAGGTCTCCGCCCGGATGGCGGCCGAGAACGGGCCGGGGCAGATGTTCGTCGCGGGCGCGGGCCTCGACGAGATGACGGCGCAGGTGCGCCGGTTCAACACGATCCGGGCGGAGCTGGGGCTGCCGCCGGACCAGCCCACCACGCTGTTGTGGATGTACTGCGCGGAGACCGCCTCGGAGGCCGAGGAAGGGTGGGAGTACTTCCACCACCAGCTCCTCGCGGCTCAGCACCACTACTTCGAGTGGAACAACCCGGGCTACGCCGGCATTCCCGGCTACGAGGAGTACCTCAAGCGCCAGACCGCCGACGTCGGGGTGGCCGAGGCGGGCCTCGCGGCGCGCCGGGCGACCCAGCCGATCGGGACGCCCGACGAGATCATCGAGAAGATCAGGACGCTGCAGCACGCGCTCAGCCTGGAGATGGTGGTCATCCACATGTTCTACGGGGGGATGCCGCGAGCCAAGGCGGAGAAGAGCCTGCGGCTGTTCGCGGAGAAGGTCCTCCCCGAGGTGCAGGCGATGCCGACGCCGATCAACCCGGCGTCGCTGGGCCGGCCCTGAACCGGGACGAGTCCCGCGCTCCGATCGGTGCCGCCAATCAGTGGCCGAGCGCCTTGCGCAGGTCCTCGCCCTGGGACTTCCACCACTGGTGCAGGATCGTGATGTCGGTGCCGACGGAGAAGTGCCGGACGCCCATGTCGAGGAAGTACTTGGCCTGATCCGCGGTGGCGATCTCGGCGCGGGGCGGCACGCCCATCTTGATGGCGGTCTCGAACACGCGCCGCTCCACCACCCGGAGCTCGGGCGAATAGCGCTCGCCGGGTCGCCCCATGCCCATCGAGTAGTCGGAGCCGCCCCACTGCACCATGTCGACCCCCTTGACGGCCAGGACGTCCTCGAGCGTGTCGACCGTCCCCGGCTTCTCGATCATGATGGCCACGACGATGTCGCGCAGGGCCTGGACGTACTCCCTGGTGCCGCCATAGCCCATGTAGGTGAACCGACGGGTGGCCACGCCGTAGGTTCCTCCGTCCTCCGGTGTCTCCGCGCGCACGATGCGCACGCACTCCTGCACGTCGGCGGCGGAGCGACAGTCCGCGAAGAGGATGCTGTGGAAGCCGGACCCGATCGCCCGCTGCGCGAGGAAGCCCCGCGGCTCCTGGTCGACCTTGAGCTGCATCGACATGTCGTAGATGTCCCCGGCGCGCGCGAGGTTGTCGAGGTCGTGCAGGTCGAAGGGACCGTACTCTCCCACGAACTCGACGTAGTCGTAGAGGCCGGTGTGTCCGATGGCTTCGACCACGGACGGCCACGTGGTGTGAATGTGGGTGGACAGGGTGGGCTTGTTGGCCTTCAAGAGCTCACGCAGCTTGTTGGGTCTCATGGTGTCTCTCCTGACAAAGGGTCGGCGGTCACAAGGGGCCAACCGGAACGGTCAACCGTCAAGCGCGGCCACCGCCTCGATCTCGATCAGGGCGTCTGGGATCGCCAGGTTCGAGATCTGGACCAGTGTGCTCGCCGGCGGGTTCGGCCCGAAGAACTCCGAGCGCACCTCGCCGTACGCCTCACGATAGCGTACGTCGGTGACGAACACGGTGACCTTGACGACATCGCCCATTGTGCCGCCACCGGCCTCGACGATCATCTTGATCTGCTCGAAGATGCGGCGTGTCTGCGCCTTGATGTCGCCCTTGCCGAGAAGGTTGCCGTCCTTGTCGTAGGGCAATTGACCCGCCACGTAGATGGTGTTGCCCACACGCCACCCGAGGGTGTAGCGCGGGCGCTGGTCCTTCATGCCGGGCGGAGCGATCGGGGTGCGTGCCATGTCAAGTCCTCCGCTGCTATCGTTTCCATCCGAGCCAGTCACAGACCGCCCGGCCCATGACCAGCTCGAGGTCGCGGCCCTTCAGCCAGGGCAGCTCTTCGGTGAACAGCGTCACGCATTGACGCCACGGGCACGGCATGCGCGTGATGTCGGTGCCCCAGAACCAGCGCGCGGGGCCGAAGGCGTCGTAGAGGCGGCGCAGGTTGTCGTGGATGTCGCGAAACGGGTAGGGCTGATCGGAGTAGCTCGGCGCGCCGGTCGCCTTCATCGCGACGTTGGGATACTTCGCGAGCGCGAGCACCTCGGCCAGATTGGCCCACCGCTCGCTCGGGGGCGCGTCCCCCCTGGGGCGCCCGAGGTGATCGATGATCAGCTTGAGGTGTGGGTGCCGCTGGGCGACCTCCTCGACCTTCGGCAGGAAGTTCGCGGCCATCATCGCGATGGGCAGACCGGCGCGCTCCGCGGCCGGCCACAGCCAGTCGACGGTGCCGTCCGTCGGCCACTTGATCTGCTCCGGCCCGATGAAGGTGAAGCGGCAGCCCAGCATGCCCGGACGCTGCTTCCACGTGTCGACCAGCGCGCGGCTCTCGGGCTTGTCCAGCGGGAAGTTGCCGAGGATCGCGAACCGGCCGGGATACGCGCGCACGGCGTCCATGCAGAGCTCGTTGGCGTTCGGGTCCCACGGGGTGTGGGGCGTGAGGATGGCGGCATCGACACCCCCGGCGTCCATCTCCTTCAAGGCATCTTCCTTGAGATAGGCGGGGATCTGCCGGTGCCACGGGCTGGTGGGGTTGCCCGCGTTCCAGAGATGAATCTGCGCGTCGACGATCAGCATGGGTGCCTCCATTCCGTGCGCAGCAGGCCGTACATCACGACGCTGCGGAACTCGCCCGCGACGCAGAGCCAGTCCCGGAGCGTGCCCTCCTCGGTGAAGCCGAGCTTGGCGGCCAGCCCCCGTGACGGTTGGTTCTGCGGCTCGATCAGCGCTTCGATCCGGTGCACGTTCAGGCCCGTGAAGCAGTGTGAGATCACGGGCGGCGCCGCCTCCGTCATGAGGCCCTGGCGCCAGGACGACGGGACCAGGATCCACCCGAGCGCGAGCCGCCGTTGCTGCTCGTTATGCGCGTGGTAGTTGATCGCGCCCACGAACCGGCCCGCATGGGTCTGGATGGCCCAGATGCCATGCCAGCGGGGGTCGACTTCGGCGGACGTGCGGATGCGCTCGGCCGTCTGCGATACGTCGCGCGATGGAGGATGGTCCCAGCGCCGCATGGCCTCGGCATCGGCGTACGCCTCGTGCAGGCCTTCGGCGTCGTGCTCGGTGATGGACCGCAGCGTCAGGCGCAGTGTCTCGAACACGGGCAGGGTCATCAGGGGAAGCTCACGTCGCCGTAGGGATAGAGCTTCGAGATGTCGACATGCCGGTAGGGCAGCGCTTCGAGACGTACCGTACCGAGGAACGGCTGCTCCGGCTCGACCAGGAGGATCGTCTTCGCGAAGCCGGAATCGTCGAAGCCGCGGCGGAAGTGCACGCGCGACTTGAGCGCGAAGACCTTGAAGCGGTCGATGGTGAACCCGGGCCCCCGCAGGTCGAGCGGGTCCATGAACTGGGTGAGATACTCGCTGATCAGCACGACGTTGCCACGCCCGAAGGCGACGCTCACCCAGTGCCGGCCGGCGGTGTGCGCGACGCCCGCGATGGTGCCCTCGATCGGCACCGGCTGGCCGGCGGACTCGTCGGCCAGGCCGCCAATGGCCATGTCGAACGGATCGCCGGCCTGGAGACTCTTGCCCACCACCGCCTCGACGGCGGCGCGATCGGCGATGGTGGCGATCAGCACGTCGGCCAGGTCCTGCTCGATCACCTGCTGCAGCACCCACGTCGCCGAGCCGGAGCGGTCCGAATGGTCGGCCAGCACCACCGGCCACGCGCCCCGCGCCACCGCCTCCTTGGCGAGCTTCACCCCGTCGGGGATGGGGTGCACCGTCGCGGTCTTCACCAGAGCCTCTCGGCGGCGCCAGGCCCAGGCCGCGACGTCCTCGGCGGCCTTGCGGGCGAGCTCGGGCTTGCCGTTGGTCATCGCCTGGACCGTCATGCCCACGTCGGGCACGTCGGCGAAGGGGAAGCCGAAGAAGACGTTCATGTAGAGGTCGAGCTCGCGCGCCTCCCAGGTGAGGGCGCGCTGGACCAGGTCCATCCACGGGGAGGCGCCAGTCCATTGCAGCACCGTCGCGGTCAGGATCGGCACCTTCACGGTGGCGGAGGCAGGGAAGTAGTCGCCGCGGATGGCGCGGATGAGCATGCGCGCCGCGCGCTCCCCCTGCAGGCGGCTGTCGTAGTGCGGGAAGTACTTCGCGCAGAAGGCGAAGTCGGCCTGGCGCAGGAACTCGGCGTCCTCGTTGCCGTGCGGATCGAAGGTGCCGGCGATGGAGGCGTCACGCCTCACGATCTCGCGCACGCGGCGGGCGATGTCGGCCTCGGGCCGCGCCACGCCGCGCACGCCCATCGCTCCGTGCAAGGCGAGATAGACGCCGTGCCATGGCCCGCCGTCCTCGAGCTCGGCGAGCATGCGGCCGAGAAAGTGCTCGTAGGCCTCCCGCGTGATCCAGCCCGAGCCGGTGCCGGTCCGGGGCCAGAGCGGCGATTCGATGCCGACCAGCTCGACGCCGCCATGCTCGCGCGCCACCTTCACGAAGCCGCCCATGTAGGAGCGCGGCTCCCAGGCGAGCAGGGCCTCGCCGCTGGCCGGCGAGCCGTCGTGGACGAAGTCGTCGAGCGTGGTGTCGTTGGGCAGGAACGTCACCGTCTCGTGGACGAAGTTCAGCACGGCGATGCGGATCGCCTCGGTCATCGCGCTTCCTCGAAGCGTTGGCGCCGTGTCGGGCGGCCGGTCTGTCGCTATCCGAGCGCGTTCAGCAGTGCCCGCTGCCGGCTCAGGCGCGTCGGACGCTCCTGAGCAAAGCGCTGCACCCCGGCGAAGATCGAGCCCGGGTCGAGGTGCGCCTCGGCGATCACGTCCGCCTCGGTGCCGCCGGTGAGCCACACGTTCTCCTGATCGGCGGTGAGGGAGTATTCATCCGTCAGCGAGCCGACGTTGCGCAGCGGCCACATGCGGCGCGTTCCGGTCATGACGAACATGAGGTCCTGGCGGGCCTCGGGCGGCAGCACCGCGTTCCGATACGCTTCGGGCTGGTGGTCGAACAGCTCCTCGCTGATCGCGGCGATGACCTTCACGTTGATGCCGGCGGCGGTCAGCCGCGGCAGGACGCTCACGAGGTTGAACGTCGAGCTCGATCCCTGGGCCACGACATAGCCGTGTCGCGGCTGGCCGGGCGCGAAGTCGCGGATGACGTAGAGACCTTTGGCGGCGGCCCGCAGATCGGAGTCGGCGAACGTGCTCCGGTCGGCCACCCGGAAGTCGGGGCGTGCCACCTCGACGACGATGACGCCGACCTTCTTCTCGCGCGCGGCGATCTCGGCCGCGGCGAAGTAGCCGGGGGCCACGTCGTTGTAGTCCCAGAAGCTCAGGTTGATGACCTGGTCACGCGGGAACAGCTTCCACACCTGGGGCGCGAAGATCCCGAAGTGGGTGCGCGCGTCGGCGGCGGTCTCCGGGCCGGAGTGCCCGGCGAGGATGTGCAGGACGCCGGTGCGAAACTTGCTGTCCTGGTTCTGCTGGCTCCAGACGCGCGCGGGCAGGTACATCAGCGGCGTGAAGGCGCCGTAGGTGCCGCTCCACGCCCATACCCCGGCAAACGTGTCGGGGTCCAGCGACGCGCTCTGGCCGACCAGGCCGATGGCGCTCGACGCGTTGCCCGCTTCCTCGATCGCGGCCTTGAGCCTCGTCCCCAGCGGGTTGGTCTCGGGATCGTAGTGGCCCCAGATGCTGCCGTGCTCGAGGTTGATCGATTCCGAGAGGTCGGCCGCCAGGGTCAATACGCGGTTGTCGGTGACGTGGTTCGCCCACTTGACGATCTCGGACACGGCCCGTCGGGCACCCGCCGCCTCGCCCGCCTTGCGGAACAGCGCGATCTTGAGCTGCTTCTCCTTGCCCGAGATGGCATTCCTCACGGTGAGCGTCTGCGGCTCCTCGGGAAGATTGGCGACCTTGAGCCGGTCGTCCAGGAATGGGTCGTGCTTCACGTCGACGCGGAGAGGGATCTCGGCCGGCACGGAGTCGCCGATCTCGACCAGACGATCGGCGAGCCAGTCTCCGAGGCCGTCGCGCTCGAGGACCGACATGACGACGTCGATGTTGGTCTTGAACTGGATGAGCCGCTCGCGCGGATCCGTGACCGGTCCCTGGCTGATCCCCTGGAACTCGACGCCGTAGCGCGCCTCGAAGGTGCGCGCCAGGGCGACGAAGTATTCCGAGTTCATCTTCATCCCGTACGGATGGCTCGGGAAGCCCACCACCTGGTCGCCGGCTCCGGGGATCTTGCCGTTCACCGCGCCGGGCCAGTACCCCTTGGTGGTCGTGCCGATCACGATCATCGGGCGGCGGTCCGCCGGATCCGAGGTCTCCATGGTCCGGAGCGCGCCGACGATCTGGTCGTAGTCGTGGCCATCCGGCAGGGACAGCACGTTCCACCCGTACGAGGTCCACTGATCGATCAGGCGATAGCCGGTGAACCGGGCGGAGACCACGCCGCCGATCAGGGAATCGTCGATGCCGGCGTTGTTGTCGGAGAGGAAGATCCGGAGCCGCTTGCCGACCTGGAGCGCGATGGCCTGGGTCTTGAGCTCCTGGGCGTGACCCTCGGTCATGGCGAACTCGCCCTCGAGCGCGATGATCTTCGGCGTCCCCATGGGGGCGCCCATGATGTCCCAGAACGCCGCCTTTCCCGCGGCCGTCGCGATCCCGACGCCCGAGGGGCCGCCGTTGACGTCGTTGGTGAGATCGGTGGACTCGATGTGCCCGGACAGCGCCCGGATGCCGCGCCCCTTGGCCTGGGCGAACAGCGGATGGTCCGACAGCCCCTGGTCCGCGAGCAGCGTCCGGAGCGCGCCGGCGCCGCGGCGGAATCCCAGCGCGTCGACCGGGAGCATCGCGACGTCCGGCGCCACGTGATAGCGGGGATCGCCCGTCGCGTGATGCTTCCGGTGGAGCGCCTGGCCCAGGATCATCCACAGCGCGTAGCAGGTGGGTGCGCAGTGTCCCGCCGCGAGCATGAACTTGTCGCCGTACGGATGCTTGGGGCGCCGGTAGTCGTAGCGGAGCCCGCCCAGCTCGGGCCCGACCAGATGCGCCGCGACGTTGAACGGCGTGTAGGCCAGGGGGCCGCCGAAATGCCCGGTCTGGGCGTAGTTGCCGAGCAGGGTGAGGGTCATGCAGGTCATGTAGCCGACGTCTTCCAGGCGGCGCCGCTCGTAGGGAAGCCCGGCCGCCATGTCCGACCGGGCCGACGTGTGAACACTCATGGCATCCTCCGAGCCGCGGCGAGTCTCGAGTGGGTATGCATGTCGATTGTGACCGTCTCCTCGTGTAGTTGTTCGGCGGACGTCCGCCGTGGCTCCTGGCTGCAGTGGCGCTCCCGGATCAACTCAGACCGTAGAAGCCGAGGGCGCCGCCGGCGAGCACCTGGTGCTTCGCCTCGGATGACAGCGGCCCCAGCCGCTCCTGGAGCATCTGCGGCGCGCCCGGGAAGAAGCCGTCCTGGTGCGGATAGTCGGTGGCCCACATGATCTTGTGCGGTCCGATGTAGCTGGCCAGCACCGCGATGCTGCTCTCGACGGGCTCGAAGGAGATCCAGCAGTTGCGCTGGAACAGCTCGCTCGGCCGCGTCTTCGGCGCGGACTCGTTGAAGCCCTGATCGTCGAAGTGCCGGTCCATGCGGTCGAGCCACGGCGCGATCCAGCCGCCGCCCGACTCGAGAAACGCCACGCGCAATCGCGGGTGACGGTCGACGACACCGCCCCAGATCACGCTCAGCGCGACCAGCATCATCTCCATGGTGTGCGAGACCATATGGCGCGCCGCGCGGTCCTCCTCGAATCGGTCGACGCCGACGGTGGGCATCCCGGTGGTCGAGCCCTCGTGGAAGCCGATCGAGAAGTCGAGCGCCTCGGCCATCGCCCAGAACGGCTCGTACATCGGGTCGCTGATCATCTTCTTGCCGTGATAGGGGTTGGGCCGCAGGAACCCGCCGCGCATCCCGAGCGTCTCGCGGGCGAAGCGCATCTCGTCGACCGCCAGGTCGACCGACTGCATCGGCAGCATCGCGACCCCGAACAGGCGCTCGGGATACGGCGCACAGTAGTCGGCCAGCCAGCGGTTGTAGGCGCGGCACATCGCGGCGGCGAGGCCCGGATCCTCGACCGCGCCGGCGAACAGACCGAGGCTGGGATAGAGGAAGGCGGCGTCGATCCCGTCGGCATCCATGTCGACGATGCGGGCGTGCGGGTCGAACCCGCCGCGACGCCCCTCGGCGTACTTCAGGGTATTGGCCTTGACGAGCCCCTGCCGGACGCCGACCGAGCCCAGGCTGCCGATGCCCCGGGGATTGCCCAGCAGCTTGCCCTCGACGCCGAGGCGCTCCTTGCCGTTGTCGTCGATGACGAACCGCGGCCGACGCTCGCGGAACCTGGGATCGATGTACCGGTCCCAGAGGTCGAGCGGCTCGAGGATGTGGCCGTCCGCGTCGACGACATGGTATGCGCGCCCCATTTGGCGATCTCCCCCGGAGAAGGTCAAGCCCGCCACATACTAGCGCAAGCCGGGCCCGGGGCGCGACGCCTGGCCCTTCTTCGGAGACCAGCCATACGCCTTGGCGCACGCCCCGCCCATCAGCATCGCCCGATCACTGGCGCCCAGGCGGTCGGTCCGGCGGAAGGGCTCGACCGCCTGCTCGTAGTTGACGACCGCAAAGGCGCGCGTCCAGTCGGTGCCCCACAGGCAACGCTCGAATCCCCAGGCATCGAACACGCGGGCGAGCGGGTCCCAGATGTCCGGGAAGGGGTATGGCTCCCGGGACAGCGTGCAGGCCCCGCTGACCTTGATCACCGCATTCGGGCGCCGGGCGAGGTCGAGCACCTTCGGCAGGTCGGCCCAGGGCTGCGGAGGGGCGGGGGGCGTCCGGGGCTGCACGATGGCCAGGTGGTCGATGATGAATCGCGTGTCGGGATGGCGGTCGATCAGCGCCGCGCCCGCGTCGACGTTGCCCCAGCAGAGCATGTTGACCGGGAAGTCGTACCGGACGGCCGCGCGCAGGATCCGGTCGAGGCCCGGGTCCTTCGGATCGCGCCCCGCCTCCTTCGTCATCATGATCCGGATGCCGACCGTGCCCGGCGTCTTCTTCCAGTCGGCGATGACATCGGCCACCGCCGGATCGTCCGGATCGACCGGCTTCACGAGGGCGAGCCGGTCGGGATGGGCCCGCTGCACTTCCACCGCGTAGCTCGCGTCGTACCGATACATAGAGAAGGCGGAGATGAAGATCGCGCCGTCGACGCCGACCTTGTCCATGGCCGCCACCATCTCGTCGCCGGTGGCGTGATCTGGCCAGTTGGGGGCGGTGTGCCAGGGCCGCCTCGGGGTGTTCGCCTCATAGCAGTGGACCTGGGAATCGATGATCGCCATCGAGAGGCTCCTCCGTGCCGGGCTTCCGTGTATGGACTAGTCGGCGACCGAGGAGAGTCGCCACTCTCCCGGCATCCCCTTCAGCGCGTGCTGCCCGCGATCCTCGAGGCGCGCGTCCGATCCGACGACGATGTCCTTCACCGTGCTGGACGCCGGGACGTCCCCGGGGCGGCCGGTCCCTGAATCCGCGAGGCGACGTGTCGATACCGAGACGCTTCACGGCCTCTCGCGCGGCCCGGGCCCAGTCGAGCGCGCGGGCGAGCATCGCGACCTCGGGGTTCGAGGGCACGTACCGCCCGCCTCATGGGGACCAAGGCAGCAAGGAGTATCCTCTTGGAAGGCACCCGACACAAGGACTTCGGTGCACGCGGGCGGGCAATTCGCTTAGAATCGAGACCATGACAGTCTCCAAAGGGCGCGAGTTCCTCAGCATTCCGGGTCCCACGAACATTCCCGACGCGGTGCTCGCCGCGATGCATCGACCGGCCATCGACATCTACGCCGGCGACATGGTCGCGGTCACGCACGGCCTTCTCGAGGATCTGCCGAGGATCTTCCGGACGACGGGGCGCACCTACATCTACGCCGCCAACGGCCACGGGGGCTGGGAGGCCGCGCTCACCAACGTGCTGTCGCGGGGCGAGACCGTGCTGGTGCTCGAGAGCGGCCTGTTCGCGCTCGGGTGGGGTGACATGGCGGGGATGATGGGCGTCAAGGTCGAGGTCTTGAAGGGCAACCCGCGGCGCGCCGTCGATCCCGCCGCGCTCGCGCAGCGTCTGGCCGCCGATACCGCGCGCGAGATCAAGGCCATCCTCGTCGTCCAGATCGACACCGCGTCCGGGGTGGTCAACGACATCGCGGCGATCCATCGCGCGATCGCGTCCGTCGGGCACCCCGCCCTGCTGATGGTGGATGCGGTGGCGTCGCTCGGCTGCATGCCGTTCGAGATGGACGAGTGGGGCGTCGACGTCGCGATGGCGGGCTCCCAGAAGGGGCTGATGACCCCGCCCGGGCTGGCGCTCGTGGCCGCCAATCAGCGCGCGCTCGCCGTCCACGAGCACGCGGATCTCCGCACCCGCTACTGGGACTGGACGTTCCGCAACGGCGAAGCCCACTACCAGAAGTACGGGGGCACCCCGCCGCAGCATCTGCTCTTCGGCCTGCGCAAGGCGCTCGACATGCTCTTCGAGGAGGGCCTCGACGCGGCGATCCGCCGTCACGCGCTGCTCGCCGAGGCCGCGCGTCACGCGGTGGGCCGCTGGGCGGAGGGGGGCGCGCTCGCGTTCAACGTCGTCCGCCCCGAGGAGCGCGCGAACTCGGTGACCACGGTGCTCGCGCCCGGCTTCGATCCGGGCGTGCTCAGTACCTACTGTCGCGAGAAATGTGGCGTCGTCCTCGGCCGCGGGATCGGCGATCTGCAGGGCCGCGCGTTCCGGATCGCGCACATGGGCCACGTCAACGCCCCGATGGTGTTCGGCGTGCTCGGCGCGGTCGAGATGGCGCTCGGGGCGCTCGGGATTCCGCACGGGCGCGGCGGCGTCCAGGCGGCCGTCGAGTATCTTGGACGCGAGGTGCGGCCCTAGCGTCCGGCCCTAGGAGAACGACGTCCGCGGTATGTCCGCGCGTCCTCGCCACGCATCCAGCATCCCCGGCACCTGGAGCACTGGCGTCGCGGCCAGGAAGGCTGCGGCGAGCGGCCAGTCGTACCAGCGGAGGTAGGTGGGGCCGAGGCGAAGACAGTCGCGGCCGTGAAACGAGAGGCGCTGCCACAGCAGGCTCGGGATGCTCCGCAACCTCGGATCCCCCATCATGTCGATGTATCCGATGTGACGGCGAAAGTCCCGGATGGAGCCCCAGCCTCCGAGGGCGTGCTGCACCACCGCGGCCGGTTCGAAGAAGAAGCGCACGTCGCCGGCGCGGGCCATCGCGTGCATGCGCAGCATGGCGGAGCCGAACGGAGTGGCGCTCGTGGGGTACGGAAATCGCGTGAGCAGGCTGCGCCGGTAGAGGGCGGCATTGGTGGAGACACGTGGGGTGAAGCCGGGCCGGCCGAGGTCGTCGAACGAGCGGTCGACGAGGCTGAGTGCGCGCCGATACGAAGTCTCGGCGCCGTAGTGGGTGCGGCCGCTGACCGCCGACACGTCGGGCCGCTCGCGGAGAACCGCTACCAGGACCCGCAGCCACGCCTCGTTCGGAAGGCAATCCGCGTCGAGGACCGCCACGAGCTCCGCGTTCGTCTGGCAAGCCCCGATATTCTTCAGGCTCGCGGACTGCCTCTCGGCGGAGAAGACGATGCGGAGGCGCGGGCAGAGTGTGGGTAGGTCGGGCGGGATCTGGTGACGATACCGTTCGTTCTCGACGAGGATCACGTCGAATGGCTCGCCCAGATCCTGCCGGGCGAGCGCCTCCAGGAGGCTTCGTTCGGCGCGCCAGGATCGCTGAGCGTCCCGCTCGCAATCCGAAACGACGATCACGCACACGGCCTCGACAGGGCGCGCCCCGCTCTCCACGGACACCCTGCAGAGCAATACCCGTTCCGGAAAGGCGGTCTTATTTGACCGGCCCTTACGCGCTCTGCACCAGGCGAAGCCGAAGTCGACTACCCAGGTTGGGTACTAAATCGCCCAATCTAGGCCGGGAGGCCGGAGTACCCGGTGATGCGCGCCAGCTGCTTGTACATCGCGCGCACCTGCGCCTCGAACGCATCCCACTGGTCGGGTCCGACACCCTTTCTGGACGCGGCGAGGTATTCGGGCGGTACGCCATCCACGATGTCGACGGCGGCAGTACCTCGCACGAGCAAGACATGCGGCGGGAACGCGTTCGTACCAACGGTGAGGGCCGCCTTCGGATTTGTGTTCAGTGCCGGAACTGTGGGCGCGTGCGGAACCGTACACCGCACGAACGGGGCACCGGTGCAGTGGAAGCCGATCGGGATCGCGCGCGGGAAGCCGTCGGGTCCGAGGTATGCCAGCCGCGCGGGAATGCTGGAGTGCGTGAGCTCTTGCGCCAGCGGATCGCTGAGCACGCGAGCGACGTGGGCCCGAACACGTCGATCGCGATACGGCCAGCGTTGACCGCGCAGGGCCAGCCGGCATAGCGCCTGACCCGCTCCAGCCGACCGCACTCCCTCGACCCCCGCGGTGAGGATCAAGCCCACGCCCCGGCGCCGTGCCGCCGGCTACGTCGAGGCGCGACGGTGGGTGCCCGGCCCATTCTCATGCAGGACTCATCTCATTTTCAGATTGTCCGAGTAGCCTCGTCGCAATAGAGGGGCCCGCCGCACATCGACCGCGAGGTGAAGGTCGATACCTGGGCCCCCAGGTCCGAGGAGGCCCGTCCGATGAAATCGAACGTCGTGGTGATGGTCGTAGGTCTGGCCCTGCCGTCGCTGTCTACCGTGCCGGCGATGGCGCAGGCGGGGGGAGTTGGTGTCGCCGGCGCGGGCACGCTCGTCGTCAAGCCGCTCGCCGAGAAGAAGGTCGCCACGTTGCCGGCGGGACCACTGTTCTGGCGAGTGGAGAGCTTCGCCGCGCTTGCCCAGGCGCGGGCCGCCGCCGGTCCGATGGGCCTCGTGGCCCGGTCGGATGACCGGGTCTGGCTCTGCACGCTCGGCCCGGCCGGTGGATCGTCGCAAGGCGGCTCGAAGGTGGCGGAGATCGGACCACTTCCTCCGATCGCGGCGCCGCGCTATCTGCTCCGGGTCGTCGAGGCCAGTGGGCCACCCGGCAGCCATTCGCCCGTGCACAGCCATCCGGGCGTCGAGGCGGCCTATGTGCTGGCCGGGGAGCAGACGTTCCGGATGTCCGGTGACGTGGAGCGAGTCGAGGCCGGCAAGGGCGCGGCGAGCCCGGTCGCGAGCGCGCCGATGCAGGTCTCCAGCAGCGGCCCGGTGGGCCTGCACGCCCTGGTCATGTTCGTGGTCGACGCCACCCGGCCGTTTTCGAGTCCGGCGAAGCTGCCCTGATCCCGGCACAGAGTCAAGAATCGAGGAGGCGATGATGAGGACCTGCTATACGGTCGCGTTGTCAGTGCTCGCGGGGATGGGGATCGGTGTGGCGGGGGTGCACGAGCTCCACGCGCAAGCCAGACCGCCCGTCTACATGATCGGCAACAATGAGGTCACCGACCAGGCCGGCTACACGAAGGAATACCTTCCGCCGGCCCAGGCGTCGCTCAAGGCGCATGGCGCTCGCTACATCGCGGCGGGAAAGGGCACCGCGATCGACGGCGAGCCGCCGAAAGGACGCGTCGTCATTCTCCGCTGGGACAGCATGGAGCAGCTTCTGGCCTGGCGCCATTCACCAGAATACGAGAAGGCCCGGAAGATCGGCGAGAAGTACGCGAAGTACAATGTCATCGCGGTCGATGGCGTGAGCCAGTAGCCCCGCGACTGCATCTCGGGCCGGCAAGCGGGCGGAATCGCCCGCAACCACGGACGACGAGGGGTCGGCGGACGGAGCAGCCGCCAACCCCTTTCGTTTGCCCGGACGTCACCCGGGACTTGGCTCCGTGGGCGATAGGTGGCATGCTGTCGCGGTTTGGCGCGAGTCGCGACCTATTCAGGAGGAGATCGACACATGGCTCAGAAGAAGCCGACGGTGTACGAGTTCGTTCCCAAGCTGGGGCAGCTCCGCGACGACGTGCTGTTCGGCGACGTATGGGAGCATCCCGATCTCAGCAAGCGTGACCGGAGCCTCATCACGGTGGCGATGCTGGCTGCGCTCTACCGGACCGACGAGATGCGGGGCCATATGCAGAGGGCCCTCGACAACGGCGTGACGGAGACCGAGTTGAAAGGGCTGATCACCCACGTGGCGTTCTATGCCGGCTGGCCCTGCGCGGTGAACGCCGGTCGCGTCGCCATCGAGGTATTCGGGCCGAAATAGCGCTGGCTCGAACGCCCGACGGTCACGGGACGGCTTTCGGCCGAGCGGTTGCAGGCGTCGATCGGCAAACGTCTTGCACACGAGAGCCGCGGGACGCGGTAGGATCGGCCAGTTGCCGCCCGGCGGCGCGACACGTCCAGCGACGGGGGACCACATGACCGACCGGCTCATCTCCTGCGACGATCACATGGATCTCGGCCAGCTGCCCGCGGATCTGTGGACCACACGGCTGCCCGCGTCACTGCTCGACCGCGCCCCGCGCGTCGAGGAGCGAGACGGACAGGCGATGTGGGTGTGCGATGGCAAGGTGTGGGGCCGCTGGGACGGCAGGCCGCCCGCGACGGGTCCGGCGCGGCCGATCAAGGGGCTCTACAACGCCTTCGACCGCGCCGGTATGCACGACCCGAGCGCGCGCCGGCCGGCCGTCGCCGAGCTGCGGCTCGCGGACATGGATCGCGACGGCGTCGCGACGCAGGTCATCTTCGGGCCGATCTTCCAGATCTCGACCGACGATCCGGTGCTACGCGTCGCGTGCTATCGCGTCTACAACGACTGGCTGCTCGACTTCTGCAAGGCGGCGCCCGACCGGCTGATCGGCCTGCCGATGCTGCCGGAGACGCCCGAGGGCGCGCTCGCCGAGCTCGAGCGAGTGAGGGCCAAGGGCGGGGTGCGCCAGGTCAACCTCATGATCGCCAACATCGATCCCAAGCTCGACGACCCGGCCTGGGAGCCACTCTGGCATGCGCTCGAGGACAGCGGCATCATCCTCTCCTGGCACATCACGGTGTTCGTCGGGAGGCCTGGCGATCGCGTCGCCGGCAAGGCGGCGAGCGTCTTCGAGAACACCAAGTTCTTCCTGCAGAACTTTCTGGAGCCCTTCGTCGATCTCTTCGCCTGGGGCATCCTCGAGCGCCACCCGCGATTGCGCATGGTGATGGCCGAGGCCGGCACGGGATGGCTGCCCTGGCTCGTCGAGGAGCTCGACTATCGCCACTGGAGGCTCTGGGAGGCGAAGGAGTTCTGGGCCGACAAGGGCGGTAGCGCCCTCGTCACCAAGCCGAGCGAGCTCTTCAGGCGGCAGATCTACGCGACCTTCCAGGAAGACCACGTGGCGATGTCGCTCATTCCGTTCTTCGGCGAGGGCCACCTGCTGTGGGCGTCCGACTATCCCCACCCCGACAGCGTGTGGCCGAACTCC
>Ga0157372_10000614_pt1 | contig 38907 bp, 34 predicted proteins | sample C55metaG_FD_115307 | JGI IMG/M metagenome (GOLD analysis project Ga0157372, IMG submission 115307) | Corn rhizosphere microbial communities from Kellogg Biological Station, Michigan, USA - C5-5 metaG | ecosystem: Host-associated > Plants > Roots > Rhizosphere > Soil | place: USA: Michigan...
CTTTAACGGTAACTACAGTTGCTTTTGTAACGGCCGCAACAGCTGTTGCAGAAGTAGCTGCGAGCATTCCTGTGAATGCGGCTAATAAGAATAATTTTTTCATGATATGAGGTTTATTAGTTGATAACGTTTATTTCCTTTCCATAAAGGTACTCAAAAAAAATACGAAAGAAAAATGAGGAAGTTAATTAATGTTAAGCGATCGTGCTTAGTTAAACGTAGCGATCACAGTTGAATTACCGGTTACTTTCTGCTCAAGGTTTACCTTCACTTTTACGTTCACCGGCAGCAGCAGATCTACGCGGGAACCGAATTTAATGAACCCGAACTCAGCGCCCTGCGTTGCCTGGTCGCCTTCTTTTGAATAATAAACGATCCTTCTTGCCAGCGCGCCTGCGATCTGGCGGAACAGTACTTCCTGTCCGTTCTTATGCTGAACCACAATGGTAGTGCGTTCGTTATCGGTAGATGATTTCGGATGCCATGCAACCAGGAATAATCCCGGGTGATATTTGGCATATTTCACCAGCCCGCCTATAGGGTAACGGTTGGCGTGCACGTTGATGGGCGACATGAAGATGGAGATCTGCAAGCGCTTGTCCTTAAAATATTCTGTTTCCGTGGTTTCCTCAATTACCACAACCTTTCCATCGGCGGGAGCAACGATCGAGTTCTCATCGATGATCACCTTGCGTGCAGGGTTCCTGAAGAATTGCAGGATGGTGATGAGCAGGAAAGCCGACAATGCATATCCCAGCCATACGATGATGGGATAAGCCGGCGCGAAATAAAGCGTTAAAAAGTTAATGAGCGCGACAACGATGATTGTCAGGATGATTGACGGATAACCTTCTTTATGGATCATGTGGATTATTTTTTCTTTTGTGCCTGCTGGCGCTGTTGTGCTTCTTTTGTCATTGCTTCAAGCCTTTGCTGGAATTTGTTCTGCTTCACCGGCTTGGTTTTATTCTCCTGGATCTTTTTGTGCAGCGCATCGCTGTCGATCACGTATTTCTGCATTACCCATGTTTGTCCGAACGTGATCATGTTCGCCAGGAAGTAATACCAGCTTAATCCCGCAGAGTAATTGTTCAGGAAGCCGAGGAAGAGGATCGGCATCAGGTACATCATCCATTTCATGCCCGGCATCTGGTTGCTGGTACCCATCAGCTGGCTGTTGCTCCAGGTGTATAATAATGTGGAAGCGGTCATCAGCAATGCGAACAAGCTCACGTGATCGCCGTACCAGGGAATGGCGAATCCGAAATTGTACACCGAATCATAGGTTGATAAGTCGGTTGCCCAGAGGAAGCCCTGCTGGCGCAATTCGATCGAGGCGGGGAAGAAGCTGAATAGCGCCATCAGGATCGGCATCTGGAGCAGCACGGGAATACAGCCGGCCATCGGGTTTACACCTGCCTGCTTGTACAGCGCCATGGTAGCCTGCTGTTTCTTCATCGGGTCATCATTCTTGTGCTTTTCATTGAGCTCATCGATCTCCGGTTTTAACACCCTCATTTTTGCAGAGGAAAGAACGGTACGGTACGCGATCGGCAGCAGTAATAATTTGATGATGATGGTCAGGATCAAAATGATCAATCCATAGTTCATGTTGAAGCCGCTGAGGAAATTGAAGATCGGGATCACGAGGAAGCGGTTGATCCATCCGAAGATCTTCCATCCGAGGTTGATCTGGCGCTCGAGGTTCAGGTCGTATTTTTTCAGCGTCTGGTAATGGTTAGGGCCGAAATATACCTGCATGCCGAACGATTCGGAAGCAGTATGGTTGTATGGAATGAACAGCGATGCGGAGAAATCCTTTACAAACTCGGTGGAAGTCGGATCGTTCTTTGTTTCGACCACGCTGTTCGCTTCAAAATGATCGTTGGCAACAAACGAGCAGGTGAAGAACTGCTGCTTGAAACCTACCCATTTTACAGGTGTCTCGATAGCAAGCCTTTCTGCCTTTGCTTCGCTGATCTTATCCACCGAGCCTTCCTTGTTCTCATAATAAATGGTGGAAGCGGTAGCCTGCGTAGCATGATGCTTTTCCTGAGCAGGTGTTTTCATCTCGAGGTTCAGCGCAATATTCTTTGCAGACGGAGAGATCACAGTTTGCATATTTACCATGTTGATGTGGTATTGCATCATGTAATCATTTCCTTTCATGGAGTACACATACTCGATGTACCTCGACTTATCACCCGCATACACGCGCATGGAAAGATCCTTCGTGGTTTCACCTTCCACGTTGAAGCCGGAGCCCTCGGTGCTGAAATACATGGTGTCGGTAGCGAGCTTCTTGCCGGCGGTCTCAAACGTGATCGACTGTTTTGAAGAGTCAGGATAGAAGAGGATCAGCGGCCTGCCGTCGAAGGTCTTGTATTTCTTCAGCTCTACGGAAGAGATGCGCCCGCCTTTCGTGGCAACATTCACTTTCATCAGCTCGTTCTCCAGAACGATCGTTTTGTTCTCGCCTTTTGAAGCCTCGTAAAAATTGCCGTAAAGCTGCTTTTTTATAATGGTGCGAACCGAGTCGCTGATGACGATCGAGCTGTCTTTCGTAAAGCTTGAAGTAAGCGCTTTGGTTTTTTGAAGCTCAGCCGCTTTTTTGTCGGCCTCCGCTTTTGTTTGCATGTCCAGGGTATATTGCGCAACAGAATCCTGCGCATGCTGAAGCTTTGCTTTCTCTGCTGCGTTGGGTTGTGCCCATACCATCCAGCCGACTAAAATTCCGCCAATCAATAGCAGACCAAGTATCGAATTCCTATCCATTTGAAGTTTTTTTGAGCCTATGTAAGCTCATTGAATTTAGGCCGCAAAGATAATAATATTTAGCGGTGGGAGCAGGATTTTAGGAATAAAAGAGGCCTTGCGTTGAATGTGGGTTAAGCATCATTTCAGTGCACCGAGGTTGAAGATCTCGAAGATAGTGGCGGTAATCTCAATGGATCTCACAAGTACCTCGCAGAATGTATCCACCAGGTCGTTTTCACCGTCCGGGCGCGGTTCTTCCGCTTCCCGGGGAGGCGGCGGTGGTGCCGGCTTCTGTCTTTCAACGCCGTCATGAATTGCAGCAAGCTCGGTGGCGGCGATCGATCTTTCAAAAGAACCTGTTGCTGTTTTGAACAGAACCGTGTAGGTGCTGTCGTCGTACTTTACAAAATGGGCTGTTTCAAAGTTATTGTCAGGCCAATCCGCAAAGAGTCCGAACTCTTTCTTTTCCTCCGGGGTGATTGTTTTGCCAAGAGAAGGATGCAGCGTTATGACGGTGCCTGTTCCTCTCAGCTGCGCATTTGCGCTCAGCAGGCAAAGTAAGAAGATATGAGTAAAAAGCAGCTTCATGTCAGTTGGAAAGTGCCACTAAGATGAGCGTTTCAACAGTAACCACGATCATCTGGCCGAGTACGTCGAGCCAGAATTGCGAAGCGGCTTCCTGGTTCCGTCGCTTGCGTTCCTGCTTCTTCTCCTCGTCTGTTTGAACATATTGCTCTTCCTTCGGCTGCCTGCCTTTTTCAATATCGTCGATCTGGTAATACAAGGCATCCAGCTCTTTTGTGCTGATGTAATTATTGAGCTCGATGCCATGCAGCGCAGATACGGAAAGCATAAATGTGCTGTCATTCGATTTTAGCACGCGGGCGCTGATGAACGTGCTGTCCTTGTATTCGGGAAAGAGCCTGTACTTTATTTTCTCGTCTTTGGAAATAACCTTGCCCACCGCAGGATGGATGCCGATCACTTTCATCGTGTCGGGATCCTGCGCTTTCGCGAAGAAGGAGCAGCTGAATAAACACAGAAGGAGTAAATGTTTCATCATATCAAATATACAAAAAGTAAATGTTAGCCCGTGAACAGGCAGGCGTCATTATCAATGACGAACGATGAGTACGATTTGTTACTTGGGAAACTGCGGTCCGGAGCAAAAAAAAACATACATAACGCGATGCGTATGTATGTTTGCTTTTTTTAAGACTGAAAATTATCAGTGAACCAGCTTTTTCACTTCGATAGCGGCCTTCACAAAGTTTACAAACAGCGGATGCGGATTGGCAACCGTGCTTTTGTATTCCGGATGGAACTGAACGCCCACAAACCACGGATGGTCTTTGATCTCCACAATCTCCACAAGTCCGCCTTCAGGATTGATCCCCGAAGCCGTCATGCCTGCTTTTTCGAAATCGGCGAGGTATTCGTTGTTGAACTCGTAACGGTGACGATGGCGCTCGGTGATCTCTTTTTTCCTGTAGATCTCCCATGCGTTTGTTTCCGGCGTAATATGGCAGGGATAAGCTCCGAGACGCATGGTCCCGCCTTTATTCGTGATCTTTTTCTGCGCTTCCAGCAGATCGATCACCGGGTTGGTTGTTCCGGGATTCATTTCCGTGGAATTGGCGTCTTTAAAGCCCAATACGTTTCTTGCAAATTCGATCACTGCGCATTGCATGCCCAGGCAAATTCCGAAGAAGGGAACACTGTTCTCCCTTGCATAGCGGATGGCGCTGATCTTGCCTTCGATGCCCCTTTGGCCGAAGCCGGGAGCCACCAAAATACCTTTTAAGCCTTTGAAGCGTTCGCCTACGTTCTCATCGGTGATGCTTTCGGAATGGATCCATTCGATGGAAACTTTGCAGTCGTTGGTAGCGCCTGCATGGATGAACGCTTCGGAAATGGATTTATAGGAATCCTTCAGCTCCACATATTTTCCAACGAGCCCGATCCTCACTTCATGCTTCGGGTTTTTGTATTTGTGCAGGAACTCTTTCCATTTCACCATGTCCGTATTCTCGGAAACGGGCATGTTCAGGTGGTTCAGCACGGCAACATCCAGCTTTTCATCTTCCATCAGCAACGGAACTTCGTAAATGGTGCTGGCATCGCGTGCTTCAATAACGGCGTGTGGCGCTACGTTACAGAAGAGGGCGATCTTGTTGCGGATGTCTTTATTGATAGGGTGCTCGGTGCGGCAAACAAGCACATCCGGCTGCACGCCGTATTCCAGCAACAGCTTTACCGAGTGCTGGGTAGGCTTTGTTTTTAATTCACCGGTGGTCGACAGGTAAGGCAGCAATGTGAGGTGGAGCACCATGGCATCCCTTCCCAATTCCCATTTCAGCTGGCGTACCGCTTCCACGTATGGCAGCGACTCAATATCTCCTACAGTTCCGCCGATCTCGGTGATCACGAACTGGTAATTTCCTGTTTTTCCTAATAATTTGATGCGGTTCTTGATCTCGTCGGTAATATGCGGGATCACCTGCACGGTTTTTCCGAGGTAGTCGCCGCGCCTTTCCTTCTCGATCACCGACTGGTAAATGCGGCCGGTGGTAACGTTATTTGCCTGTGATGTAGGCACGTTGAGGAAGCGTTCGTAATGGCCAAGGTCAAGGTCGGTCTCAGCGCCGTCATCGGTTACAAAGCATTCGCCGTGTTCGTAAGGATTAAGCGTTCCCGGGTCAACATTGATGTAGGGATCCAGCTTCTGGATGGTAACGGTATAGCCGCGTGCCTGCAAAAGCTTGGCAAGTGAAGCGGATACGATCCCTTTTCCTAACGATGAAGTTACGCCTCCTGTAACAAAGATGTATTTGGCAGATGCTGACATATAAGTGTATGGTTATAAGATTATGACCGAATAATGCTCATTCTTGCCAAAGCCTGTGAGGGAATTGCCAATTTTATTGGTCGTACAAAATTACGAATTATTCCTGCCCGTTAAAAGCGTTTTGATAAATTGTTATAAAAAAATCCGCAGCGCCGGGGCACTGCGGATCCGCCCTAAGGGCAAAGGTTTTTAGAACGTCATGGAAATACTTACCGTTGGCAGGATAGGCAGCTGGTAAACGGTTTTATGCTGGATACGGTCCACGTAGAACACGTTTTTGCGGCTGTACACATTTGTTGCGCCAATTGCCGCTTCAATCTTCGTATTCTCGAAAAGCTGGAACGTGCGCTTGATGTTGATATCGAGGCGGTGATACCACGGCAGCTCATGTACCTGTCCTTCGGCGTAGAAGAGGTTCAGGTCCCCGTTTGTCTGTGTGTAATCTGTGGTAATGCCGTCGCTGAAGTTAAGGTCTTCATAGAAGCCTCCGGTAGGCCTGAACGGGAATCCCGAACCGAGGTTCCAGCGGGCATCCAGCTCCCAGTTCCTGTCTTTCCCGAATGTATAGGAAGCAACAATGTTCGCATTGTGGCGCCTGTCGTAATGCGGGCGGTATTCCTGCACGCCGTCCCAGCGGGTAACATAGCCCAGCGAGTAAACGATCCATACATAAATGCGCTTGTAATCGTATTTCAGCACCACGTCGATCCCCTGCGCCCTTCCGGTCTCAATGATGTAATCCCTTCTGAGGATATCCGGCTTGTCGGTCTGGCTTTCGTCGAACAGCTTGTTGCGGTTCAGGTTGGTGAGCTGCGTGAAATCCTTGCGGTATGCTTCGATGTTGAGGTCGAGGTGGCGGGCAAGGTCGAACTCCATCCCGAAAATATAGTGGTTCGCTTTCTGGAGCTTGTGCTTGATCTCTTTCACGCTTCCGTCCTCGTTGGTCATCTCTTCCGGCAGGTTGTCGGGACCGGAAAGGAAGCCGTAGAATAAGTTCACAACATCCCTGTCGGAGTTGGCCGCGATCAGGTTCTGGGAATACATTCCGCCTGCCGCTTTTAAGCGGATGCGCGGCGTGATATTCCACTTGAGGCCGATGCGGGGCTCAGGCGATGTGTTTGATAAGGAAGCGTAGTACTGTAAACGGAAGCTTGGCTCGATGAGTAATTTCTTATGCTTCGAAACGTATTTGTATTTCACGTATCCGCCGATCTCGGTAGTGTTCTCGTTTTGTGAAAGATGACGGCCAACGGAATTATAAAAATCGAAATCGGTGGTGAAGCCCAATACTTCAAGGCCGTAGTTCAATTCATTTTTGCTCATGAAGTAGGTGAAGCCAACGCCCATGTTGAAGCCTTTGATACCGCTGCTTTTTTCCTGCTCGCCTTCCGGCTGCAGCAGCACTTTGTACTGTGAGTATGCGAAGTTACCGTTCACGAGGATCGGTGAATTGTTCGGCACTACGAGGAAGTTTCCGCCTCCGCCGTATGCATCCCATTTCATATTCTGCACCGACTGATAGTTTACGCGGTCGCTGAAATTGAAGCCGAAGAGGTTGAGCTTGCTTCCGTTGTTGGAGTTGAAGGATACTTTTCCGTAATAATCGTTGAAGCTGAACGGGAGCCCGTTCTCATCCACATAGGAATACAATAATTTGGAAGTGGTAGGAAGGTAAGATGTTTTTGCAGACAGGATAAAGGAGATAGAGGAATTGGATGTTTCCTTCAGCCTTTTTAGCGGGCCTTCCACGAGCACTTTCGCGCCGAACGGACTTGCAGCCAGCTTGCCGGCAATGCGTTTTTTGTTCCCGTCGCGGGTAGTGATGTCCATTACGGAAGAGATACGGCCGCCGTATTCAGCGCCGAATCCACCGCTGTACACATCGGCATTACGGATAATGTCGGCATCGAAAACGGAAAATAAACCGATGGAGTGGAAGGGATTGTAAACGATCATCCCGTCGAGCAGCACTTTGTTCTGTACCGGTGATCCGCCGCGGATGTATAATTGTCCGCCCTGGTCGCCGGTGAAGATCACACCAGGTAATACCTGTAAATATTGTGCTAAATCGGGCTCACCGCCGACTGTAGGCAATTTCTTGATCACGATCGGGTCGATCTTGTTCACGGAAACCTGTGTTTCGGTTTGCTTCGCTTCCTGCTCGGCGGAGATCTCGATCACTTTGAGCTTCACATTTGATTTAACGAGGTATAATTTTTTGTTGACGATCTCATTCGCCTTAACAGTGATCGGCTCCATGAGGGTGTCGTAGCCGAGCGTTGAAGCGATCATCAGCGTATAATTTCCGGGAGGGATCTTGTTGATTGAGAAATATCCGTTCACGTCCGTTGCATTCCCGATGGTAGTGCCTTTGAGGATCACGTTGGTAAAGAGCATCGGCTCGCCGGAATCTTTTAAATAAACAAATCCGCGGACGGTGCCTGTTTGAGCGAAGGAAACTTTTGCAATGAAAATGCAAAGGATGATGATCAGCGATCTACTAAAATTCATGGGTTGCAGCATTTAAATAAAAAACGCCTTTTTTTAAGGCGTGTAAATGTAAGCATTTCCTTTAAAAAATAGCGGTCAAATTTCTGGATAACAGATTCTTTAAGATAACCGGCTGTTTTTGATACATGAGCGGTTGAACGGCTGCAGGCGAACAGGAATTATTTGGTTTGCGAAAGCGCGAGGATATGGTCGAACTCCGCTGCCGTGACAGCCGAGACCGACAGCCTGGAAAGCTTGATGATCTGCATGTTCTGCAGCTTTTTATCTGCCTTGATCTCGGCGAGTGAAACGGGGCGCTTCAGCTTTTTGAAAGGCGCGAATTCCACCACGCTCCAGGCGGGATCTTCGGTGGTTGGATCCTGGTAATGTTCTTTCACCACTTTGGCGATGCCAACGATCTCGAGGCCTTCATTGCTGTGGTAGAAAAAAGCGAGGTCTCCTTTTTTCATTGCGCGCATGTTGTTGCGGGCTGCATAATTGCGCACGCCATCCCAAACGGCCTTGCCATCTTTTTCGAACTTTTCCCAGCTGTATTTGAAGGGCTCTGATTTGATCAGCCAATGATTCATGATCGGATTTTTTTCGCGAATATACGAAAGTACGGATAACGAATTTGTATGAATTTATTCACTTTTCAATCTCTTCTCCGTTTGCTTCCGCGCTTTTGTCACCACGCCTGTATTACTTACGATGCGCTTTCTCGGGAAATGCACGTGCTTATTAATTACCATCCGGAAATAAAGCAGCTGGTGCAGCTTGCCGTATTCGGTCTTGATCTTTTCCTCGATGTTCTGGATGCCGCGGCTGTCGAAGCGGTCCTGCTGAAATGCATCGAGCACCAGCAGCTCGAACGCGGTGGCGAGCATCCATTCCACTTCCTGCTTGTAGCCAACGGCGGCTATGGCATTGGTCTGCTTGAGGAACGACTGGATCTTCCGCTCATCGGTGTTGAGGGTTTCGCAGGACGCGAAGAAGATCACTTTTCCGTCGCAGGATCCTTCGAGCATTGTTCCGAGCTCCTTGAGAGAATAGGTTTTGTTGTGCGTGATCAGGATGTTGCCTTTGCTCCCGTGAAAGGCAAGGTAGAGGATCGGGAATTTTTTGTTGATCTTTTTCTGCTTCCACTTTTTCAGAAAGAATTCGAGCTCGTCTTTTGTGGCGCATGAATGGTACATGTGGCTGCAGATATCGCTCTTCTCCAGCAATTCCAATATAGGCTGCACAGTGGATTTATCCCTTAAATTATAATCCCACAATCCTTCCAGGCAATAGATCCCTTTTTTCATTTTTTGTATTCAAAAACAGTTTGGTGTCGTACAGCACAATTTTCTTTCAGCAGAAGTGTAGCAACGGCAGTATTTACTATACAAATTTACGCACCGAATTGCCGTTTTGATCGCGGAAGCGGGCAGATTTGGAAAAAATATTTCCGGGAAAAGGAGGAAATTGGTGATTTTTAGTGTAAGATCTTGAAAACCATCTCTTTGAGAAGCTCGCCTTCGGTGGCCGAGCCGCTGTCGACCCCTTTGGATTTGAGGTCGTAATCGCGCAAATAGCTGAAAATGGACTTTAATTTCCCCACACTGTAGTTCCGGGCGGCAACTTCATAATCTTTTACGAAGAAAGGGTGCACCCCGAGGGCGGAAGCTGCCCCTTTTTTATCGTCGAGAAAATGGTAGGTGAGGATCTTGCAGAAATAACCATACAGCGAGGAAACGGTCATTACCATCGGGTTGTCCTTCGGGTTGGCTGCAAAATAATTGATGATGCGGTTCACTTTCAGCACTTCCTTTTTGCCGATGCTCGTCTGCAGCTCAAACACGTTATAATCCTTGCTGATCCCGATGTTCGTCTGGATGTGCTCCGGCGTGATCTCAGCTTTCGGCGGCAGGTTGATGATCAGCTTATCGAGCTCGTTGGTGATCTTGCTCAGCCCGGTGCCGAGGTATTCGCTCAGCAATCCGGCAGCGCGCTGGTTGATGGTGAATCCTTTTACCTTGAGGTAATTGTTGATCCAGTCGGGAACCTGGTTGTCGTATAATTTCTTTGATTCGAAAAGCACCGCTGTTTTGTCGATGAGCTTTGCCACCGCGGTGCGCTTATCAATGCTTTTGTATTTGTAGCAGAATACGAGAATGGTGGAAGGCAGCGGGTTTTCGAGGTAGGTCTCAAAAACTGATTTCGCTTTTTCCTTGCCCCCCTCTTTTTCCTTTTTGATCAGGTCTTTTACGTCCTGCGCTTCCTTCACGATCACCACCTGGTGCTGGCTCATCATCGGGAAGCGTTTGGCAGCGCCTATAATATCGGCAGCTGTTACATCGCGGCCGTACAGAACGGTCTGGTTGAATTCTTTTTCGCTTTCATCCAGCACATGCTGCTCGATGTGGTCGGAGATCATGTCAATAAAATACGGCTCATCGCCCATCAGAAAATATACCGGGCGGTACGTTTTCTTTTTAAGCTCCGACATTATTGAATTAAAATCCATGTTGATCTACTAATTACGAATATTTACTAATCTGCGAATTACGAATCGGAACGTCATTGCGAGGAGGTACAACGAAGCAATCTCACTCTACGAAATACGAATCTGTACTAATTTACGAAATGCTAAAACCTCAAATGCTTTACCGTGAGTCCGTTATTTTTCAGCTCATTCAAGGCATCGATCCCGATCTGCAGGTGATCGTCCACGAAATTGAGCGTGATCTTTTTATCGCTTTCCGTTGTTTTTACCCCGGTGGAGATCATCGGCTGATCGCTTACCAGCAACAATGCGCCGGTGGGGATCCCATTGTAAAAGCCGGTGCTGAAAATAGTTGCCGTTTCCATATCGATCCCCATGGCGCGGATCGAGCGGAGATAACCTTTGAACTCTTCGTCGTGCTCCCAAACCCTGCGGTTGGTCGTGTATACGGTACCTGTCCAGTAATCTTTGTTATGGTTCCTGATGGTGGTGGAGATCGCTTTCTGAAGGCTGAACGCCGGCAGTGCCGGTACTTCCGCAGGAAAATAATCGTCGGAGGTACCCTCACCGCGGATCGCCGCGATCGGGAGGATCAGGTCGCCCAGCTCGTTCTTCTTTTTTAATCCACCGCATTTGCCGAGGAATAAAGCCGCTGCGGGCTCGATGGCGCTGAGCAGGTCCATGATGGTTGCCGCATTGGCGCTTCCCATCCCGAAATTAATGATCGTGATGCCGTTCGCCGTTGCATTGGGCATCGGCATGTCAACGCCCACCACTTCCACGTTGTTCCACTCAGCGAACTTTCTCACATATTTGTTGAAATTCGTCAGGAGAATGTATTTCCCGAAATCTTTCAGCTCAGTGCCTGTATACCTTGGCAGCCAGTTGGCTACTATTTCTTCCTTGCTCTTCATGTTTTCGAATTACGAATTTTTAATGTGCCGATAACGAACTATTACGAATTTGCGAATCTGTGTTTGCTAACATCACAGATTACCTCGCTTCTTCCAGCTCCTGCCTTCACCGAAGGCCACGCGAAAATACGAATTAAAGCCGCTGAATAAAGCCCTGTTAAGAATTATTAATAAAAAAATAATCCGCTTTGTTTTTGGAAAAAACGCTTCTTTGTAAAGCAATGCAGGAACTCAATTTGCCATCCTACAACTTCCGGCTGAAAGAGGAAAATAACATCGTTTTTATCTTTGATGCCATCCGTAAAAAATTCGTGGTGCTTACCCCGGAGGAATGGGTGCGCCAGAATTTTATCCGCTTTCTTACCGAGGATAAAAAATACCCTGCTTCGCTTGTTGCCGTGGAGATCGGACTAAAGTACAACCAGCTGCGAAAGCGCGCCGATGTGCTCATTTACAACAAAGCCGGTCAGCCTCACCTGATGATCGAATGCAAGGCGCCGGAAGTGAAGATCAGCCAGGACACGTTTCACCAGATCGCCGCTTACAACATGAGCTTTAAGGTGAATTACCTGGTGGTGACCAACGGCCTCGATCATTTCTGCTGCAAAATGGATTATACCAGCAATTCCTACCAGTTCCTGCAAATGATCCCGGATTTTGAATGATGCTTTGTTTTTTAACAAAACATACCTATCTTGCTGTAAATTAACTACAACCTTTAATGCTACAATTCCCGAAAAAATTAAGCGCAGTGCTGTTTCTGGCATCTGTTATTTCTGTGGCACCCGCTCAGAAAGCAACGCACCCTGCAAACCCGGCTCCGGCGCATTTTACAATGCCTTCCGGTGTGCAGCCGGGCGATTTCCTGGAAAAGACCATCATCCTGAAAGTGAAGTCATCCAGCCGCGCCCTCTGCTCCCCCGATAAGATCAGCGATGCGCGCTTTGTGCAATTGTATGCTGCCGTGGGCGGTAATGGCCTGAAAAAGAAATTCCCGCTGGAAAAAGAGCCGGAACGAAAGTTCAACGACCAGGGGCTTGCCTACGCCGACCTTTCCCTTATCTATGAGTTCCGCTATACAGCCGATGTAAGCCTCGAGAAAATGATCAACACGTTCAACAGTCTCGGGCTTTTCGAATATGCAGAGCCGCATTATGTGCCGCACACCTGCTTCACGCCGAATGATCCCAGCCTGGGGCTGCAATATGCCATTAACAAGATCCAGGCGCCGGCAGCATGGGGCGTGAACACCACCACCGCACGCGGGGATACCAATGTGGTGATCGGGATCACCGATACGGGAACCGAGCCGACACACAACGATCTGAAAAATAATATCAAGCACAATTATGCCGATCCTATTGGCGGAGGTGACAACGACGGAGATGGATATGTGGATAATTTCAGCGGCTGGGACCTCGGCGATGGCGACAGCGATCCTACCTGGACAGGCAGCCAGCACGGCGTGCACGTTTGCGGAATTGCCGCCGCTTCCACCAATAATTCCACCGGAATTGCGGGTGTTGGCTTCAACTGTAAATTCCTTCCCGTAAAGATCGCCGATAATTCCGGTGCGCTCATCGCAGCGTACGAAGGCATCCAGTATGCAGCTGCACACGGATGTGCGGTGATCAATTGTTCCTGGGGCAGCGCCTCGGGCGGACAATTTGCACAGGACATTGTGACCTACGCTACCATCAACCAGAACGCGCTGGTAGTGGCTGCTGCCGGGAATAACGGAAGCAACCAGGATTTTTATCCTGCTTCCCTTCAGTATGTGATCAGCGTTGCAAATACCGATAACGGTGATGTTGCAGCGGCAAGCAGCAATTACGGCTATAACATCGATGTATGCGCTCCCGGCGAAAACATCTACGCAACGTACCCGGTAAACACCTACACGTACCAGAGCGGAACCTCTATGGCTTCACCCTGTGCTGCCGGTGCTGCCGCGATCATCAAATCGTTTTACCCGGGATACACAGCCTTGCAGGTGGGCGAGCAATTGAAAGTGACCTGCGATAATATTTACTCGCTCAATCCGGCATCCTACACAAGCAAGCTTGGAGAAGGCCGCGTTAATTTATTCAGGGCGCTCACAAACACGTCGTCGCCATCCATTGTAATGACCAGCAGGAGCGATACCGACGGGAATGACGATACTTACATCGCAAACGACACGCTGCAGATCCGCGGTGATTTTGTGAACTATCTGGCACCCGCTTCCAATGTTACGGTAACGTTGGCTGCGATCGGCGCAACCTCAACAAACGTAACGGTGATCGACGGAACAACAACGCTGGGGCCGATGGGAACGCTGGCATCGGCAAACAACAACGCCGATCCCTTCACCGTGCGCATCAAGCCTACGGCGCCGCTGAATACCGTGATCCAGTTCCGCCTCACCTATGCCGATGCGGCAACATCATACAGCCAGACAGAATATTTCACAATGACCGTGAATGTGGATTATGTGAACATTACGATCAACGATGTGCTTACCAGCATTTCCAGCACCGGAAGGATCGGCTACCGCGCCGATGGACAGTCGGGCGGACTGGGATTTAATTACATGGGCGACGGCACCCTGCTGTACGAAGCGGGATTGATGATCGGGACAGGCCCGTCAAAAGTTTCCAATGTGGTGCGCGGCGTAACTGCAGGTGCATCCGATGCCGATTTTCAGTCGGTGGTGCGCGCTCACAGGGTGGTGCCGGATGTGTTCTCCGAATTCGATGTGGACGGCACTCTCAACGATGGCCCCGCAGCTACAGGCGCCCTGCCGGTAACAGTACACCACAAGGCCTATGCATGGTCAACGGCGGGCAACCGTAAATACGTGATCGTGGAATATGTGATAAAGAATACAGGCGGAAGCACGCTCAGTAATTTATACGCGGGCATCTTTGCCGATTGGGATATCGATGCTGCTACCTTCGGCTCCAACAAAGCTTCTTTCGATGCGGCCAATAAAATGGGATATGCGTATTATTCGGGCGCAGGCGGAAGGTATTGCGGGATCAAGCTGCTGAGCAACACGGCAGGCGTTACGCATTATGCGATCGATAACGTGGCGGGTGGTGCAGGCGGGCTCGACCTGAATGCAGGCGGATTCGACACGGGTGAAAAATATACGGCAATGAGCACTAACCGTACCGATGCAGGCGTTGCAGGTGCGGGCGCCGATATCTGCGATGTGGTGAGCTCCGGGCCGTTTGTGATCACAGCGGGCGATTCGGTGAAAGTGGCATTTGCGCTGATCGCGGGCGACAGTCTTGCCGACCTGCAGGTATCTGCCGGCAATGCGCAGGTAATGTACGACGGACTTAGCGCGACAGCGGTGGAGAATCCCTTCAATGAAAATAACGTGATCGTTTATCCTAATCCGGCTGCCGGAAGCTCGGTGGTTGAGCTTACCGTTGCGGAGACTTCCGTGGTGGAACTGAAATTGTATGATATGCTGGGAAGGGTGATCAAAACAATAGTTTCGGAAAAAATGCCTGCCGGAACGCATAGTCTTGAAACAAATGTTTCCCAGCTGGGGAACGGCATCTACTATTATCACCTCGTGATCAACAATAAAAATTACACATATAAATTGCTGATCGCGAAGTAAAATCAGGCAATAATTTTTACATTTGCAATAATTATTAATTTAAAGTAAAACGAAGAAGAATATGAATTTAAGCGGAATTATCTCAATTGCCGGAATGAGCGGGTTATATAAAGTGATCGCGCAGTCGAAGAACGGATTAATCGTTGAATCACTCGTTGATAAGAAGCGGATCCCCGCGCATTCAACGAACAGGGTTAGCGCCCTGGAAGATGTAAGCATCTATTCTACGGGCGATGATGTGCCTTTGAAAGAAGTATTCCGTAAAATATACGACAAGGAAAAAGGCGGCGTTGCCATCGATCATAAATCGGCGGATGCAGAACTGAGGTCCTATTTCAAAAAGGCGTTCGCCGAATATGATGAGGACAGGGTTTACACTTCCGATATTAAGAAAGTGCTGATGTGGTACAACATCCTCCAGAAAGAAGGATTGCTCGAAAGCAAAGAGGAAGAGAAGGAAGAAAAGGAAAGCAAGCCGAAAGCGAAAGCGGCAGCCGATGCAAAAGGCGCTTTAAAAACCAAGGCAAAAGACACGATGGCCAAGCCTGTGAAAACAGCCGGAACCAAAGTGAAAACTCAAGGCGTAAGAAAAACCGGAACTGCATAAGCACCGGTTTTTTTCATTTTGATGCCATCCCTCACCCGGGGGGCTCAACATTAATTTTCTATTTCTATGGAAACAAACCAAATTGCTATACCGGGCAAGCCTGTCCGCCATTATTTACCCCAGCAGCTTACCATAGATACCTGGGAAAAGATCGAACCCTATTTTAAAGACCTGATGGATCGTAAGATCGATTCTGTTCAAAGCCTTGAAAAATGGCTGAAGGACAGGAGCGAGCTGGAAGCGGTGATCAGCGAGGAGATGGCCTGGCGCTACATCCGCATGACCTGCGATACCACCGACAAGGCGATCACCGATGCCTTCAATTATTTTGTTTCTGAAATAGAGCCGCACATTGCGCCTTACAACAATGAGCTGAACAAAAAGCTTGTGGGCAGCGAGTATGTGACAAAGCTCAACAAGCCCGAATATAATGTTTACCTGCGTGGAGTGAAGAAGGCGCTGGAGATCTACAGGGAGGAGAATATTCCGCTGAATACAAAGATCGCAACCGATTCGCAGAAATACGGCGCCATTGCAGCTGCCATGACTGTGAACTGGAAAGGGGAGGAGATCACGCTGCAGAAGGCTGCGAACGTGCTGAAGGAAGCCGACAGGAAAGTGCGTGAAGAGATCTATTTTAAAATGCAGGAGCGCAAGTCGAAAGACGTGGACGCTCTCAATGACCTCTTTTCAGAGCTTTTACAGCTGCGCCACCAGGTGGGTGTAAATGCGGGGTTCAAAAATTACCGCGATTATAAATTCGCCGAGCTTGGGCGCTTTGATTATACCGTGCAGGATTGCTTTGATTTTCATAAATCCATTTCAAGCGAGATCCTGCCTATCAGCGAAGGTATTAACCTGCGCCGTAAAGCCAAATTGAAGGTGGATGTTTTAAAGCCATGGGACATGGATGTGGATGTTGACGGCAAGCCGGCGCTGATGCCCGTGAAATCGGGCACGGAGCTGATCGATAAAAGCATCGCCTGCTTTTACAAGATTCGCCATTCGTTCGGGCAGTACCTCGAGATCATGAAGGCCATGGGCCATCTCGACCTCGAGTCACGCAAGGGCAAAGCTCCGGGCGGATACAATTACCCGCTGTACGAGATCGGCGTTCCGTTTATTTTTATGAATTCCGTAGGTGCGCAGCGCGATGTGATCACGATGGTGCATGAAGGCGGCCACGCAATCCATTCATTCGTTACACGCGACCTCGAGATCACCGATTTTAAAAGCACGCCGTCAGAAGTGGCAGAGCTTGCGTCCATGTCGATGGAGCTGATCTCCATGGAGCACTGGGATGTGTTCTATGCCGATAAAGATGAGCTGAGAAGGGCGAAGCAGGAGCAACTGGAGCAAACATTGAAATCATTGCTCTGGATAGGCGCCGTGGATAAGTTCCAGCACTGGCTGTACGAAAACCCGGAGCATTCTGTCGCCGAACGGATGAACACCTGGGAAAACATTATCACCGGCTTCAGCAGCAGCGTGGTCGACTGGAAAGGCATGGAGGAGATCAGGAAACGCGGATGGCAGAGCCAGCTGCATATTTATGAGGTTCCGTTTTATTACATAGAATACGGGATGGCGCAGCTCGGTGCAATTGCCGTATGGAGAAATTATAAATCGAATCCGGAAAAGGCGCTTGACCAGTATGAAGCAGCATTGCGCCTGGGTTATACCAAATCGATCCCAGAAATTTACAAGGCTGCAGGAGTGGAGTTCAATTTTTCACAAAGCTATGTGAAGGAGCTTGCTGCTTTTGTAAAAGGGGAATTGGAGAAGATCAGTTTGTAGTTTCGAAGAGTAACATGCAGGATTAACACAGATCCAAATTCGTACATTCGTAAATATTATAATTCGCAGGTAATGAAACGACCAGAACCCATTGAGTACCCAGGCTACTACGCTAATTACGTAGACAAGGTAAAAGGCAATGATGTGATCAAGGAGCTAAAGGACCAGATCCTGGCCATACAGGCGGTGATCTCCGAGATCCCGGAGGATAAGGAAGACTATGCCTATGCTGAGGGAAAATGGACGATCAAGCAGGTGATCGGGCACATCATTGACACGGAAAGGGTGCTTGGCTACCGCGCCATGCGTTTTGCGAGAAAAGATAAAACCGTTTTGCCCGGGTTTGATGAGAATGCTTTTGTAGCGAATTCAAATTTTCACAAACGCACACTCTACGAGCTGGGACATGAATTTGCGATCGTGCGCGAAGCCAACCTGGCGATGTTCAAAACGTTTGAGGAGGAAGAGCTGAGCCAGTTCGGAAATGCAAACGGGATTGATGTTTCTGTACGCGCTATCATTTATATGATCGCCGGGCATGCCATCCATCATTTGTTTGTGCTCAAAACAAAATACCTGCTCGATTAACTAAATAATATTCACTTCGCGTTCGAGCTCCACGCCGAATTTTTCTTTTACCGATTCCAGTATTTTTGTGGAGAGGTCGTAGATCTCGTTGCCTTTCGCATTCGCATAATTCACCAGCACCAGCGCCTGCAGCTTATGCACGCCTGCATCCCCGAAGGATTTTCCCTTCCAGCCGCATTGCTCGATGAGCCAGCCGGCAGCCAATTTTACATTCCCATTTTCAAGCGGGTAACCAACTACGCCGGGGAACTCGCCGAGCAGCGCTTCGTATTTGCTTTTTGCTACTTCGGGGTTTTTAAAGAAGCTTCCTGCATTGCCGATCTTTTTCGGGTCGGGCAATTTACTGCTGCGGATGTTGCATACGGCCTTGCTTACTGATTGGATCGTAGGCTCTGTAACGCCCATCGCCTCCAGCTCTTTTTCAATTGCGCCGTAGCTGGTGTTCAGCACAGGATGCTTGTGCAGCTTAAAGGTAACGGCAGTAATGATGAACTGGTCCTTCAGCTCACGCTTGAAAACGCTTTCGCGGTAGCCGAATTTGCAATCGGTGTTGGTGAAGATGTGCAGCGCTTTATCGTTGATGTGAAAGGCCTGCAGCTCGTGAAATGAATCTTTTATCTCCACGCCGTAAGCGCCGATGTTCTGCATGGGGCTTGCGCCAACGTTCCCGGGGATCAGCGACAGGTTTTCCAGTCCGGCATAATTGTGATCGATGCAGTGCATGACGAACTCGTGCCATACTTCTCCGCCTGCCGAGCGCACGTAATAAAAATCAGCATCTTCCTTTACGAGCTCGACGCCCTTTAAATTATTTTTGATCACAAGGCCATCGAAATCCTTCGTGAATAATAGATTGCTGCCGCCGCCCAGGATCAGCTTTGTGGCGCCTGCATATCTTTTATCGGAAAGCACTGCCTTGATGTCCTCCAGCGATGTGCATTCTGCGAAGTACCTTGCCGAGGCATCGATTCCGAATGTGTTTAAGTGCTTTAAGGATTTATTCTCTGTAACGTTCATGCTGTTCCTCTATAATAATTCAAAATTCAGAAATTTGCTCTTAAGTGTCAATAACGCGGCTGAAAAGTTATTCATAACCCGCTGCTCATATCTCCGCTGCGGCCGGATGCCATTACCTCTAAAATCTCTATCTTAGCGGCCTGTTCACCCATGAAAAAAGCGATCGTATCCGTTATCAACGACCTGAGCACCGACCAGCGCGTGCACAAGGTGTGTACAAGCCTGCAGGGCATGGGATACGATGTGCTGCTGGTAGGCAGGAGGCAGCGTAAAAGCCTGCCGCTGGCGCCGAGGAGCTATTCTACAAAGCGGATGTTCCTGCTGTTTGAAAAAGGCCCGCTGTTCTATGCCGAGTACCAGCTGCGTTTGCTGCTTTGTCTGTTTCTCCGTAACGGCGCGGTACTTGTAGCCAACGACCTTGATACGCTGCTGCCTAATTTTCTCATCTCAAAGCTGATGGGCGCAAAGCTGGTGTACGACAGCCATGAGCTGTTCTGCGAAGTGCCCGAGCTGCAAAACAGTCCGGCAAAGAGAAACACCTGGAAGCGCATCGAACGCTGGATCTTCCCGAAGCTGAAACATGTATTTACGGTGAACGGTTCTATCGCGAAAATTTACAGCGAAGAATATCATGTGCCGATAAGAGTAGTGAGGAACATTCCGTTGTTGTCGGCGCAGGAGCGGGTAACCGCCGTTTCCAGGAAAGCGCTCGGACTGCCGGAGAATAAAAAAATAATTGTGCTGCAGGGTGCGGGGATCAATATCGACAGGGGAGCGGAGGAAGCGGTGCAGGCCATGCAATACATTGAAAATGCAGTGCTGATGATCGTGGGAAGCGGAGATGTGATGGATGTGCTCAAAGAGATCACTCAAAAATTAAAGCTCGGCGAAAAAGTAATGTTCACCGGTAAAGTTCCTTTTGAGAAGCTGGTGCAGTACACGCGCCAGGCTGATCTTGGGCTTACACTCGATAAGGATACGAATATTAATTACCGGTACAGCCTGCCGAATAAATTATTCGATTACATCCACGCCGGTGTGCCTGTGCTCGCTTCAAACCTCGTGGAGATCGCGAAGATCATCAGGGAATACAACCTCGGCGATATCATTGAAAATCACGATCCGCAGCATATCGCGGGTAAGATTAACCGTATTCTGGGTGATGAGCGCCTGCTGGAAGAATGGAAAAAAAACTGTAAAATTGCAGCCGCTAAGCTGAACTGGGAAGAAGAAGAGAAACAGCTTAAAGAGGTGTATGAACAATTCCTCGATTAAGTAACAACCTGTTAGAACGTATTGGAAAAGCATTTACATATTATTTCATTTGATGTTCCGTACCCTGCCAATTACGGCGGCGTGATCGATGTGTATTACAAGATGAAGGCATTGCAGGGCCAGGGGATAAAGATCTACCTGCATTGCTTTGAATACGGCAGGGCGGAGGCGCGCAACCTCGAAAGTATCTGCGAAAAGGTATATTATTACAAGCGGAACATGAGCAAGCAGCTGCTGTTCAACACGCTTCCTTTTGTGGTGGTAACAAGGACCTCCCCGAAGCTCATCGAAAACCTGCTCCGCGATAAGCATCCCATTTTATTCGAAGGCCTTCATTCCTGCTTTCACCTCGAGGACAGCCGTATTGCCGACCGTATCCGGGTGGTGCGCACACACAACATCGAGCACGACTACTACAGGAACCTCGAAAAGGTGGAGCGCTCCTTTTTCAGGAAAATGTATTTCGGGATGGAAGCCAAAAAGCTGGAGCGCTTCGAAAAGGTACTGGCTAAGGCAAATCACATTGCGGCCATCTCCAAAGCGGATGCTGAAAAGCTGGGCGAGCAGTATAAGAACGTGCATCACATCACAGCTTTTCATCCGAATGAGAAAGTAAAGATCGCGGAAGGGAAAGGAAGTTTTTGCCTGTATCACGGCAACCTCGAGGTAGGCGAGAACAATGAAGCAGCGCTGTTCCTTGTGAAGGAGGTGTTTTCCAAAATAAAGATTCCCCTTGTCATTGCGGGAAAGCGGCCCTCGCGTGAGCTTATCGATGCGGTGGCGTCAAACAGTCATATCAGCATCCGTGCGAACATCAACACGCAGGAGATCGACGACCTGATCCGGAATGCACAGGTCAACGTGCTGCCCACCTTCCAGGCAACGGGCATTAAATTAAAATTGCTGGCGGCCTTGTTCAACGGCCGGCATTGCATTGTGAATACGCCAATGGTAGCGAATACCGGCCTCGAGGGCCTTTGCGTGATCCGCGATGATGCCGATGAAATGGCAAAGGAGATCGAAGGGCTTTTTGATATTCCTTTTGATATGAAGGGCAAGCAGCAGCGCGAAGAGGTGCTCTCTGTCTGCTTTTCAAATACTGCAAATGTGAAGAAGTTGCTGGAGCTGATCTGATACGAAATCAATTCAGCTTCGAATCCACCACTTTCCCATTTTCACATTTGATGGTACGGGAAGGAAATTTCTGGAACATCATAATGTCGTGCGTGGCAATAAGAACAGCCCTTCCATTCCTTGAGATCTCAAGCAAAAGATTCATGATGCCTTCCGACGTTTCCGGATCGAGGTTCCCGGTAGGTTCATCGGCGAGGATCAGCTCGGGATCGTTAAGGAGCGCGCGCGCAATGGCTACACGCTGCTGCTCGCCGCCGGAGAGCTCATGCGGCATTTTAAATCCTTTTGTATTAAGGTGCACTTTGTCGAGCACTTCCTGGATACGTTTCTGCATCGCATCTTTATCCTTCCAGCCGGTAGCTTTCAAAACGAACATCAGATTGTCATTCACGCTGCGGTCGGTAAGCAATTGAAAATCCTGGAACACAATGCCCAGCTTCCTGCGAAGGAACGGGATCTCCTTGTTGCGGATGGTGGCGAGGTTGAAGCCCGCAACGGTGGCGGATCCTTCGGTAAGGTCGAGGTCGGCATACAGCGTTTTCAGCAGGCTGCTTTTGCCGCTGCCCGTTTTGCCCAGCAGGTACACAAATTCTCCTTTGTCAATGTTAAGAGACACACTGGTAAGCACCAGGTTGTGCTTCTGGAAAATGGAAACTTTGTCGAGACTGATGATCGTATCTAAAGCCATAATTTTATTTTCAGGTTTCCGCTGATGATTTTGCGGAAGAAATTCCCCCGGAAAAAACAGGCTGCCGGAGGGTATGAATTTTACATCCGAAAATTAGCTCAAATCGGGCGGTGGGGATTTTACATTGTTGCAATACTTTCAACAGTTGTGCGTTAATAACTTCCATATACATTAAAATGGAATGGTGCTATCCTTACTAATTTTACGTTTATTATTCATTCAACCAACTGATGAGCAAGCTAAGGGGATTAGTACTAATATTGAGCTTATTCTTGTGCGTTGCCGGATCGGCGCAGCAAACAACCATCTATACACATGAGGATGCGGAATTCAGAACAGGGCTGGAGCTATATCAGAAAGAAAAATTCGGTGCAGCACAAAAAAGCTTTGTAAAGGTGATCCAGTCGCATCCCGATCCGAACTCTCTCGTAAGGATCGATGCCGAATACTACAACGCCATCTGCGCAACCGAGCTGTTCAACAAGGACGGTGAGCTGTACCTGAAGCAGTTTGTGAAGGACCATCCTGAAAGTCCGAAAGTAAAATCCGCGTACTTCTACCTCGGAAAATACAACTACCGTAAAAAGAAATGGAGAGATGCCATCGACTGGTTCCAGAAGGTGGATATCTACGACCTCAGCACCGAAGAGCTGGCTGAATTTTATTTCAAGCGCGGCTACAGCTATTTCAGCACGGAAAAATTCGCGGAAGCAAAAAAAGATCTGTACGAGATCAAGGATGTGGACAACAACTATGCAGGCGCTGCGAAATATTACTACGCCCACATTGCCTATACCGAAAAGAATTACGAAACTGCCCTTACCGATTTTTTAAAGCTGCAGCAGAATGAAACCTTTGCGCCCGTGGTGCCTTATTACATTGCGCAGCTGTATTATTTGCAGGGCAAGTACGATGAGGTGATCGCGTATGCGCCTGCGCTGCTCGATTCGGCGAATACGAAACGTGCGCCGGAAATTGCGCGTGTGTTGGGTGAATCATATTACCGCCAGGGGAAATACGGCGAAGCGATCCCGTTCTTAAAGCGTTATGAAAAAGCGGTAGGCAAATTGCCCCGTGCCGATCAATATGAATTAGGCTATGCCTTTTACAAGGTGAAGGACTACGATGAAGCTGTGAATTATTTTACAGGCGTTACAAATATCAGCGATTCGCTGGTGCAGAATGCTTACTACCATCTTGGTGATTGCTACCTGAAGCTGAACAACAAGCAGAATGCACGCAATGCGTTTGCGGAAGCATCGAAGCTGGATTTCGACAAAAAGATCCAGGAAGACGCCTTGTACAGCTACGCGAAGCTCTGCTATGAGCTGGCCTATAATCCGTATAACGAAGCGATCAAAGCCTTTCAGCAATACATTAAGAATTATCCTAACTCGTCGCGCATCGACGAAGCATACACGTACCTCGTGAATGTATTCACCACCACCAGGAATTACAAAGGCGCCATCGAAGCCATTGAAGCCATCAAGGTGCTGACGCCGGAGCTGAAGCAGGCGCACCAGAAAGTGGCCTATTATCGCGGGATCGACCTTTACAACAATGCCGAGTATACCGATGCCATAAGGATGTTTGAAAAGGCAACCACCTACAGGTTTGATAAGAACATTGTTGCGGAAGCGATCTACTGGAAAGGCGAGTCCTATTTTAAAACAGGAAGGTATGAGAAGGCGATCGACGCCTACATGGCCTACATTGCAGAGCCGGGTGCGATCGGAAAAAGCGAGCTGAGCGATGCGAACTACAACATCGGCTACTCCTACCACAAGCTGAATCAGTACGATAACAGCATTCTCTGGCTCAGGAAATATGTGACCTTTAAGCCGCAGGCCAATGCAAAGAAAATAAACGATGCGCTGAACAGGATCGCCGACGGATATTTCATGCAGCGTGATTTTGCAAGCGCAGCCGATTATTACGAGCAATCGTATAAAATGAAGCTGATCAATTCCGATTACGCGCTTTACCAGAAGGCGCTTGCCAACCGCGTGATGAAAAAGTATTCGGCAACCATCAGCGACCTGCAGACCTTTATCAGCAGCTACCCGACTTCCTCCTACATCCAGAAGGCCAAATTTGAGCTGGCGCAGGCCTATGAAAAAAATTCGCAGCCGGATGAAGCGCTTGCCTCGTATAAAAAGTTTATGGATGAATATCCTTCCAGCTCATCCATGACCACAGTGCTCAGCAAGATAGGGCTGATCTATTATATCAAGGGTGACGATCAGAATGCGCTGGTGTATTTCGACAAGCTGATAAAGCGTGACCGTCAATCGGCGGAAGCAAATGCCGCGATCCAGAATGTGAAGCAGATCTACACATCAGAGGGAAAGGTGCAGGAGCTCGTAACTTACCTGGGCACTATCGGTGCAGGTGTTCCACAAATGGAACTGGATTCCCTGAGCTATATTGCAGGCGAGAACCATTACAAGGCCGGCGATTATAAAACAGCTGTTAATGATTTTGATAATTACCTGAAAAAATTCCCGGAAGGATTCTATTTCCTTCCTGTTACTGCCATGAAGGCGGATGCCGACGACAGGCTTGGAAATACCGATGCTGCGCTTGCAGGTTATGCAGTGGTGATCTCCAAGAACAAGAGCCAGTATACAGAGCAGTCATTGTACCGCGGCGCCGATATCTCCTATAAAAAACAGAATTATGCGCAAGCCCTCGATTGGTACAAACAGCTGGAGCAGGTGGCGGAAGAGCCGCGAAGCGTTTCCGCCGCGAAAGTGGGACTGATGCGTGCGAATTACCAGCTGAAGAACTATGTGGATGTGATCGCCTATGCCAACCGGGTGCTCGCGATCGAGAACGCCGGTAAGGAGCTGAAGAACGAAGCGCATTTTTATACGGCACAGGCGCAGCTGGCCATGCAGAAATACGATGAGGCGTTCGCTGAGTTCAAAGCGCTCTCGAATACCGCGAAGAATGAAATGGGCGCTGAGGCCGGCTACAACGTAGCGTACATCCTCTACCTGAAAAATGAGTATAAGCAGTCGCAAAAAGCGATCTTCGATTTCATCGGCGAAAGCGATTATGAATATTGGGCTTCCAAAGCGTTCATCCTGCTGGCGGATAATTATGTTGCGCTGAAGGATAATTTCCAGGCAAAGACCACCTTAAAAACGGTGATCAGTGATTCCAAAACACCGGAGCTCATCAAAGCCGCGCAGGAAAAGCTCGACAAGATCATTGCGGATGAAGAAGCTGCAAAGCAGTCGAAAATGCTGACCGAGCCGGTGAAGATCGAGTTCAAGGGCGACAGTACTGAACAGAAGAAATTATTTAATGAAAACGGCATCACGCCGCAGGGAGGAGAAAATAAAAATGAATAAGATGATCTCATTCATAAAAAAATGCACTGCGCTTGCCTGTATGATGGTTGTACTGGCGTTGCCGCTTTCGGCACAGAAAAAGGACTCTGTTGGTACTTTCATTGTTATAGGCACCGGAGAGTATCCTACTTCCATCATGGATGCGAACAAGCTCAGCGATTACCCTGAGGTAAAGGATTCCACCCAGAAGATCCCGGTTGGGCCGTATTCGATCGATTCTAAAAGGATCAATACGCCTTTTGCCGTTGACCCGATCGTGCCGGCACAGATCTCCGGAGAGCCGCTTACCAAGCTTTACAACGGCCTCGTGAAGATCGGTGTCGGGAATTATGCCACGCCTTACGGAGAAGTGTGGTACAACTCGCTCCGCTCGAAAGAGATCGCCTACGGAATTCGTTTAAAGCATCTTTCGTCGTCACCAAAATACAAGAACTTTGAAAACACCGGCGTTTTTTCGAAGCCTTCCTTTAAAAATTACGGCTATGCGGGATACAGCAACAACGAGATCAGCCTGTACGGAAAAAAATTCCTGAAGGAGCATACGCTCTCCGGCACATTCGATTATGCACGCGATGTGTTCCATTACTATGGCTATGATGCTTCTCTCAACATGCTGGAAAAAGATCAGACCGTGCAGCGCTTCAATCTTTTTTCTGCGGGCGCAGAGCTGAAAAGCCATTATACAAAACCCGAGCGCTTCAATCATGATATCCGCCTGACGTATTATAACCTGGCCGATCTGTATAAATCTTCCGAGAACAACATCAAAGCGGATGGCTATGTGCAGACTGCCATCAGCGGCGAGGTGCTGAAAGTAAACGCGCTGGTTGATTACTACAATTACAAAACCCTGAGCGATACTGCGAACAACACCATCATTGCGCTGAACCCGAATTTTATCGCAACAGGCGAGAAGTACCGTGCAAGCCTCGGCGTTACTGCGGCGATTGACGTTCAAAGCACTTCCAAGTTTTATTTTTATCCGAACGTGGAGCTGAGCTATAACATTTTTGAAGACATCATTATTCCGTATGCCGGAGTTACCGGCGGATTGCGGAAGAACAGCTTCAAATCCATCACCGATGAGAATCCTTTTGTAAAATCGGAGCTGGTTACAAAAAATACAAATACAAAGTATGAGTTCTTCGGGGGATTGAAAGGAACATTGTCGTCGAAGATAGCATACACAACACGCGTATCGTACGCGGGTGTGAACAACCTGCAGCTGTATGTGAACGATTTCAGCGACCTGCTGGGAAATAAGTTCGACCTGGTGTATGACGATGCCGATGTGCTGAACATCCGCGGGGAAGTATCCTATCAGAGCCGCGAGAAGCTGCGATTCAACCTGCGCGGTGATTACTACAATTACAAAATGAAGAATGAATTGCGCGCCTGGTTCAAACCGCAGGTGGAGATCACGCTTTCTGCCAATTATAACCTGAAGGATAAGATCGTGGTGCGTGCCGACCTGTTCTATATCGACAGCCAGTTTGCAAAGCTGATGGAAAAAGACCCTGCGGGACTTGAAGCCGACAAGCCTGTTGCTAAGGAATTAAAAGGGGTGTTTGATGCGAACCTTGGGCTTGAATACCGCTACAATAAAAAGCTTGGCTTCTTTGTCGACCTGAACAACATCGCTTCACAGGGCTATAACCGCTGGTATAAATATCCGACGCAGCGCTTTGGATTCATGGCGGGATTATCCTATTCCTTTTAAGCAGCCGCACAATGCAGCCACGCATCCAGACATTGCCGGAGAAGAAGCTGGTGGGCAGGCGCCTGAGAATGTCGCTGGCAGGCAACCGGACCGTTGAATTGTGGCAGAGCTTTATGCCGGAAAGGAAGAAGATCAGCAACAGCACCGGCAACGATCTCTTCTGCATCCAGGTGTTCGACGACTCCCTTGATTTTAAAAATTTCAATCCGCAAACGCAGTTCGAGAAATGGGCAGCGGTGGAAGTGTCTGATTTCACAGCCGTTCCCGCAGGCATGGAGCCGTATGTTTTAAAAGGCGGTTTGTATGCCGTATTCGATTATGTGGGAAGCTCCGCCGATTTTCACAAAACATTCAACTATATTTTTAATGAGTGGCTGCCGGCATCCCGGTACGAACTTGATAAGCGCGAGTATTTCGAGATCATGGGAGAGAAGTACAGGAACAATGATCCGGCTTCGGAAGAAGAAGTATGGATCCCGGTTAAAAAGAAGATCTGATAATCAGTTGATCTTTAATAACCTTTGTGCGCCAATTGTTTGGTTATCGCTAAGGAGCTTAATAAAATAAAGTCCATCGGCATACTCCGACAGATCTACCTGGAGCCGTTCAGTTTTTACCAGCCTTCTTTCAATCAGCTTTCCGCTTGCACTGTATATTTCAATCCAGGTATCATTGGCAATTTCGGGGAGAACAACAGTGAATTCGCTGCTTCCGGGGTTCGGGTAAATGATGAGTGGATTCAGGGTGTTTTCCTGTATTTCATTTGGCTTCCCGGATTGGCTCATCTTGTGCACGAAGATTCCATAAGTTCCTGTTGATGTTAAGCTGAAGCTTCCGGAACCCGGATCAAAATCGGCTGTGCCCTGTAACGTTCCGGTAGTGTATATGTTTCCTGCGCCATCTGTTGTAATGGAATTGCCATACGTATATGTTGAGCCGCTGCCAGCCATATTGCCTGCCCAAAGGAAATCTCCGTTGGAATCGAGCTTCGAGATAAAGGCATCTTCAGCACCGTTGCAGGTAAGGTCAGCGTTTGCCGGCCCCGGGTCAAAATCGGTGGTTTGGTTAAAGTGTCCCGTGGTATATACATTGCCTGCGCCATCCGGTATAACCGAATTTCCTGCACTGCCAGAGCTGGAAACCATGCCTTTGGCCCACAGGAAGTTTCCGGCACTGTTTAATTTAGAGATGAAGACAAAGCTGGAAGTTGTGGTGCAGCTGAGATTGTACGTGTTTGCAGTATCAGGGTCAAAATCGACTGTGCCTTCAAAATACCCCGTGGTATATATATTTCCGAACGGATCAATCGCTATGGATTGGGCGTATGCCGCCGTTCCGGCAAATTCTTTAACCCACTCAAAATTTCCTGATGCGTCCAGCTTTAATACATATGAATCGGAAGAACCGGGAGGAGAATGGCTCAGCCAAAACGTTCCCATGCCAGGGTCAAAATCGGCGGTTCCCAAAAAAAAACCGGCAGTGTATACATTTCCGGCAGCATCAACAGCAACGGAATTGCCGTAAATCATGGAAGTCCCGTCTATGTTCTTTGCCCACACGAGATTCCCGGAAGCATCCAGCTTTGTAATAAAAGCATCACAGAAGCCCGTGGTCGAAAGGGAAACAAGGCCAGCTCCTGGATCGAAGTCGACCGTTCCACTAAAGTATCCATTCGTGTAGATGTTTCCTGCGGCATCAGTTGCGATGGAGTTGCTAAATACACTCGCTGATGTGCCTCCAAGCTGTTTCGCCCAAACATAATTTCCCGCTGCATCCAGCTTTGAGATGAAAGCGTCATAAGTGCCGGTAGCGCTGAGGGTAGCGGTTCCTGCACCCGGATCGAAATCGACAATTCCCTGGAACCAGCCAATGGTATATATGTTTCCGGCTGCATCAATACTGATGGAGTTTGCTTCATCATCGGAAGTGCTTCCAATTGTTTTGACCCACACGAGGCTTCCTGCGGAATTCAGTTTTAGAATGAAAATATCATGACCGCCGGCACAAGTTAAGTTAGCAGTTCCCGGGCCGGGGTCAAAATCAACAGTGCCATTAAAGCACCCCGTTATATATGCATTTCCAGCTGCATCGGTAGTAATTGCATTCCCACGATTTACGTTGACCTTATTGCTCCCACCAATAATGCGTACCCATTCAAAGGCAGGCTGAGCCTTTAATGATGTAATAGCCGCTATCCAGAGCAGCAGGGAAAATGCTTTTTTCATTTAACTAAGTTAATGATAATTTTTGAAACCTGATTTTATGTATCTTGTTCTCAATGAGCATCACCGCGATCGTCAACATACTACTTGTAATACTATTCCTCTTCATCGTTTTCAAATACGCTGAAACATTCTGGTCGTATAAGATCAGCAAGCCCTGGCTGTGGGAACAGGCGGTGAAGAACAAGGAAATTTCAAAAGAATTACGCTCGCTCGAATTTCAAACCCGCGACAAGGTGCGTTTTTATTTCCTCTGGTTCCAGGTGGAGCGGCTGAAAAAAAATAATGTGAACGGATGCTTTGCCGAATTGGGCGTTTATAAAGGGATCACCGCCAACATGCTGTATGAGATGGACAGGAGCAGAACACTGCACCTGTTCGATACCTTCAACGGCTTTGATGAAAGCGATCTTCAGCAGGAGGAAACGCAGGGCGGGAAATATTCAAGCGGCGAATTTGCCGACACCAGCCTTGAGGCGGTGAAAGCTTACATTAATGGCGGTGATTCAGTGGTATTCCATAAAGGACATTTCCCGGGAACGGCAAGAGGGCTGGAGCATGAAAGGTTTGCCTTTGTGAGCATCGATGCCGACCTGTATGTTCCCACGATAGAGGGATTGAAATTCTTTTATCCGCGCCTGTCGCCCGGCGGCATCATCATGATCCACGATTACAATCACAATTGGGATGGCGTTAGAAAAGCGATCGATGAGTTTGCACAAAGTATTCCCGAAAGTGTGGTGGAGATCCCCGACTGGCAGGGAAGCGCGATGATCGTAAAAAATAATTATTTATAGCTTGAACGCAAGCCCCGCCTGTGCGATCGCATATTGCTCAAAGCCCAGCTCGGCATATATTCCGAAATGCTTCAGGAAGTAATAGCGGAATCCAATCGTACTCGCAATATAAACCGGCAGCTGCTTCAGGTCGAAATGTGGCTGGGGGGAATAATATTGAGGGTAGCCGTGCGAGAAAGTAACCTTATAGCGAAAATCATTATATCCCGCTGCCAGTCCGATATAGGAATCGAAATTCGCGGAACTGAAAAAATGATAATTAAAGCGTAAGCCTGCCGATATGTTCTGAGATCTTATGAGGGTTACATCCTCATAATCGTCGTAATATTCCACCCAGCCCCAGGGGGTGTTATGAATAGTTCCTACCAGATAGCTCCGGACCCCTTTGCAGCTGAGCGTGCTATAGCAGGCAGACAGCCCAATGCTGATTTTTTTCGTAAGTGCATAGTCGAGCTTAAGCACCATCGGACCGGTGCCCCATGTCTTGATCAAGGTCGGCTGATAATACTTCTCATTGGAGTACAACATCGCCCTCCTCATTTTCGGAGTATAGGTGTTCATCCCGCCGTAGCCGGCAGTAATGCTGAGCCTGTGAATGCGGGAGGCTGAATCCTGGGCTATGAGAGCTGCATTGCACCCGAAAGCGCACAGTAAAAAAATGGCGATTTTTTTCATATAAGAAAAACTTAATGTTTTTTTCTCAATTCAAAATTCTTCCCGAGATAAACCCTCCGTACCTGTTCATCATTTGCAAGCTCTTCGGCACTGCCCGCTTTCAGGATGCTTCCTTCAAAGAGCAGGTAAGCGCGGTCGGTGATCTGCAATGTTTCCTGTACGTTGTGGTCGGTGATCAGGATGCCGATGTTCTTTTCCTTCAGCTTGCCGACAATGCTCTGGATATCTTCCACTGCGATCGGATCCACGCCGGCAAAGGGCTCGTCCAGCAATATGAATTTAGGGTCTGCCGCGAGGCAGCGTGCAATTTCGGTCCTTCTTCTTTCACCGCCCGATAAGCGGTCGCCAAGGTTTTTACGGATGTGCTGCAGGTGGAACTCATTGAGCAGCTCTTCCAGCTTGTCCGATTGCTGCTGCTTGCTCAGTTTGGTCATTTCGAGAATAGCGCGGATGTTGTCTTCAACGCTCAGTTTCCTGAATACCGATGCTTCCTGCGCAAGGTAACCGATGCCAAGCTGGGCGCGGCGGTACATCGGCTCCGAGGTAATGTCCACATCATCGAGGTAGATCTTTCCTTCGTTCGGCTTGATCATCCCCACGATCATGTAAAAAGAGGTTGTTTTTCCTGCACCGTTCGGGCCAAGCAAACCTACGATCTCTCCCTGCTTAACATCTACAGTCACCTGTTTTGCAACCGTCCTGCTCTTGTAGCGCTTTACTAAATTGTCCGTTCTTAAGATCATGTGATCGTTTTAAAAATTGAATTGCAAAGAAGCTTTAACTGTAAATGCCTGCGCTTTGGCGTGATCGAGATAGGATAAGCGCCATACGCCGTCCACCCTGAAAACTTTAAAAATATTCTCGATGCCGGCGGATGCTTCCATGTAAGGCCCTGCCTGCAGGTCATACAAATGGTCGGGGAAGATCAGCAGCTGGCGGTTCTTGTCGTTCACGCGGCCTACAAGGGCTTTTGCGCCTACAACTTCCCTCCATTTCAATTTTCGCATCAGCGGGATCCTGTTCAGGAAGAAGCCGTCGAAATGGTGAAGGAAGTTGACGGAAGCATATTCGTCGCTCACAAACTCATAATAGTTCATTGCATTATAGGCATAGAGATCGTAAATGTAGGTTTCATTACCGCCATGCAGCTCGAGCAAAGGGTATGGCACTTGTCCCCATACCTTTCCGTATTCAAGCACATAATCGAAATAGCCGATCGGAGCAATACGTACACGGTGGTCCCAGTTCACCACCATTTTCTGGTAGCTGTAATTTCCGCCAAACAGGTTTTTTAAGCCGAGCGTGTACTGTGCCTGGATCACAGGGTATTTGGTGACCCCGAGCGCTACGCGGCTGAATTCGCCTTCCACGTATTTTTCCTGGTACGCAAGCCTTGTCAGCAGGCGGATCTCCGTGGTGTTGATCCGGTCGAGGAAAGCCGTGGTGGTGGAAGTTTTCTGGTATTCGTAATGGAAGTTAGCGAGCGGGAACATCTGGCGGTTTACAACACTCAGCTTGGTATTGAAGCCGGTGAACCATTCGCGGTCGATGTAGGTGTTCACCTCCTTGGTGTTCGTTAAGTTCCGGAGCGGCGTGATCCTGAAAACCGAAGCGAGGATGTTATCCGTTGTGAACCCGTTCTGGCTTTGCCCGAGGATCTCGTTGTCGTTCTTATAATACATCCCTACCATCACCCGCGGATGCTTGGTTATAAAGGCGCGGATCCCGAGACTGTATTTGAAGCGCTCATCGCGGTTGCCATAAGCGAGGTAGCCGCTGAGCTCGTACCACCTGCTGAACTGGTTGCTTGTTCTTCCGCCGAAGCGAAAGCGTGTTCCTTCAATTTCATTAAAGCTGATGAGGTTGTAGTACGGGCCGTATTCAAAATTTCCTTTCACCTTGTAGCCGGTAACGAAGATCTGAAGCACATCCACCCAGGTACGGTAAACAGGCAGCGTTTGCAGGGTATCCACCATGTGGTAGATCTGCTTTTCGTTCTTGCTCAGGGAATCGAGCCGGTGTTCCTTCCAGTATTCCTCGCTTTTTTTAAAGGCATCGTCCGCCACCTTCAAATTTTCCGTCAGCGAATAAAATTTATCCTCTCTTGGCTTGTTGATCTTGAAATTGCTGTACGACGCGGTTTTTCGGCCATAGATGCCCATCATCGATTTCTTTTTCGTATCGATGGGAAAGGGGTTGAAATCGATCACGAGCCGCTCTTTTTGCATCATCCACACGCTGTCGATGTAGGTATACTGCTGCACCACGTTGGTGGTGTTGATGAAATTGATGTTGGCATCGCTTGCAATAGCCATCTCGATCTGTACGATCCCGAAAGTAGTGTCGGCAGCCCATAGGTTACCCGTAAACGCGAGCTCCTGCTTCCGCCGGGGCTTGAACTGCAGCTGGTAGCATTTGTGCCCGTCGATCACGGTGCTGTCGATCAGATAAAACTTATAAAACAGCAGGGCATTGTCGGAAATGGGGCTGATGAAATCCTTGCCGAATACAAGGATCGTATGTCGTAAATATTTACGTTCTGGTACATATCGCCCATGAACTGCGATACGCTTTCGTTCTGCACGCCTGCAACCTTGCTTGCCTTGATGATCTCGTTCCTTGTCCGCGGGTTTTTCCGGTAATAGAAATCCGAGAGCGCTTCGGTCATGAACAGCGGCAGGTAAGGCTTTTCCTTGGCATTGGAGCTGTCGATGTTATCAAAGATGAAGGAGAAGGGCTTGAGTAGCTTGTTGTTCTTAAAATCTTCGCTGATGTTATTGAGGTCGAACTCCACCTTGTTGTACAGCTCGTATTCGTAGGCATCCAGCTTTTCACGGTCGTTCCGGTCCTTGTTGGCGATGATCTTGCGAAGGATGCGGTGCGCGGGGTTTTCACCGGGCCGCACTTCCACCACCATCAGGTCGATCCCCTGGCTGAGGCCGATGTTGACCTCCTGGCTCACATCTCTTTTAATTGCGCGGGTCACCTTGTTGTAGCCCACATACGAGATGATGATCGAATCCACCGGCTGGGTGGTCGACATGCTGTAATTACCTTCAATATCGGTAGTTGCGCCGGTTGAAGTGCCTTTGAAGATCACGTTCACGAATGGCAGCGGCTCGCGTGTGATGGCGTCCACGATTTTGCCGCTCACTTTGGTCTGCGCCTGCGAACAAAGCGCAGCAAGCATCAGCAGGGCCGTAAGCCATGCGTTACAGGTTGATCTATATTTGAGGAGTAGCTGCAAGGGCTTATGCGTTTTGTAATTCTTCCCAGAACTCAACTGCCCTGCGCGTATGCGGGATCACGATGGTGCCGCCAACAATATTCGCCACTGCGAACACTTCAAACACTTCGGCAGTGCTCACGCCGTTATCCCTGCATTTTTCAAGATGGTATTTGATACAGTCGTCGCAGCGCAGCACCATGGAAGCTACAAGTCCGAGCATCTCCTTGGTTTTCACAGGCAGCGCGCCTTCAGCATAGGTATTAGTGTCGAGGTTGAAGAGGCGCTTCAGGACCACATTGTCTGCCGCCAGGATCTTCTCATTCATTTTAGCGCGATACTCATTGAATTCTTTGACCGTAGACATAGTTAAGCAGTTAAAAAGGTTACAGGTTAACCGGTCTGAACTCAAAAAATGAGCCGGAATCCCCGGATTCCCCGTATTGCCGGTTAATCTAATTTACTTTTTTTCTTAATCACAAAGTAAGAAACAAATATACTTGCTTCGTACAAGAAATACAAGGGGAAAGCGACGAGCAGCTGGGAGGTTACATCGGGTGAAGGGGTGATCACTCCGGCCACGATAAGGATCACCACTACCGCGTGTTTGCGGTATTTACGCATGAATTCCGGTGTCATCAGCCCGAATTTGGTGAGAAAGAACACCAGGATCGGAAGCTCAAAGATCAAACCTGCGGAAAGCGTAAGGGTTGTTATTGTTGAAATGTAGGAATCAAAGGTGAAGTTGTTCTTGATCATGGGGCTGATCTGGTAGTTGCCCAGGAAATTCACCATGAGAGGAACCACCACGTAATAGCTGAACAATACACCTGAAATGAAGAGCAAAGAGGCCGAAATGATAAAGCCCGTTGAGGCTTTTTTCTCTTTTTCCTTAAGCGCGGGTTTGATGAAGCGCCATATTTCCCATAAAACATAAGGGGCGCCAACGATAAGTCCGCCTACAATGGAAACCCACATTTGTGAGGTGAACTGGTCGGATAATCCAAGGCTCTGAAGCTCGAAGGTGTAATGGCCGAAGCAGAGATCGTTGCCATCGGTGAGTACTCCGTGCCCCTGGAGCCAGAAGCCGAGGCGGCAAAAAGCCCGGTAAGTGAGAAAATCGCTTTTGAGGGGGCCGAAAATAACGGTGTCGAATAAAAATTCGGGATAGCAGAACAGCACGGTGGCAAGGACCAGCACTACCAATGCGGAGCGGAAGAGATGGCCGCGCAGGGCGTCGATATGCCCCCAGAACGACATTGCGTTGGGGTCGGTTGATCGTTTGTAAAGTCCGAAAAGTGCCATTTTTGAAGCGACAAAGTTAGTAATTAATCTGTCATGCCGAGCTTTAACGCACCTTCTTCTGCGCCGTCCTTATTTAAGGCCGGTGCAAATAATTTCCTACATTTGAATTCATGAAAGAAAAACTGTCCGGGCTCCTTCCTTTTATCACCATTGCCTTTGTCCTGCTGATGCTGGGCGGACTTTACATGGGCTGGCTCAATTCCTTTTTCTTCGGGGCGGAACATGCGCAGGTGAAGGGGATCGACTATTTTGCGGTGCCAAAATCCTACCTGAACCTGCTTGAAGGCAGAAGCATTTTCGATACCTGGGGCGGGAACATGTACGGCCCGTATGCCACCTGGTACCTGGCGCATCCGGCCTTCAGTGTATTCGTGGCTTCGTGGTTCTCTTTCTTTTCACCCTGGACCGGCTACTGGCTGTTTGTATTCTTTACACTCGTCCTTCTCGCTTTTTGCGGATATATTATTTCCACCCTAACCCCCGATCCTTTTAAAAAACGGCTGGCATACGCCATAATGCTCTGCAGTTTCCCCACCTTCTGGCTGCTGTACGTCGGGAACATGCATGCCCCGCTGATCCTTGCCTTAACACTGGTGCTCGCTTCGCTGTATGAATTCACTTACACTATAAATACAAAGCGCGCGAAGAACTTATTGCTGGCGGGATTGCTGATCTCCTTTTTCAGCAAGCCGATCGTATTGCTGATGCTGCCCTTGTTTTTGCTGCTGAAGGAAACACGCTCCACCACCATCAAGGCGTTGCTGATCTATGGCTTTGTTTCGCTGCTGTTCATCGTAGTGCCTGTATTAAACCCGCAGGGCATCGGATGGAACAGGCTGATGACACTTGCGTTTGATCCGACGTTCATAAAAGAGCACATGAATATTTACAAGAACCAGTATGTGCTGAATGAATACATGAAAGACAACAGCATCCACTGGCTGAACCTCATCGCGCAATCGGATTACGAGCTGAAGCACATCGATGTGTTCTCCCTGCCTGTATTTATTGATTCGATGCTGGAGAAGAATTTGCCTGCAGCCATTTACAAGCTGCCTATTTACATCAGCATTCTTTTATCGCTGGGAGTCGCCTGTATTGGCGATGCACGCATCCGCCTCGAAAGTGCGCTGCTGCTTGTAATGGCGATCTCGCTCACGTTTTTCCTGAGCTATAATACTGTGTGGGAATACCAGTTTACTTCGGTTCTCCCTGTGATTGCTATGCTCCCTTTGCTGAAAGAGAAGAATGTTTTTTATGCAGGGCACATCAGGCTGATGTTCTTCGCGGGATTGGTGATCAGTCTTCCTTCCCTATATTTCCTTGTACATCATGGCGATTACCAAAGTCCTGTCGCCTTGTTTCTCATCCGTCTCAACAGGATCATCCCGGTGCTGCTGCTGTTTGCGATCATGGCATTTCAGCTGTTTGTGATTGTAAGGAAGCACGCGCGCCTGGCTAACCTGAGGAAGGTGTCGTTATCGCCGGAGCGGTTTTTCTTTGAGTAGCATTTATTCTGAAGCCGAATGTTTATGTCATGCCGTGCTCCGACACGGCATCTTTCCGCTATGTTTCTGCGTGAAGTACAAACAATACACTCTTAAGTCACGTGAAAAAACTAACTAATTTGGCAATAGTGCTATCGATGGGGAAGCGGAGCTTATTTAGGTTGGAAAGGTACAAATACGGTACATAAAACTCCTTATGTTTATTTATTCCAGTATCGTTTATCCTATGTACCTTATTTTGCTCCTCTTCTTTAATACAATGTCTTCGTTGATGAGGCTACCTGCATTCTCAAGTGTCAATCAATAACCCTTTCTAATTCTTTAGAGGTCATCACAAATCTGATTTAGTCGCTTTAATTTTTGAATCATCTTTTTTCTTGGATTCTGTTTCAAGCTTCTGAATAAATTCGTATGAACTTTTAGAAAAATAGCTGATACGAAGAGGGTATATCATTAGACGGGTTTTAGGCAGGAAATAAACCAAAAAGAAAGAATAAGAAAGAGTATCGTATCAACCAAGCGCATAATAATTGTTTTTTGGTTACAAATTTTTTAAACGATTTTGGTATTAGTTTGCTATTCTTTCCTGAACATTCTTTAAAATTCGCTCTCGAGTAACATTTGTCATTAATTGATAAAGTAGTTGAGGGTGTTTGGAAAATACAGATAAGAATGAGTTATAGTTCTCCATTTGCTTCTTTGTTAACTTTCCTTTTTGCTTCGACTTATTCAATCTAATCAATCTTAAATTGATTTCCTTAAATTGCTTTTTTGAAGAGAGTTTATACTTTTCTTCATCACTAAATAAAGAAGAAGTTAGTATATTATAAATACCACATCTTTGTGCCTGTTCTCGATTGCGAACATTATCCTTATCATCAGTTTGTCCAACATAACCTACAAACTCATCCGGATTTTCCGCCAAATGATTCCTCATAAGTAATATGCATTCGATTATAATATCTAAAACCACTTTTTTATGCAATTGATAACCTATGCCAGCCTCACCCCGCAATTGATATCTTTTTGCGTTCTTTTTTAAATGATGCGGGTAAAATTTTATCATTGCGAAGCCATTATACTTATGTATTTCAAGGATGTACTTTCTTGGTCGGCCTTTTGTATCAACAACCATCATACTATGAGGGTGAATTGCTTGTAATCCATAAGGAAAAGAAATTTCATCGACTTGTACGTCTCCCGAGCGTTTCTTTATTGGTTCTTTTATAGCTGCTGACTGTCTCACCACTTAGTGTAAAAAAAAAGAAGAGGATTAAACCTCTTCTTTACGTTATAGAATATTAAATTATTTACAATGCAAGCAATTTTGAATAATGCGAAATTTTCTCCTTGTTTAATTCTGAACGAGAAGCATCTTTCCAATTAAACTCAGAAATTGGCTTATATAAGTTCTTTTCTAATTCTACAGCAGATAAATTTCCTTTGGAAACAGAAATAGCCGTTAATTTAGAGAAGGTCATAGCTTTTGCGTTTTTAATTAAGAGTCCCATTTTTTAATTTTTTAAATTTAATAGTGCGAAGTTAGGTATTTTTTTTAAAAAACAAGAAAAATTAAATTATTGATTGTCAGGTATTTAAAGTTTAATTGTAATTAATTTTTTTAAAATCACTTAATGATTTTATTGTAAATAAAATTCCGTGCCCCCGATCCCCTAATAATAAATATTAAAAGTTTAAAAACCTCTTTAATACTGCAATTTACTCTAAAAAAACGAAAAAACTTAGGGTTTATTTGCTGTTTTTTTAATTTAGATAGCCCACTATGCTGGTAATCAGTGTTTTAAATAAAAAAATGAAAATTTAAAAAAAAAAATTAAAAAAAAAAGAAAATTAAATAATAAAAAATTAAATAATA
>Ga0157372_10000615_pt1 | contig 38855 bp, 33 predicted proteins | sample C55metaG_FD_115307 | JGI IMG/M metagenome (GOLD analysis project Ga0157372, IMG submission 115307) | Corn rhizosphere microbial communities from Kellogg Biological Station, Michigan, USA - C5-5 metaG | ecosystem: Host-associated > Plants > Roots > Rhizosphere > Soil | place: USA: Michigan...
AGATCGAGCGCCCGCTCGGCCCGAGCGCGCCGCCGCACCTGCACGGCGCCTTCGCCGATCACTACTACCTGCGCCCCGGCGGCGCCCTCTTCGCGGTGCCGGACGCGCTCTCCGACGAGGCGGTGGCGGGCGTGAACTGCGCGCTCTCCCAGGTCTTCTACGGCCTGCACGTGGCCGGCGTGCGGCAAGGCGACCGCGTGGTCATCCAGGGCGCGGGCGGCCTCGGCATCCAGGCCGCCGCGGTGGCCAAGGACATGGGGGCCGAGACCGTGATCGTGGTCGACCAGATCCCGGGCCGCCTCGAGCTGGCCCGCGCCTTCGGGGCCGACCACACCATCAACGTGAAGGAGGTGCCCGACCGGCGCGAGCGGGTGAAGCTGGTGCGCCAGTGGACGGGCGGCGTGGGCGCCGACGTGGCGTGCGACGTGGTGGGCTTCCCGGCCGTGATCCCCGAGGGCATCGAGATGCTCCGCTCGGGCGGCACCTACCTCGAGATCGGCACCATCAGCCGCGGGGCCAAGATCGAGCTCGAGCCCTCGCTGCTGGTGTGGGGCTCCAAGAAGATCGTGGGGGTGATCCAGTACGAGGCGTGGGTGATCCCGCGCGCGCTCGACTTCCTGGTGCGCACGCGCGAGCGCTACCCGTGGGGCCGCATCCTCTCCCACAAGTACCCGCTCGAGCAGATCAACGAGGCCTTCGCGGCCTCCGAGTGGCACAACCGCGAGACCACCACCATCACCCGCGCGGCCCTCACCCCGTGAGCCGGACGATCGCCGACCTCATCCAGGACCGCTTCGGTCTGCCCACCGAGACCGGGCGCGACCGTCCCGCCGAGGGCACCCTGGGCCTCCTGCTCGGCCACCGCACCCATCGGCGCTACAAGCCGGAGCCGGTGCCCGACGACGTGCTGGACATCGCGCTGGCCGCCGCGCTCTCCGCGCCGTCGAAGTCGGATCTGCAGCAGGTGGGCATCGTGCTCGTGCGCGACCGCGACAAGCAGGCCACCATCGGGGGCTGGATCCCGGACATGCCGTGGATCGCGCAGGCCCCGGTGTTCATGGTCTTCTGCGGCGATCACCGGCGCATGCGGCGAGTGAGCGAGCTGCGCGGGCGGCCCTTCCCCAACGACACCCTCGACATGTTCATGAACGCGGCGGTGGACGCGGGTCTCGCGCTGCAGGCCTTCATCACCGCCGCGGAGGCGCTCGGCCTCGGCTGCTGCCCGATCAGCGTGGTGCGCAACCACATCGAGAAGATCGCCGACCTGCTGGAGCTGCCGCCCGGCGTGTTTCCCCTGGCCGGGCTCTGCGTGGGCTACCCTTCGCAGACCGGCTTCATCAGCCTGCGGCTGCCGCCCGCGATCACGGTGCACACCGATCGCTACCGCGACGAGGAGCTCCCCGCCCATCTCGAGGCCTACGACCGGCGGCGCGAGGCGCGCCACGCCACCCCGAAGGACAACCAGCGATACATCGAGCGCTTCGGGTACACCGAGCCCTACGGCTGGTCGGAGGACAAGGCGCGGCAGTACTCGACGCCCGAGCGGCACAACTTCGGGCCCTTCATCCGCCGCCACGGCTTCGGGCTCGCCTGAGCGGCTTTCGCCCCGCCCTCAGGGGCCGGGCTCGAAGCACGCGCCGCGGCGGCCTCCTTCGCAGAGGCACTCGCGCGGCCGCCCGTCCGAGTCGCGCGTCATCACCACGGTGCCGAGGCAGCGCGGGGTCCGGGTGAGCTGGAGCGTCACCACCGTGGCCACCATCGCGAGCACCAGCCCCACCCCGACCATGAACACCCGCCGCTGGAAGCGCTCGCTGCGCTTGAGTCCCTCCCCGCGGCTCCAGTGCGCACGCCGCTCCATCCGCGCCATGGCGGTGAAGAGAACGAGCGCAGAGCCGCCGGCAAGTGCGGCAAGCGCGAAGAGAACGACGACGTTTTCGCCCAATGGGATCGGTTCGCGAGCGAGGGTGTTGCCGATGCGCGAGCCGACCTCGGCCCGACGCGGGCCACCGGATACAGGGCGCACTCTAGCACGATCGACGGGGCTCCGGGTACCCGTCGGCCCGGCGGGGCCGGGGCGATCGCGTCAGTCGTTCCCGGTGCCCTTCCGCACGTCCTGGAGCTCGCGCTCGCGGCAGGTGGGGCAGATCGCGTGGGTGAACTGCAGCCCCGAGCGCCGCGCGAGGTAGTCGTCGACCTGCACCCAGAAGTCGCCGTCGCTGCGCACCTGGCGGCACCAGGCGCAGATCGGGATCAGCCCCTGGAGCTGCTGCACGTGGGCGAGCGCGTCCTCGAGAGCGCGCACCCGTCGGCCAGCTCCTGCTGGAGCGCGACGAGCCGGGCCCCCACCGCCAGCCGGGCGCGCGCCTCGCCGGGCTCGAAGGGCTTGGTGATGTGGTCGTCGGCGCCGGTCTGGAGCGCGCGCACCACGTCGTCGGGCGCGCCCCGCGAGGTGAGCACGATCAGGTACGGCGAGGGCCGCAGCCCCGCCGCCCGCACCTTCTCGCAGACCTCGAGCCCGGTGAGGCCCGGCATCATCCAGTCGAGCACCGCCACCAGTGGCCCGTCGGCCCCTCTCAGGGCGCGCCACGCCTCGTCGCCGGTCGCGACCACGGTGGCCGCGTAGCCGGCCTGCTCCACCGCGTGCTCCAGCATCCGCCGCGCGATCGCCTCGTCGTCGGCGATCAGCACCCGTACCGCGCTCGCGCTGCCCGGTCCGCTCTCGGTCAAGGTCGCCCTGGCATCATCACATCCCCTCGCGGGCTGTTATCTCATATGCTCGGAGCGTGAGGGCGCCTTTGCCGTGACCGGCGAGGAGGGGGACGTCTCGATCGATGTCGCGGCCCTGCTCCTCAGCGCGGGGGGCGACCACGGGCTCCTGGACGAGCTGAGCGCCACCTTCGAGGCGGAGCGGCCGGAGTGGATCGCGTCGCTGCGAGCGGCGCTCGCCGCCGGCGACGCGGCGGCGGTGCGCCGGGTGGCCCACTCGATCGCGGGCGCGGCCGGCTACCTGCGCGCCGCGGGCGTGCGCCAGCGCGCGGTCGCGCTCGAGACCATGGGCCGCGACGGCCGCCTCGACGGCGCGGCGGCGGCGATCGATCGGCTCGAGGCCGACCTGGGCGCGCTGAGCCGGCTCCTGGCCGGCGCGCCCTGGCGACCCTGAGCCCACCGGCGGCCGCCGCCGCCGCGCCCTCGCCGCGCGACGGACGGAACGAAACTTCTCGGCCCGCTCGCGTCATCCCTACCCGAATGCGCGGCGGGGCGAGCGGGCTCGGGCATCCGATGCCAGCGTTGACGCACACCTAGCGGTCTGGCACGGGCGCTGCACCGCACGCGACCATGCACCGCTCGATCGCGGCCTCGCTCGCGCTTGCGGTGAGCGTGATCCTGTCCGGATGCACGCTGAGCCGACCGCACTACGTGACGCCCGACGTGCACATCGGCGAGCCCGCCTTCACCCGCGCGATGGAGGCCCACACCGTCTCGCCCGTGGTCGGCGGCAACCGCGCCGAGATCCTCCTGAACGGCGAGCAGATCTTCCCCGCGATGCTCGCGGCCATCCGCGGCGCCCGGACCACGATCACGTTCGCCAACTTCATCTACGAGGACGGAGACATCGCGGCCCGGATGGCCGACGCGCTCGCCGAGCGATGCCGGGCCGGGGTCAAGGCGCACGTCCTGCTCGACGCGGTGGGCTCGAGCCAGATGCCCCGCCGCCTCTGGACCGAGATGGAGAACGCGGGCTGCGAGGTGGCCTGGTTCCACTCGCTCAACCCGTTCGCGATCAAGCGCATCAACCACCGCAACCACCGCCGCATCCTCGTGGTGGACGGCCGGGTCGGCTTCACCGGCGGCACCGGCGTGGGCGAGCAGTGGACCGGCGACGGACGCCAGCCCGATCACTGGCGCCAGACCGACGTGCGGGTGGAGGGCCCGATCGTGCGCTCCCTGCAGGCGGCGTTCGCGGAGAACTGGCGGGACGCCACCGGGACGCTGCTGGGCGGCGACGCGTACTTTCCGGACCTCCCGGCCCGCGGCGCCCTCGCCATCCAGTCCGTGAAGAGCTCGCCCGCGAGCGGCGCCGCGGAGGCGTACCTGCTGTTCCGGCTCGCCATCGACGGGGCCCGATCGTCGATCTACCTCACCAATCCCTACTTCGTCCCCGACGAGGCGATGGCCGACGCCCTGGTGAACGCGGCCCGGCGCGGCGTGCACGTCTCGATCATCACCGCCGGGGTCGCCCAGGGGGTGCTCGATCGCCTGGTGCGCCAGGCGAGCCGCGCGCACTTCCCCCGCGCGAGCCGGGCCGGCATCAAGATCTACGAGTACGGCCCCGCCCTGCTGCACGCCAAGACGATGGTGATCGACGACCGGTGGATCAGCATCGGCAGCGCCAACCTCGACAACCGCTCGTTCGCGCTGAACAACGAGCTGAACCTCGTATTCCAGGATCGGGGTCTGGCCCGCCGCCTGGTCGATGTCTTCCAGCGGGATCTGGCCTACGCCCGGCCGCTCGAGGACGACGAGCTGAAAGAGGGCCTCGACCGCTTCTTCTACCTGCCGCTCCTCCCGCTGCGCGACCAGCTGTAGCGCGGGCGCGCTCGGTATCGAAACTGACACTCTAGCCGTCGACCGCGAGCGCATGCGACGGTGCGAGCGTGCGCTACCCGGGCCCGCAGCTCCGCCTCCTGATCCTCCTCGCCCTGACCTTGCTGGTGGGCCTCGGCGTCCGTGAGTGGCGGGCGGGATTCCCCGACGCGGCGGAGCGGCTCGAGCGATTCGATCGCGAGGACGACGCCGCCATCCTGCCCGAGCCGGTGCCGGCCCGTCCGGCCCCCGGGGCGCCGGGCGCGCCGCCGGCAGGGCGCGGCGGCTCGGTCGCCGGCCCGCCGACGACGCCGCCCGCGGGCGCCGGCGCGAGCGGCGCGCGGTCCGGGGGCGCCGCGGGCGTCCCGACGACTCTGCCCCGCCGCCCGGCGCCGGATCGCCCGGGTCCCGGGGCGGTCGTCGCTCCGCCGCCCCCGGCCGCGCCGCTCGACGTCAATCGCGCGGACGTGCCCGCGCTGTCACGGCTGCCCGGGGTGAGCCCGACGCTGGCCCGGCGCATCGTGGAGGAGCGCGAGCGTCGCGGCCGCTTCGACTCGCCGGAGGCGCTCCGCTACGTGCTCGGCATGGGCCCGAAGAAGCTGGCCGCGATCCGCCCCTTCATCACGGTCCACGACTGAGGCGGCCCCGTGACCGGGCGCGGCCTCGCCGCGGCGCCGCTCGGCCCGCCCGCCGCCGCGCTGGCCGCCGGCATCGCAGGTGCGGCGTGGCTCACCCTCCCCTCGCCGCTCCTGCTCGCGGCCGCGGCCACGCTCCTGCTCGCCGCGCTCGTGATCGCGGCGCGCTGGCCGCGCATCGCGGTGAGCCTCCTGCTCCTGGCGGTGGCCGCGCTCGGCGCGCTGCGCGCGGCCGGCACGCCGCTGCCCGCCGATCATCTGGCCCGGCTCGGGCTCACCGGCACGGTCACCATCGAGGGCCGGCTCGACCAGGAGCCGGTGCGCTGGGCCTCCGATCGGACCCGGCTGCTGCTGGAAGCGAGTGCCGCCCACCTCGGGCCCGAGCGCGTGCCCGCGAGCGGACGCGTGCAGCTCACGCTGTACGGCGAGGCCGCGATCGCGCTCGGCGAGAGTCAGCGCGTGCTGGTGGACGCGCGTCTGCATCGCCCCGTCGGCTACCGCAATCCGGGCGGATTCGACTACCCGGCGCACCTGCGTCGCGACGGCATCCTCCTGGTGGGTCACGCGCGCGCCGATCGGCTGATGGCCCTCACGCCCGACGTGCCGCCGTGGCCGGTCGCGGTCAAGCGCTGGGCGGTGGCCACCATCGCGGAGCGGCTGCCCGAGACCTCGGGCGCCCTGCTGGCCGGCCTGCTCCTGGGGGAGCGCACGTCGATGCCCCCCGCGAGCGACGAGGCCTTCCGGCGCGCCGGGGTCTACCACATCCTCGCGGTCTCCGGCTTCAACGTGGCGCTGCTGGCCGGCGCGGTGTTCGTCGGCCTCGCGCTCGGGGGGGTCCCGCGGCGCGCGGCCGCGATGGTGGCCGCCGCGGTGCTCGTGGGCTTCGCCCTCGTGGTGGGCGCCCAGCCGTCGGTGCTGCGGGCCACCGTGATGGGCCTGCTCCTGCTGATCGCGCTCCCGCTCGATCGGCGCTCCCAGCTCCCCAACGCCCTGGCGCTGGCCGCCATCGGGCTGCTCCTCTGGCGCCCGGGCGATCTCTGGGAGCCGGGCTTCCAGCTCTCGTTCGCGGCCACCGCGGGCATCGTGTACCTGGCCCCGTGGATCACCGGCGCGCTCGAGGCGCGCGGCTGGCCGCGCGGGCTCGCGGCCGCGGTGGCGGTGAGCCTGGGCGCCCAGGCCGCGGTGACCCCGCTGATGGCCGCGCACTTCAACCAGCTCTCGCTGGTCGGGGTGGTCGCGAACCTCGCGGTGGTGCCGCTGGCCGCGGTGGCCACCACGCTCGGCATGGGCGTGCTGCTGGCCGCTCTCCTGCCCGGGCCGATCGCGGGCCTCGGCTTCGAGTCCTTGTGGCTGGTGCTGATCGCCCTCCGCGCGGTGGTCGCGGCGGCCGCCGCGCTGCCCGCCGCGATGGTGCACCTGCCCGCGCCCGGCGTGACGACGGCAATCGCATGGTACGGCGCGATGCTGCTGGCGCCCCGGGCGGCGAGCTCGCGCCGATGCCGCGCGGCGGTCGGCGCGCTGCTCGCGATCGTGGCCACGCTCTCCGCCTGGCCGTGGCTCGCGCCCACCGAGCGCCGGCTGCGCGTCACGTTCCTCGACGTGGGCCAGGGCGACGCGGCCCTCATCGAGCTGCCCGACGGCCCGCGGCTCCTGGTGGACGGCGGCCCCGGCGGCGCCCGGCGCTTCGATGTCGGAGAGCGCGTGCTGGCCCCGTTCCTGTGGAACCGCCCGCTCGCGCGCCTGGACGTGGTCGCGCTCTCCCACTGGGACATCGACCACTCCGGAGGGCTGGCCGCGGTGCTGACGCGCTTCCGGGTGGGCGAGTTCTGGGAGAGCGGCCGGGCGCCGGCCGGCGCGCCGGACACGGTGGCCGCGCTGGCCCGGGCCCGCGTTCCCCGTCGCGCGCTCGAGGCCGGGCAGCGCGTGCGCCTCGGCTCCGCCGTCCTCACCGTGCTCGGCCCCGGGCCGGGCCCGCCGCTGGCCGCCAACGACGACTCGCTGGTGCTGCGGCTCGACTGGCGCGGCCTGTCGCTGCTGCTCACCGGCGATCTGGGCCCGCGCGGGGAGGCCCTGCTGCTGGAGCGCGCCGGTCCCCTCCGGGCGGCGACGCTCAAGGTCGCGCACCACGGCAGCCGCTCCTCGAGCGGCGCCGCGCTGCTGGACGCGGTGCGGCCCCGTCTGGCCGTGATCTCGGTGGGCGCCCGCAATCCGTTCCGCCACCCGAGCCCGGAGGTCCTGGCGCGCCTGGAGGCGGCGGGGGCGCGCGTCTACCGCACCGACCGCGACGGGGCGGTGATCGTCGAGTCCGACGGGCGGGAGGTGCGCGTCACCGCGTGGGCGCGCGGCACCACGGACGTCTTCCACCTGGGCGCCCCGATCGACGAGCACCCCGAAAGCACCGCGGCCCCCGGATGAGATCCGGGGGCCGGGGCGGGACGCGCGGGAAACGGGAGGCGGCTTACGTCTCGAAGCTGCGCTCGTAGTGCGCGCGCAGCCGCTCCAGCTCCTCGGGATCGAGACGCATGCCGAGGGAGAGCCCCATCTCGCCCAGGATGGTCTTGATCTCGTTCAGCGACTTCTTGCCGAAGTTCTTGGTCTTGAGCAGCTCCGACTCCGTCTTCTGCACGAGGTCGGCGATGGTCCGGATGTTGGCGGTCTTGAGACAGTTCGACGCGCGGACGGACAGCTCGAGCTCGTCCACGTTGCGGAACAGGTGCTCGTTCACCTCGCTGCGCACCACCGGCTCCGTCCCCTGCTCGGTGCTCTCGCTCTCCGCCGGGGGCGTCACCGGGAAGTCGATCAGCAGCGCGAACTGGTCGTCGAGGATGCGCGAGGCGTCCGCGACCGCGATCTCCGGGGTGACGGTGCCGTTGGTCCACACCTCGATGATCAGGCGCTCCTGGCCGCCGGCCTGGCTCTCCACGTGGAAGTTCACGCGCTTCACCGGGGAGAAGTCCGCGTCCATCAGCATCGCGTTGATGGGCAGCGCCTCCGGCTCGCGCTTCTCCGCGGCCTGGTAGCCCCGCCCGCGCTCCACGCACACCTCCATCTCGAGGCTGCCGTCCTTGTCGAGCGTGGCCAGCACCACCTCGGGGGTGAGCACCTCCAGGTCCGGATCGGGCTCGAAGTCCCGGGCGGTCACCGTCCGCACGCCCTGCGCCTTCAGGCGGAGCAGCTTCGGGCGGTTGACGTGCAGGCTGAAGACCAGCTTGCGCAGGTTCAGGATGATGTCGAGGGTGTCCTCGCGCACGCCGACCAGGTGCGAGAACTCGTGCAGCACCCCCTCGATCTTGACCCAGGTGGGGGCGGAGCCGGCGATCGAGGACAGCAGCACGCGCCGGTAGGCGTTGCCCGCGGTCAGGGCGAAGCCCGGCTCGAAGGGCTCGATGGCGATCTTCCCGTAGGCACGCTCACGGGCGAGCCATTCGTGACGGACTGGAAGCACCAGCTCCTGCATTCGATCTCCTCCTCGGGGTGTCAGGGGGGGTCGCCCCCAGGCCGATGAGTATACCAGAACGCGCAAAGCGGCCCTAAACCACCCCCGGGGGCCTCACCGGGCCAGGGCGATCGCGCAGAGGCCGCCGAAGATGACCACCGCCCCCGCCACCCGCACGAGCGAGTGCCGCTCGCGGAGCAGCAGCACCCCGATGAGCGCGGCCACCACCACGCTCACCTCGCGCGCGGCCACCACGTAGCTGACCGGGGCGTGGGCCATCGCCGCGAGCACCGCCAGGTAGGCACCCATCATCAGGACGCCGACCGCGACCATGGGCCCCCAGGGCGCCTCCCGGCGAAAGACCGGCGCCGCGCCCAGCCGCCACCGCACCAGCCGCACGATCATCGCGTCGGCGAGAAACACCAGGAAAGCATAGAGGGGGACCGGGACCAGGGAGACCCCGACCTTGTTGACCAGGGAGTAGCTGGCGATGAGGACCCCGGTCAGGAGGGCCCAGCCGAGGGCGGGCCGGTGGGCCCGCGCTGCCGCCCAGCCGGTGAGCGCTCCGTGGCTCAGGAAGATGCCGAGCACGACCAGACCGATGCCGACGATTCCCTGCCAGGACAGGCGCTCGCCGAGCAACAGCACCGCCAGCGGCGGCACCAGCACCGAGCCGCTCCCGCGGGCCACCGGATAGACCAGCGACATGTCTCCGGCCGCATAGGCGGACGAGAGCGCCAGCACGTAGGCCGACTCCAGTGCCGCCGAGACGACGACCGCCACCCACGCCTGCGGCGGCAGCTCCCAGGGAGAGTGGAAGTACAGCACCGGAGCGCAGATCAGGGCTCCGACCCAGAGGGCGCCCGACTGGATCTCGAGTCGCCGGGGGTCGGTCTTCACGATCAGATTCCAGCCGCTATGGCACAGCGCGGCAAGCAGGACCAGCAGCAGGGCCGTCGGCGACATTTCGTCAGTTTACCGGTGGTTTGACTCATTAAAGAAGCACGTCCAGAATGAGGGGGCCGATGATGGAGCGTCCCCGATCCCTGAAGCCGTGGGGCGGCACCCCCGGCGCCTCCGGACCAACCTGGCGCACCGTGGCGAGCCTGGTGGTGCTCGTCGCCGTCCTCGCCCTCATGCTCGAGGGCTGGTGGATCCTGACCGTCCCGGAGGGGCTGCGCGCCACCGCCCGGGTGGTCGAGATCCCGGCCCACAAGGGTGTGATCGAGGTGGCCGAGATCCTCGACGACGCGGGCGTGATCCGCAGCCGCGTCGGCTTCGTGATGCTGGCGGTGGCGCGCGGCAGCTTCCGCAGCCTGAAGGCGGGTGAGTACCAGATCCCGGAAGGCACCAACACGGTGCGGGTGCTGGAGCGGCTCGAGGGCGGCCAGGTGATGCAGCACATGGTCGTGTTCCAGGAGGGCGGCACGCTCGCCGAGCTGGCCCGGCAGATGGAGTCGGAGCGGCTCGTCCCCGCGGCCGACATCCTGCGGGTGGCGCGCGACGCTCTCTTCCTGAAGACCCTCGACATCCAGGCGGACTCCGTCGAGGGCTACCTCTTCCCCGACACCTACCAGTTCGTGAAGGGCATGACCGCGGAGGAGATCCTGGCCCGCATGGTCGCCCGCATGCGCGAGAAGCTCTCGCCCGAGCTCGTCACCGAGGCGCGGGCCCACGACCTCACCGTGCATCAGATGCTGACCCTGGCCTCGATCATCGAGAAAGAAGCGGTGGAGCCCAGCGAGATGCCGCTGATCTCGGCGGTGTTCTGGAACCGCATCCACAAGTTCATGCCGCTGCAGGCCGATCCCACCGTGCAGTACGCGGTCGGCAAGGACCGGCGCCGCCTCACCCGCGAGGATCTGCAGGTGGACTCGCCCTACAACACGTATCGTCGCCAGGGCCTGCCGCCGGGTCCCATCGCGAGCCCCGGACGCGCGGCCATCCGGGCCGCGGTGCGGCCGGCCGACGTGAAGTATCTGTACTTCGTGGCGATGGACGACCGGCACCACCAGTTCTCGACGAACCTGGCCGACCACAACGCGGCGGTTGCTCGCTACCGGCTCGCGCGGGCGCGCTAGCTTCCCCGCGCTTCGCTCGGTTCATCAACGGCCGGGCGAGGGCGGAGCGGGGGGCCCTCCGGGAGCACGCTGAGTCGCTCCCCTGAATCCCCGTCTCGATCGGACCACGAGATGGGCCCTGTCTCGCTCCGCTGACCCGCAGAAGCCACGGCTCCCCGAGGGCCCCCCGCCCCGCCGCCGCCCGACTCGCGCTGGTCGATTCGCGAGCCCGAAGAACGTCGGCATTCCGGCCAATCGATCCCTCGCTTGAACCATGTTCTGTCGTCGATTCCCCGCTTCTGCGGCCCTCTTCGTTCGGTTGTCAGGTGGGGGGGTGGATGCTATAAGGGGCGCTATGGCGCTGGGGGAGGAGAGCTCCGTGTCCGTGATGGCTGCGGCCCCGGCGCCCGCGGCGGCGCGGCCCGAGGCGTTTCCGCCGCTCTATCGTGCGGTCCGGCGTGCCTGCACGCCGGTGCTGCGCCGCCTGTTCGGCCTGCGTGTGGAGGGGGCCGAGCACCTGCCCGTCACCGGCTCGTTCATCCTGGCCGCGAACCACCACAACTACCTGGACGGGGTGGTGCTGGGGGTGGCGGTGGCGCGGCCCATCGCGTTCCTGGTGATGCCGCGCGTGTACCGGGCGACCCCGCTGCATCCGCATCTCCACCGGCGCATCGGCTCGATTCCGGTGAACCTGGAGCGGCCGGACCCCGGCGCGATCAAGCGCGTGCTCCGCGTGCTCGAGGCGGGCCGCATCGTCGGCATCTTCCCGGAAGGGCCGTTCAGCCAGGAAGGGCGCCTCGTGCCCGGCCAGCCCGGCGCGGCCCTCATCGCGCTGCGCGCCGGCGTCCCCATCGTGCCCGCCGCGATCGCGGGCACCTTCGAGGCCCTTCGCGGCCGCCGCTTCTACGTGCCGCGCCGCGCTCCGCTCTCGGTGCGCTTCGGCGCGCCCCTCGTCTTCGATCATCCGCGCCACCGGCCCATCGCGCGCGCCGAGCGCGCGGAGGTCACCCGCCGCATCATGTCGGAGATCGCCGGACTGCTCCGGCCGGTCGCCGAGCCTGCGGTGGTCGCCGGCCGCGCGGACGCTTCGTGACCGCCGCCGGCACGCCCGCGGGCAAGGCCTGGTCCGGGCGCTTCGCCGAGGGCGCCGATCCGACCGCGGAGGCCTTCACCTCGTCCCTGTCGTTCGATCGGCGCCTCTGGCCGCACGACCTGGCGGGCAGCGCGGCGTGGGCGCGCGCGCTCGGGCGGGCCAAGCTGATCACGCCCGCGGAGCAGGAGGGTCTGCTCGCCGGCCTCGACGCGGTGCGGGCCGAGCTCTCGTCGGGCCGGTTCCTCTTCCGGCGCGAGCTGGAGGACATCCACATGAACGTGGAGCGCCGGCTGATGGAGCTGGCCGGCCCGGTGGGCGGCAAGCTCCACACCGGGCGCTCGCGCAACGACCAGATCGCGCTGGACGAGCGCCTCTACCTGCGCGAGATCCTCGATCACGTCGACGCGGGGCTGCGCGACGTCCAGCGCGCGCTGGTGGCCCAGGCCGAGAAGCACGTCGACGCCCCGATGCCGGGCTATACCCACCTGCAGCGGGCCCAGCCGGTGCTGCTCGCGCACCACCTCCTGGCCTACGTGTTCATGCTGGAGCGCGACCGGCAGCGGTTCGGGGAGTGCCGGGCGCGAGTCAACGTGCTGCCCCTCGGCGCGGCCGCGCTCGCGGGCAGCGCCTTCGCGATCGACCGCGAGGCCCTCGCCCGCGACCTCGGCATGAGCGGACCCAGCCCCAACAGCATGGACGCGGTGGCCGACCGCGACTACGTGATCGAGTTCCTCTCCCACGCCGCGATCCTGGGGATGCACGGCTCCCGGCTCGCCGCCGACCTCACCCTGTGGGCGACCTCCGAGTTCCGCTTCGTGGAGTTCTCGGACGCTTTCGCGACCGGCTCGTCGATCATGCCCCAGAAGAAGAACCCCGACGTGGCGGAGCTGATCCGCGGCAAGACCGGGCGGCTCTACGGCAACCTCACCGCCGCGCTGACCATCATGAAGGGTCTCCCCCTCACCTACAACTCCGACATGCAGGAGGACAAGGAACCGCTGTTCGACACCGTCGACACCCTGGAGGCGATCTTCCACGTGCTGCCCCCGATGCTCGGCTCGCTGACGTTTCAGGTGGATCGGATGCGCGAGGCGGCGGGGGCGCACTACTCCACCGCCACCGACCTCGCGGACTACCTGGTCCGCCGGGGGCTGCCGTTCCGCGAGGCGCACGAGGTGGTGGGCCAGGCGGTGCGCCACGCGATCGCGCGCGGGTGTGAGCTGGGCGGCCTGTCTCTGGAGGAGCTGCGGCGCTTCTCGCCGCTCATCGCCGACGACGTCTACCCCGCGCTGACCGTGGAGGCCTCGCTGCGCGCGCGCGCCGTCGTCGGCGGCACCGCGCCGGAGGCGGTGCGCCGCCAGCTCGCGCACGTCAAGGGCTGGCTCGGCGCGTGAGCCCCGCCGCGCGGCGCCGGCTGCTCGCGCTGGCGGTCGCCGCCCTCGTCCTGACCGCCTGCGGCAAGAAGGGCCCCCCGGTCCCGCCCGAGGTGCGCCTGCCCGCGATGCCCGCCGCGGTGCACGGCTCCATCGACGAGCAGGCGGTCGTGGTGAGCTGGACCGCGCCCGCCACCCGGATGGACGGCACCCGCCTGCGGCGCGTCGCCCGGTACCGCGTCTTCCGCCGCGAGGAGGACGCGGCCGGGCCGCCCAAGTCCGCGATGCTCTCGTCCGGGCGGGTGGTCGGCTACGACGAGGTCGCGACCATCCGGACCGACGCACCCGCCCCCGCGACCGTGCAGGGATCGAGCGTGATCTGGGTCGACCACCGCGCGCTCGCCCCCGGCCGCCGCTACGTCTACGTGGTGACCGCGGAGGACGAGCTGGGCCGCTCGAGCGCGCCCTCCGAGCGCCTGGTGGTGCCGTTCGTCTCCGCGCCGAAGGCCCCGCGCGGGCTCACCGCCACGCCGGGCGATCGGCGCGTGACCCTGACCTGGCAGCCCCCGGAGGCGCTGCAGGACGGCTCGGCCCCGACCGGCGACATCCGCTACGTGGTCCTGCGCGGCACGGGGGCGAGCGGGGCGCTCGCCGCGATCACCGCGCAGCCGCTCGACTCCACCACCTTCACCGACACCGCGGTCGAGAACGACGCCGACTACCGCTACGCGGTGCGCGCGGTGCGAGTGGAGCCGTCGGTGAGCGCGACGGGGGAGACCAGCGCGACGGTGGCGGTCGCCCCCGCCGACACCACTCCGCCCCCCGCGCCCGCCGGGCTGGTAGCGGTGCCCTCGGGCGGGGCGATCCGGCTGGCGTGGAACGCGAGCCCGCAGGCGGACGTGGCGGCCTACGCGGTGTACCGCGCGGCCGCGGGCGGGGACTTCGTGCGGATCGCCACCACCGTCCCGCCCGCCACCGTGTACACGGATCGCGATGTGCAGCCGGGAACGACCTACCGCTACGCGGTCACCGCGATCGGTCGCGCGCGGCGTCCCAACGAGAGCGCGCGCTCGGACAGTGTCTCGGTGCGCGCGCCGTAGCGCCTACACTTCGTTTTGCCAGACCTGCTCCGGCGCCTGCCGTCGGCGCAGCAGGGTGAGGCGGCCGTCGGAGCCGAGCATGGCCTCCGGCGCCTGGGGATAGGAGTTGTAGTTGATGGTCGCCATCCCCGCGCAGTAGGCCCCCGCCCCACCCACCACCACCAGATCGCCGATCTCGGGCCGGGGCACCCAGCGCGGCGCGAGCGCCTCCGGATCGCCGGGGGCGGGCGTGAGGATGTCGCCGGACTCGCAGCACGGCCCCACGAACACCACCGCGGCCTGCTCGCGCCCGCGGGCCAGCACGTCGATGGGGTGCTGGGCGCCGTAGAGCGACGGGCGCGTGATCTCGGGCATGCCCGCGTCGAGCTTGGCGAAGAGGTAGCCCTCCGCACCGGTGTCGACCACGTCCACGCAGGAAGCCACGATGGCGCCTGCGTTGGCGACCAGGAACGTGCCGGGCTCGATCTCGAGGTGGAGCGGTCGGCCGTCGCGGACGCGAAACTCCTCGATCTCGCGTCGCACGTGCGCGCCCACGTCGACCAGGTCCACCGACGGCTCCTCCGGCATGCGGCCCACCTTGAAGCCGCCGCCCAGGTTCACGATGGCGACCTCCGGGAGCGCCGGTACCAGGTCGAGGGTCATGCGCGCGCAGCGCTTCCACACCTCGGGGTCGGTGCCGGAGCCCACGTGGGAATGCAGGCGCCGGACCCGGAGGCGATGGCGCCGGGCGATCGCCGCCACCTCGCCCATCGCCTCGTGCCAGATCCCGAAGCTCGAGGCGGGGCCGCCGGTGTTGGTGCGCTTGGTGGACCCGGTGCCGAGGCCGGGATTCATGCGCACCGACACCTCGCCACCGGGAGCGAGGCGACCGAACTCCTCCAGCTGATGGAGGGAGCAAGCGTTGAAGAGCACCCCGCGCGCCACGTGCTCGCGCAGGACGCGCGAGGGCATCTGGGAGGTGAGCTGGACGCGGTCGGGGGCAAAGCCGGCGCGCAGGGCGCGCTCCACCTCGTAGTCGCTGGAGGCGTCGACGTGCAGGCCGAGGTCGCGGAACAGGGTGAGGATGCCCCGGCTCGGGTTGGCCTTCATCGCGTAGCGCACGGTGAGCCCGAAGGGAGCCGGGAACGCGAGCGCGGCGCGCGCGGCGCCCTCCAGCGCGGCGCGATCGTAGACGTAGCACGGCGTGCCGAAGCGCCGGCGCACCTCCGCCGCGACGTCGGCGGTGATCTGGGCCCGTGAGACGGGCGCAGCGTGGCTCTCCATCCGCCGGAGTCTACCGCATCGCGCCACCCGCTTGAAGAGCTTCCTGCGGTGGTGTTAGAGTCAAACAACTCTTCGTCCCGCACTGGCTCACAGAGGCCCGCACAGGCCCGCATAGGCCCGCATAGGCCCACATAGGCCCACATAGGCCCACATAGGGATGAGCAACGGAGGGACTCAACCATGCGCCCGACATTCCAAGGCTCGATCGTCGCTCTCGTGACCCCGTTCCGCGCCGGCAAGGTCGACGAGGCCAAGCTGCGCGAGCTGGTCGAGTGGCACGTCGCCAGCGGCACCGACGGCATCGTGCCGTGCGGCACCACCGGGGAGTCCCCCACCCTGACCCACGACGAGCACAAGCGCGTGGTCGAGCTCGTGATCGAGACCGCGCGCGGGCGCCTCGCGGTGATCGCGGGCACCGGGTCGAACTCCACCGCGGAGGCCATCGACCTCACCACCCACGCCAAGCGGGCGGGCGCCACCGGCGCGCTGGTGGTGAATCCCTACTACAACAAGCCCACCCAGGAGGGTCTCTACCGCCACTTCCGCGCCATCGCGGACGCGGTCGACATCCCGATCGTGGTCTACAACATCGCGGGGCGCACCGCGGTGAACGTGGAGACCGACACCCTGGCCCGCCTGGTCCGCGACTGCGGAAACATCGTGGGGGTCAAGGAGGCCTCCGGCTCGCTCGACCAGATGACCCAGGTCATCCTGGCCTGCGGCCCCGAGTTCTCGGTCCTCTCGGGCGACGACAACATCACGCTGCCTCTCATGGCGGTGGGCGGCCGCGGGGTCGTCTCGGTCATCGCGAACCTGGTCCCGCGCGAGACCGCGGAGATGACCCACGCCGCGCTCGCGGGCGACTGGAAGCAGGCGCGCGAGCTGCACCTCAAGCTCTTCCCGCTCTCGCGGGCGATGTTCCTCGAGACCAATCCGATCCCGGTGAAGGAGGCTCTGGCCATGATGGGCAAGATCGCGGAGGCCGAGTACCGGCTCCCGATGTGCGGCCTGTCGGAGGCCAACCGCCCCCGCCTGAAGGCGGTCCTGGCCTCGCTCGGCCTCGTCAAGGGCTGACGCCCCGGCCTCCGATGGCGGATGTGGTCGTCGCCGGCGCCGCCGGCCGGATGGGAAGCCGTCTCGTCGCGCTCCTCCAGCCGGAGAGCGAGCTGCGCCTGGTCGCGGCGCTGGAGGCGCCCGGTCACGCCGCGCTCGGGCGCGACGCGGGGGAGTCGGCCGGCGTGGGGCGGCTCGGGATCCCGATCGGCGCGGACGTCGACGCGGCCCTCGGCAGGGATCGCATCCTCATCGAGTTCTCGGTGCCGGACGCGAGCCTGGCCCACGTTCGCGAGGTGGCCCGGCACGGGGGGCGCGCGGTCATCGGCACCACCGGCTTCACCGCCACCCAGCGCGAGGAGCTGGCCCGGATCGCGACCTCGATCCCGCTGCTGGTCTCCCCCAACATGAGCGTGGGCGTGAACGTGGCCTTCAAGGTGCTGGCCGACATGGCCCGCATGCTGGGCGACGAGTACGACGTGGAGATCGTGGAGACGCACCACCGCTTCAAGAAGGACGCGCCCAGCGGCACCGCGCTGCGCATGGCGGAGGTGGTGGCCACGGCCCTCGGCCGCGACCTGGCCAAGACCGCGGTGTACGACCGGCACGACAAGCTGGCGGAGCGCGCCCGCAAAGAAATCGGCATGGCCGCCCTGCGCTCGGGCGACGTGGTGGGCGAGCACACCGTGGTCTTCGGCTCGCTCGGGGAGCGGATCGAGCTCACCCATCGCGCCCACAGCCGCGACAACTTCGCGCGCGGCGCCCTGCGGGGGGCGCGCTTCATCGCCACCGCGCGGCCCGGCCTCTACTCCATGCAGGACGTGCTCGGGCTCACATGAGGATCGTCCGCTTCCGGGCCGGCGGCAAGACCCGCTACGGAGTCCTCGAGGGCACCCACATCGTGGAGTACGCGGGCACCCCCTACGGCACGTTCAAGAAGGCCCGCAAGAAGTACCTGCTGAGCCAGGCGGTGCTGCTGGCTCCGGTGGTGCCCTCCAAGATCGTGGCGGTCGGGCTCAACTACCGCGAGCACGCCGACGAGATGAACGTGCAGGTGCCCACCGAGCCCCCGATGTTCCTCAAGCCGCTCTCGGCCCTGTGCGGGCCAGACGACCCGATCGTGTTCCCGCCCCAGTCGCGGCGCGTCGACTACGAGGGCGAGCTCGCGGTGGTCATGAAGAAGCGCTGCCACGGGGTCACCGCGGAGCGCGCGCGCGAGTACGTGCTCGGCTACACGTGCCTCAACGACGTCACCGCCCGCGACCTGCACACCCGCGACGGCCAGCCCACCCGGGCCAAGGCCTTCGACAGCTTCTGCCCGGTGGGCCCGTGCATCGCCACCGACATCGATCCCCACGGCGTCGACCTCGAGACGTTCGTCAACGGCGAGCGGCGCCAGGCCTCGAACACCAAGCACCTGATCTATCCGGTGGAGGACCTCGTGGCGCGCGTGTCCGCGGTCATGACCCTCCTGCCCGGCGACCTCATCGCCACCGGGACCCCCGGCGGCATCGGGCCGCTGCGGCCGGGGGACAAGGTCGAGGTGCGCATCGAATCCATCGGCAGCCTGAAGAACCCCGTCATCAGGATCCAGGAGACTCGCGCGTGAGCCCATCGCCTTCGCCCGTACCGCTGGCCGCCCGGCTGGCCAAGCTGCCCCCCTACCTCTTCGCCGAGATCGACAAGCAGAAGCGCGAGGCGCGCGCCCGCGGCGTCGACCTCATCGACATGGGCATCGGGGATCCCGACCTGCCGACCCCGCCCCACATCATCGAGGCGATCAAGCGGTCGGCCGAGACGCCGGCCAACCACCGCTACCCCGACTACGAGGGCCTGCTGTCCTTCCGCACCGCGGTGGCCGACTGGTACCGCAAGCGCTTCGGGGTCACCCTCGATCCCCAGACCGAGGTGCTCACCCTCATCGGGTCGAAGGAAGGCACCGCCCACATGCCGCTCGCCTTCGTGAACCCGGGCGACGTGGTCCTGGTGCCGGATCCGGGCTATCCGGTCTACGCGGCCGGCACGTGGTTCGCGGGCGGCGAGGTGCACTGGATGCCGCTCAGGCGGGCCAACGGCTTCCTGCCCGACCTCGACGCGATCCCCGCGGACGTGGCCAAGCGCGCCCGGCTCATGTACCTGAACTACCCGAACAACCCCACCGCGGCGGTGGCGAGCAAGGAGTTCTTCGCCAAGGCGGTGGACTTCGCGCGCCGGCACCAGATCATCGTCTGCCACGACGCGATGTACTCCGAGCTGCGCTTCGACGGCTACCGTCCGCCGTCGTTCCTGGAGACGCCGGGGGCGATGGAGGTGGGGGTCGAGTTCCACTCGCTGTCCAAGACCTACTCCATGACCGGCTGGCGCATCGGCTTCAGCGTGGGCAACGCGGGAGCGATCGCGGGCCTCGGGAAGATCAAGACCAACGTGGACTCGGGCGTGTTCCAGGCGGTGCAGGAGGCGGGCATCGCCGCGCTCACCGGGCCGCAGGAGCTCGCGGAGCAGTACCGCCGCACCTACCAGGAGCGGCGCGACGTGGTGGTGGCCGGCCTCAAGCGCCTGGGCTGGGAGGTGGACGTGCCCAAGGCCGCCTTCTTCGTCTGGGCCCCGGTGCCGGGCGGCCTCGACTCCCGCACCTTCGCCGCCCGCATGCTGAACGAGGTGGGCTGCGTGATCACCCCCGGCGTCGGCTTCGGCCCCTCCGGGGAGGGCTTCTACCGGATCGCGCTCACCATCGACGCCAAGCGCCTGGAGGAGGCGATGGACCGCCTGCGGGGGCTCAAGCTCTGACGTCTGATAAGATCTTCCTCGAGGACGTCCGCTTCTACGGCCATCACGGCGTCACCCGGGCGCAGCAGACGGTTGGCGCGTGGTTCGCGGTCGACGCGGAGCTGATGCTCGACCTGGCCCCCGCCGCCGCGTCGGACGACCTCCGGTCCACGCTCGACTACGGAGTCATCGCGGCACGTATCGTGGAAGTCTCGACCAAGGAGCGGGTGAATCTCCTGGAGCGGCTCGCCGGGCGCCTCGCACAGATGCTGCTGGCCGAGTTCCCGTGCGACGAGGTACGGGTGCGCGTTCGCAAGCTGACTCCGCCGATGGAGGGGCTGCAGGGCATCCCGGGGGTGGAGCTGACCCGGCGGCGCCGGTAGCGTGATGCGCATGCCGACCCGGTGGCGACGGTAGACGGCCCGACCATGGCGCGCGTGTTCCTGTCCGTGGGATCGAATCTGGGCGACCGGCTGGCGTGCCTCCGGCGCGCGGTCGACCAGCTCCGCGCCATGTCCGACCTCCGCTTCGTCGACGCCTCCCCTCTCTATCGCACCGAGCCCTGGGAGGGCGCGCCGGGCCGCCCGGCCGAGGACACCGGCTGGTTCTTCAACTGCGCGGTCGTCGTCGAGACCGAGCTGGCCCCCGCTGCCCTCCTGGCCCGCCTGCAGGAGGTGGAGCAGGCCCTCGGGCGGGTGCGGCCCCCCGGCACCCCGGAGGCCCAGCGCTACGAGCCCCGCCCGCTCGACATCGACATCCTGCTGTACGACGACCGGGTGATCAGCGGCCCGGAGCACCTGCACATCCCCCACCTGCTCATGCACGAGCGCCGGTTCGTGCTGCGGCCCCTGGCCGACCTGGCCCCCGACGTGGAGCACCCGGTCCTCTACCAGACGATCCGGGAGCTGCTGGACATCCTGGAGGACGAGCACGAGGTCTCGATCTCGGACCTGCCCCGCCGCTGGTTCGAAGACTAGCGTGAGCCGGCCCGATCCCGCCCCTTCGCCCGTGCAGGTCCCGCGCGACCCCCTGACCGGGCCGGTGGTCCGTGGCTGACGACGAGTTCCGGCAGCAGGCCCTCCAGCACCTGGACGCCCTCCACAACCTGGCCGTCTACCTGACCCGGAACGGCTCCGAGGCCGAGGACCTGGTCCAGGAGACCTACGTCCGGGCCATGCGGTTCTCCCACCGGTTCCAGCCGGGAACCCATCTGCGCGCGTGGTTGTTTCAGATCCTGAGGAACACGTTCCTGACGTTCTACCGCCTCCGCGAGCGCGAATCGGCCCTCTCGGAGGACGGGGTCCCGGAGGGTGAGGCGCCCATGTTCCATGACGCCCCCAGCCGCGACGGCGAGAGCGCCGGGGCCCACATGGATCTGGACCGGGCCCTGACGAGGCTGCCCGAGGAGTTCAAGACGCCGCTCCTGCTGGCCGAGATCGAGGGACTGGCCCTGGAGGACGTGGCGCGCATCATGGATTGCCCGGTGGGCACCGTGAAGTCCCGGATCTTCCGCGCCAAGGAACGGCTGCGCGGGTTCCTCAAGGACTACGAGGGCAACCGGCCACCGCAGACATGACGACCGATCGCACGGACACGACGGACGACGATGGCGGAGTGGGACGGATGCTGCGCGAGCGCCTGACGCGGCACCCGGCCCCGGTCCTGCTGCGCGCCTCGGTGCGCGAGGCGCTCGAGCCGCGCGCGGCGCGCCCGCCGTGGTGGACGCTGTGGGGCGCCCCCGCCGCGGCGGCCATCGCCACCGCGCTGGTGATGCTGCTGTGGATCGCGCCGCGCCTGCCCAGCGCGCCCGCCGGCGACCCGGCGCAGCTGGTGGTCCGCGCGGTCCTGGCCGAGCACGCCCGCAACATCTTCTGGGGCGAGTCGCGCTCCGACGTGGTGCCGGCGGCGCTGCCCCGCGCGATGGAGGAGAGCGGCGTCGCGCTGAACTGGGTCTTCACCGGCGACGACGAGATCCAGCTCGTCAACGCCAAGCCCACCTATCTCGAGGGCCGCCGCGGCATCGAGCTGACCTACCAGGACTCGGCCGGCCACACCGTGACCTACGTGATCGTGCCGGGCGGCAACGTGGCCCTCCCCGAGCGCGGCCGGGTGCAGATCGACCGCTGGCGGCCGGTGGTGCGGAAGGAGAACGGCTTCAGCCTCATCATCTGGCGCCAGCAGAGCCTGCTCTGCGTGCTCGCCTCCGACCTCGTCTCCGACGAGGACCTCGGGCGCTTCAAGCAGTACTTCGTGAAGGTGCGCTCCTCGACCGAGCCGTACGTGACCTACTAGCTCACCGGTCACGGCATCTTGCCGGTGAGCTTCAGCTGTCGCCCCGCGCGCAGCACGGTCATGGTCACCGGGGCGGCGCTCCCGAGCCGGCTGGTGCGCTCGCGAATCTTGGCCAGGTCCGCCGCGGTCGTGACCGCGATGCCCTCGACGTTGAGGATGATGTCGCCGCCCACCACCAGCGCCTGCCCGTCGATGGTGGCGGTCTTGCGCCCCGGCTTGATCCCCATCGCCTCGCCCGGCGATCCCGAGGCGACGGTCTTCACCAGGAAGCCGCTCGTCTTCGGCGGCAGATTGAAGAGATCGGCCAGGTCGTCGGACAGGAGCTGCCCCTCGAGGCCGGACCAGATGGATCGGGGCTCCAGCAGGAGCTGCTTCGCGGTGTTCATCGTCACCACGAAGCCGAGACCTTCGCTGCCGCCGCTCTTGGAGATGACGTGGCTCACGATGCCGACGACCTCGCCCGCCATGTTGAACATCGGCCCGCCCGAGTTGCCGACGTTGATGCTGGCGTCGGTCTGGAAGAACTCGGCGAGGGGAATCGCCTTGTAGACCGTGCTCGGGGCCCAGCGGGCGCTGATCCAGCCCACGCTCAGGGTGTGACCCAGCCCGTAGGGGGCCCCCACCACGATCACCTGCTCCCCCACCCGCACCGCGTCCGAGTTGGCCAGCGTCGCGGGCGCGAGCGCGGCCGGCACCTGGCCCAGCTGGAGCAGCGACAGGTCGCCGGCCAGCTCGGTGGCCACCACCTTCGCGGGCACCGTGCGGCCGCCGAGGAACTGCACCTCGAGGCGCCCGGCGCCGTGGACCAGGTGCGCCGCGGTCATGACCTTGCCGTCCTTCGAGACCACCACGCCGGATCCGATGTCGCCGGCCCGCCCTGGCCCGTCCGCTCCGCCATCCAGGGCGCGGACCACCACCACGGTGGGCGCGACCTTCCCGAACAGCTCCGCGACGCCCTGCGCGTCCGCGGAGCCGACCACGCCCCCGCCGGTCACCCCGAGGAGTGACCCCGCCAGCAGCGTCGCCCCGAGGCGAAGCATCCGGGGAGCGGTCCGGACCTTCGGCCTACACCCTGGTCGCGCCGCCACGGACGAAGTGAATGACGAGGGAAATGACCGCCACCAGCAGGAGCAGGTGAATCAGTCCGCTCGCGACGTGAAACGCGAACCACCCGAGCGCCCACAGGACGGCCAGGACGATCGCCACGATCAGCAGCACGGGAGCTCTCCTTTCGCGCCGGGGCGCGTCATGCGGAAACGGTGCGCGCCTTGGCTTCGCGCGACCAGTCCCGGTGTCGGGCGATGGCCTTGACGAAGGCGGCCGCGAACTGGCCGTCGGCGTCGCGCCGGGTCAGCACGTCCTTCGCGTCCACCCCCGCCGCCTCCACCAGCGCGACCCCGGTCCCGCTCGCCGCGATCGCCTTGCAGTGCTTGTAGGCCTCGCGGACGAACAGCACCGCCGCCGCGTCGCCCGCCAGCCCGCTCGTCGATCGGCTTCCGCCGGGAACGAACACCGCATCGAACAGCACCGAGCCCACCGTCAGCAGCGAGAAGTCGACCGGGAGCGTGCCGCCCCCCTCCGGCTTCAGGGAGCCGCCGCGGGGCGCCACGATCTTCGGCACCGCCCCCGCGGCGAGGAGTGCTTGCTGCATCGCGGCGACCGCCTCGCCGTCCACGCCGTCGGCGGCCAGGATCGCGACCTTCCGGGTCGCCGCGCTGTCCTTGACCGTCTTCGCCATGCTCAGGGCTTCCGATCGGTCGACCGCCTGCTTCAGGGCGATCGGCTGGAACTTCCTGGGATCGGCGTCGGCGGGCACGCTCCGATTCATGGGGCCGGTCAGCTTCGGCACCGCGAGGCCCAGGCCCTCGGCGACCTGCCCGGCCAGCGTCCGGTCCACGTGGGCCAGCATACCCACCACGCGCTCGCGCACCTCCGGCACCTCGACCTTGCCCAGCTCGAAGCGCAGGGCCTCCACGATGTGCTGCTTCTCGGGGTCGGACTGGCTGTTCCAGAAGAGCGTCGCCTGGCTGAAGTGATCGAAGAACTTCTCGCCGCGCTCGCGCACCTTCGGCCCGCCCAGCCTCTCCGGATAGGTCACGAAGCCCCCGTCGGCCCGGCCGGCCTGCATCGGGCAGCCCCCGCCCAGCGTGTTGGGGTGGTAGGCGACGCGGCCGACGTTGATGTTCTGGCGCATGTGGCCGTCGCGCTGGTTGTTGTGCATGGGCGCGATCGGGCGGTTGATCGGGATCTCGTGGAAGTTGGGGCCGCCCAGGCGCGTGAGCTGGGTGTCGGTGTAGGAGAACAGACGCCCCTGCAGGAGGGGATCGTCGCTGAACTCGATGCCGGGCACCACGTGCCCGGGGTGGAAGGCCACCTGCTCGGTCTCCGCGAAGAAATTCTCCGGGTTGCGGTCGAGCACGAGGCGCCCCACCCGCTCCACCGGCACCTGCTCCTCGGGGACGAGCTTCGTGGGATCCAGGAGGTCGAACGCGAACTTGTGCTCGTCCGCCTCGTCGATGACCTGCAGGCCGAGCTCCCACTCCGGATACGCCCCGGCCGCGATCGCCTCCCACAGGTCGCGCCGGTGGAAGTCCGGGTCCTTGCCCGAGATCTTGAGGGCCTCGTCCCACAGCACCGAGTGCACGCCGAGCTTCGGCTTCCAGTGGAACTTGACGAAGCGCGCGGCGCCCCGGGCGTCCACGAGCCTGAAGGTGTGGATGCCGAAGCCCTCCATCATCCGGAGGCTGCGGGGAATCGCCCGATCCGACATGACCCACATGATCATGTGCATCGACTCGGGCATGAGCGAGACGAAGTCCCAGAACGTGTCGTGGGCGGAGGCGGCCTGGGGGATCTCGTTGTGCGGCTCCGGCTTCACCGCGTGGACCAGGTCGGGGAACTTCACCGCGTCCTGGATGAAGAAGACGGGGATGTTGTTGCCGACCAGATCGAAGTTGCCCTCGTCGGTGTAGAACTTCACCGCGAAGCCGCGCACGTCGCGCGCCAGATCGGTCGACCCCCTCGAGCCCGCCACCGTGGAGAACCGCACGAAGACCGGCGTCTTCTTGTCGGGGTCCTGCAGGAACGCGGCACGGGTGTAGCGGCTCAGCGACCGGTAGACCTGGAAGTAGCCGTGGGCGGCCGCGCCCCGGGCGTGGACGACCCGCTCCGGGATGCGCTCGTGGTCGAAGTGGGTGATCTTCTCCCGGAGGATGAAGTCCTCCAGGAGCGACGGCCCGCGCGCGCCCGCCTTCAGCGAGTTCTGGTCGTCGTTGATGCGGAGGCCCTGGTCGGTGGTGAGGAGTTGCCCCTCCGGATCCTCGCGGAACCGGTCGAGGGCCTCCTGCTTGGCGGAATCCGGTCGCGCCGGGCTGGACGGCCTGCGGGCTGGCCGCTTCTTGCTAGGCATGGAGCTTCTCCGCCTTCAGGAATTGGATCGCGCCCATCTTACCTCCTCGTGCACGGGGTTATGCCTCGGGGGCCGTCTCGTATGGGAGAAGGGTGACGCAAGGACCGTGCCCTGACGCCGCGAAAACGAGAGCCGCGGATCGGCGAGGTATTGTCGAGACCACCCGAGGAGAATTCCCTGAACGACTCCTGGACGACCCGGTAACAACGTGCCGCCCCGGTAAGCCGGGGGCAGTGCGATCGACCCGTTGCTGCGCTCTCGATTCCTCTTGGGCCGCCCAGGCAGCGCCATCACCACCCAGGCGACCATGACGACCGCGGAGTCGCGGACTCGGCGCATGCTGGGCGCCCACCTTGCTCGCACCGACTCACCAACGCCAAAGGGCCACACCACATCGCCTACGTGATCGAGCCCGCCGGCACCGTGGCCCGGCCCGAACGCGAGCGCGTGCCGATCGATCGCTAGGGCGCGCCAGGCGCTCCGCCTGCGCCCGGGCGACGCGCGGGCGCGTCGTGCGCCCCGGTGGGGCGCGAGGATCTTGGCGCGGACCATCCGCGCCGGGTCCCGTTGGCGAGCAGGCTTGGGCTGCTCAGCACATCTCGAGCCGGCCGACAGCCGGTAGGGCCGGAGCGACGCTACGTGTCCGTGAGCAGCTTCTCGCCCACCCACCGAAGCGGCACGATCGGCGGCGTCAAGGTCCCGGGTGAGGCGGTCCAGATTCGAGATCACCCGCTCGACGAGGTCCGAGCCGCGACGAATTCTCGGACGTCGCGAACTTGATCCTGCCGAGTGGGTCGGTGCCACCCTCCTCACGCTGGAAGGCCTCTCTTCAGACAGATCCGGTCGGATTCGCTGCCGGTGAGCGTCAGTGCGCACTCGCCGGGCCATGCCTCACGCGACCGACGCCTCCCTCCGGGGTTTTGAAATGCCTCTAGCCTTGTCCCCCGCCGAGGAGAGAGTCAGGGTTGAGGTGAGGGACCGATTCTCTCACCTGTATCGCCCAGGGTAGCGCCATGATCGCCCAGGCGACCATCACCACCTCCGAGTCGCCGAAGTTGTATTCGGAGAGGCCTCCAACGAGAAAGCCGGTGATGGCGGCGAGGGCCCCCATCGCGAGGGTCCGCTCGCGCACCGCCTCGACGGGCAGCCGGCGCAGGCGCCCGATCGCATGCGCGTAGAATGCGATCCAGAGCCAGAGCCAGGCGGCAAACCCCAGCACCCCGCGCTCCACGAGGATCTGCAGCGGGGTGTTGTGCACATGACCGGTGCGCTTCTTGACCGCCTCCGGCAGCGCGTAGCGCACATATTCCCGCTTGACGCCGCCGGGACCTACGCCGAGCAAGGGGTGCTGGCGCCACATGGCGAGTCCGCTGCGCCACATGTAGACCCGCTCCCTCACGGTGGGATCGTCGGCATCGCCCATACTGCGGAATCGCTCGCGTAGGTGCTGGGGGCCCGACAGGGCAGCGAGCCCGAGCAGCACGAGGCCGCCCACCAAGAGCCACCGCCCCTTCCGGGTCCCAGGAAGCAGCCCTAGCACCCCCGCTGCGAATCCCATCCAGGCACCGCGCGTATAGGTCGCCAGCAGGCCAGCGAGAGACACCAGCCAGGGTAGAGCCAGCCATCGGGTGCAAGCGCCTCCCGGCAGGAGGCGGGGTACGTTGGCCAGCAGCACGAGGTTCAGCACTCCCGCCAGGGTCATGTAAATGCTGAAAAAGCCGCGCGCCCGGTAGCAGCGATGATAGAGCCAGCCGGGACGGCCGTAGTCCGGGGCCGTCCCCGGGCAGACGAGCGTCTGCAGCAGTCCGACACCCGCGGCGATCGTCACCACCACGAGCAGCGCAGAGAGAAACCGGGACGCGTCCTCCGGTCCGGCCAGCGCATCAGCGGTCACGTAGAGAGCGGCGACGAGCAGCAGTCCCTTGCATGCGCTCAGTGCGGGGAGGGACGGGTACTCGGCGGCCACCGCCGAGATCAGGCTCACCGCGCTAAATGCCAGGACCGGCTGCCACAGCGGCCAGCGCGCCGCCGCGCGTACCTGCGGATCGCGCAGGCGCCAGAGCCAGAGGAGCGTCAGGAGCGTCAGCGCGGTCTCGGACAGGGTAATGGAGAGCCCGAGGCCGAGGACGAAGGCCCCGAACCCGACGCGGCGGAGCGCGGTCACGTCAATAGGCGTTGCGATCGAAAACCACTCGAGAGAGGGTCAGCATGATGATCTTCAGATCCAGCCAGAGCGACCAGCGCTCGATGTACTCGATGTCACGCTCGATGCGCTTTTCCAGCGAGGTGTTTCCCCGCAACCCGTGCACCTGCGCCCACCCCGTGATACCGGACTTGACTTTGTGACGGAGCATGTAGCCTGGCACGGTGCGCCGAAAGTCCTCCACGAAGACGGGCCGCTCCGGTCGGGGACCGACCACGCTCATCTGCCCGCGGAGCACGTTCACGAACTGCGGCAGCTCGTCCACGCTGAAGCGTCGCAGGAAGGCCCCGAGGCGGGTCCGCCGCGCGTCCCCCTGCGAGGCCCAGACCGGCCCGGTGCTCGCCTCCGCGTTCACCCCCATGGTCCTGAACTTGAGCATCTGGAACCGCTGGCCGTCCAGGCCCATGCGGTCCTGCCGATAGAGAATCGGACCCGGCGAGGTCAGCTTCACCGCGAGCGCGATCCCGAGCATCACGGGCGAGAGCAGCACCAGCACCGCGGCCGCGAAGACCACGTCGAACGCGCGCTTCGCGATCCGGCTCCAGCCCTGCAGCGGCGAGTCCCGCAGATGGATGAACGGAATGCCCTCGAAGTCCTCGACCCCGCCGCGCAGCGACGTGAACCGGACCAGGTCGGGCACCACGTGGATCGTGACGGGCTCGTCTCCGATCGCGTCGAGCAGGCCGGGGAGCCGAGCGTAATCTTCGTGGGCGAGTGCGATGATGACGTGATCCACCTCGTGCGCGTCCAGGACTGCGCGAAGATCCGCGTAGCCGCCAAGCCACCGTGTGCCGGCGTGGTCCTTGTCGTCCCCTATCAATCCGAGGACGTGCAGGCCCACGTCGGGTCGCGACTGGATCCGCTGGAGCACGGCCGTGACCGACTCGCCGTCGCCGATGATCACCGCGCCACGGAGGTTGTAGCCGCGGCGGCGCGCGAAGCGCAGGGCCTCGCGGAAGGCGGCGCGGGAGAACCAGACCAGACCGATCGAGAGCAGCCAGAAGTACACGATGACGACGCGGGAATACTCGTACCCCTTGAAGAAGAAGGCCATCACCGCCACCAGCACGAGAGCACCCATGGTGGAGGCCTTGGCGATGTCGGCCGCCTCCGAGAGATGCGATCCAATGCGTCGCGGCCGGTAGAGATCGAACGCGCGGAACGACACCCCCCAGACGAGCAGGATCGGGATCAGCATGAGCAGGTACGGGCCGAGCGGTGGAACCTCGCCGCCCGTGATCGGCGGCACGATCACGTAGAAGCGAACGCCGTAAGCGAGCAGCCAGCAGCCCGCCACCAGCAGCAGGTCGGACACGAGCATGAGCTGCTGGAACAGGCGCGAGTAGGCCTTCAGCACCCGCCGTGCTCCGCGAGCTTCGCCGTCAGGTAGGCGTGGATCCGCTCCTTGAACAGCGCGCGATCGAAGGCCGCGGCGCGGAGCCGGAGGGTCTTGGGCTCGAATCGGTACTGGCCGGACTCGAAGCGACGGATCCCGTCCACTAGCGCGTCCACCGTCTGGTCGGCGAAGAAGAGACCGGTCGGGGGCTCCGCGCCACCCGGCGGGACCACGGTCTCGAGCGCGCCCCCCCGCCCGAAGGCGATGACCGGCCGTCCCGCGGCCATGGCCTCGAGCGGAGTGATGCCGAAGTCTTCCCGCGTGGGGAAGATCAGCGCGCGGCAGCCGGCGTACAGCTCCGCGACCGTGGAATCGTCGCGCCACCCGAGGAGCTCGACGGTGGGCCCGGCCAGGGCCCGGAGACGACGCTCCTCCGGCCCCGTCCCGACCACTAGCAGACGGCGGCGCAGGCGGGTGGCCGCCTCCACCGCGAGGTCCACGCGCTTGTAGGGCGTCAGGGCGGAGACCACCAGGTAGAAGTCTCCCGGCGGGGACTCGTCGATCCGGAAGCGGGACACGTCGACCGGCGGGTAGATCACGTCGGACTCACGGCCGTACGCCCGCCGGATACGATCGGCGATGAAGCGCGAGATGGCCACGAAGTGGTGTACGCCGGCCGCGGTTTTCCGGTCCCATCGTCTGAGCGCCGCCGCGACGGCCGGCATCAGCAGGCGGGTCGGCCAGCCGGCCCGGGGCCCGAAGTACGCCTCGTAGAGGTCCCACACGTACCGCATCGGGGTGAAGCAGTAGCAGACGTGGAGCGCCCCGGCCGGCACGCGCACGCTCTTGGCCACCGCGTGGCTCGCGGACAGAATCAGGTCGTAGCCGCGGAGGTCAAAGCCGCGGATGGCGGCGGGAAAGAGCGGGAGATACTGGCGATAGCGACGTTCCGCGTCCGGGAGGAGCTGGATGAACGAGGTCCGGATGGGCCGACGCTCTATGGTCGGTGACACCGAGCCGGGCGCGTGGAGCAGGGTGAAGATGGGGGCCGTAGGGAACAGTTCGCAGAAGACCTCGAGGCACCGCTCGCCACCCCGCATCCCGGTGAGCCAGTCGTGGACCAGCGCCACGTTCATGGTGGGCCGCCGCCCCGCGGCGTCAGCGGGACGACGACATCTTCCGCTGGCGCCAGTACGCGAGGAGATCCTCGAGAGTCCGCTCGAAGGGAATCTCCACTTCCCACCCCACGGCCTTCTGGATCTTGGACGGGTCTCCCTCCAGGATCATGACGTCTGAGGGCCGCAGCCGGGCCGGGTCGGTCTTGACGACGATGTTCTTGATCCGGGAGTGTTCCAGAAACAGGTCGAGCACCTGCTGGATCGCCCATGAGCGTCCCGAGCACAGATTGTAGACCTCTCCCGCCTCCCCGCGTTCCAGGAGGAGCCAGTAGCCCCGGACGATGTCGCGCACGTCCGAGAAGTCCCGCCGAGGCGTCAGATCACCAACCGAGATGACCGGCTCGCGTAGACCGGCCTCGATCTCGGCCACCTGCTTGGCGAAGTTCGAGGTGACGAAGACCTCGCCGCGACGCGGTCCTTCGTGGTTGAAGGCGCGCGTGCGGATGATCGGCAGGCCGTAGCTCATGAAGTACTGATAACCCATCATGTCCTGAGCCACCTTGCTCACCGCGTAAGGAGACAGGGGCCGTAGCGGGTTGCTCTCACGAATCGGCAACTCGTCCTGGTGCACGAGACCGTACTCCTCGCTGCTCCCCACCACCAGGACGCGCGGCGCGATCGGGAATCGACGGATTCCTTCCAGCAGGTTGGTCTGGGAGATGATGTTGTTCGACAAGGTCTCGGCCGGCATTTGCCAGGACGCGCCCACGAAACTCTGCGCGGCCAGGTGGATCACGTGGGTCGGCTCCGCCACTTCGAGCAGGCCGCGCACCGCGGCCAGGTCGCGGAGATCGCACTCGATCAGCTTGATCTGCGAGCGCAGGTGCTCGATGTTCTCCGTCCGGCTCCGCCACCGGCTCGAGCCGAAGACCGAGGCACCGTGTGCGAGCGCATACTCCGCCATGTGGCTGCCGACGAACCCGGTGATCCCGGTGATGAGCAGACGCATTCTGCAGGATTATACACGAGCCTCCGGGAACTCCCGCATCATCGGGGCGCCGGCGCCCGCCCGGCGCTCAGGTCTTGGCGCTGAGAAGCAGGGCGGTCCCCAGACCGGTGAAGATGATGTTGGCCGACCACGCCGCCAGCGCGGGGGGCAGCAGGTCCGCCCGGGCGAAGGCGAGGGCGACCGAGTGCACCATCCAGTAGGCCACGGCCACCACGATCGCGACGCCGATGCCGACCGCCCTGCCGCCGCTCCGGGGCGTCGCGAGGGCAAACGGGATCGCAACCAGCGCCATGATCAGATGAACCAGCGGGAAGGAGAGCTTGGAGTAGAGCTGGACCAAATACGTCCCCACCTGATGCCCCCCGTCGCGGAGCTTCGCCACGTAGGCCCGCAGCTCCCGGAAGCTCATGGCATCGGGCAGCTTCTGGACCCGGATGAAGTCGTCGATGTGCTCCGGCAGCTCCATCACGCGATGGTCGAAGCTGCGCGATTGCACCTGCTGAGACGCACCGATCTGGCGCGCGATTCCCCCCCACATCTCCCAGCCGTCCGAGACCCATTGGGCCCGGCGGACGTCGAGTCGACCGATCAGGCGGAAATCCGGCGACAGGTCCAGCACTATCAGTCCGTCCAGGGACCGCGCCACCGGATCCAGCAGCCCGATCTTGAGGAAGCGTCGATCGGAAGACCGGAACCACATCTGACCCTGCTGCTGCAGGTGTCGGGGGGGAAAGCCTCGGATCTTGACGCGATCCACCTCCTCGGCCTTCGCGGCGATCAGCGGCAGCGCGGTCTCCTGGAAGACCAGGGCGCCCACGCTGATCAGGAACGCGATCACCAGGATTGGAGCGCACGCCCGGTAGAGGCTCATGCCCGCCGCCTTCAGCGCGTCGAGCTCCCGCTGGCGAGTCAGCGAGACGAACAGAAAGACGGTCGCGACCAGCACGATCAGCGGCAACCCCTTGTAGAGCTCCCGGGGCACCAGATAGAGAAAGTGCTGAGCGATGTAGATCCAGGGGGGCTTGGCGCGAAGGAACCGGTCCAGGCTCTGAATCAGATCGACGATCACGCTGAAGGCGGCGCCGATCAACAGCCCGATCCCGATCAACAGCAAGTATTGGCGCATCAGATACCGGTCGATGATGAAGCTCGACCCGCGCGGCCCCCGCATGCGGAGCCCGGCGGTCCAGCCGGGCCCGCGCGGGCCCCGCTCTCGACGGCCCTGCGGCAGCCAGCCCGCCACCCGCCAGACGAAGCCCAGCCATCCGGTGGGTATTCCGGTGGTGACGGCCCGTAACAGTGCCAGGCCGATCACCATGAAGATCGCGTTCGGCAGCCAGATGGCCAGCCAGACCGGCAGGCGCCCGCCCAGCGCCGGACCCTCGAGGGCGGTGGAGAGGATGTAGTAGCAGATCACGATCGCGAAGCTGGAGGTGATCGCCACCGCACGCCCACCCCGGTGCGACCGGATGCCCAGCGGGAAGCCTACCAGCACGAAGACGACGGCCGCCACAGGCAGGGCGAACCGCTTATGAAGCTCGACGAGGAACGGCGCGGCCTTCCCTCGGTCCTTCCCCTCCGCGGCGGCGGTCAGGGCCCCCAGCGGCATCTCCTTCTCCGGCTTCGCTTGCTGCTCGGCCGTTGCGGTCGGATTCGAGAGCGGCAGATTCAGGTCGTACAGGGTGAAAGTGGTGAACCGGAAGCGCCGCGGATCCGCGGCGTCGCTCTCGTTGATGGTCCCGTCGATAAATCGGAGAGTGAGACGGCGGCGCTCGCTGTCGGATAGTACCCGTCCCTCGCGAGCCACGATGATCCGCGACAGGGCCGGGTCCCGCTCGTCGGAGGCCAGCAGCCCTTTCAGCGCGAACTGCGAGGGGCTCACCTCCTCCACGTAGAGCACGATCCGGCCGAATGTGCTGACGAACGCACGCTCCTGAATACCGGCGGTGGCCTGCGTTTCCGCGATCCGGAAGAGCTGCCGCTGGAAGGCGGCGCTCGCCCATGGGTTGACCGCCAGGGTGAGCCAGCCAATGAAAACGCTCGCGATGATGCCGACGGCAAGGAACGGCCGAAGGAGCCGGGCGGGGCTGACCCCGGAGGCCTTGAGGGCAGCCACCTCGAGATCGGCGCTCAGCCGCCCGCCCGCGATCAGCACCGCCATTAGCACCGCGATCGGCATGCTCAGCGACAGCAACGGCGGCAACAGGTAGAGCAGCAACGCTAGCACCAGCCGAGCGGGCACCTGCTTGCCGATCACCAGATCGGTCAGCTGGTAGACACGGTCGATGACCAGGAAGAAGGTGAACACCGCGACGCTGATGACGAACGGCGGCCAGAGCTCGAGGGTGACGTAGCGATCGATAATCCGGATCATCCCGTGCACATTGTACGCGCCCCGGGCGGGGTCGCCCCTTTCCTGCTACACTGACCCTCGATGCGAAGGCTCCTGCGGGCCATGGTGCCCGAACCCGCCCGTACCCCGGTCGATCGACACGCCGATATGAGCGACCGATCGCGTCACGTCGCGATTGGCCTGCTCCTCGCGCTGGCGGCCTGCCTCGCCGCCGGCTGCGGGTACGGCTTCCGCGGCAACCTGCCCGCCCACATCAAGACGGTGGCGGTGCCCGTGTTCAAGAACAGGACGCAGGTGGCCGGCCTCGAGAACACCATCACCTCCGCCGTCGTCTCCGCCTTCTCGAGCGGAGGCCGGCTCCGCGTGGTCCCCGTGGAGCAGGCCGACTCGATCCTCGTAGGCGAGATCGTCGGTTACGAGGTGGACGGGGCGGGCTTCGACCGCAACGCCAACGTGCAAGCCTACCATCTGCGGGTCGTCCTGAACGTGGCTCTCCGGGACGTGCGCGAGAACAAGCTGCTGTGGCAGGAGACGGGCCTGACGCAGACCTCCGACTTCCAGGTGCAGGGCCAGGTATCGGATACCCTTGCCCAGAGTGGCGGCGCGGCGAGCCAGGCGGCGGCCGACATCGGCCGCAAGATAGCCAACGCCGCCGTGGAGCTCTTCTAGAGCCCCGGTCGGGCCGAGGTACCCACCTGCCCGATCCCGAGCAGATTCACCGAGAAGCGGAACTCGCTGTCGCTGTGGTGCCGGTTGATATAGATCGCCGAGATCGACCAGCAATCGAAGCGCCACTCGAAGCCGCCACGGACCTCGACCGACGCGGTGCCATTGACGAGCTCCCACGCGGCACCAGCCCTCACCTCGAAGTTAGGCAGGATCCGGGCCGTCCCCTCGGCGGTCAGGGTGCGCTGGGTGCCGGTCGGCGCGATCTGAGGGCCAAAGAGGACAGCGGAGCCCTGCTCGTTGAAGCGGGGACCGGCCGCGAAGGAGAATCTCGGGTACACGACGCCGACCGTTCCGGCCGCTTCGCGGAGCCCTAGCCCGTACATGTTGTAGCGGGCGTAGCCGGCGATGCGGATGCGCTGGTTCGGCTGCAGGGCCAGGTCCCCGTACAGATCGCCGACCGGCTCGCTGACCGGCTTGAAGTTGTAGGTCTGGCTCAGGGTGAAGCGCGCCAGGTCCCAGCGCACCGCCTGCTGGTCCGGCCCCGCCACCGTCTTCGCTCTCAAGACGTTCGACACGGAGTACGTCACTTCGTTCGCCTTGCCGAGCCGGTCTATCCCGTGCGCTCGCTCGTAGCCCGGGTCGATTCCCGTCGCCGTGTTGTAGCCCGGGTCGTAGGTCGGCATGTCCTTCTGATCCAGCCCGCGGATCTCGATGAACGTCGCGCGGGGCTCGATCGAGTGCTGGAGAGCCGCGATGCCTCCGGCGCCATTCGTGCTATAGACCCGCGTCATCTGTGTCTGCACTTCCACGCCCGCCTCCACCTGACGGCGCAGCCGCGGATCGTAGATGGAATCTTGACTCAAGATGCCGTCCACCCCGGTGTGAAACCCGGTCACGCGCTGGTCGTAGTATGTGAGGCGTCCCCCGGCAAACGGCGTGACGGTCACGATACCCGCGATCGGGATCGGCACGAAGAAGCGAGGGTGAAAATCCGCCCGCATGCCCTCGGGGCCGTCCACCTCCCGGATGAAGTTGACGAAAGACGCATTGGTCTCGTAGAGCAACCAGGGAGCCCCCGGGACGGCCTGGCGGACGCCCGCGAGCTGGATATCTGGCACGCGCTGCAGCTCGATGGGGCGGAGCGTTGTCAGGTCCTGGTACCACCGCACCCGCCCGAGCAGGCTCCAGCTGGGCCAGGTCTTGGTGAGCGAGACATCGGTGATGGCCGCGAGTCGGGAGCGCTCGGTCAGTCGGTCGGCGTAGTCGCGGAAGATCCGGTCGTCGCTCGTGACCGAGGAGTCCACCTTGAAGGCCAGGCTGGGCGTGATCCGCCAGTCGTGCCGAAGGGAGGCCCATCCTCGATTCTCGGGAAGCCCGGGGTCTCGACTTCCACGGAAGGCCTCGGTGATCCCGAAAGCGGACAGCTCGCCGCGCTGGTCCCGCGACAGGATGTAGCGGTAGTCGGCGTCCAGACCGACGCCCCGCGCGCTGAAGGTGTCGAGCGACACCGTGAGGTCCTGGCTGTCGTTGATCGCCCAGTAGTAGGGAACCTTGGCAAAGTAGCCCCGACGGCTGGACTGGCCGAACTCGGGGTACAGGAAGCCGGACTGCCGCTCGCGGCGCAGGGCAGCCGCGAAGAACGGGACCCAGGGCAGCAGAGGCACGCTCTTGACCCAGAACGAGGCGTCCCGGCCGTAGACAATGTCGTCCAGGTCCGCTGTTCCCGACCCGAAGTGGAACGACCAGGACGGGTCGTCCCCCTCGCAGGTGGTGAACACTCCGCGCTGGATGTCGTAGACGCTGTCACCGATGCGGTCCATCCGCTCGCCGGAGAGGTGGTAGTAGGGGGCCGAGAACCCCGAGCCGTTGTAAACGACCCCGGTGCCGGTCTTCAGGTTGTAGTCGATGCGCTCGCCGACCAGGCGGTCGGGCCCGTCGTAAAAAACCACTTTCCCCTGGGCCACCGCCTGCCCGGTATCGCGGTTGATCTCGACGCGGTCGGCGAGCAGGCGACTCTGCCCCCGGGTGATCTCCACGTCGCCGACGGCGATCATGAGATCGGTGGATCCGCCCACCTGGATGATCTGGTCGGCCAGGACGGTGGCCTGCTCCTCGCCCGCACCGATTGCCACACCTCCCGAACGGGGACCTGGGCTCATCGGCTGGGCCCAACCGGGCCCCGCGGCGAGCAGCGCGAGCAGAACGCTCCCGAGAAGAAGGAGGAAGGTGATGGGAGGCGGGGGCGCTCTACGAGCCCGCATGATGGGGGCAGGAGACGGAGCCGGCGGCACGGGGCCATGCTAGCAGCGATGCGGACCAATAGAAAGAGCGCTCGCGCCGGAGACCGCTCCCCGAGGTATTTTCCTTGGCCGACGTCCGCATCACCCGCCCTATGATGTGTCGCATGAGAAAGCAGCCGGTCCCGGCCAGAGCTTGACCGCGGCTCGCCTGCTCGACCTGACGGCGGTGGGCGCTGGCATCTGGCTGGCGGGCGCCCTTCTCTTCTGGTCGGGCTGGTCGGCCTCTCTCTGGGCCCGGCCCGAACACGTCTTCCTGGTGCTGCTCGGAACCGTCGCGCTCCGGCTTCTGGTTGCCCCGGTCCGGGTGCCCGAGCTCGACCCGCGGCGGGTCGTCGCCGTCGGCGTCGCACTCTACGCGTCGATATTTTCCTTCGTCACGGTCACTCGGCACCTGACCTTCCGCACTCACGCGCTGGACCTCGGCTACTACGTGCAGCTCACCTGGAACCTGGCCCGGGGCAACGGCCCCTACGTGAGCCTGCCCGAGATGCACGCGTGGGGCGATCACCTCTCCCCGATCGTGTACCTCTTCGTCCCCCCGGCCTGGCTCCTGCCCAGCGCCCCCGTGCTCCTCGTCGGCCAGTCGGTGATCCTGGCCCTGGGCGCACTTCCGGTCTTCGGCATCGCGCGACATCGGCTCGGGGACGGGCCGCCCGCGGCCGCCTTCGCCATCCTCTACCTGGTCAATCCATCGCTCCATGGCATCAACGTGCGCGACTTCCACGCCGCCGCGCTCGCCATCCCCCTGCTGCTGGCCGCGATCTACTTCGCGGAAGTCGGACGCCCATGGCCCTTCGTGGGGGCCATCGTCCTCACCCTCATGTGCCGGGAGGACGCGGCCCTCCCGGTCATCGGTCTCGGCGCGTGGCTCGCCCTGGGCCGGCGCCGCTGGCTCGCCGGTGGGGCGACGGCCCTCGGGGCCCTCGCGCTGCTGGCCGTCGATATTCGCTGGATCATCCCTCATTTTCGCCACGAGCCCTACGTGCACCTCTGGCGCTACCGGCATCTGGGTTCTTCCCTCGGCCAGATCTTCGTCACCACCGTCACTCATCCGCTTCGCACGATCGGCGAGCTCCTCACCGCGGGGCGGCTGGTGTACCTGACGGCGCTGCTGGCTTCCCTCGGCTTCCTGCCGCTGCTCGGCGGATGGGATTCGGTGGGTGCGCTTCCCGCCCTCACCCAGAACCTGCTCAGCAGCGATCCCGTCCTCTACAATCACCGCACCCAGTACCAGGCATTCGTCCTGCCGTTCCTGATCCTGGCGGCGGTCGCCGGGTACGCGCGGTTAGCCACGAGCCGGGACGGACGCCGGCCGGTCCGCATCTTGGTCGTCGCTTTCACGGTGAGCCTGGTCCTGGCATCCTCGCTGGCCAACGAGCTGGCGGTGGCCCGCTGGTGGCCCAGCGCCGAACAACGGGCCGCCTACACGGTGTTGTCGCAGGTGCCCCCGTCCGCCTCGATCGCCGCCCAGGATCGGTACGTGGCGCATTTGAGCGAGCGCCCCCTGGCAACTGTCTTCCCGACCGCGATCGAGCGCACCGAGTACGCGCTGGTCAATCTGAACACCTATCCGTGGCGCGACCTTCCGGACGTCACGCTCGAGCGCGAGGGTGACCGGGTGACCATCGCCACCGCCGGCCGACCGGCACTGAGCTATGCGGTCGTGGCCCAGCGCGGCCCTCACTTGCTCCTGCGCCGCCGCTGACCGCCCCCGGGTGGCCTCTGCCGAGACTCTTGCGTGTACAGCGATATGGTGAGATAGGGCTTGGCGGCGTGAAGCACGTCGCGAGTCCGTGCTGGTTCCGGAGACCGGGCGACTGACGGCGAGGTCGTCGCGCGAGACCGACCCGACGTCGTCCTGCTCGAGGTGGCAGAGCGCAACGTGAATCGGCTGGCCCGCGAGCCGCGCCAGCTCGATCGCGCTTGTGACCGATGAGCCGCCCGTTGCTGGCCCCTGTGGCTTCCTGGTCATCCGTCCATCATCCGTGCGGACATTCGAGATCGATTCTGGCGCGCCGAGAGTACGATGGTCCGACGATGAGACCCCTCGCCATCAACGCGTCGATCCTCGGCCCGACCCCGTCCGGGCTCGGGCAGTACGCCCTGGGCCTCCTCCGGGCTCTCGATCCGCTGCGCGAGGGCCTCGTAGTCTACACTTCTTGCCCGGGGGCGCTCGCCGGTCTGCGGGCGACGATGCGACGGATCTCTCCGATCACGAGGCCAGAGCTGGGCGTCGGGGGCCACGTGGCGCGGCTCCTTTGGTGTCAGACCGTGCTGCGAGCCCGGGTGGGCCTGGACCGGCCCGGGGCGCTGCTCAACACGCTCCCCGAGGGCGTGCTGCGTTGCCGGGTGCCCCAGGTCACCGTGGTGCACGATCTGATCCCACTGGCCTTCCCGCGCGACTATCCCCGCCAGCAGCTCTACTTCCGCCGCCTGGTCCAGGCCATCCTCCGCGAGTCGCGCGCGGTCGTCGCGGTGTCCGAGGCGACACGCCGCGCGGTTATCGCTGCTTACGGCCTCGGCCCTGAGCGCGTCCGCGCCATTCCGAACGGCTACGACGCCGCGGAGTTTGTGCCGATCGGACCGGCCACCGACGATGAGGGGGTCCCCTATGTCCTCTACGTGGGTAATCTCCTGCCCCACAAGAACCTGCCTCGCCTCATCGAGGCCGTCGCCCGCGTCGCCCGCCAGTCTCCGGCGCGTCTGGTCATCGCCGGCGGCGGGACTCCCGGACGGGTCGGCGAGCTCCGGAGGCTGGCGGACCGGGTCGGAGCCCGGCTGGAGCTGATGCCCTACGTGGCGC
>Ga0157372_10000616_pt1 | contig 38850 bp, 40 predicted proteins | sample C55metaG_FD_115307 | JGI IMG/M metagenome (GOLD analysis project Ga0157372, IMG submission 115307) | Corn rhizosphere microbial communities from Kellogg Biological Station, Michigan, USA - C5-5 metaG | ecosystem: Host-associated > Plants > Roots > Rhizosphere > Soil | place: USA: Michigan...
GCGCGAGCTGGCCGAGATCCTCGCCGGCTTCGAGCGCGGCGAGGTCGACGTGCTCTGCAACGCCCAGCTCCTCGCCGAGGGCTGGAACAGCCCGCGGGCGACGATCTGCATGCACCTGGCGCCGACCGCCTCGCGGCGGATCTACCAGCAGCGGGTCGGCCGCGTGACCCGGCGCGCGCCCGGCAAGGAGGCCGGCCTGGTGATCGACTTCGTCCACCCGGCGACGACCCACGACGAGACGATCGTCACCCTGCACAGCCTGCTCGACCGCGACGTCTACCGCGGCGGCGCGATCGTCGTCGGCCCGGTGCGCCGCGGGCGCGGCCGCAAGGTGCGGGTGGAGCGCCGGATCGTCCCGGTCTCCGACGTCGAGGAGAAGCGGATGGAGGTGCTCGAACGGGAGATCTGGCGGATCGCGGTCGAGAACCTCGACTACCCCGAGCAGCACGCCTGGGCGGCGCTGGCCGGGGCGCGGGTCAACACCCAGGGCTGGCGCCGGGCGCGGGCGATGCTGCAGAACGACCGCACCAAGGAGCTGCGCCGCCGCTTCCTGCTCACCTGCGTGCAGCGCAACCGCAACGCCCAACTGCGGCTGAAAGCGCTGGGGGAGATCGCCGACCTCGGCGATCCCGACGCCTTCGACGACGCGATCGACATCGTCGGCACCTGGAGCCGCGAGGACAAACGGGCCGGGACGAAGACGCTCCTGCAGGCGCTGGTCGACAAGCGGATCGGGCGGCGCGATCAGGCGCAGGCGTGGGTCTGGCGGCTCGCCTCCTACACCCGCGAACTGCACGAGGAGTACGCGGTCCAGCGCTGGCCGGAGACGAAGCGGCTGTTGGGCTTGCTGGTCAACTCCTCGGGCCGGGCGCACGGGCGCAACGCGCGCCGACTCGTCCACGCGGCGCGCAAACAGGACCGGCGCCTGGCGGTGGCGCTGCTGGCGGCGGCGGTCTCGCACACGCCCGAGGGCGAGGAGGTGCTGCGCGGGGCGCGGATGCGGATGGCGCGGAAACCCTCGGCGGTGGCGCGCGAGCTGCTGAAGAACTTCCCCAAGGGCGGCAAGCGTCGGCGCAAGCGCAAACGCAACAAGGACCAGAACGGAAACGGCAGCGCGCCGGAGGGCAAGTCGAAGAAGAACCTAGAAGCGCGTCAGGTGGACCTCGCCGGCGCCGACGGCGATTCGGTCGCCGGCGGGGGTGACGACGACGAGGTAACCACGGTCGTCGACGCCGTCGGCGACTCCTGAGCCGTCGTCCCATTCGACTTCTCTTCCTTGTAGGAAATCGCGGGAGCGCCAGGCGCTGAGGACTTGGTTCGGCTCGGCTCGGGTCCAGTGGGCTAGGTGATTACTGAGAATTTCGGTTGCGGCTGCAGGGACCGAGAGAGGGGGTCCGGCGGACAACAGCGGGGAGCGTCCGGCGGACCCCCTCTCTCGGTCCCTGTGACCGGGGTCGAAGATCGAGGTCGCGGTGTCCTGGAGCTCGGGTGGGAACTCGTCTCGGGAGATAGAAAGGTTCAAGCCGACCCCGATTACGGCCCAGCTGTCTTGGGGTCGAGCCTCGATTAGGACTCCTGCCAGCTTGCGGCCTTCGACTAGGACGTCGTTGGGCCACTTGACCTTGCACTCGAGGTTGGGATTCAGCTCCTCTGCCGCCTCGCAGACGGCGAGGGGGACGGCCAGCGGCAGCATCATGTGGCGCTCCTCGAGGGGGCGGACGATCGCTGAGTAGAGGAGGGCTTTGTTCGGGGGGGCGGTCCAGGTGCGGCCTTGGCGGCCACGGCCGGCGGTCTGCTCGCTCGCGGTCACGATGGTGCCGTGCGGCGCTCCGGCGGCGGCGAGCTCGCGGGCGCGGGTGTTGGTCGAGTCCGTCTTCGCGTAGTGGCGATGGGGCGTGCCAAAGGGAGTGTCGATTTCCTCTCGCATAGCGAGAGTTTCGCGACAGCTCAGGCGGTGGCGTCGGCCATGAGGGCGGCGAGGAGGCCGTCGATGTCGTGGCGCTCGGCTTCGACGTCGACCTGGAGGCCGGCGGCTTGCGCGGTCTCGGTGGTGACGGGGCCGATCGAGACGACGCGGGCTTTGCTCGGAAAGCGGTCGCCGAGCGCCTCGACCAGGTTGGTCACGGTCGAGGATGAGGTGAAGGTGACGTAGTCGGCGCTCTGCGCCCGCTCGATCTCGGCTTCGTCGGGCTGCTCGCGGACGGTCTCGTAGAGGGCGACGACGTCGACCTCGGCGCCGCGCTCGCGCAGGGCGTCGGGGAGGACCTCGCGCGCCTCGGCGGCGCGGGCAACGAGCACGCGGGCACCGGCGATCTCCTCGTCCTCCAGGGCGTCGAGCAATCCCTCGGCGATGAAGCGCTCCGGGACCACGTCGGCGAGGACGCCACGCTCCGCCAGCGCCCGCGCCGTCCCCGGGCCGATCGCCGCCACGGTGACGCCGGCCAGCGCCCGCGCGTCGAGGCCGGCATTTTCCATCGCCTCGAAGAGCAGGCGGACGCCGTTGGGGCTGGTGAGGCAGATCAGCTCGTAGATGCCGAGCGCGGCGGCGACTTTCCGTACCTCGTCGCCGTCGATTCGCGGCTCGATGCGGATCGCCGGCAGCTCGACCACCTCGGCGCCGAGGCCGCGCAGCGTCGCCGCCAGGCCGCTGGCCTGGGCGCGGGCGCGGGTGACGACGACGCGGCGGCCGTGCAGCGGCCGGCGCTCGAGCCAGCCGAGCTGCTCGCGGCGGCGCGCCACCTGGCCGACGACGATCAGCGCCGGTGCCTTCACTTGCTCGCGCGCGACCGCCTCGGCGATCGTCCCCAGGGTCGCGGTGACCGTCCGCTGCCCGGCCATGGTTCCGCGTTCGATCGCGGCGGCGGGCTCGTCGGAATCGCGGCCAGCCTCGATCAGCGCCGCCGCGTTCTCGGCCAACCGCTTCACCCCCATGTAGAAGACGAGGGTGCCGGGGAAGCGCGCCAGCGCCTCCCAGTCGAGTGCGCTCTCCGGCTTCTCCGGGTCCTCGTGACCGGTGACGAAGGCGACCGCGGAGGCGTCGTCGCGGTGGGTGACGGGGATGCCGGCGTAAGCGGTGGCGGCGACGCCGGCGGTGATGCCGGGGACGACCTCGAATTCGACGCCCCCCTCGCGCAGCGCTTCCCCCTCCTCGCCGCCGCGGCCGAAGACGAAGGGGTCGCCGCCCTTGAGGCGGACGACGCCCTTGCCTTCCTCGGCGGCCTCGATCAGCCGCTCGCCGATCTCCTCCTGCGGCACCGAGGGGACGCCCGGCTGCTTGCCGACGTAGACGAGCTCGGCGTCCGCACGGGCGCCGGCGAGGGCGCCGGGCGGGATCAAGCGGTCGTAGAAGATCGCGTCAGCGCCCGCGATCAGCTCCAGCGAGCGCGCGGTCATCAGCCCCGGGTCGCCCGGCCCGGCACCGACCAGATAGACGACCCCGGCTCGCGCGCTCACATCGCCTCCGCGCGATTGAGGATCTCGCGGGCGCCGGCGCCGAGCAGGCGCTGGGCGAGTTCGGCGCCGGCCAGCGAAGGCTCTTCGGCGCTTGCCTCCAAGCGGTCGCGCAGCCACTCACTGCCGTCGGGGAGGCCGACAAAGGCGTCAATCGTCAGCCCCTCGCCCTCGACCTGCGCGTGTACTCCCAATGGCGTGTTGCAGGTCGCCTGCAGAAGCGCCACCACCGTCCGCTCGGCGGTCAGCTCGCGCATCGCCTTCAGGTCGTTGACTGAGGCGGCGGCGTCACCTGAGGTCTCGTCGTCGGCCTGCACCTGCAGCGCCAGCGCCCCTTGGCCCGCCGCCGGGCACATCTGCTCGATCGGAAGCCTGAAGCCGATCTCACCCTCGCGTCCGAGCCGCCGCAGCCCCGCCGCGGCGAGGACGATTGCGTCCAGTTCGCCCTCCTCGAGCTTGCGCAGCCGCGTGTCGACGTTGCCGTGCAGCTCCTCGACCCGCAGGTCCGGCCGCGCCGCCAGAAGCTGCGCCCGGCGGCGAAGGGCCGCCGTTCCGACCCGCGCTCCCTCCGGCACGTCATCCAGTGAGCTCCCGGCCCCGATCCAGCCATCCGCCGGATCCTCGCGCTCGGGCACGCCGGCGATTTCCAGCCCCTCCGGCATCTCGCCCGGCAGGTCCTTGGCCGAGTGGACGCCGATCTCTGCCTCGCCGGCCAGCAGCGCTCGCTCGACCCCCCGTACGAAGCGCGACTTGTCCCCCGGCTCCCCGTCGGAGCTCGCCTCGACCAGCTCCGCCCCGCCGAGCCGATCGGCGACCCAGCGCGCCTGGGTCAGCGCCAACGCACTGCCCCGCGTTGCGAGCCGCACTCTCAGCCCTTTTGGTCTTTGCGGTGAAGCTCCGTCACGTTGCCGCGCGCCTCGCCCTCGGGCTCGGTGCCGACGTCGAGACCGAAGAGCTCGCGCAGGGCGCTGACGTAGAAGTAGGCCTCGTCGGACCCGGCCGAGCGGCGGATCCGCAGGGTCGGCTCGTGCAGCAGCCGCGAGGCGATCGCCTTCGCCATCGTCTCCAGCCGCTCGCGATCGGCCTCGCTGAGGCTCTCCCAGCGGCCCTCGTTCTCGGCCAGCACCCTCCGCACGACCTCGTCGCCGCGCTCGCGCAGCGCCGTGATCGTCGGCACCACCTCGAGCGAGGCGAGCCAGCGCTCGAAGCGGTCGAGCTCGGCCTCGACGATCTGCTCCGCCCGCCGCGCCTCGGTCTCGCGGCCGCTCTCGTTGCGTTCGACGATCTGCTGCACGTCGTCGATGTCGTGGACGTTGACGCCGGCGATCTCGCGGCAGGCCGGCTCGATGTCGCGCGGAACCGCCAGGTCGATCGCCAGCAGCGGCTTCTCGGGCCGCGCCGCCATCACCTGCTCGAGCCCTTCGTGCTCGACGATGTGGTGCGGCGAGTTGGTAGCCGAGACGACGATGTCGGCGCTTGTCAGCTGCTCGGGCAGCTCTTCGAAGCGGACCGCGGTGCCGTCGAAGCGCTGGGCGAGGCCGATCGCCCGGTCGTAGTGGCGGTTGGCGACGAAGACGGTGGCGACGCCGCGGGCGACCAGCGCCCGGGCGACCAGCTCGGCGGTCTCGCCGGCGCCGACGACCAGCACCCGCTTCGCGGAGAGATCGCCGAGTGCGCGCCGCGCCAGCTCGACCGCGACCGAGGGGATCGAGACGCCCTTCTGGCTGATCCCGGTCTCCTCACGGGCGCGCCCACCGGCGCTGAGGGCGCCGCGGAAGAGGCGGTTGAGGATCGGGCCGGTCGCGCCCTCGACCAGCGCCAGCTCGTAGGCGCGTTTGACCTGGCCCTGGATCTCGGCCTCGCCGAGGATCATCGAGTCGAGCCCTGCGGTCACCTGCAGCAGGTGACGGGCGGCCTCGCTCGCGCGCAGCGAGTAGAGGTGGCCGAGCAGCTCGGTCGGGCGGATCTCCGCCTGGCGGGTGAGGACGCCGAGCGCGGTCGACTCGGCCTCGACCGGGTCGGAGACGATCAGGTAGAGCTCGGTGCGGTTGCAGGTCGAGATCGCCGCCGCCTCGTGGATGCCGTTGGCCGCGGTCAGCTCGGCCAGGGCGCTGACCGCCCGCCCCTCGGTCAGCGAGAGGCGCTCGCGCAGGTCGAGCGGCGCGGTCTTGTGGGAGACGCCCAGCGCCAACAGCTCGGCCATCAGGCGGGCACCTCCTCCGTTTCGCCCTTGCGCTCCTCGGCTATCGCCGCGACCTCGCGCAGTTCGCGCTCGATCCGCTGCAGTTTCGCCGCCATGATCGCGACGTAGACGACGAGGAGCACGACGAAGACGACGTAGGCGCCGGCGACGTACTTGCCGGCCTCGTCGAGCGGCAGCGCGGGGGCTCCCAGCGGCAGCAGCATCAGCTCACCTCCGGGGCGATCCGGGAAGAGCCGCCCGGGGCCGGGGCGTCGAGCGCCCGGCGCAGCCGCTTCACCTGGCCGGAGGCGCTCTTCGCGGTCAGCTCGAATTTGACCAGGGTCACCCAGAGCAGGGCCATCGCGGCCAGGCAGCAGAGGAAGGTCAGCATCATTTCGCCGGGCAGGCCGCCGTTGCTGGTTGCGAACACGCGCGGGTGGACGAGGCTCTGCGCCATCCGCACCGCCATGAAGTTGAGCGGGACGAAGGCACCGGCGGTGATCGCGAAGACCGAGGCGTAGCGCGCCTGGCGGTCGCGGTCCTCGATCGCGTAGCGGAAGGGGTAGTAGGTCGCGTACATGAGGAAGACGATCAGGAAGCTGACCAGCGTCGGCTCGTCCCAGACCCACCAGTGGCCCCAGGAGGCCTTGGCCCAGATCGCGCCGGTGATCAGCACCGCGACGCCGAAGATCACCGAGATGTGGATCGCCACGTAGGAGTAGGCGTCCCACTTCCTGTTGTTCGTGCGCAGGTGGGCGATCGCGAAGACCCCTCCGACGATGAACCCGACCAGCGCCGTCATCGCCAGCGGCACGTGCAGGTAGAAGATCTTCTGGATGAAGCCCTGGTCACCGTCGAGCGGCGCGTAGAAGAAGACCAGCGAGAGCGACACGGCGATCATCGCCACGGTGGCGATCGAGAGGGGCTTCAGTCCTTTGCCGTACATGCCTCGAGAGGGTTGGGGAGGGGTGGTGCCCGGTCAGTCCTCGAGCAGGAAGTCGAAGACGGCGTAGCCGACCAGGCTGAAGATCAAATCGTATAGGCCGAGCACCATCAGCCAGGTTCCGAAGCGATGGTAGGAGGGACCGCCCAGCGACAGGAGCGGCTCAGTGGCGCCGGTGGCGGCGATCATCAGCGGCACCACGAGCGGCAGCAGCACCAGCGGCACCAGCAGGTCGCGGGCGCGCGAGTTGACCGCCATCGAGGAGATCAGGGTGCCGGTGGCGGCGAGGCCGAGGTCGGTTAGGAGGAGGACAGCGACCAGCGGGCCGAGGCCGGCGCCGCCGTCGAGGAAGAAGACCGCGAAGATCGGCACGGCGACCAGCTCCAGCGCCGCCAGGTAGATCAGCAGCGCCGCCACCTTGGCGGCGAAGAGGACGCTGCGGTCGATCGGCGCCAGGCGGATCGCGTCGAAGCCCCCCTCCTCGCGCTCGGCGACGAAGAGGCGGTTGATGCCGAGGACCGCGGCGAAGAGCAGCGTCGCCCAGAGCACCCCGGCGGCGAGGCTGCCGGAGAGGCTGGTGCGGTCGAGGCCGAAGCGGAAGATGACGAAGGTGGTGATGCTGAACAAGGCCATCGCCGGCAGCGACTGCAGGGTTCGCAGCTCCGAGCGCAGGTCCTTGGCGAGGATCGCTGCGAAGGCGGTGCGGGAGGGGGTCACGAGACCACCGCCGCCTCGCCGATCCCGAGCCGCAGCACCTGGTCGGCCTCCGGCAGGTGTCGCTCGGGGTCGTGGGTGACGACGACGCGGGTGCAGCCGGTGCCGGGCCCGATCAGCTCGCGGGCGAGCTCACGCCCCTCGACGTCGAGGTTCGAGTCGGGCTCGTCGAGCAGCAGCAGCTCGGGTTCGTGCAGGACGCAGCGGCAGATCGAGAGCCGCTGGCTCATCCCGGCTGAGAGCTCGGCGACGCGCTCGTCGGCGCGCCGCTCCATCCCGACGGCGCGCAGCAGCTCCTCTATCCGCGCCTCGGCGGCCTCGCGCTCGACCCCGTGCAGGCGCGCCTGGAAGCGCAGGTTCTCGCGCCCCGAGAGGTCGCGGTAGAGCAGCGGCTCGTGGCCGAGGTAGCCGATCTTCCCGCGCAGCTTCCAGGCCTCGTCCGGCAGCGAGCAGCCGAGCACCCGCGCCTCGCCCCCGCTCGGGCGCAGCAGGGTGGCGAGGATCCGCAGCAGCGTCGTCTTGCCGGCCCCGTTGGGGCCAAGGACGACCAGCGACTCGCCTGCCGCCAGCTCGAAGGCGACGCCGTCGAGAGCCGGCCGGTCGCCGTAGTCGCGCCGCAGCGCCGCGACGGCGATCGCGGGCTCGGCCTTCTCGGGGGAGGAGCGCATCTGCCTTGATTGTGAAGCGTCCGGGCCGATCGGCGGGTTCGTCGCTTAGGCTGCCGCGGCAATTTCGGCAGGGGCGCGACGCCCCTCGACAAGGAGAACAGATGAATAGAACCAGTCGCGTGGCCATCCTCGTGGCCGCCACCGCCGCGGTGCTCGCCTGCGCCGTATCGGCAGTCTTCGCCGCCGGCCCGGGAGAGACGGTCAAGGTCAAGTCGACGATCACCCTTGGCGCCGCCGGCTACCAGGGCAAGGTCAAGGCGACCAACTCCAACTGCGTCGGCGAACGCGTCGTCGTCCTCAAACAGAAGGGCAACGGCGTCCTCAGCCGCACCACCTCGAAGCCCAAAGGCAACTGGAAGGCCGACCTCGAAGAACTGAACCAGAACATCAAGATCCCGGCCGAGGTCTTCGCCGAAGTCAAGCCCTCGACGCAGGCGACCGCGGGCCCGATCTACAAGTGCCTCGGCGCTGTCTCGAAGACGGTGGAAATCGCCGGCGGTTGAGCTCTACGCTTTCCTCCCACGAGAAGGAGGAAGGCGATGTCCAAGTTGAAGCGCAGGGCGCTGACTGCGACGGTTTTGAGCCTCGTCGCGGTCGGCGCTCTCTCCACCGCAGCCGGCGCGACCCGCACGGTTCTCATCCACTCGAAGGTGTCGATCGCAAACCACCGCGGCCTCCACTTCGTCGGCCGTGTCAGGTCTTCCAACCACGCCTGCGTCGAACAGCGCAAGGTCGTCCTCTTCCGGGTGATCGAGAACGGGCCCGACCAGGCGCTGGAGCGCGACACCACCAGTGCCCAGGGGAGCTGGAGCGTCGAAGTCTCCGGCTTCGCCGGGATCAGCATGTCCCACTTCTACGCCAAGGTGAAGCGGCGCAGCGAGGGGACCGCCGGGACGATCTACGTCTGTCAGGCGGACCGCTCGCGGACGATCGAGCTGGGCGGCTAGAGACGCCGCTTCTGCATCGTCCGGCGCCCGATCTTCAATAGGGGCGCGGCACCTTCCCGTAGTGCCTTGGCGCGGATCTCGCCTTTGCCGTAGAGGATCCGCGCCGAGGCGCGAACGGCGTCGCCGAGGGTTTCGTCGTAGGGGTGCCACCAGAAGTCGCGGGTGAGGCCCGGCTCCCAGGCGTTCATCTTGATGTTGACGCACTCATAGAAGCCGAATTTGGAGTGCGAGCGGCCGAGGCCGGAGTCCTTGACCCCGCCCCAGGCGCACTGGCAGGCGCCGTGGGAGAAGGAGTGGTCGTTGACCCAGACCATCCCCGACTCGATCCGGCGGGCGATGCGGGCGCCGCGCTGGCGGTCCTTGGTCCAGACCGAGGCGCCGAGGCCGAATTCGGAGTCGTTGGCGAGGTCGATCGCCTCCTGCTCGGAGTCGACGACCACGATCGGCAGCACCGGGCCGAAGATCTCCTCGCGCAGGATCCGCATCTCGTGGTTGACGCCGGTGAGGACGGTCGGGGCGATGTACCTGCCGGCAGAGAGCCCGGGCGGGTCGACCGCGCCGCCGCAGCGCCTGGTCGCCCCGGAGGCGACCGCGTCATCGATCAGGTCGACGACGATCCCGTACTGGTCCTCGGAGGTCATCGGGCCGATCTCGGTGTCCCACTCGAGCGGGTTGCCGAGCCGCAGCTTCTCCGCCTCGCGGACGACGCCCTCGGTGAAGCGGTCGGCGACGTCGCGCATCACGTAGACGCGCTCGATCCCAGAGCAGGTCTGGCCGGCGTTGGCGAAGCCGCCCCAGACGGCGCCGGAGATCGCGTTGTCGAGGTCGGCGTCGGAGCAGACGATCATCGGGTCCTTGCCGCCGAGCTCGAGAACGCTGCCCTTGAGCTCTCCGGCGCAGACCTCGCCGACCTTACGGCCGACCTCGACCGAGCCCGTGAAGAAGACCTTGCCGACGCTGGAGCGGCTGAGCGCGTCGCCGATCCGGCCGCCGCCGTGGACGACCCTGACCAGACCCTCGGGCAGGCCGCCCTTCTCGAAGACCTTGGCGATCCGCTCGCCGAGCAGCGGCGTCAGGCTCGCCGGCTTCAGCACCACTCCGTTGCCCGCCATCAGCGCGATCGCCACCTCGCCGAAGGGGATCGACCAGGGGTAGTTCCAGGGCGCGATCACGCCGACGACGCCGATCGGCTCGTAGCTGAAGCGGCCTTTCTTGGAGAGCGTGAAGGCCTGCGTCATCGGCACCTTCTCGTCGGCGAGGATCTTCGGCCCCGCCTTCGCGCACCAGTGCAGCGCATCGACCGTCGGCAACAGCTCCATCGTGTAGGCCTCGGCCCGCGGCTTGCCCTGCTCCTTGACCAGCAGCTCGGCGATCTCGTCGATGTCGTCGAGCAGCGCGTCGGCGGCGCGGCGCATGTAGTTGGCGCGCGTCTTCGCCGGGAGCTCCGCCCAAGCGGGCTGGATCCGCGCCACGTCGTCCACCACCCCCTGCACTTCCTCCGGCACGATCGTCGGCACCGAGCCGACCAGCTCGCCGGTGGCCGGGTTGAACGACTCGAGGGCCGAGGTGGATGCGGGCGTCTGAACTGCCGTTGCGCTCTCCATCGGAAGGATTCTACGGACCCCTGGACAAGGCAACGGCCGCCCCGAGGGGGCGGCCGTTGCCGATGCTCTGACCTATTGTCTAGTCCTTAGCTAGGCTCGACGTAGAGGTCTGTGTTGGCCGGTTTTGTCATTGTGTATTCGGCAGTCCATTTCGAGGTAGCCGGACATGCTGCTTCGCTGCCGGTGAGCTTCGAAGCAATAGCGTTAGCGTCGAATACGCCATCTGTCCTGGTCGGCGTGGTCCCTGTAAGGGTGCCAAGGTCGGTGCCTGCGGTCACCCCGTAGACACAGCTTCCGAACAGGACGGTGTTAATTGTGACGCGGAATTCACCCGAGGCTGTAACTGTTCCGTTATCACTGCCGGTGATGGCGTGAACTTCGAGCCCGGCGCCTTGCGTCGTGTTCGTCGGGAAGGAGCAGCCACTCCAGGTGAGGTTCGCTTTTTCGACCGGACCTGAAGCTGTTTCGGTCGCGCTACCGGCGTTGGTCAAGCTGCCTTTGACCGTCGATCCCGTGCATGTGTCGAGCGTGGTTTTTTCGTCTGTGGTGACGAGTTTCGCGGACCCTCCGCTAACAATGCTGAATTCGAGGGCGGTGCCAGCCGGCCACTTCGAGGTACACGGTGTGGTTGTGGTGCTGCAGAGAACGGTCGCAGAAGCCGTACCTGCGCCGATGAATGCCATCAAGGCCGCTGCCGCGATGGCGGCAAGGCCAAGTATCTTGACGTACTTCATTTCTTTCTCCTTGGTTTTTGGCGCCAAGAGACGCCGTTGCGTTACTGCTCTGCCAAGAAAGCGATGCAGCTTTCTTTGCGTGGAGGTGAGCCGGTCAGCTTCCATCAACCGGAACTCTCTCCCGTCCGGGCCTATCTCCCGGATCGGGTATTTATTAACATCTGAATTAGTAATAGTCAAGTGATTTTTAGGAATAAGCTGATTCGGTAGTCCCGGCCTTCGGAAGCCGATTGTGCTTGTTTATCCGCAGATGGCCGATCAGCTCTTCGCTGCGGACGACGCCGGATTCCAGGAGCCGAAGGCTCTGGCGGGAGTTCCTCTGGCCGTCCGTATGCGCCCCCGCTCGCTCGACGAGGTGCTCGGGCAGGAGCACATCCTGGGGCAGGGCTCGACGCTGCGGACGGCGATCGAGAGCGGCAGGCCGCACAGCGCGATCCTCTACGGGCCGCCGGGGGCGGGGAAGACGACGCTGGCGCGGATCGCGGCGGCGGGGACGCTGGGGGCGTTCGAGGAGGAGTCGGCCGTGAACGCCGGCAAAGCCGAGATCCGGGGGGTGATCGAGCGGGCGCGGGAGCGGCGGCGGGCCAGCGGGCGGCCGACGATCCTGTTCCTCGACGAGATCCACCGCTTCAACAAGGCCCAGCAGGACGCATTGCTGCCCGCGGTCGAGGACGGGACGCTCACCCTGATCGGCGCCACTACCGAGAACCCCTACTTCGAGGTCAACTCCGCTCTGCTTTCGCGCGCGCAGGTCTACGAGCTTCATCCGTTGGAGCCGGGACAGGTGGAAGAGCTGCTGCGGCGAGCGCTCGGCGACTCCGAGCGGGGGATCGCCGAACCGCCGCCGGTCACCGAGGAGGCGCTGGCGATGCTGGCGACTCGCAGCGGTGGTGACGCCCGCGTCGCCCTCTCGGCCCTGGAGCGGGCGGTCGAGCGCGCCGACGGCGAGGTCGCGGTCGCCGCGGTCGAAGACGCGCTGCAGCGCAAGGCGATCGACTACGACCGCCAGGGCGACCGCCACTACGACTTCGTCTCCGCCTGGATCAAGGCGACCCGAGGCTCCGACGTCGACGCCTCGCTCTACTACCTGGCGGTGATGCTGGAGGGCGGCGAGGACCCGCGCTTCATCGCCCGCCGGATGGTCATCCTCGCCTCCGAGGACGTCGGCAACGCCGACCCGCAGGCGCTGCTGGTCGCCGACGCAGCTGCCCGGGCCGTCGACCGGGTCGGTCTTCCCGAGTGCGCCCTCAACCTCGCCCAGGCCACCGTTTACCTTTCGTTGGCCCCGAAGTCCAACGCCTCCTACAAAGCGCTCTCCGCGGCCCGCGCCGAGGTCCGCGCCAACGGCGCCCAGACCCCGCCCGACTACCTGCGCGACGCCCACTATCCGGGCGCTGAGAAGCTCGGCCGCGGCGAGGGTTACCGCTACGCCCACGACGAGCCGGGGGCGGTCAGCGACCAGCCGCTCCTGCCCGAGGGACTGCGCGGCAGCCGCTTCTACAAGCCGACCGACAGAGGCTTCGAGGAGGAGCTCGGTCGGCGCCTGGCGGCGTTAAGAAAAAAATTAGACAGCGTGTAAATCGAGGCGAAACTTTCTGGTCCGCTCGGGGTTTTCAAATTCGGCATCCCAAGCTAAAGCCAGGGAGAGCCGACACCCGGCAGAGAGGTCCGGACTGGGGGCCTCCTGCCGGGCCTGTGAAACAGGGGGAAACGAGGGCGTCGAGTTGACTGGGCTCGGCGCCCTTCTTCGTTCCGCCGAAGGCGAAAGGGACGATCACCTATCGTGGAGCCGTGCCTGAGAACCAGCCCGATCGGTTCCGCCTCGGCGGCATGGCCCTCCGCAACGGCCTCTTGATCCACGGCCCGACCCACTGGGCGGCCGCGGTCCGCGGCCGCGACGGTGGGATCGAAGTCGCCTCCGAGCGCAAGCCCGAGCTGGCGCCCGGCCTGGTGGCGAAGGTGCCTGGGCTGCGCGGGCCGATCAAACTCGCCGAGGCGATGCTGGTGCTGCCGCTGGCGCGCCGGCGCCTGCCGTCTGCGCGGATGCCGTTCGAGGACGGGCGGGTGCTGGCGGCGGTGGGTCTGACCCTCGGCATCACGGCGGTGCTGCGCAAGCGGGCGCCGGCGAGCGCGCTGCGCGAGGGGCTCGTACAGGCGATCGGGGCGGCGCCCGCTCTGGTGGCGCTGGCCGACCGCGACCTCGCCGCCTACCACGGCGCCGAGCACAAGACGATCGCCGCCTACGAGCGCGGGGTCGAAGACGTCGCCTCGGTGCCCAAAGAGCACGATCGCTGCGGCTCCAACCTGATCGTGCCGATGATGCTGCTCTCCGCCGGCGGCACGGTGCTGCTCGAGCGCCTGGTCGAGAACCCGAGCCCCGCCGCTCGCGCCGGCGTCGGCCTCGGTGGGGCGTCGATCGCAGTCGAGATGTTCGCCTGGAGCGACCGCCACCATGGCGACCCCCTGGCCGAGGCCTTCCATACCCCGGGCCGCGAAATCCAGCGCCACTGGGCGACGAAAGAGCCGACGCCCGAGCAGCTCGAAGTCGCGGTCACGGCGCTGGAGGAGATCCTCCGGGTCGAGAAAGGCGACGAGGGTGGCGATGGCACCGGAGGCGCCGTTTCTACCGCTCCGCCCCCGCCCGCATAGACTCCCGCTCGTGTTCGGCCGCATCGACCACATCGGAGTCGCCGTCGAGGACGTCGACGCCGCCATCGCCCTCTACCAGGACAGGTTCGGAATGGAGCTGGCCCACCGCGAGACGGTGGAGTCGCAGGGTGTCGAGGCGGTCCTGCTCGACGTCGGCGACGGCCACGTCGAGCTGTTGGCGCCGCTCGGCCCCGACACGCCCGTCGGCAAGTACATGGCCAAGAACGGCGCCGGCCTGCACCACGTCGCCTACGCGGTCGACGACATCGACGCCGCCCTGGAGAAGATCGCCGCCGCCGGTCTGCGGCTGATCGACTCCGAGCCGCGGGTGGGCATTCGCGACAGCCGCGTCGCCTTCCTCCACCCCCGCTCGACCGGCGGGGTCCTGACCGAGATCGTCGAACCCGCGGGAGGTCACTGATGGCAGACGTGCAGCGAGTCGAGATCGGCTTCGAGGGCGGGCAGGTGATCTCCACCCGCCTCTCCGACGAGGACCTGAAGGACCTGCGCTCCCGGCTCGAGCAGGGCGGCTGGTACGACCTGCCGACCGAGGAAGGGACGATCGCCCTCTACCTCGGCAAGGTCTCGTTCGTCCGGGTCGAGTCCGGCGAGCACCGGGTCGGCTTCGGCGGTTAGGCCGATGCGACCGCGGCACCTGTTCGGCGTGGCGGCTGTCGCGACGCTGGCCGCTGCGCTCTGGTGGCGGAAGAACCCCTCGGCCTGCCCCTACGGCCAGCGCTTCTGGGTCGAAGCACCGCACCCCTTCATCACCCGGGACCGCTTGCGCGAGGTCCTGCGCCCGCAGCCGGGCGAGCGGCTGCTGGAGATCGGCGTCGGCACCGGCTACTACAGCTGCGACCTGGCCGAATGGGTTGCGCCGGGCGGGACGCTGGAGCTCTTCGACCTGCAGCAGGAGTTCCTCGACCACGTGATGGGAGCTGCGGCCGAGCGCGATCTCACCAACCTGGTGCCGACCCGAGGCGATGCCACCGACCTCCCCTACGAGGACGCCTCGATCGACGCCGTAGTCCTCACCGCCGTCCTCGGCGAGATCCCGGACCGCGAGGCCGCCCTAAGCGAGATCCACCGCGTCCTCAAACCAACCGGCCGCCTAGTAGTGGGCGAGCTCTTCGGCGACCCCCACTTCACGACCCGCAAGAGCCTGGAGCAGCTGGGAGCGGAAGCCAACTTGGAGCTGACCGAGACTTCCGGCCCACGTCTCGGCTACTTCGCCCGCCTGAGCCCGAGCTGACCGTCGAGGAGCCGGGGATGGGGTTCGCCGGACCCTCCCCGCTGTTGTCCGCCGAACCCCATCCCCGGCTCCCAACATGCTGCTTTTGAAGATTCTGGATAGGGGCCGCCAGCGTACGCGCAAGATCGGAACAATTTCAGCGGTGGAGCTGGCTATTTCGGTGTAGGTTCGTTGAATCGACACTCCGGATGACCATCGTCGCGGGAACGACGACGGCTGGGAGTGGGGAGAGGCACAAAGGGTCTGTCTTCGAATGGCCTATCGCTACGCGAGCAATCCGAGCGAAGCCGAAGACATAGCTCAGGATGCCCTTCTCCGGGCCTGGCGTCGGCGCTCGACCCTGCGCGATTCCGAGCGTCGCAACCAGTGGCTGGCGGCGATCGTCCGCAACGAGGCCTTCCGCCAGCACGCGCGGGTGCGACCCGATCCGACAGCGACAATCGAGCTCCAGGAGGGGGCAGAGGACGAGCATGTGCTGGCCGCCGTCGAGCTCGCCGACCTGCACGCGGCGCTCGAGCATCTGAGCGAACGCGAGCGGCAGCTGTTGTCGATGCGCTACGAGGAAGACCTGACGCACCCCGTGATCGCTCGGCGCCTCGAAATCCCGGAAGGGACCGTCAAGGTGCGGCTGCACCGGGTGCGGACCAAATTGCGCATGCTGTACGCAGGGGCGACCATCCCCACCTGAACTTCGGACCGCTGTACAAGGACAGCGGCCGCCACGGTGACGAGTATCTCTTCATGGAGACCGCACCGCGCCAGATCGTCGCCTTCGGCGGCGGCGGCTTCTCGATGGAGTCGGGCAACCCGCTGCTCGACGACTACGTGCTCGGGTTGGCGAAGGCCGAGCGACCGCGCGTCTGCTTCCTCCCCTCGGCCAGCGGCGACGCCGACCACTACATCGTCCGCTTCTACCGCGCCTTCTCCGCCCACCGTTGCGAGCCGAGCCACATCTCCCTCTTCCGCCGCGAGCAGGGGCCGAGCGACCTGCGCCGCCACCTCCTCTCCCAAGACCTGATCTACGTCGGCGGCGGCAGCGTCGTCAGCCTGCTCGGGGTCTGGCGGGCGCACGGGATCGACTCGATCCTGCGCGAGGCCTGGGAATCGGGAGTGATCCTCTGCGGCCTCTCCGCCGGCTCGCTCTGCTGGTTCGCCGAGGCGGTGACCGGCTTCCACGGCGAGGCGAAGCGGCTGCGGGGCATGGGGCTGCTGCCGTTCAGCAACTGCGTCCACTACGAGCGGGGCGGCGAGCGGCGCGATGCCTACCACCGCTTCCTGCGCGAAGGGATGTGTGGCGGCTATGCGGCGGAAGACGGGGCGGCGCTGCACTTCGTCGGCGAGGAGCTGAACCGGGTTGTGGCTTCACGCCCGCAGGCGCGCGGCTACCGCCTCGACGTGGCGGGGCGGCGGGTGGTGGAGATGCAGATCGCCACCACCTACCTCGGCGATCGCGAGGCGCCGCCGGCCGCACCCCTGCCGGAGGCGCTCTCGACCGCGCCCGCCCCCGCCGCCGGATGAGCGGCAACGGGCGCCTTCCTGAGGCGGCGACGCCGGTCCGCCGCATCCTCGCCCTCGGCGGCCACGAGTTCAGTTCGCGGCCGCCGGACCGGGCGGTCTGCGAGCTGCTGCTGCGGCTGGCCGGTGAGCGCGGTGGCGCGCGGCCGCGGATCTGCATCCTCCCGACCGCCAGCGGCGACACCTCGGAGCAGATCTCGAGCTTCTACGCCGCCTTCGGCGAGCGCCCCTGCGAGCCCTCCGACGTCTCGCTGTTCCGGCTGGGACGGCGGCCGTTGGCACTGCGCGACCACCTCCTGAGCCAGGACCTGATCTACGTCGGCGGCGGCAGCCTGCTCAACCTGCTGGCGGTCTGGGAGGCGCACGACATCGCCTCGATCCTCAGCCTCGCCTGGCGCCAAGGAATCGTCCTCGCCGGTCAGAGCGCCGGTGCGATGTGCTGGTTCGAAGCGGGGATCACCAAGTCCTCGGGCAAGCCCCTCGCCGCCGCCGGCCTCGGCCTCCTCTCCGGCAGCCTCTGCGTCCACTACAACAACGAACCCGAGCGCCGAGCCGCCTACCTCGACGCCGTCGCCGACGGGATGCCGAGCGGTTACGGTCTCGACGACTACGCGGGCCTGCTCTGGGAGGGCGAAGGCAACCCCTCCTCTCTGACCGCTCGCCGCGGCGCCCGCGCCTACCGCGTCAGCTCCCGCGAAGGCGAGGTGCTCGAGTCGCCCCTTCCGGTCCGTTTCCTTCCCGCCCCGGCCCCCGCCGCGCTGCGCGAGGACATCGCCGAGTTCCGGCGGATCACGGGGATGCGCAAACGCGCCGGCTGGCTCGGCTGAAGTCACAGATCCGTTGCGATTCCGCCGCGGAAAATTTACGTTCTGCGCGCAACACGTCGCAACTTTTCGTCTACAGTCGTGTCATCATGGAGGCTCTGGAGGTGGAGAGACCGATGACCGAATGGAACGACGACAGGCTCGACGAACTGAACGGACGGATGAAAGAGGGCTTCGCGATTGTCGACAAGCGCTTCGAGCAGGTCGACAAGCGCTTCGCGAAGGTGGACGAGCACTTTGTACGGCTCGAACGCGAGATGAAAGACGGGTTCGCGACGGTCGACGAGCGTTTCAGGCGTACGGACGAGCGAATGGAAGCAGGATTCGAACGGATCAACGGTCGCCTCGATCGCATCCACCACGTTTTCATCGTGACCGCGGCAGGCATCATCGGAACCCTGCTCGCCAATGGGATCTGGGGCTGAGTTCAGCCCCCAGATCTACTCCCCCGCGACCGGCGGCGCGGTCGGGTCGCTGCCCTCTTCGCCGAGTTTCTCGCGGGCGATGTAGTCCTCGGCCAGCAGCAGGTTGTCGCGGGAGCGCTCGACGACGTTGAGCAGGTCGCCCATCAGCGAGACCTCCTCGACCTGCTCCTTGACGAACCACTGCAGGAACTGCTCGGCGCGGTAGTCCTTCAGCTCGCGGGCGAGCTCGAAGAGGCCGAAGATCTCGTCGCTGACCCGCTGCTCCTGCTTCAGTGCCACGCGAACGGGGGCGGCGCCGTCGTCGAAGCTGGTCTGCTGGGCCTTGATGTCCGGGATGCGCACCTCCTCGCCGACGTCGAGCAGGTAGCGGATCATCATCATCGCGTGCTCGCGCTCCTCCAGCGCCTGCCGGTAGAAGAAGGCGGCGAGCCGGGGGAGGGTCTCGGCGTCGTAGTAGACGGCCGCGGCCACGTACTGCTGGTGGGCGGCGAACTCGTTCGAGATCTGCTCGTTGAGGGCGTCGGCGAAAGACTTGTCAGGCATCTCGGCTCCTTGTCGGACTGGCGGGCGGAGCCAACGTAGCCGAAAGCGCGAATTCGGTCGGCCGAAGCAGCCGTTCGGCTGCCCTTAGAGCTTCCAGCGGAAGCCGATCTCCTCGATCGCCGGCTCCAGTGGGCTCGTCGGCAGCCCCGACTTCGTCGCCTTCTCCGCCTCGTTGTAGCCGCTCGGCGCGACGTCGTTCGGCGTCTCGGGATGGAAGATCGAGGCCAGGTACTGGATCTGGCCGCGGCCCTGGCCGAGCTCCGACTGGCCGCCGCCGTAGGCGCCGATCCCGCGCTCCTCGCAGTAGTCATAGGTGGCAAAGAGGTTCCGGATCGGGCCGAAGCGCGAGGGCTTGACGTTGACCGTCTTCGGCGGCGACCACGGCATCGCCTCGATGTCGGCGATCGAGTGGATCGGCGCGTCCCAGGTGACCCGCTCGTGGACCGGGTCGAGCAGCGGTTTCGTCTCCTCGGTCACGTCCGGGTCCTCGAGCCAGGCGTCAGGGAAGGTCTCGATCAGCTTGGCGTAGAGCTCGGGGTCGGTCTCGACGTCGACCGGGGTGCCTTTGTAGAAGCCCTTGAGGTCGAGCGAGTCGACCGCGCCGGTCGCGGCCAGCGCCGCGATCAGCTCGTCGTCCCAGTCGTTTGCCGGGTCGAGCTTGAAGCGCAGCGTCGGGTAGACGGCGAGGCGCGCCAGCAGCGGCTCGATCGAGGAGTGCTCCCCCTCCTGCCAGCCGGCGAGGCGCATCGAGTTGACGAAGTTCACCGGCCGCGGCTCGCGGCCGAGCGCGGCGGCGAGGTTGGTGCCCGCTTGGCGCAGCGCCAGGTCCAGCGCCGCCGACTCGAAGGCCCAGCGGCGGTAGTCGCGGGAGACGTCTGCGCGCACCGGCTCTCCGGCCGGGAAGAGGTCGATCCCGTCGAGGCGGTCGCTGAACTCGGCGAAGGCGAACTTGCCTGCGAGACCCTCCGGCGGCCCGTGGTCCTGCTGGCCGATGTGGTCGATCGCGTCGTAGACGACGTCTTCGCCGACGCCCTCGTGGCCGCCGCCGCGCAGCTTGACGATCGTCGTCAGCCGTTCCATCTCGCCCCAGTCGATCCCCAGCCCCTCGAACTCGCAGGACTCGATCTCGAGCGGCAGGTCAGCGATTGCGTCGAAACTGGCCATCGCAGGAACTTAGCGAGTCACCCGCAGCGTCTTCAGCTCTCGGTCCGAACCGCCACGGACGTAGCCGCCGTGGGCGAGGCTTTCCCGGATGAAGTCCAAAGTCTCTGGAGTCAGCCGCTCGCCGGGGAGGACGTTGGGGATGCCTGGGGGATAAGCGGCCAGGCCCTCGGCGGCGACGCGGCCGGCGGCGGCCTCGAAGGGCACCACTTCCTGCGGGCCGAGGAAGGCTTCTCGCGGGGTCAGCACCAGCTCGCCCCAGGGCGGCGCCGGCGCCAGCTTCTCATCCGGTGCCCCCGGCGTTTCCTCCAGCTCGGCGACCGCCACGCGCAGGCCCTCGACCAGCCGCTCGCCCGCCAACTCGGCGTCCTCGCCGACGCCGAAGATGGCGACGACGACGTTGCCCGAGTAGAGCTCGAGGTCGAGGTTGGCGACGTGGAAGGCGGCTTTCCAGAGGCGCTGGGCGCTGGAGCCGGTCCCGCGCACGTCGATCCCGAGCCGCAGCGGGTCCCAGCCGGCGACGCCGGGCTGGCCGACCAGCCGCTCGTCGAGGACGTCGAGGCCGGGGATCTCGCGGATCCGCTCGCGCGTCTCGGCAATTGCCGTAAGCGCCTTGCCCAGCAGGTCCTCGCCGTGGACGTAGATCTGCCGGCGCTGGGCGTCGAGCGAGCCGGCGAGGAGGCCGCTGGGGCTGGTCGTCTCGACCAGGCTGACGCAGCGGTCGACGATCGCGCCGTCGATCCGCCCGCCGCGGCCGAGGTGCAGCATCGCCGCCTGGGTCAGGGCCCCGACGATCTTGTGGGTCGAGGAGGTGACGAGGTCGGCGCCGGAGGCGAGCGCGTCGGTCGGCAGGTCGGGATGGAAGTGGAGGTGCGCGCCCCAGGCCTCGTCGGCGACCAGCGGCACGCCGCGCGAATGCGCCACCTCCGCCAGGGCGGCCACGTCGGCACAGGCGCCGAAATAGGTGGGGGAGACGACCATCGCCGCCACCGCCTCGGGCGTTTCGTCCAGCGCCGCCGCCAGCGAGTCGGGCGTCAGCCCGTGGGCGATCCCCAGCTCGGGGTCGAGCTGGGGCGCTACGAAGGTCGGCCGCATCCCGCTCAGGACCAGCCCGTCGATCACCGAGGAGTGGACGTTGCGCTGGACCACGGCCCGGTTGCCGAGGTGGGCGAGTGCCATGCAGGCGGCGTGGTTGGCCTGCGAGGCGCCGTTGGTCAGGAACCAGGAGCGCTCCGCCCCCCAGGCCTCGGCGGCCAGCTGCTGCGACTGCTGGAAGGGGGTCGGTTCGGGGCCGATGTCGACCCCTTCGGTGACCGAGGGGACGTCGTTGCGCAGGCCGGTCTCGCCGACCAGCTCGGTCATCTTCGGGTCGGCGCCGAGCCCGCCCTTGTGCCCGGGGACCTGGAAGCGCCCCGTCTCGAGCTCCGAGTAGGCGAGCAGGGCGTCGACGTATGGAGTCGAGTCCTGACCGGGATCGGACATCGAGCCGAGTCTACGGGTCCGCCTGACCGGCCTTGGATAATTTTGCAGCGGATCTTTGGACGAACCCGACGGGCGGCGTGCTGGAGAATCCCGGGATGCGCCACACGCGTCTTGGCTACTGGATCGAGGAGGCAGGGGAGGTCGAGCCCCGCCCGCCGCTGACGGGCGACCGCGAGGCCGACGTGCTCGTCGTCGGCGGTGGCTACACGGGGATGTGGACCGCCTGGTACGCGCGGCAACTGGAGCGGGAGGCTCGGGTCGTCCTGCTCGAGTCCGAGGAGGTCTGCGGGCACGGGCCGAGCGGCCGCAACGGCGGCTTCTGCAACGCGATGTGGCTCTCGCTCGCCTCGATGCGCGACCGCTGGGGGGCGGACGGGGCGCTGGCGACGGCGCATGCGGCGCAGGAGGCGGTCGGGAGGATCGAGCGCTTCTGCGAGGAGCAGGGGGTGGACGCCTGGTTCCGGCCGGCGGGTTACGTGCAGGTCTCGACCGCGCCCGCCCACGACGGCTCTTGGCAGCGGGCGGTCGATGCCTGCCGCGACCTCGGGGTGCCGGAGATGCTGCGACCGCTGAGCGAGGCCGAGGTGGCCGAGCGCTGCATGTCACCTGCCTTTCGCGCCGGGGCTGTCTCACCGACCTCGGCAACGGTGCAGCCGGCGCGGCTGGCGCTGGGCCTGCGCGAGAAGCTGATCGAGGCGGGGGTGGAGATCTTCGAGTCCTCGCCGGTGCGCTCGTTCCGCGAGACGGGCGACGGAGTCGAGGCGCGCACCGCGACCGGCTCGGTCCGTGCGCGGCGCGGAGTGCTGGCGATCGGCAGCGCCGCCACGGCCCGCCACGGCCCGCTCCGCGGCCGCCTCACCGTCGCCTCCTCCCACATCGTCCTCACCGAGCCGGTGCCCGACGTGCTCGTGGAAATCGGCTGGACGAACGGCGACTGCATCACCGATGCGCGCGCGCTCCTGCACTACTTCCGCACCACCCCCGACGGGCGCATCGCTTTCGGCTGGGGCGGCGGCCGGATCGCGATGGGCGCCCGCACCCACGGCCGCGCCGAGCTCGACGCCTCGGTGATCGCCGCCGCGGCAGACCACCTCCATCAGTACTTCCCGCCCCTTCGCGGCCGCCGCATCACCCACGCCTGGGGCGGCCCGATCGACGCCTCTCCGACCCACCTCCCCACCGTCCAATCCCTCGTCCACCACCGCGCCTTCGTCGTCGCCGGCTACACCGGCAACGGGGTCGGCCCCTCGAACATGGTCGGCCGCACCCTCGCCTCGCTGGCTCTGGACCGAGACGACGCCCACACCCGCCTAGCCTTCGTCGACGCCCACACCCCCCGCGTCCCCCCCGAGCCCTTCCACTGGATAGGCGGCGAATCGATCCGCTTCGCGATCGAGAAAAAAGAGGAAGCCGAGATGGCAGGTCGTCAGCCCGGCGCCATCTCCTCAGCCATCGCCAAGGTTCCCGAGCTGATCGGCTTTCACATCGGCCGTTAAGTCGCCGCAGGAGCGCCGACTGCGACCCCGATTCCCGTCTCCTGTTCGGGCCTCACACTGGCCATCTTTTCCGCCCGGCGCTGCTGCCAGGTGGCGAAGCCCATGGCGGCGACGGTGAAGAAGAAGAGGATCATCGCGATCACGTTGACTTCGACGGGGATGCCTCGCTGGGCGGCGCCGAAGATGTAGAGGGGGAAGGTGACGGTGGTGCCGGAGTTGAAGTTGGAGATGACGAAGTCGTCTATGGAGAGGGCGAAGGCGAGCATCGCGGCGCCGAAGATGCCGGGCATGATCAGCGGCAGGGTGACCAGGCGGAAGGTCTGGAAGGAGCTGGCACCGAGGTCTCTCGCCGCCTCCTCGAGGCTGCGGTCGAAGCCGATCAGGCGCGAGCGGACGACGACGACGACGAAGCTGATGCAGAACATCACGTGGGCGATCAGCAGGGTTTCGAAGCCGAGCGAGAAGGTGCCGATCAGGAGGAAGAAGGAGAGCAGCGCCGCCCCCATCACCACCTCGGGGGTCGCCATCGGGATCACGATCAGGAAGTTCGCCGGTCGCCGGCCGAAGAACTGATGGCGGACCAGCGCCAGCGCCATCATCGTCCCGACGATCGTCGAGATCACCGTCGCCAGCAGTGCCAGTTTGAGGCTGGTGACGAGGGCTTCGTTGAGTTCGGGGCGGCTGAAGGCGTGAGCCCAGTGTTCGAACGTGAAGCCGACCCAGGTGTAGTTGTAGCGGCCGGAAGGATCGTTGAAGGAGAAGAGCAGGATGACCGCGATCGGCAGCAGCAGGTAGAAGACCACCAGCGCGGCGACGATGTTGACCGCGTGCTCGCGCAGCCAGCGCCAGGCCTGCGCGCCCCGGCCCTCCATCAGACCGTGTCCTCACCCATCAGCGCCTCCGAGCCGGCGAAGCGGATGTAGACGACCACGGCGATCATGATCAGCGCCATCAGCACGAAGGAGAGCGCCGCCGCCGAGGGGTAGTCGGCCTGGCTCAGGTAGAGCGACTGGATCACGTTGCCGATCATCCGGTTGCCGGCGCCGCCGAGGAACTGGGCGTTGACGTAGTCGCCGGCGGCGGGGATGAAGGTGAGCAGCGTGCCCGCCACCACCCCCGGCGCCGAGAGCGGCAGCGTCACCCGCAGGAAGGTCTGGGCCGCCGAGGCGTAGAGGTCTTTCCCCGCCTCGATCAGCCGCACGTCTATCCGCTCGAGGCTGGCGTAGATCGGCAGGATCATGAACGGCAGGAAGTTGTAGGTGAGCCCCGCGATCACCGCCCAGCTGGTGGCGAGGATGTGGCCGCTCGGCGCCAGCCCGACCGCGTGGAGGAATTCGGTCACCGGGCTTTCGTCGGAGAGGATCGTCTCCCAGGCGATCGTCCGGATCAAGTAGGTGGTGAAGAACGGCGCGACCACCGCGAACAGCATCACGTTGCGCCAGCGCCCCGCCTTGAAGGCGATCGCGTAGGCGAGCGGGTAGGCGATCACCAGCGCCAGCAGCGTTGCCGCCCCGGCGTAGACGAACGAGCGCACGAACTGCGTGTCGTATTCCGAAAGGGCTTCGCTGTAGTTCGACCAGTTCCAGTCGAATTCGAGACTGCCGACGGTCCCCGACTCCAGCGAGAGTTTCGCCATGAAGTAGAGCGGGACGACGAAGAAGACGACGAGCCAGATCGTCCCCGGGCCGAGCAGGAAGTAGGGGGAGAGGCGTCGGCGGAGGGAGCTCATCGGCCCTCACTCCCTCCGCCGCTGTCTACTGCCTCTCCCATCGGGTCAGCCGTTCAACACCGAGTCGAAGGCTTTGATCACCTTCTGTTCTTCCTCTTCGCTCTTGAACACCGGCGTCGCCGAGCAGTTCTTGGTGAAAGAGGCGCTGGGGAAGATCAGCTGGTTCTTCGCCAGTTCCGGATCGCGCTTGGCGAGGACTTCTTTCACGCCTTCGACCGGCGTCACGTAGTTGACGTATTCGGCGATGTTGGCCTGGACTTCGGGTTCGTAGACGTAGTTCATGAACGCCTCGGCCGCGGTCGGGTTCGGCGCCCCGATCGGGATCACCATGTCTTCCGACCAGAGCATGCAGCCCTCGGTCGGCATCCGCCATTCGAGATCTGGGTTGTCTTCCTGCAGCTGCACCGCGTCGCCCGACCAGCCGATCACCGCGACCGCGTCGCCGCTGGTCAGGTCACGCGCGTAGTCGTTGCCGGTGAAGCGGCGGATCTGACCCGAGTCGGCGGCGCCCTTGATTTTTTCGATCGCCTTCATCCAATCCGCTTCGGTGGCTTCGTCGGGGTTGACCCCTTCACACTTCATCACCAGCGGCACGGTTTCCCGGACTTCGTTGAGGAAGTCGACTTTGCCCTTGTACTGCGATTCGAACAGGTCGCAGACCGACTTCACGTCCGGCGCCGTTTCCTTGTTGACGATGACTCCGGTCATCCCGCTCTGCCACGGCGCCGTCCAGTCGCGGTTGGGGTCGAACGCCGGATGCTGGAGGCTCGCGACCAGGTTCTTTTCGACTTCCGGCAGGCCGGCTTTGTCGAATTCCTGCAGGTAGCCGAGCTTGTGCATTTTCACGACCTGGTAGTCGGCGAGCACGAAGATGCTGCGGCCGCCCGATTCGCCCTGCCCCAGCAGCGGCTGCATCTTGTTGAAGAATTCTTCGTTGGAGTTGATGTCCTCGATGTATTTGACCGAGACTCCGCTCTCCTTTTCGAAGTTGGGGATGGTCTTTTTGTCGATGTAGAGCGGCCAGTTGGAAATCGTCAGATCGCCCGAGGCTTTCCCTTCGAGTTTTACCTTCGACGCTTCCCTTTCTTCGCCGCCGCCTTCGATGCCGCCGCCACCACCGCCGCAGGCGGCGAGCCCGAGGGCCAGCGTCGCCGCGGCAACCAGGACAGCAACCAGGGCGGAGATCCTGCGCGGGTCCTTCTTGCTGCTCACCATCGGGTTCAACCTCCGTGCGTCGTTAGTTGCGACTGGTCGGCGGCGCCGGCGGCACCGTCGGTTGGGGCGGCCGCACCATTCGGCGACTCGCGGACAAGATGCATGTTCTCGGGCTCCCAGCTGAGGCTGACGCGGGCGCCGCCGCCGGGGAGGCGTTGGCGCTCGTCCTCGTCGGCGTTGGGGACGAGGACGGTCATCCGCACGCCCTTGCCGAGGTCGACCGTGATCTGGGTCGAGGTGCCGAGGTAGAGCGAGCTGGCGACGACGCCCTCGACCCGCGGCTGGCCTGCGCCGCCGTCGCCGTTTTCGCCGAGCTCGACCCGCAGCTTCTCCGGCCGCACCACTGCGTGGCAGCGATCTCCGGGCGAGAAGCCGTCGGTCTGGGTGTGGATCGTCTGGCCTTGATCCAGCTTCACTTCCTGGGCACTCGTGACCGTCGCGGGCATCAGGTTGGAGACGCCGATGAAGCCGGCGACGAAGGTGGTCGCCGGGCGGTCGTAGACCTCCTCCGGCGCCGCCACCTGCTCGACCTGACCGCGGTTCATCACCGCGATCCGGTCGCTCATCGTCAACGCCTCCTCCTGGTCGTGGGTGACGTAGACGAAGGTGATGCCGACGTCGCGCTGGATCCGCTTCAGCTCGACCTGCAGTTCCTTGCGCAGTTTCAGGTCCAACGCCCCGAGCGGCTCGTCGAGCAGGAGCACCTTCGGCAGGTTGACCAGGGCCCGGGCGAGGGCGACGCGCTGCTGCATCCCGCCCGAGAGCATCGACGGCCGCCGTTTGCCCTCCGAGGCGAGGCCGACCCGCTCCAGCTCGGCCGCGACCCGTTTCCGGATCTCCGCCTTGTCGACCTTCTTGCGCTTGAGACCGAAGCCGACGTTGTCCTCGACGCTGAGGTGGGGGAAGAGCGCGTAGCTCTGGAAGACCGTGTTGGTGGGGCGCTTGTGTGGCGGCAGATGCGCCACGTCCTCGCCCTCGATCCGGATTTCACCCGCGGTCGGCCGCTCGAAGCCGGCGACCATCCGCAGCGTCGTCGTCTTGCCGCAGCCGCTCGGCCCGAGCAGGGTGAAGAACTCTCCCCGTGCCAGCTCCAGATTCAGGTCATCGACCGCGGCCAGCTGGTCGAAGCGCTTGGTCACGCTCCGCAGCTCGACGCTGGAGGTCTCTCCGTGGGCGTCCATTCCGGTTTATCAGCCCCCTCTCGGTGGTCTCGGGTACCCGTTTGCCCTAGTTACCCAATCGCGACGGTAAGCCCCGGTGGATCAATGCGCAAGTGGCGAATGTCCTAAAAGCACAGGAATAACTTGTACTTCATGTACAAGCAATTCGCCAGTCCTTGACCCAAAGACCACTTGCGATTGTTGGGAACGAGGTCTAGCTTTGTCCATAACGTCGCAATCGGAGAGGAGGGCCTTATGGCCACCGCGTCGCAAGCGCCGGCAGGAACCGATCTTCAGCAGCTGGCTCGCGAGCACCTGTGGATGCATTTTTCGAGGATGGGCGCATACGGACCCGACCACGAGATCCCGATCATCAGCCGGGCCGAGGGCTGCTACGTCTACGACGAGCACGGCAACCGCTATCTCGACGGCCTCTCCGGCCTCTTCTGCTGCAACGCCGGCCACGGCCGCACCGAGTACGGCGAGGCCGCCGCGCGCCAGGTCGAAGAGCTCGACTTCTACACGCTCTGGAGCTACGCCCATCCGCGGGCGATCGAACTTGCGGCGCGGATCGCGAAGCTGGCGCCGGCTGACCTCAACCGCGTCTTCTTCACCTCCGGCGGGTCGGAGGCGGTCGAGTCGGCGATCAAGCTCGCCCGCAACTACCACCGGGCTCTCGGCAAAGGCCAGAAGCACAAGCTGATCGCCCGTGAGGTCGCCTACCACGGCACTTCGCTGGGGGCCCTCTCGGCGACCGGGATCACCGAGCTGAGGACCCAGTTCGAGCCGCTCACCCCGGGCGCCAGCCACGTTCCCAACACCAACGTCTACCGCTGGCCCAAGGACCGCGAGGAAACCTGGGCGGCGGACGCGATCGAGGAGCGGATCGTCTTCGAGGGGCCGGAGACGGTTGCCGCGGTGATCCTCGAGCCGGTGCAGAACGCCGGCGGTTGCTTCGTCCCCCCGGACGGCTACTTCCAGCAGGTCCGCGAGATCTGCGACCGCCACGACGTGCTGCTGATCTCCGACGAGGTGATCTGCGCCTGGGGCCGCCTCGGCCACTACTTCGGCTGCGAACGCTTCGACTACATGCCGGACATGATCACCGTCGCCAAGGCGCTGACCTCGGCCTACGCGCCGATGGGCGCCCTGATCGCCTCCGACAAGGTCGCCGAGCCGTTCATGCAGGGGACCGCCTCCTTCTCCCACGGCTTCACCTTTGCCGGCCACCCGATCGCCGCCGCGATCGCGATGGCCAACCTTGACGTCTTCGAGCGCGAGGACCTCTGCGGCCACGTGCTCGCCAAGGAGGGCGAGTTCCGGCAGATGCTGGAGTCGCTGCACGACCTGCCGATCGTCGGCGACGTGCGCGGCGCCGGCTACTTCCACGCGGTCGAGCTGGTCAAAGACAAGGAGACGAAGGAGAGCTTCGACGACGAGGAGAGCGAGAAGCTGCTGCGCGGCTTCCTCTCCAGCGAGCTCTACAAGCGAGGGCTGATCTGCCGCGCCGACGACCGCGGCGACCCGGTGGTGCAGCTGGCGCCGCCGCTGATCGCCGACACCGAGCAGTTCGAAGAGATCCACGACGTCCTCCACTCGGTGCTCTCGGAGGCCTGGGACCAGATGGTCCGCTGAGGCGCTCGGTCAGGAGCTGATCATGCTCACCGTCCAGAGCCTGCTCGACGAGCTCGGCCTCGAGCTGGCCGCCGGTGCCGACGCCGCCGCGGCGCCGGTCCGCTGGGTCCACATCTCCGAGCTGCAGGACCCGACGCCGTGGCTCTCCGGCGGCGAGCTGATGCTGACCACCGGCATCCCGCTCGACACCGCCGCCAAGCAACGAGCTTTCGTCCGCATTCTCGCCGACCGCAACCTGGCCGGCCTCGGTCTGGGGACCGGGTTCAGCCACAAGTCGCTGCCGAAAGCGCTGGTCGACGAGGCCGAGAAGCGCGGCTTCCCGCTCTTTGAGGTGCCCTACTCGGTGCCGTTCATCGCGATCACCGAGAAGGCCTTCGCGAAACTCGTCAACGAGCAGTACGAGGTGCTGCAGCGGGGCGTCGCGGTTCAGCGGCGGCTGGAGCGGCTGGTGCTGGAGGAGCGCGGGCTGGAGGAAATCGCCGCCACCGTCGCCTCGGCGGTGGGCGGGACGGTGGCGATCCTCGACGCCCGCGGCGAGCGCCTCGCCGGGCGCGGCTTCCGCCGCCAGCTCTCGTCCGAGGCGATCAAGGCGATCCGCAAAGAAGCGCTCAGCCACGCCGGCGACGGCCACCCCTTCGTCCCCTCGCACCCGACGGTGCAGGGGCGGGCGCTGGCGCACCCCGTCATCTCGCCCGGCGGCGGGCCGCCGCAGGCGTGGGTGGTGATCGTCCGCGACTCGGGCGGCCTCGGCGACTTCGAGCGCCTGATCCTGCAGCAGGCGGTCGCGGTGGTGGCGCTGGAGCTGATGCGCCGACGAGTTGCACAGGAGACCGAGCGCCGGCTGGCGGGGGACGTGCTGGCGGCCGCGCTCGGCGGCCGCATGGACCCGACCGAGCTGCGCCGCCGGCTGGAGCCGTTCGGCATCGGCGAGGAAGCGGCGGTGTTCGTCTTCTCGCTCGGCGATCCCGGCGCGGCGGCGACGGCGCTGGAGGCGGCGCTGGCGGCGGACGCCTGCTCGGCCGTAGTCGCCCCGCACAGCACCGGCGGCCGTGAGTTCCTCTGCGCGGTGATCGACTGCGCCGATCGCGACCCGATCGAGGTCGCGACGAAGGCGCGGGCGGTGCTCGCGCGCGAGGGCGGGCCGATCCGCGCCGCCGCCAGCCGCCCGGCGGTGCCGGAGCGCCTGCGGCATTCCTTCCACGAGGCGCGCTGCGCGCTGGAGGCGACCGCGTTCGACAACGGCTCCGCCCCCGACATCGCCTCCTGGCGCGACCTCGGCGCCTTCACGCTGCTGCTCTCGATCCAGGACGACGACGCGCTCGACCTCTACTGCGACAGCGTCCTCGGCCCGATCGAGCAGGGCGACGAGGAGTACGGCGGCGAGCTGCTGCGCTCGCTGGAGGCCTTCATCGAGCAGAACGGCCAGTGGGAGCGGGCCGCCCGCCAGGTCTACTGCCACCGCCACACGCTGCGCTACCGGATGCGCAAGGTGGAAGAGCTGACGGGCCGCGACCTCTCGCGCGCCCACGACCGCATCGAGTTCTGGTTGGCCCTGCGAGCGAGGGAGCTGGTCGCATGAAGATCGGAGTACCGACCGAGATCAAGTCCGACGAGTACCGGGTCGCGGTCACCCCCGCGGGGGTGCGCGAACTGACCGAGCACGGCCACGAAGTGCTGGTGCAGGCGGGCGCGGGCGGGGGCAGCGCCATCGCCGACGCCGACTACGAGGCGCAGGGGGCCTCGATCGTCCCCGACGCGGCCACGGTCTTCGAGGTGGCCGAGATGGTCCTCCACGTCAAGGAGCTGCAGCCGGAGGAGATCGAGATGCTGCGACCGGGCCAGCTCCTCTTCACCTACCTGCACCTGGCGCCGGACCCCGAGCAGACGCGCGGGCTCTGCGGCTCGGGGGTGACGGCGATCGCCTACGAGACGGTCGAGGACACGCACGGGCATCTGCCGCTGCTGGCGCCGATGAGCGAGGTGGCGGGGAAGATCGCGACCCAGGCCGGCGCCTTCATGCTGGAGAAACCGTTGGGCGGGCGCGGGATCCTGCTCGGGGGCGTGCCCGGGGTGGCGGCGGCCAACGTGATGGTGATCGGCGGCGGCGTCGTCGGCATGAACGCCGCCTTCATCGCGATCGGGATGGAAGCCGATGTCTTCGTCTTCGACCGCTCGATCGACCGCCTGCGCGATCTCGAAGTCGCCTTTGGCGGGCGCTGCTCGACCGTGTACTCGACCCGGCTGGCGGTCGAAGAGATGCTGCCTCGCGCCGACCTGGTGATCGGCGCGGTGCTGGTCCACGGGGCCAGGGCCCCTTATGTGGTGCGCCGGGACCAGCTGAAGCTGATGAAGCCCGGCGCGGTTTTGGTCGACGTCGCGATCGACCAGGGCGGCTGCTTCGAGACCTCGCGCCCGACCACCCATCGCGAACCGACCTTCGAGGTCGACGGGATCACCCACTACTGCGTCGCCAACATGCCTGGCGCGGTCCCGATCACCTCCACCTACGCGCTCACCAACGCGACGCTGCCCTACGCGATAGCTCTCGCCGATCACGGGGTAGACGAGGCGATAAGAAGAGACCCGGGCCTGCGGCTCGGTGTCAACGTCGCCGCCGGCAAGGTCACCCACCCGGCGGTGGCGGAGGGAGTGGGTATGGAGTACGTACCGGTCGAGGAGGCCCTCGACCTCGAACGATCCTTGAAATGAGCATCGACAGGGAGGACCGATGAGCACTTACGCGGTAGTCAATCCAGCCACCGGCGAGACGATTAAGGAGTACTCGGAGATCAGCGACGACGAGCTGCGCGCCGCGATCGACCGGGCCGACAATGCGTCGAAGACCTGGCCCGACTCCTCCTCCGTGGCGGACCGCGCCGCCTTGGTGCGCAAGGTCGGCGAATTGCACTCCGAGCGCCGGCAGGAGCTGGCGGAGATCATCGTCCGCGAGATGGGCAAGCCGATCGAGCAGGCGCTGATGGAGGTCGAATTCGCGGGGATGATCTACGGCTTCTATGCCGACAACGCCGAGAGCCTGATGGCCGACGAGCCGATCGAGCTGCTCGGCGGCGAGGGCACCGCGTTGATCCGCCGCAGCCCCTACGGCGTCCTGCTCGGGATCATGCCCTGGAACTTCCCCTACTACCAGGTGGCCCGCTTCGCCGGGCCGAACCTGGTGATCGGCAACACGATCCTGCTCAAGCACGCGCCGCAGTGCCCCGAATCGGCCGCGGCGATGCAGCAGATGTTCGACGACGCCGGTTTCCCCGAGGGCGCCTACGAGAACGTCTACGCGACCAACGAGCAGATCGAGTGGGTGATCGCCGACCCGCGCGTGCACGGGGTGTCGGTGACCGGCTCCGAGCGCGCCGGTGCCGCGGTCGCCGAGATCGCCGGGCGCAACCTGAAGAAGGTCGTGCTCGAGCTCGGCGGCTCGGACCCGTTCATCTTGCTCGGGACCGAGAACGTCGACGAGGCCGCGACGGCAGCCGCCGAAGCGCGGCTCGACAACACCGGCCAGTCCTGCAACGCGGCCAAGCGCTTCATCGTCGTCGACGAGCTCTACGACGAGTTCCTCGAGAAGTTCCGCGAGAAGCTGGAGGCGGCGAAGCCGGGCGACCCGACCGCCGAGGACACCGAGGTCGGTCCCCTCTCCTCCGAGACGGCCGCCGACCGGCTCGAGCAGCAGGTCAAGAAGGCGATCGACAACGGCGCCGAGGTGCTCGTCGGCGGCAAGCGCGACGGCAACTACTTCGAACCGACGATCCTGACCGGGATCAAGCCGGGCGACGAGGCATCGCAGGAAGAGTTCTTCGGACCGGTGGCGCAGGTCTACAAAGTCGGCTCCGAGGAGGAGGCGGTCGAGCTCGCCAACCAGACGCCGTTCGGCCTCGGCTCCTACGTGATGACCACCGACAAGGAGCAGGCCGACCGGGTCGCCGACAAGATCGAAGCCGGGATGGTCTACGTGAACCTGGTCGGGGCCGACAGCCCCGAGCTGCCGTTCGGCGGCTTCAAGCGCTCCGGCTTCGGTCGCGAGCTGGGCCGCTACGGCGCCGACGAGTTCGTCAACAAGAAGCTGATCCGGAGCGCCTAAGTAGGATCCAGCCCTCGTGAGTCTTCGCTTCAGGGGGGTCATAGCCGCGCTGCTGTTGGCGTTCGCCGCATTCGCGGTGAGCGCCGGTGCAGCTCAAAAGGACGAAGAAGACGTGCCGCGCTGCCATGGGCGCAAGGCGAAGATCGTCGGCACCGAAGGCAACGACGTGATCCAGGGCACGCCCGAGCGCGACGTGATCTGGGGCGGGGGCGGCGAGGACCTGATCTACGGCAGCCTCGGCAACGACCTGATCTGCGGCGGCCCCGGCGACGACCAGATCCACGGCGGCCGCGGCAACGACCAGGTCGAAGGCGGCGGCGGCTCGGACCAGGTCAACGGCGACCTCGGCGACGACAAGATCGTCGGTGGGCCGGGAAACAACGACGAGGTGGCCGGCGACCTTGGCATCGACGTCGTCAACGGCGGGCCGGGCAATGAAGACCTCGTCCACGGCGACTACGGCTACGACCGGATGTCGGGCGGGGCCGGCAAGGGGGACATCGCCTCGTTTGCGACCGCGCGCGCCGGCGGCAAGGGCAGCGGCGTCTGGGCCTCGCTGAAGCGGCACAAAGCCTTCGGCGACGGTCATGACAAGCTCTTCGGCTTCGAGAGCCTCGAAGGCTCGGCCTTCCGTGACACCCTGATCGGCAGCCCGCAGGCGAACGTCATCAACGGCGGTCCCGGAGACGACCAGCTTGTCGGCGGCGGTGGCAAGGACACCCTGATCGGCGGCCAGGGAAGCGACGGCTGTCAGGGCGCCAAAGGCCGGACCACCTCCTGCGGCAAGGAAGCGCCACCGAAAGGGAGCGCCTACGTCCAGCTCGACCCGACCCCGGGCGGCGGCGCCGGCCTGCAGGTGATCGGCGGCGCCGGCCGCGACCAGTTCTTCGTCGCCTACGACGAAACGACCCAGACCTTCAGCGTCACCGCCAAAGGCGGACTGGCGATCAGCCCCGGCTGCTCGCACGCCCCCGGCAGCGCCTCGACCGTCTCCTGTCCCGCCAACGGGCCCGCCCGCTGGCTGATGGCCGACCTCGGTCCCGGCAACGACAGCCTGCGGGTCGAAGGCTCGCTGCTGGAGGTCGGCAGCGTCCGCTTCGCCGGCGGCCTCGGCAACGACACGATCCACGCCGGGCCCGAGGACGACCTGGTCGAGTCCGGCCCCGGTTCCGACCATATATATGGGGGCGACGGCGCCGACGGGCTGGTCGGCGGCCTGCCGGGGCCGACCTTCCTCTACGGCGAAGGCAACGGCGACCTGCTGGCGGCGGGCGGCGGCTGCGCCGGCGGGGCGCTGGTCGGCGGCCCCGGCCGCGACGACGCCTCCTTCGCCGAGACCCAGGCCCATCCCGGCCTGCTGATCATCTCCTTTCCCCAGCACAAAGCATGGGTCACCACCGTCAAGCACTGCAAGCCGGTCCACCTTTCGCCGACCGACGAGGACATGGAGGGCTCCTTCGACTGGGACGTGCTGATCGGCGACAGCGGCCCCAACGCGTTGCTCGGCCAGCCCGGCGAAGACCGCTTCTACGGCAACGGCGGCGAAGACATCATCGACGCCCGCGACGGCGTCCGCGACTTCGGGATCCAGTGCGGCAAGGGTCACCCGCCGAAGAAGATCACCGTCCACGGCAAAGGCGGCAGGACCGAAACGCGCGAAGTCCCCGGCACCGGCAAACCCGAAGGCCGCGCCCTCACCGACAAGTTCGACCCCAAGCCGTACAACTGCGCCCTCGTCAAGCACGGCACCCCCGTGCCGGGCTTGAACGGGTAGCGCCGGCACGAGCTCGGCTCGCCTTGAACTAGGCTTCTTCTGTGGCACGGAAGACCGCCCAAGGGGACGAGGCCGCGGCCGTCGCGGCGGCGATCGCCCAGTTCGAGGCCGAGTTCGCGGGCGCGCAGGCGCAGGAGGCACCGGCAACGCCCGCCTGGCAACGGGCGGCACTTCTGGAGGGGATCGGCGCCAAGGAGACCATCGAGAACCTACGAGGAGGATCCGCATGGCTGTCGTGAAAATCATCGAGCTGGTCGGAAGTTCAAAGACGTCGACCGACGACGCCGCCAAACAGGCGCTGCAGCAGGCGCAAGGGTCGCTGCGCAACATCCGTGCGGTCGACATCGTCTCGACCGGCATCCGCGGCGAGAACCTGGACGAGTACCGCGCCCACGTCCGCGTCGCATTCTTGATCGAGGGAACGGAGATCGACTGATGGCAGAGGAGCAGGGGACCGAGGCCCGCGAGGTCTCACGCGAGGAAGCACGCAAGCTGATCGATGAGGGCGCGCAGCTGGTCGACGTGCGCGCCGACCACGAGTGGGAGGCGGGCCACATCGCCGGCGCCAAGCACGTGCCGCTGCCGGAGTTGCCGCAGCGGACCGGCGAGATCGACCAGGACCGGCCCGTCGTCGTCTACTGCCGCGGCGGCAACCGCTCTTCGATGGCGACCGCCGCACTCAACGACGCCGGTTACGACGCGGTCAAGCTGAGCGAGGGGATCGTCGGCTGGGCTGGGGAGGACATGCCGCTGGAGCCGGAGGGCGGCTACGTCGCCGACTCCGGCGAAGCCGCGGCAATCCTGCAGGCGCAGAAAAAACCCTCGCATAGCTGATTTGCAGCGGCTTCCGCCGCCTCCGCGACCGCTCAAGAATTTAAATACCTGAATCCCAATCGGGTTTGCTACCTTTTGGGCCCATGGAGGTAGCCGTCGCAGAGAACAAGGAGCAGCGGGGCAAGGGCCGGGTCGGGACCCTCGAGAACCCGGAGACCTACGAGAACGTCCCGGGCCATTTCATCCCGATCATCGAGCGCGAGTTCGACGACTTCGACAACGAAGCCGAGCAGTTCCTCTCCGGCGAGCTGGAAGAGAACCAGTTCATCGGCTTCCGCCTCAAACAGGGCGTCTACGGGCAGCGCCAGCCCGACGTCCAGATGATCCGGATCAAGCTTCCCTTCGGCGGGGTCACGCCCGAGCAGATGGATTCCTTCGCCAGCGTCGTCGAGAAATACGCGCCGCTGAACAAAGGGCACATCACCACCCGCCAGAACATCCAGATCCACCACGTGCCGCTGCGCGACACCGAGCTGCTGCTGCGGGAGATCGCCGAAGCCGGCCTCTCCTCGCGCGAGGGTTGCGGCAACACCGTCCGCAACGTCACCGGCGACCCCTGGGCCGGCGTCGCCGCCGACGAGATCTTCGACCCGACCGCCTACGGCACCGCCTACGTCCGCTACTTCGTCCGCCACCCGACGACGCAGCTGATGCCGCGCAAGATCAAGACCGCCTTCACCGGCTCCGACGAGGACCGGGCGATCACCGGCATCCACGACATCGCCTACATCAGCCGCGAACGCGACGGCGTCAAGGGCTTCGAGGTCCGGGTCGGCGGCGGCACTTCGATCATGGCCCGCGTCGCCCCCACCCTCTACGAGTTCGTCGAGGCCGACAACGGCGACTACCTCAAGGTCGCCGAGGCCGTCTTCCGCATCTTCGACCGCCAGGACTGGCTGCGCGTCAACCGCGCCCGCGCCCGGATCAAGGTCCTGGTCGACAAGATCGGCATGGACGCCTTCCGCGAGCTGGTCGACGAGGAGCTGCAGGGCGACTGGGTCGAGGAGCGCGAATTCGGCCCCGAGCTGGTCGAGCGCCTCAGCTACGCCCCCGACGAGGAGGCGAACGCGCCCGAGGCGCCGCTCGCCCCGTCCTCGCCGAACGGTGACCGCACCGAGTTCGAGCGCTTCCTCCAGGGCAACGTCGAGCCGCAGCGCCAGGAGGGCTTCTCGACCGTCGAGGTCAAGGTCACCCGCGGCGACCTCACTCCGGAGCAGTTCCGCGGCCTGGCGACGATCATGCGCGAGTACACCGGCGGCTCCGCCCGCAGCACCGTGCAGCAGAACTTCGTCCTGCGCTGGGTCCGCGACGAGTCCCTCTACGACGTCTGGGAGCGCCTCGACGCGCTCGGCCTCGGCGAGGCCGGCGCCCGCGAGATCACCGACGTCGTCTCCTGCCCCGGCACCGACAGCTGCAAACTCGGGATCACCTCCTCGATGGGCCTCAACCGGGCGATCAAGGAGCGGGTCACCTCGATGCAGATCAGCGACGAGCTGAGCAAGCGCATCCACATCAAAATGAGCGGCTGCCCGAACGGCTGCAGCCAGCACCACATCGCCAACATCGGCTTCTACGGCGCCTCGTTGAAGGTCAACGGTCGCCAGATGCCGGCCTACATCCCTCATATCGGTGGCAACTTCGAGGGCGGCGAGGTCGTCTTCGGCAAGCGGCTGAAATCGCGGTTGCCCGCGAAACGGGTGCCGGAGGCGGTCGAGCGCTGGGTGCGGTTGTACGAGGCGCAGCGAAACGAGGGCGAGGAGTTCAACACCTTCGTTGAGCGCGTCGGCGCCGAGCCCTTCGAAGCGGAGGTCAAGGAGCTGACCCTGCCGGCCGAGTTCAGCCTGGAGACGATGCAGCAGTTCATCGACTGGAACCGATCGAGCCCGTACGAGGTTGTGCGCGGCGAGGGAGAGTGCGCGATTTAGCTCGCGCCGAAGCGGAGCGATGAAACCACCTCCCGTCACCCTGTCAGGCACCGTCCCCACACCTGCGGACCTCGACCACGAGGCGATCGCCGCCGAGCTCGAGCAGAGCTCAGCGCAGGAGGCGCTGGAGTGGATGTTCGAGAACTTCGGCGAGCGGCACTACATCGCCTGCTCGTTCCAGAAAACCAGCTCGATCACGGCCCACCTGGCGAGCCAGGTCAATCCCGAGGCGCGCTTCTTCTACCTCGACACCGATGTCCTCTTCGAGGAGAGCTACGAGACCCGCGACCGCCTCGCCGAGGCGCTGGGGATCGAGTTCGACCGCTTCCACAACCTGACGCTGGAGGAGCAGGAGGCCGAGCACGGGCCGGAACTCTGGAACCGCGATCCCGACGCCTGCTGCGGCATCCGCAAGGTCGAGCCGATGCGCCGCGCCCTATCTTCCGTAGACTGCTGGGTCGCCGGTGTCCGCCGGGCGGACTCCAGCAGCCGTTCCAAGACCCCGAAGTTCTCTTGGGACAAGCGCTTCAACCTCTGGAAGCTGAACCCGCTTGCGAATTGGACCGAGCGCGACGTTTGGAATTACATCCGTGCGCACCACCTCCCGTACAACCCGCTCCACGATCGCGGCTACCCGTCGATCGGCTGCACCCATTGCACCCAGCCGGTCGAGCCGGGTGGGGATCTGCGCGAGGGCCGTTGGACCGGCCTCGCAAAGACCGAGTGCGGGATCAACTAGCGGCCCCGGCAGCCGCCCTAAACCCTTTACCCCGACCCGATAGGTGAGACCTTCCGACGATGAGTGAGACCATGGCTGAGTTGTCCCTGACCCTTTCCGAGCGCCACACCGCCGACTTCGAGATGATCGGCAACGGCGGCTTCGCGCCGCTGACCGGCTTCCAAGGCTCTGCCGACTGGGAGCGCGTCTGCAGCGAGATGCGGACCGCCGCCGGCGAGTACTGGCCGATCCCGATCACCCTGGCGAGCGACCTCGAGTGCGAGGTCGGCGACGTCGTCGAGCTCTCCGCCGACGAAGGCAAGAAGCTGGGCCGCCTCACCGTCGAGGAGATCTGGGACCGTGACGTCAAGCGCGAGGCCGAGCAGGTCTACGGCACCACCGACGAGGCCCACCCGGGCGTTGCCGCGATCTACGAGGAGGGCAACCGCATGCTGGCCGGCCCGATCGAGGTCGACGCGCTGCCGGACCACGACGAGGCCTTCATGCGCCGCTACAAGACCCCGGCCGAGCACAAGGCCGACTTCGAGGCGCGCGGCTGGAAGAAGATCGTCGCCTTCCAGACCCGCAACCCGATCCACCGCGCCCACGAGTACCTGACCAAGGCCGCGCTGGAGACCTGCGACGGGCTCTTCATCCACCCCCTGATCGGCAAGACCAAGGCTGGCGACATTCCCGCCGACGTGCGGATGCGCTGTTACGAGGTGCTGATGGAGAACTACTACCCGCAGGACCGCGTGGTCCTCGGCGTCAAGCCGGCGAAGATGCACTACGCTGGCCCCCGCGAGGCCGTTCTGCACGCGATCGTCCGTCGCAACTACGGCGCCACCCACTTCATCGTCGGTCGCGACCACGCCGGCGCCGGCGACTACTACGGCACCTACGACGCCCAGAAGATCTTCGACACGATCGACATCGACGAGCTCGGGATCGAGCCGCTGATGTTCGAGCACACCTTCTGGTGCAACGAGTGCGAGGGGCTTGCCTCGAACAAGACCTGCCCGCACGACCAAGAGGCGCGCCTGTTCCTCTCCGGGACGAAAGTCCGCGAAATGCTCGGCAACGGCGAAAGGCCGCCGCACGAGTTCTCGCGCGACGAGGTCGCCGACATCCTGATCGACGCTTACAAGGAGGACTGAAAAGCATGGCTGGTGAGA
>Ga0157372_10000617_pt1 | contig 38817 bp, 36 predicted proteins | sample C55metaG_FD_115307 | JGI IMG/M metagenome (GOLD analysis project Ga0157372, IMG submission 115307) | Corn rhizosphere microbial communities from Kellogg Biological Station, Michigan, USA - C5-5 metaG | ecosystem: Host-associated > Plants > Roots > Rhizosphere > Soil | place: USA: Michigan...
TAGAACCACGCGCTGATGATCTGGAAAAGGGGCGGATAGACGAAAATGTATCCGTTCGCCGTGTGATAGAAAAAGGGTGGAACCAGCGGAGAATAACCGGCTTGCCAAAGCGAATAGACCCAATGCGGCTGAGTCAGGTGCAAGTACTTGAAACCGTAACCCGCTGCAATTTGTTTTACTTCCAGCGATTTGAGCGCCTGATCTCCGGCATAAAATATACCTTCATGGACGCAGGAAACGAGGAAGGCAATGTACAATACGGAAAGGACCAGAATAGCATAGACAACAATGTAATTCCCATTGAGTTTTCGGATCAACGCTTGCATACACTCTTTTTTTAGACTATTCGACACGCAATCGCAAGTCACAAAAGGAATGCAAAAAATAAGCCTCCAGCCGGAATCGAAGCTGTCCTTTCCGGTCGCTCTTGATCTTTTTTAACAATTTTCCATTTCGAAAAAGCGAGTACTCCACACGTGGTTCCAAACCGCGGGAAATATATTCCACGGCTCCCGCAGCAGCCTGCTTCCACTCGCGCTCGCCTTTTTTCCATTCGCCGATCTCCCACTTCAAAGAGTCTTTTGAAATAGCCTGTAATGCAGGTGTCGCATCGGCTCCGGAAAAATATTGCAGAGTATCGCCGGTATGAAAAAATCCAAATGCCGTAGCAGCGCTGATCGAAAAAGTCCGGTCCGCAACCGTATAACGACCCCTATCCAACCGGACCTTCAGTTTCCGGCCCCTGAAATAATAATTCAGCTCCGTGCCCGCCAGCTCGGGAGTGATATGGGGTTCGAGATAAAAGCGGTTATACAAAGGGTTGACGCCATAGATGGCCTGGTACAGTCCCACAATCGATAGACTGTTCCCCGAGAGGATATCGTCTCCTCTCCCATCCTGCTTCTGCCGCCCATATCGCTGGAAGGCCAGGCCGTCCTTACCGTATTGGTCCAGCACTTTCCGGATATAGCGGATCGCGACCTCCGGCCGGTAGTCCGCATACGCCCTGGCTGCTACGGAGCCCCAGCTAAGGAACAAGTCGCCGTTCTCATAATTCGGGAACGGCCACTGCCAGTCATTGCCTTCACCTGGAGCATAGGAGGTCATACAGAGCGGCCAGAAGAAGAGATTCTCCTGTTGCATCTGCGTCTCGATGGTATCGAGGATATGATGGCTTCGCACGGCGTCATCGCAGATACCATAAGCGATCGCCATAAAGTTCACCGGCGTCACCCTATTCCGCCCATGCACGGATCCATCCTTGTCGAGCCAATGCACATAGCAACGATTCTCTTCATCCCAAAATCCGCCCTCCCGCGTGGGCTTGTTGAAACTTACCCGGAGCTTCGCCGCAGCGGCCTCGTAGTAGCCGGCCTTCGCGGGATCGTTCAATTGCCGTTCGATGTCGGCCCATTTGATCAACGCATGATACAATTTGGCGTTGACAAAGGCATTCTCATACGAAGCCCAGACGATATCGATCCAATCGCTGCCTCTTTTTGCATGCTCGTTGTCCGTCATCATTTCCACCAGTCCGTCCCCATCGCTGTCCCTGGCCAGGATCCAGTCGAGCGCCTTCTCGCACGATGCCTGGTGGGTCCTTACCCAGCGAAGGTCCCCCGTCTGGTCATACAAATCGCTCACATTGGTCACCAGGTCGGGGTTGGAATCCAGCAGGAATCCCCACTGCGCCTCATAGAATCCTTCCGGGGTATTTTGTCCCGGCATCATATCCTCATCCGTATACGCCCATCGGGGAATGACCCGGCCATCGGGCCGGATGGCGTGGTCGCGATAAAAATCGAGGCAGCTCTGGTACCCTTTCAGGTAGTGCGGGTCATCAATCCCCAGTCCCAGCTGCGCAATGTACTGCTCGTGCAGACAGATCGGCCCGTAAGGCGTATGCCAGCTGTTGCCACCGAAATGCAACGAATCGATGACCCCGATCCTCGCAATCGTATTGAGGACGGCGCTGACCCTCGAGCCGTCGATGCCCACAAAATGCCCTCGCCCATACCGATCGTTCACATTGAAATAGCCGAGCACGATCGTTTCCATGCTCTTTCCCGCGGGCTGATCGAACGAGGCCCAGACATCGGTCTTGCCGCGGATAAATCTTCTGCGGTGTGTACCGCTGTCATATCGGGGAAGCATAGGTGCATCAGAGACGGTTACCCCATACGCCAGCCGATCGTCATTGGTCCGGGTGTACCGCATGGCCACCTGCTTACCCGGCGCCTCGACGGTTACGTCTAATCCGTTACCCGTCTTTCTGTTCCAGAAGCTGGACAGCCGCGTATGGACGCCATAGGTGCAAAGTTTCTCATTGAACAGGTAGAACCAGGCGAGGCCGCCATAACCCTGGTAGGCGCCGTCCCAGGTAGCCACACTGTTGAACTGCAGGACAGGCGTCGCCGATCCGTCGGTCTTTGTCGCCACAGGGAGTGTTCTTTCTATCTTCCAACGGATGGCGGCGTTGGAGGTGATGAACACCCAACGCTCGCGGATTGGCGCCTTTTGATCCCCATACCGGATGCCGTCTACGATCACCGAATCATTTCGCTGGACAACCGAAGGCGCCGCGAGCAGGCGAAGCGAGGAATAGGTTTTGCCGCCCACGGTCACCGAAGTATATCCGCCATCGGCCGCGTTCAGTACCGTTTGTCCGTTGACGGTCATCGACCGGATACAGGCCCATTCGCCGGTTTCCAGCGTCAGGTTGAGGTGCGCGTTACGGATCGTGATGGTCCTCGGCGGATTGAGATTGGCAAATAGCAGCAGCGGGAACAAGAGGACGAGCAGCAGGAGCCGGATCCCTTTGATCAGCACGATCCGCTCGACAGAGGCCTCTTTCAGATGCAGGGCCGCCACCCTCTCCGGGTCTTTCCCAAAATTCACAAAATCCTCCTCCGTCGGGAAACTCACCAAATGTATCTCATATGGAAGCTCTTCCTCCCCTTCGATAAAGGCGGAAGCATCCGGCCGTACCCGCATCAACAAACGCCCGTTATACCTGGCGATTAGGGGAAGGGCGACCGCTTCGAAGGAATCGAATTCCGCTTCTTTTCCCGGCTTTATATAAATCAACTGAGTGAGGTGGATCATGATCAATATTACTTAACTTTAGTTAAAACCACATCACATGAGCACATCTCCAATAAAGAAAGAGGACATCAGGCAGGAGGTCTTCGATCTCTACGATGCGTATGCCCATAGCCGCCTCAACCGGCGCGACTTCATGGAAAAGCTCTCGCTCTACGCCGTTGGCGGCGTCACCGTCGGGGCATTGATGAGCTTCCTGATGCCCGATTATAAAAATACCCTGCAGATAAAGGCGGATGATCCCCGGCTGATAACGGAGATGATCACCTACTCCTCGCCCAAAGGCGCCGGGACCATGAAGGCTCAGCTTTCCAAACCGGCCGATGCAAAAGGCAAACTCGGCGGGGTCGTCGTCGTTCATGAGAACCGCGGCCTGAACCCTTACATCGAGGATGTCGGCCGCCGCCTCGCCGTCGCCGGCTTCATCTCTATAGCGCCCGACGCGCTAACGCCACTGGGCGGCTACCCGGGCGATGATGACAAGGGCCGGGAGATGCAGAGCAAAAGGAACCGGGACGAGATGCTCGAAGACTTCATCGCAGCTTTTGAATACCTGAAAAAACATCCGGATTGCAATGGAAAGGTGGGGGTTGTCGGCTTTTGTTTCGGCGGCGGTATTGTCAATTTGATGGCCGAGCGTTGCCCCGACCTTGCCGCTGGCGTGCCGTTCTATGGCTCTCAGCCGCCGCTGGACCAGGTTCCCCAGATCAAGGCTCCGCTGCTGCTGCATTATGCGGGTCTGGATACCCGGATCACCGACGGCTGGCCGGCGTATGAGAAAGCGTTAAAAGACAACAACAAGGAATACACGGTCTATATCTATCCCAATGTGAACCATGGATTTCACAACGATACCACCCCGCGTTATGACAAGGCGGCAGCCGAGCTGGCCTGGCAGCGGACCATCGATTTCTTTAAGCAGAAGCTGGCTTGAGCACTTTATATGCGTGGACCCAATCATTGCGCAGGAAACCGGGGATGCACCAAAGCAGGCATAGCGGCTCGATGGCGCGCGCGGCCGTGGCGACACCCAGGTCTTCCGTCTCCCAGCCAAAGGCCGTAAGAATATCCGTTACCGTCTTTCGCGCATCAGCGTCGTTGCCGCAGATGAACATCGTCGGCATCCCGCCCGGGAAATCGGGTTTGTACATCGAGGTGCTGCCGACGCTGTTGAAGGCCTTCACCAGCCGCGCTTTGGGCAACAGCCGCTGCGTCCGCTCCAAAAGGGAATCCTCGAGCGTCGTAAAGAACTTCAGCACGCCGTCGACCGGCTCGCCCGGTGCGATGGGATTGGTGGCGTCGATGACGACCTTGCCCGAGAAATGATTTGCGCCGGCCAGGCTCACGAGCGACCCGACCGCGGAGCCGGGGCACGCCAGCACGAGGATCTCGCCGAAGGCTGCCGTCTGTGCAAAGTCGCCGGTTAACGCACCGGGATGTGCGTCTTTCCACTGCACCACTTCCTCTTTTTTCGGGTGCCGCGTTCCCAACATCACCTCATATCTTTCTTTCAAAAAGCCCTCTCCGAGGGCCTGGCCGACTTCGGCCGACCCGAGAATACCTATTTTCATTGGATTGCTTTTAGACTGTACATGCAAAGAAAATACCTAAAGAGTTAATGCGAGTCAGAAGGTAATACGGCCAGGTTATCGGCCGCGGCCATCCGGTAGTTCAGTCCCGCCGTTGTCCCGCCGGTGACGTCGACGGTGACGCCCGTGATCATGCCGGCGAGATCCGACGCCAGGAATACCGCAGTATTGGCGATATCGGCCATCAGGGGCAACCGCTTGAGCATCGTGTCCGCCTTCATCTCCCGGAGCACGCCTTTCATTACATCCGGAAAATGGTCGATGGCGTGTTGGAACACCCTCGAGTCCGGTGATCCGCCGCTCCGGATATTCACCACGCGGATGCCATAGATGCCCAGCTCCGCCGCAAGATTCCGGGAGAAGCATTCCACCGCGGCGCAGGCCGGCGCAAACCCTCCCGTCAGTGGGTAGCCGATGCCACCCGGCGTCGCCGTCAGCGACAGGATGACACCGCTTCGCTGGCGCATCATCACCCGGGCCGCGGCAAGCGCCGTCAGGGTCCGCGTCTGCATCGTTTTGGCGACCGGGCCGACGATATCTTCTACGCCGATATCGATCAACGGGATATTTTGTACAACGGCAACATCCACGGCATTGAAGGAAATGTCCACCGTCCCCGCCGTTTGAACGACGGTATCCAGTTGTTTTGCAATGCCTTCGCCGTCGAATCCATCAACTATTGCCGTCTCTGCCTGGCCGCCCGTGGCGAGGATTTCGGCTTTTACCCGGTCGATGGACTCAAAGGCCCGGCCGGTCAGGAACACGCGCGCTCCGGCGGCGGCAAGCGCTTTGGAGACAGCCCCGCCGAGCGATCCGCCCGCTCCATATACGACCGCATTCTTATTTTTCAGCAGCATAACGTTTTTTTAGCAATATACCCATACATTCGGGTACATGAAAATAAAGGCAATCATCACCGGTGCGACTGGAATGGTCGGGGAAGGCGTCCTGCTGGAATGCCTGGAAAACCCACAGGTGGAGGAAGTGCTGGCGATCAATCGCAAACCGCTCGGTCGATCACATCCAAAGCTAAAGGAGATCGTCCACAAGGAATTTTTCAGTCTCGAGCCCATCGCAGCGCAGCTGGCGGGATACAATGCCTGTTTCTTTTGCCTGGGAATTTCTTCCGTCGGCATCAGCAAGGACGAATACAAACGCATCACCTATGACCTGACGCTGCACGTGGGTCAGATCCTCGCCCGGCAAAATCCGGCGATGACGTTTTGTTATGTCACCGGCGCGGGAACCGACAGCAGCGAAAAGGGCCGCATTGCCTGGGCCCGCGTAAAAGGCGCCACCGAGAATGCGCTGCTTCGCCTCTTTCCCAACGGCTATATGTTTCGTCCGGGGATAATGAAGGCGATGCCCGGCCAGCAGAACCTAAAGGTCTGGTACCATCGTCTCGCCTGGCTCTACCCCGTCATCCACGCACTCTGGCCCTCCGGCTCCTGCACCCTCCGCGAGGTCGGCCAGGCGATGATCAACGTGACGCTCAAAGGCTATCCTAAACATGTAATGGAAGTGAAAGACATCGTTACCGCGGCGAAGTCTTAATCACCTCATCGATCCGCGCCTTCTGCCGCAGATGATGGCGCATATGCATCTCCGCAAACTGCAACCATTCCCCCGCGCTGAAATACAACAGACCCGGATGCCTTGTCTTTCCAACACCGCGCGCTTCATCTCCAAACAGCCGGTTCACCGCGTCCTTAATGGCCACCAACCGCTGCCGCAGCTCCTCTTTGGATCCCGGCTGGGGAATAAACACGTTCGTCGCCGGCCCCTGGATGAGGATATCCGGGAAGGAATTGTCCGCAAACATCCGCTGCGCATCGGGATGCATGGATTTGTCGCCGTTCTCCTGCGTAGCCAGCGCCTCCTCCATCTGCCCGACAAACCATTCCGTATCGTCGAGGATGTGCCGGTACACCTGCCCAAGCGACCAGTTCCCCTCCTGCGGCGGCTGCCGCAGCATCTCGAGCGAGTAATCGTCCACCGCATCGATCCACAACTGGATCGTTTGATTGAATTGTGCTAACCGCTGCTTATTCTCCAAGGTAGGGATCGCCGATCTTTTTAGTGGAATAATGAATATCCGAGAACGTCACCCGGCAATTTTTCCCCGTCGGCGACTGCGCCAGGAAACCCAGCTTCAGGGGACCATTGCTGTCGAAGACCAGGTGCCGGACCAGGTACCAGCTCTTTCCTTCTGCGGAAAAGTAAAGCGTGATCACATTTCCCGCCTTGGCGATCTTGTAGTAAATGGTATTGGTCGCGGACGCCGCGGAATTGCAGTCGTCCGAGATGCCCTTGGTGACCACGCTCACCACCCTGTGCTGGCCCGCATAGTCCTTTTCGAAACAGAATTTGATCCAGTTGAGGCTGTCGGCCTTCAGCACGATCGCGCCGCCGTCCCATTTGCTGGTAAACGCATGATGGATCGCCGCCGTCAGCACAAAATTGCTGTCGGCGATAAATAGCAGTTTGGGGGCATTGTCGGTGTTGTACGTCACGTTGGGGTCGCGGAACATATCCGTTTTCTCCCCCGCCTGGATCACCAGCCGACCACCGTTGGCCTCGAAATGCACCGGGGTATTCTCCCAATACAGTGGCCGTGGCAGCGCCGCAAGGCGCACCGGTTGTTGCGACTGCGCCTGAAGGCCCGCGAGAGGTAGAAACAGGATGAGCAGACAAAGAAAAGCTTCGATCATCGCGGTCACCAGTTTCGGAACCGGCCCATTCTTTTCGGGACTGCAGATCTCCCCAATATAATCCCCATGCCCGCCCGGCAGGATAGCCAGCCGCGCATTCGGCAACGTACGGAACAGCGCCAGTGCATGTTCGGCAAGGATGACCTCGCTGTCGCCGTTGATCACCAGTGCAGGGGCCGTGATCCCCCGGACAGCACTGTCGGGAATATCGGTAAAGGCTTTCATCCGCGCCACGTCGCGGTCGAACATCCGCTGCAGCCCCGCGGGATCGGGATTGGCTTTCAGGTAGGCTTCGGCCAGCGGCCGCGGCATGTGCTCGAGCCGCGCATGGTCGAAGCCGTCGAAGAATCCCGGCGGCATCCCATCCCGCCGGAACGTGGCGGCGATCAGCACCAGCTTATGCACCAGTTCCGGATGGCGGATCGCCATCTGCAATGCCGTCGTACCGCCATTACTGAAGCCCATAATATCTGCCTGGGGAATAGCGAGATGCGTTAGCAACGCGGCTACATCGTCGGCGTCCTGCTCAAAGCTCAGGGGCCGATCGATATCCTGCGTATGTCCATGAGCCTGTAATTCCACGGCAATCACCCGGTGGTCCCGGGCGAGTTCCGGCAGGATCGTCCCCCACGTCGATTCGAGTGTACTTCCGCCGCCATGGATCAACACTAACGGATAGCCGTCACCATGGATCTCATAGTAAAGCTGCAGGTTGCCGATAGGCGCATAGTTTCCCATGGCCTAAAATTAGGCTATTTCCTGCCGCCATAGAACCGGTCACCCACCAGGTTCAACCGCACACCAAATTCCAGCCAGGCTTTTGCGCCGGCCAGGACCCACCCAAAACCTGTTGCCATATCCACTTCCATCCTTTGTATCGTGTCCTCGTCGCCGCTGAAGCCGTCACAGATGATATGGACGAAGGTGAATCCCGTTTCCACCGGTTCGAAGCCAAATTCCACTCTCGTCCTCGGATAGCCCTCGGCCCCCCACTCGATCCCGATCTTTTTGCCGGGTACCAGGTCTTTTACCACCACACGCGAGGTGACCGCATACATGTCCCAGATCCATTCCACGGTCTTTCCGTTCTCGAGCCGGCCCGTACTCCGCGTGAACCAGAATCGGGTCGTGATCTCCGGGTTGACAAATGCCTCATAGACTTCGGCCGCCGGCTTGCGGATGAGCATCCCCGTCTCGGCGCGAGGGTTCAGCCGGTTGCCGTAGCGCTCTTCCATCTGCGAATCCAGGGTCCAGAAGTTCGGCGGGGTTCTTCCTTCCAGGTTGGCCTGCAGGATGTGAAGGTGCGTATGCCAGCCGCCAAGCACGCTGATGCTCGCGCCCGCGGTGACGGGCAGCTTGCGGTGCGTGACAATCATCAGTACCTCGTCGCCGGTCTCTTCCAGCTCGAAAGTGACATAGGTTCCGCCCTCCCAGGTGAACGACAGCAGCTTCGGCGCCTCGACCCGCAGGACGGTTCCCGTAAAGGAGTGACCGTTCTCCATGGCCTTGTATTTCTCCGGCGGCGACCCAGGCTCCGGGCTCAGCTCGCTGTGCAGGAAATTCAAGGTGACCTTGCCACCCTTCACCAACTCCATCTCGCCTTTGGCCAGCCATTTCCCGCGTTTTTCGGATTCGGTCAAATACGCCCATACCCGATCGATCGGGCCGCGAAGCACGCGCTCGAATCGAAGCGTGTCCGGCGCGATCATTTTTCCCAAGGATTCCATGATAACTCAATTTGAAGTTTTATTAATAATAATCGATATTAATCATCGTCTTTCAATAAGTTCTGTAAGGTGTCCAGGCGGTTGTTCCAGAACAGCCGGTACTGTTCCGCCCATCGAGCCACCTCCTCCAGCGCGCCCAGCCGGGCCTGGCAATGCCGCTCGCGGCCCAGCTTGACGACTTCCACCAGGCCGCATTCCGTCAGGATGCGCATGTGCTTGGACACCGCCGGCTGGCTCATTTGAAAGTTCTCGGCAACGGTGTTCAGCGTAAGGGTCTGGCCGGCCAACAGCCCGATTATGGCCCGCCGGGTGGGGTCGGCAATGGCCTGGAAAACATCTCTCCTTGCTTTCATACGATCAATTTTAAATACAAAACCGAATGGTTAAGTAAATGTATACTTAACCATTCGGTTTACAAAATTTTATTTTTCATGGTCATCGCCGGCCCCGGGGGCGCCCTACTTCATTGCCTGCGGCCTCGCATGCCTCGGCTCGTAAACGCCGATCGTCCCGCCACCCGGCAGGGTCAACGAGGTCAGCAGCCCCCAACGCATATCGCGCACCTCGGTGCAAGCCACACCCGCCTCCGCCATCTCTTTAACAAACGCCTGGATATTCTCGCACATCAGGTAGAGCTCATGTTTGCCGTTCTCTTCGGCCGGATGGAACGCGAGCTCCGCGGGGGGAAGCCCAAAGATCAGCCAGCCGTTGCCGACGTCGACGTTGGTCAACTTCAGGACGTCCCGGAAGAAGGCGATATCCGCCTCCGCGTTTTCGCTGTAAATGATAGTGTGTGCGCCATTGATCATAAGGAGTGTTTTGACAAATGTAGGGTTCCTGCGGAGCCGGCGAGAAAAATTTAACAATATCGGTTATTAATGCATCTGAATCTTATGTATATTTGAGCAAAATGATCCTATGCTCGACAAGATCCTCAACACCGCCTTCTCTTTTGGTGCTGCCGTCGTCATCTTCGGCGCCTGGGCCAAGATCGAAACCCTTGAATTCGGTAACATCGCCCTTACTGCAGGCCTCCTGACCGAGACGCTTATCTTCTGCTGTTACGGTCTGCTGGAATGGCGCAGGAAGCCGGGGCGCCCCGAGGAAGTTCCTGCACCGCCCGCACACAGCGGGGTGCCGCCGGCGCACAACGGCACACCGGTGTATAAAGAGAATATCGAAGCACTGACGGATTCGATCCGCCAGACCGCACATCTGCTCAACAAGATATTCAGGGTATAAGCGCTGTCCCTATTTCTTTGCAGGGTCCGGAGCTTTCATCCATTTCGTCGCCGGCAACGCGCCCGCGCGGCCGTCACAGGGATCGTCGATCAGCGTGAACACCAGCTGCTCGCCGGTCTGCGCGACCTTGTATCTTCCGACCATGCTCGGACAGGCAAACTGGCCGTCAACGTCATCCAGCGAAAGGGTATCGCCCTTGATCTTGCAGACGGAACGAACAACGGCCGCTCCGCTGCGATCCGTCACAAAGGAAGAATCGGCCTTGATATGCAGTACCAGCGTATCATTCACCGGTTCGCCGATATAGGCCTTCCAATTCGTATTGACAAGAGATTGGGCATCCGCCCGCGACAGCAGCGCCGTCGCCAGAAAAAAAAGAAGTGCGACAAGTAGGTGTTTCATCCTGTAGGTTTTGGAATAGGAAAATACGGAGAATCACTGCGATTTGTTACAATTTTTTACATTTGTTCATGTTCCTTCTCTATCGCATCCGCAAGACCCTGCTGCCGGTGGGCGGCATTCTCGTTCTCGCCGCCTGTACGCCCAATCCTTACAAGGCTGCCAACAAGTCCTACAGACAACAGGTGAAAGGTTATGCCCAGACCATCAGTCAACGCCCCCTGCCCGCCGGGGTCGACTCCGTCCCGCCCGCCCCCTATTGGGTCGGCACGACCAATTTCAACCTCCGCAAGCCGAACTTCGTCATCATCCACCATACCGCTCAGAACAGCTGCCCGCAGACCCTGCAGACCTTCACCGTCCCGCGCACGCAGGTGAGCGCACATTATGTCATCTGCCGCGACGGCACCATCTACCACATGCTCAATGACTATCTGCGCGCCTGGCAGGCCGGTCTCAGCAAATGGGGAAATATCACCGATGTCAACTCCATCTCCATCGGCATCGAACTGGACAACAACGGCTTCGAGCCCTTCCCGCCCGAACAGATCAACAGTCTGCTCCGCCTGCTGACGCGGTTGAAAACAACTTATAACATCCCGCCCGCCAATTTCATCGGCCACGGCGATATCGCCCCCACCCGCAAGAACGACCCCAGCAGCTTCTTTCCCTGGAAGGATCTTTCCGACAAAGGGTTCGGACTCTGGTACAGCGATACCACCGGGGTTTGCGTCCCAGGCGGCTTCAGCACGCTGACGGCGCTCCGCCTGATCGGCTATGATACAAAGGATAGCACCGCCGCGGCCATGGCTTTCAAACGGCATTTTGAATCGGATACCACCAGGACCTGGGGGACGAACGATGAGAAAGTGCTTTATTCGCTCTATCGTCTTTACCAATAGAGGATCAATCCTGGGCGTTACGCAGGATCACCCACAAGTTATAACGCAGTTGATCGGCCTCGTTGTAAAGGGTAAGCAGCTCGGCCCGGTTGCTCATCCGCGTGAGAACATGATTGCGGAACTCGATGTTCCTGCCGAGCGCCCTGAGACCTCCCGGGTCATGGATGGAAGGAACGGCAGTCGAGTCATCCATCGAGAACCATTGGAGAAAATAACGCCCGCTCAACATAATGGTCGCCTCCTGCTCGGCATCCTGCGCCTGCCGGATGTTCTCGGCCTTACTGTAATAGGTAAATAGCAGATTCTTGAGGGTGACGTCTTCTATCAGGTGAAGATTCCCGGAGCTCTTCAGATCGGCGAACGTCGCATCCTGCGATAGGAACTTGGGCCGCGAAAGAAGGCCGCGTACATCCATATTCAGGCGTCCCACGGACAGCGGGTGGCCGTCGGGGTCGCGGACGAACTGGTCGATCTCTTTGCCTGCCTTTAGAATATCCTCTGTCCCTCCTATCGCGTACCGCAGCGATTTCTCATCTGCCTCGATATCGGTCGCCAGGTTGTCCTTGTAGACGGCCGCCAGTTTCGCCTCCTTGCTCTTATCCCGCCACTCTTCCAGCACCAGCGTAATGGAGATGCCTAGGATAATGACCACTACCTCGATCAGGTAGGCCGGCCACCTCTCACTCAATAAGTGAAGCACCCGGTTGGTTTTGCGATGCGGCTTTACCGGCACCACCGGCGCAGCCTCATCGACGGGGAAGGCGGCTTCGGACCCAGCCGCCGGATTGGGCGCCGCATCAGCCGCCGCCTGTTTCTTTTCCATTTCTTTCATGCGTTGTTCCATAAGTCTTAGCCAGGACATATTGATCAGTTAAGGCGTATCCAAATTAATCAAACCGGTCCATCCGTGCAACATTCCCCTTTCCCGCCCCGACCTTCACGACAGCGGCCCGACAAAACCAGGCGGCCGGCACCATGCTCAAAAATTCCCTCCTTATCGCCTGGCGCAACCTGCGCCGGAACCCGCTCTATTCGGCCATCAACCTCTCCGGCCTCGCCATCGGCCTGGCCTGCTGTATGGCCATCGGCCTGTTCATCCAGGACGAGCTCAGCTATGACCGCTTCCAGCAGCATTACGAGCAGATCTATCGTGTTGTCCAGACCCAAAAGCAAGCCGACGGCATCTTCCAAATCGCCTCCACCCCTGACCCGATGGCGGTCCAACTCCGAAAGGACTACCGGGAAGTAGAAGCGGCGACCGGCTTCCGTCACGGCGGCGGCCTGCTGATCCTCGGCGATAAGGCCACGGAGATCAACGGGGCGCTTTTCCCCGACTCCAACTTCTTCCAGTTCTTTAGCTTCCCGTTGATGATCGGCAATAAGAACACCGTCTTCGCTCAACCGAATTCCATTGTCCTGAGCGCCTCGACCGCCGCGGCATATTTTGGCCCCGACTGGCGACGAAAAGTCACCCCGGGTCAGACTTTCACCTTCAACGATAAACTCTATACCCTCTCCGGCATCGCCGCCGACGCACCCAACCATTCGAGCATCTATTTCGATATCCTGTGCTATACACCTTATCGATATAATGCGGACGACTGGGGTAGCAACAACAAGCAAACGTTTATCAGGTTAAGACCCGGCACGGACGTCGCAGGCTTCAACAGCAAGGTCCGGCCAATGCTGCACCATTACCTTGATCTGATCACGGCCACGGTTCACGTCCAGCCATTCAAAGAACTCTATCTTTATTCGAAGTTCGACTGGGAAACCGACTGGGGCCGCCGCAGCGACATTCTCTATATCCGCATCTTCACCGCTGTCGGGTTCATCATCCTCTTTATTGCGGTCGTCAATTTTGTCAATCTGTCCACTGCTCGTGCTACCGACCGCGCCAAAGAGGTCGGCGTCCGCAAGACCATCGGCGCCAAACGCGGCGCACTCATCGGCCAGTTCCTCACCGAGTCCCTGCTGCTGACCACCCTCGCCATACTCCTCGGTCTTCTCCTGCTGATGCCGCTGTTGTACGCTCTCAACGGCATCGCCAGCAAGCACCTGCATATCCCGATCACTCAACCCGCCTTCTGGGGCGGCATCGCCGCCTTCACGGTGATCATTGGCGCCATCAGCGGCCTATACCCCGCCGTCTATCTCAGCTCCTTCCGTCCCGCAAAAGTCCTCAAAGGAGTGGTCGATGCCCGCTTCGGCAGACGGTTCTGGCAATTGCTGGTGGTTGGGCAGTTTGCCCTTTCCATGATCCTCGGCATCGGCGCGGCGGTGGTCTGGCAACAGCTGCAATATATGCAGCACAAAAAGCTGGGCTTCGACAAATCCCAGCTGCTGTACGTCCAGCTCAAAGGCGATGCGAGGACCCATGGCCCCTCGCTGAAGCACGATCTGCTGTCCCTTCCCGGCGTCGCATCCGCGGCAGGGTCTTCCGGGATCATTACCGATGAAATGGCCTCGACGACGAACATTATCTGGGAAGGCCAGGAACCAAGGGACAAGTTCCTCGTGACTCAAATGAATGTGGACCCGGATTTCTTCCAAACGATGGGAATGACCCTTGCCTCCGGCCACAACTTCCGGCCGCATGTCGAGAGCGATACTACCAGGATTCCCCTTGTCGAATACATCATCAATGAAACCGCCGCCAAACGCATGGGCTATACACCCGCGACCGCCATTGGTAAGAAGGTTGCCCAGCGCAGCCTCAACGGCTATATCATCGGCGTGGTGAAAGACTTCCATTTCCGGCCAATGCAGGTGGCGATCTCGCCGTTTATCTTTCGCTCGGTGCCCAATATCCGCGAACCCTGGTACCGCCTATATGCCCGTATCCGGCCCGGCCAGACCCCCGAAGTCATCCGCAAGCTCACTGCCAGCTACAAACGCTACGACCCGCTCTATTCTATGAATTTCGGTTTTGTCGACCAGGACCTCGACGCGCTCTACCGTCCGGAACAGATCACCGGGAAGGTCACTGCAGCCTTCTCCCTGCTGGCCATCTTCGTCTCCTGTCTCGGCCTCTTCGGTCTCGCCACCTTCACGATCGGCCAGCGAACAAAAGAGATCGGCATTCGCAAGGTGCTGGGCGCCTCGGTGACGAGCATTCTCACGCTGTTGTCAACCGATTTTGTCCGATTGGTGGCACTCGCGCTGACGATCGCCATTCCCGTTGCGGCCTGGGCGGCCAACCGTTGGTTGCAGGAGTTCTCCTATCGCATTTCCGTCGAATGGTGGATCTTCGGTGCGGTTGGCGGCATCGCCATCGGCCTGGCGCTCGTGACCGTGCTGGTCAATAGTTTGAAGACCGCGATCCTGCCGGTAATAAAAAGTCTGCGGGAGGAATAAATAACAAAATTCCCTACCTTTACCTAAATAAATTAGCATGAGCGAAGAAGATTTCCAACGACTGATGGATTTGGCTGAGCGAAAGCTAAATGAGGATGTTTCGAAAGAGGAGGCTCTCCGCTCGCTGGTGAATGCCGGCATCCTCGATGAGGAGGGAAACCTGAGGGAGCCTTACCAATGTCTTGCCGGAATTCTTGGCAAATAGTTTTTCATGTACGATGTCAAACCCAATTTGATCATTGGCTTTCACGGCTGCGAAGCCGGCGTAAGGGATACCCTGTTGAAGAATCCCAACGAAATAAAGATAAGCCAGAAGCCATTCGATTGGCTTGGCCATGGCATGTATTTCTGGGAAAACAACTACGAAAGAGCACTTCAATGGGCGCAGGAAAAGAAAGATCGGGGAGCCATCAAGGAGCCTGCCGTTATTGGCGCAATCCTTTACCTGGGCTATTGTTGTGATTTTCTTGACCGAAAATATATCCAATTGTTGGCTCGGTTTTTTGCCACCATGGAGGATCACTACAAAAAATCAGGAAAGGCGATGCCCGCCAACAAAGACCTTTCCACTGATCTGCACAAAGATAAAATTATGCGATATCTGGATTGCGCGGCAATAGAATTCATGCATGCCGAAATTTTTGACCAGGTACAGCTGGATATCCAAGCCAGGGGATATAGCGAACATAAAATATTTGACACCGCCAGAGGCGTTTTTACCGAGGGCGGACCGGCTTTTGAAGGAGCAGGCCTTTTCGCCAAAAGCCATATTCAAATTTGTATACGCAACCCAAATTGTATTAAAGGGTTCTTCATGCCAAGGAAAGAAATCAACTTTATGATGTGGCTTGGGCAGAATCGAGCAGCGTAAAGCGACGGAGCTACGCGTATTCGCGGTTATACCGATTCCGATACTGCAACGGCGAAAGCCCCGTCACCTTCTTGAACGTCATCCGGAAGGCCTTCGGATCCGTATACCCCACGCGATCCATCACCTCGTTCACACCCAACCGCGAGGTCTCGAGGCTCTTCTTCACCGCCTCCATCTTCACCCGCTGGATATATTCCATCACGGTATTGCCCGTCGCCTTTTTGAACCGCCGTTCCAGATTACGGCGCCCCAGGATCAGCCGCTCCGCCAGCTCATCGACCGTGATCTTGCAATGACAGTTCTTTTCGATATACTCCTGCGCGGCCTGCACGGCCTCGTCCTCATGATCCTTCTGACCGCTGAAGATGATGAACGGTGACTGGCTCACCCGCTGAAAATCCACCTGGAAACCTTTGGAACAGGTGACCGCCATGTCCCGGCCACAGTATTTTTCCACGAGGTAAAGGATCAGGTTGAGCCAGGAATAGGCGCCCCCGCTGGTATAGATATTGTTCTCGTCGGTGATGATCTTGTTCTCCACCAGGTTCACCTCGGGAAACATCTGCCGGAACTCGTGCGCGAAATCCCAGTGCGTGGTACAGCTTCGCCCGTTGAGCAGGCCCGTCCCTGCCAGCAGGAAGGCCCCGATACACATCGAAGCCACTGCCGCGCCCTGCCGGTATTGATCCGCCACCCAGTCGAGCAGCGGCCGGTTCTCCTCGTTGATGCGCGCCTTATCCCCGTGCACCGAAGGGATGAGGACCAACCCCGTCCGCGGCACGGCCGTAAAGCAAACGTCGGGGTGTATCCGAAAACGTCCGGCCTTCATCTGCACTTCGCTGCTCTGCCCTACCAGCTGAACGTCGAACATCGGCTCCTCCCCCGCCTCTGTCAACCAGTCATTCACCCGCAACAGGATCTGGTACGTGCCTTCGATCGTCGTGATGCTGCATTCGCCGTCGGGTACGAGTATGGATACATGCTTCATATGAAAAAATATTACACAATTGACTATCAGCAAGATAATAAAAAAAAGGATAGGGGTAACTGGGGTATTCGTTAAATAATAAGGCCGGCGACATACTAGATCGATGTCGCCGGCCGTTTTAAGCGCGCAAAAATGTAAAACAATACCTTATGAAAAAGTTCATTCTTCCTGTTCTCGTCTGCTTCGCCGTATCGACCGTCAAGGCCCACGCCGCAGAAGGAGGGATGCCCGCCCGCAAGAGCTCTCCCGTCATTCATAATATCCTCTCCGACAAATTGCCCGCCCGGCTCCAGAAGTCCATTAAAAAAGAATATGGCAACTACTGGATCACAGGTTTGTACAAGGCCGAACTGAACGGACGTACCTCGTATCACATCACCGTCGAGAACCCCGATCAGATCGTCCGCCTGAGCGCAACGGCTTCCACCAAATGGTCGGTCAACCGCGTGACTCCGAAGCTTGACTTCTAAAACTTACCGCGCCTGCCGCGCGCAGCATAGGTTCGCGCCTATCGCGCCGGCCGGACGCATCTAATTCAATGCGTCGCCCCGTTCGCCGGCATCGGCCTCGGCGCCACGATCGGCTGTGCGATGCCGTTGAGGTCGTAAACGATCCTCCCGGCCCTGACCGTCATCTCGCAGGCGAAACGTTGCGTTGCTTCGATCCGGTAACCGGTATAATCGTATAGTCCGAACTTGCCCTTTTCCAGGTTGAGGATCGCGATATCCGCGACCGATCCCACGGACAGGTTGCCGAGCTCTTCATGTTTGATCTCCTTTGCCGGATTCGAGGTCACTGCCCGGATAACATCGGGAACGGGCATCCCCATCGCCACGAATTTCGACATGCAGTTGAGGATGTCCCGCATCGAATTGTTCATGCTGTGCGCATGGATATCCGTGCTGATGGAATTGGGATAGAAGCCGCTCTTTACGGCAGGAATGGCCTGTGAATAGGCAAAGCTGATCTCGCCATAACCGACGTCGAAGATGATCCCCCGCTGCTGCTGCGCCTCGCGCACAAAGGGCTTTACCACATGCGTCAGCGTATCGACGATGAATTCGCGGGTGGCCAGCTGGCCGAAGCAATGGGTGAAGATGTCTCCGGGACGCAAATGATCGAAGAAGAGCTCCTTTATCGACAGCGGTGGCTTATTGCCGCCGAAATCGATCATTACGGGGATATTCGCGATATTCCCGGCTTTTACCGCCTCATCCACCGGGGTCCATTCCGGACCCGAATAGTGGGCCACCTTGATGCCGACGATAATGTCCTTGTATTGACGGGCCGTGATCCCGGCCATTTTTCCGTCCATTTCCCGCAGGTCCTGCTCGAAAGGACTCCCGCGCATTCCGGCCCCGTTGATATTCAGGAAGGCAAGCACTCGCGTCCTGGCCACATCGATCACCTCCCGCTTGAAGGTCGGAAAATCCCTCCAACCGGAACAACCGGCGTCAACGACAGTCGTTACGCCTGTGCGGAAGCTGAAGACGTCCGGCGGGATCGCGGCGTTGCCACCGTCATAGGCCCGCGACGGATCGGTACCAAAGAAGACATGCGTATGCAGGTCGACGAGTCCCGGCACGACGAGCAGTCCATGGGCATCCACGACCTGCAGGGCGCCACGCGCATCGATATCCTTCGCGACCTTAACGATCTTGCCGTCGCTTACCGCGACATCCATCACCGCGTTGATATTATTACTGGGATCGATGACCGTTCCTCCCTTAATGACAAGGGTATAGCCCTGCGCCCGTACGGAGGAGACAGCGCAGAGCAGTACAAGCACCCGGAGAAACCTATACATACGCAATACAATCCATTTCGACCAACGAATTCCCCGGAACCCCGCCCTTGGCAACGGCTACGGTTGTACGAACAGGCGGCTTTGCCCCAAACCTTCCTTTGAATACCTCGTTCATTCCCGCATAATCGGCGATGTCGTTCAGGTACACATGCACCTTCAGCACTTTTTCCATCGAAGAGCCCGCTGCGATCAGCTGCTTCTCCAGCCCCTTCAGTACGATCTCGGTATGCGCCTTGATCTCGAAGGGCTCGACGTGCGCGCCCTGGCCGGCGATAAACACCATTCCGTTGAATTTGGTTATCTGCGAGAACAGCGGAACTTCCTGGTCCATAACAACATTAATAGCTTCTTTCTCTGCAGGAGCAGCAGGTTTCGCGGCCGGTGCGGCCGCAACGCTTTCAGCCTTCGCCAATGTGCCGATGCCAACGGTACCGCCGATGGCCAACAATAATTTCTTTAAGGCGCTTCTTCTTTGCTTTTCCATAGTTGCAATTAATTTGCATTAAATATAACCCAATTCCCCTAAACGAACATTGAGTTTGCAAAATAATTGCAAATTGTCAAATGATGAATTCCGTTACTTTGTTACCGGCACCTCGAGATCGATCCTGATCTCATCACCGATGGAACCGCCGGGTTTGCCGATGTTATAATCTTCTCTTTTAATATTGAAATTTCCCTTGAAGACGCCGGAATTGTCACCTCCAGGCTGGAACGTAAAAGGGATCTGCACCATCTTTGTCACGTCTTTCAATTTCAAATCGCCCTCCGCCGTGAAGCCGCCGGCTGTCCTGACGATCTTCTTCGAGGTAAAGCTGATCGTCGGATACTTACTCGCATTAAGGAACTGCTCCTCCTCCCGCACATGGTGATTCCGCAACCCGATGCCCGTGCTCACCGTGCCGGCATCCACGCTGGCGTTGACCGAACTGCCCGCCAGGTCGTGCTCATCCCACCGGATCGTTGCTTTCAGCCCGGTGAAATGACCATGCACCGTCCCGAGCAACCCTTTCACGCTGAAATCGATCTTCGCCTTTTCCGCATCCGCCTTCCATTCCGGCGCCCATAATATCCCCGCCACCGCCAGCGGCAGCAACGCAATCCACATCTTTCTCATACTATTGATTTTTTTTCTTGAAGACAAAAAATCGTACACCCGCATAGAAATCCGTTCCCCTCAGCCGGCTCAACGCGAGCAGGCTCGCAGGCGCGTCGCCGCCAAAGAAGACATAGCCAGCACGAACAGCCAGCCCGATCCTCGGTCGCCAGACACCGTAATACAATATCGAAAACGGAATGCTGACATCCCACCACTCGCTCTCATACCGCGGTGTGACGGAATAGATGTCGGGACCCACGCCCCCCGGCCGGTCCCCATGCCCCAAGCCCTTCACGATCGTGGCGTTAAGATAATAGTGATCCTGTATCTTCCAGTCGCCTTGCAGGCTGAGCACCGTTGGCAGCTTCATGGTAAATCCATTGCCCACCTGCGACCGGCCCGAATCGCCGTTATAAAAGACGGCGCTGAGCGTCTGGTCCACTGCCAGATTACTATGCAGTTCGAGTTGTCCCCAGTTGGAGAAATTGGCTTCGGTGGTTTGCAGATGAAAGGCCGCCGCGTTCCGGTTGAAACGGATCGAACCGATATCCATGACCGAAAATCCTAATTTATATTGGTCGGCGTGTGCAAACTGCACGCCGATATCCATGCCGAAGCCATGCCCATGGTTGAGATCGCCATAGTCGCCGATATGGCGGTACGAATCGTAGTCGGTACGTCCGTAGTCCACGCTACCCGAGAAACGCAGATTGGTGCTGTCCTCGATCCGGTACGCCAGATGGGTGTTGGTCGCATAGGCCGCGGCGATGCCCTGGAGGTATTTGAGGGTGATGCCGGCGTTCCATTTGTCGGTGCCGTCGTCAAAGAGGATGGCCGAGTAATGAAATCCATATTCCAGCCAGTTCATCCCGTTGACTTTTGTGCTTTGATCCGAAAAGGTCGTGTCCCAGAGGGCGGAGCTCCGCAGGTAGTCGAAGGCGTTCTGGGCCGTTGCGCCGGGGATGTTCCGGACATTGGCCGAGATGCGGTTGGCCATGTGGAACCCAACGGACTGCCCGTATGGCAGGGCCCATTGAATGGAGGGGCCGAGCAGCTCCGCCGACAAAGTAACATTGTACAGCTTTTCCGGCCGGGACGCATCGTAGTAAGTCGAGAACTTATCCGTATGGATGATCCCTTTGATAATCGATTTGAACCCAAAGGCGGGCACGGCTCCCTTCGGAATATAGAGGAAATTGTTGTCGAAGAGAACGCTCGCCGAGGCGATGTTCAGGTCCCATTTGAATTTCGGATCGGCGCCGGCCGCAGGATTGAGCAAAGTTCCGTCGATGCCGGAATAGTTGCTGTTGTTAATACCCATTTCGTACTGGGCCATCGCGCGGAAGGGCAACACGGCGATGCAAACCAATAGCAGCGCCGCACCTGCCTGATCGGTGAGTCGCATAGTCGTTGAATTTCGTTGATGATATTGGGAAATTAGCAGGCGGGCCTTCGGACAGGATATAAACTAAACGCGGTAAAAAAAATGAGGGTTGCCCGCACCGTTGGCGCGTATAAGAAATTTGTGGTAAATTCCACAACCAAAAACAGTTGCATTGAAAACAGTCTTCCTCTTTTTGCTTGTTCTTTCGGTGGCTGCCGGGGCGGCTCCCCTTCCCCGCATCGCCATCTGTGGCCTCGGGATCGAGTCGAGCACCTTTTCCCCCGCGCTGACCGAAGAGCCGGCCTTCCACGCGCAATACGGCCCGGCCGTCTTCGATACCTATCCCTTTCTCGCCCCCGACTCCATCATCCGTCACAGCGCAATTTGGATACCGACGATCACCGGTCACTCTTTGCCGGGCGGCGCCGTGACCCGCGCGGCCTACGAGTCACTCGTCAAGAAGACGCTCGACTCCCTCAAAGCCCACCTTCCCTACGACGGCATCTTCTTCGATATCCACGGTGCGATGAGCGTCGTCGGCCTCGACGATCCCGAAGGCGACTTCATCGTTCGTATCCGCAAGCTGGTGGGCACAAAGACGCTGATCTCCACCTCGATGGACCTGCATGGCAACGTCTCCTGGCGCCTCGCGCAGAATACCGATCTTATCACCTGTTATCGGATGGCGCCGCATGAAGACGCCATGGAGACCAAACGCCGCGCCGTGACCAATTTGCTCACACGGATCCAGACCGGCAAGGGCCGGCCGGCTTACAAGGCCTGGATCCCTGTTCCCATCCTTTTGCCTGGGGAAAAGACGAGCACGCGCATAGAACCGGGTAAGTCCATCTATAAAGCCGTGGCGCCCGCTGCCGCCCAGCCGGGGATTGTGGATGCGGCGATCTGGATCGGGTATGCCTGGGCCGACGAACCCCGCAACCATGCGGTCGTGATGGTCACCGGCGATGACAAAGCCACCGTCACCCGCACGGCGGAACACCTCGCGCAGACCTTCTGGAATGCACGCTCGCAATTCGTCTTCGTCGCGCCTACCGGCACGTTGAAAGAATGCCTCGATAGCGCCGGGAAAAGTCCGCTCCATCCGTTCTTTGTCAGTGACTGTGGTGATAACCCCACCGCGGGCGGCGCAGGCGATGTCACCTGGACCCTGCAGCAGATCCTTGCCCGGCCCGAATTCAAGGCGGCTGGCGGCCCGACGCTGATCTACGCTTCCATCCCCGGCCCCGATGTGGTAAAGGCCGCGCTGAAAGCAGGTGTCGGCGCAACTATCGACGCCACCGCCGGCGCCGCGGTCGATCATCGCTATGCTCCGCCGGTGAGACTCCATGGAATCGTCGAATCCATCGTAAAGGGTGATACCGATGCCGAGGTGGAAACGGTCATCCGCGTCGGCAGCGTCCATGTCATTGTCACGCAAAAACGAAAACCCTATCACAAGGAGGTCGACTTCACCCGGCTCGGCCTCCAGCCGCGTAAGGCGGCGATCGTCGTGGTCAAGATCGGCTACCTCGAACCAGAGCTCTACAGCATGCGCGCAGCCTGGCTGATGGCCCTCACCCCCGGCGGTGTCGACCAGGACCTATCCTGGCTGCCTTACAAGCGCATCCAACGGCCCATGTTCCCCTTCGACACGGTAAAAACGGCGCCGGAGCTCCACGCGCGGCTGGTTCCGGCCGCGGACGCGCCGGCGAAATAATCCAAAAGCCAACGGCCTGCCAAAACCGGTCGCTAAAACGCCGCTAAAATGACAAATTCCCCAGTATAATTTATCTTGCGTCTTATCGTTCTATACGTATCCAATTTACCTATGACACCAAAAACGCGCAAACGGATTCTTCGCTGGACCTTAATCCCAATTTTCATCCTGATCCTGCTCGTAGGGATCGCCGCAGGCATCCTCTACACCCAACAGGAACGCCTTGTCAAGCTGGCCGTCACCGAGCTGAATAAGAAGCTCCCCGGCGAGCTGGTCGTCGGCGGCAGCGATCTCTCCCTCGTTCAGAACTTCCCCTACATCTCCATCGGTTTGAAGAGTGTCAAGCTTCTGCCCACCAAGATCTCGGGCGTGACGCCCATCTATGAAGCCGAACGGATGTTCGTAGGCTTCAGCATAAAAGATATCCTCAACCAGCAATATCATGTAAAGGTGATCCTCTTGAAGAACGGTCACCTCGACCTCGTGCAGGACAGCACGGGTCAGCTCAATCTGGTCAAAGCCGTCGCCATCGTTCCCGATACCACGACAAAGACCACGGACCCGAATCAACCGCTCGATCTCGATATCAGGAAGTTCGTCCTGAAGAACATGCGCATCACCTACCGCGACCCCAAAAGCGGCCAGCGTATCGAAGCGGATATTCCCCGCATCCAGACGGCCCTTCGCGACGACGGCGGCAAGATCTCTGCCGACAGCAAGGGCAGCTTTGTCCTCGACATTATCCGGCCCGGCGACACCACGCTCTTCCGGCACAAGCATATCGAGACCGATATCAGCCTCACCTTCGACGAAAAGACGAAATTTCTCCGCCTGCCCCTCGGCAAATTAAAGCTCGAGGACGCGGCCTTCAATATCACCGGCACCGTCGACCTCCTTCACGACCCGGTCGTCGATCTCCGGATCAAAGGAGACAAACCCGATTTCCGCCAGCTCTTTGCCTTCGCGCCCGCATCTGTGGCCAAAGAGTTGAAACATTTCAAATACGATGGCGAGCTGAGCTTCGACGGTACCGTGAAAGGGACCCTCAAAGCCGGGCAGCAACCGCTCATCGCCCTCAACTTCGCCTGCAAGAATGCTTATCTCCATAATACGGAGGCGAAGAAAAAACTCGACTCGCTTTCCTTCAAGGGATTCTATACCAATGGCGCGGACAGGTCGCTAAAGACGTCCGAGCTTCGCCTCATGGACATGAGCGCGCGCCCCGAGAAAGGCATCTTCAAGGGCAATTTCGTGATGCGCGATTTCACCGACCCGAAGATCTTCATGCAGATCCGCAGCGAGCTGGAGCTCGGCTTCATCGGCGCCTTTCTCGGTATCAAGGACCTCGAACGCCTCTCCGGCCATATCGATCTGAAAATGAATTTTAAGGAGCTGGTCGACCTCACCGATGACAAGACGATGAGCCAGCTCACCGAAGGCATCCAGAGCGAGCTGAAGGTGACCAATCTCACCTTCCGCGTGCCCAACTATCCCTATCTCATCGAACACCTGAACCTCCATGCCGCGATGAAGAACGGCTTTGTCGACCTCGACACGTTGACCTGTAACGTTGGGAATTCCGACCTCCATCTCGACGGTTCGCTCACCGACCTGCCGGCTCTCTTCCATCACCAGGAGAAGCCCGTGGTGCTCAAACTCCACGCCAACAGCAACAAGCTGGTCCTGCGCGAGCTGTTCAATGCCGACACGACAAACAATCGCAAGGCCAGAGAAGAGATCTATGGCTTCAATATCGGGCTCACCCTCGAGACCTCGGTCAAGGAGCTGCAGCATCCCAATCCCCTGCCCAGGGGTAAGTTCAGTATCGCCGGCCTCTCCGCCGCCTTCAAGAACTACCCGCACGCCTTTAAAAATTTCGGCGCCGACCTCACCATCGGCGATACCTCGGTGCTGCTCCGCAACTTTGCCGGCAGCATCGACAGCAGCGATATCCAGTTCCGCGGCCGGGTCAACAACTATGCCCTCTGGTTCGAAAAGGTGAAGAAGGGGAAGACCCTGATCGCATTCGATCTCAAGTCGCAGCGCCTGGCCATGCGCGACCTGCTCGGCCGCAAGAGCCGTCAATTCGTGCCCCAGGACTACCGCCAGGAGGTCGGCTCCAATATCTGGCTGCGGAGTAAGACCGAGCTGCGTTATGATTCGATCTTCAAATTTGCCAATATCCATATCGCCAATATCTCCGGCACGCTGCAAAAGCACCATTACCAATTGGACAGTATCAACGGGAATATCAAGTTCGCGGATGGTTTCATCAAGCTCGACACCTTCAGGGGAAAGATCGGCAACACCGACTTCAACTGCAGCATGCGGCTCTACACCGGTAAAGATACCCTCCGCCGGAAGAAAGAGAACTTCCTCCAGTTCAGCTCGCGGCTGCTGGACGTCGACCAGTTATCCAACTATGTCGCCACCGCGGGCCAGGATGCACCGGAGACCACCGCAACACCCGACACTGCCGCAGCGCCGATGGTCACGACCGTCGCAGCAAAGACGACTCCCGCCGCGCATAATGCCGGGTTCAACCTCTTCAGCGTTCCCTTTATCGACTTCAACGCCCGTATCAATATCGGCCGCATCCGGTATCATAAGATCGGCATCAAGAACCTCTCCACCTCGGGGCGCATGCTGGCCACCCAACATATCTATCTCGACACGTTCTACGCGGAGATGGCCGGCGGGCGGATGACCGCCAACGCGCATTTCGACGGCACCAACGCCCAAAAGATCACCCTCGACAGCAAGCTCAGCGTGGAGGACATGAATATTGAGAAGCTGATGTTGAAGCTGGATAATTTCGGCGAGGACATAATGATCAACAAGAACATCAAGGGGATCATCAGCGGGCAGATCCGCAGCACGCTCCTGGTCCATCCCGATCTGACGCCCATCGTCGATCAGTCCACGGCTCAGATGGATCTGGAGATACTCAATGGGGTGTTGATCAACTTCGCGCCCATGAAGGCCATGTCCTCCTACTTCACGGACAAGAACCTCATGATGGTGCGCTTCGACACCCTCCGCAATACCCTGGCCTTCCGCAACGGCGCCGTGATCATCCCCGATATGAACATCAATTCCTCGCTCGGCTTTATGGAGATCGCCGGCAAACAATCCCTCAACATGCAGATGGAATACTATATCCGGGTCCCCCTCAAGATGGTGACCTCGATCGGGTTCAAAAAGCTGTTCGGGAAGAAGCAGGAGGAGGTGGATCCCAGCCAGGTGGATGCCATCGAGTACCGCGACAAGGACAAACGGGTCCATTTTATCAACCTCAAGATCAGTGGAACGCCAGACGCCTATAAGGTCGGTCTGGGTAAGGCGAAGAAGGATCTGGCCACGGCCAGCGGTCTTTGAACGCGGAGCTTTTTTTATACCAATGACGCCTCGAACCGGAACACCCGGATCAGTGATCCGCCCCCGAGCATCACCCTGGAATGACGCGGGATCAGCGGATCGAGCCGTTCGGGAGTAAAATAGATCACGGCCAGGGAAACGAGCGGCCACAGACCGGCGACCTGCGTCCAGCGGAAGATGACCATCGGCACTACGTCATAGGCGACAGGCAGCCAGTGCAACAAGGCAAGAAGAAAATACAGCAGATAAGGCGATAAAAAGATGCCAAACATCCAGCGGAAAAATTTCCCGCGGCTCAGCACCAGCCGGGGTCCCTTCACCGAAGCGAGGAACAGCGCCTCCTCCTCCAACTCGTACAGTTCCTTCCGGTAGCAGCTTCGTAAAACCCTGGCCAACACCTCTTCGAAGCTCCCACCCTGCTCCAGCCCCTGTTCCACGAGGATGCAGACATGGTCCAGCAGGTTGTCCTGCAGGTCCTGCAGCCGGATGCCATGGTGCCGGATCACCCTTGCAATAAAGTCCACCTGCTCGTCGGTCAGCGTTGCCATTTAGATCGATTTTGGTTTGAGTTCGAGTAACAGCGTCATCGTCTGAATGAAGGACGTCAGCTCGTTGATCTTCTCTTTCGTCCTTACCTTCCCCGCCGCGCTGAGACTATAATATTTTCGTACCCGCTTGCCGATATACTCCACTTCGGTGGTCACCAGTTTGTCCGCTTCCAGCGCATGTAGAGTAGGATACAGCGCCCCCTCGGTGATCTGGATCTTGTCGCCGGTGATCTCCTTCACTTTCTGTGTGATCTCATAGCCATACATCTTTTTATTGTCGGCCAGCAGCTTCAGCACGATCGTTTTCAGCGTCCCCTTTAATAATTCGGTTGAATAGACCATACCGCTAATATACATAATTCTCCGATGTATCCAAGACGAACCCGGAAAAATTCTACCTTTGCGGCACATCATGCTTCTTCGTTTTTCCTCCGTCCCATCGGGACCCTCCGCTCCGGGTCTGCTTGTCCAGGGCAATACCATCTTTGCGCGCAGGAAGACGGAGTACAGCCCGGCAAGACGCACTGTATTTCTTGCCGAGCACCTGCTGGTCTTCGTCGTAAAGGGAACAAAATTCCTTCACCTGCCGGGCAGCACGCTGACGGCGGCGCCCAATAGCCTGGGCAACCAGCGAATGCGACGCCATCCTTCGTTTTCTTCAGTCTGCGATCGATCAACGGCCGGCCGATCTGGAATTCATTGTCCGGACCCATGTGCTGGAACCCCTGACGCTCGCCGAGTTGGCCGCCCTTTCCAATCGAAGCCTCGCTACCTTCAAACGTGACTTTCAACGTCACTATGGTGTTTCACCAAGGCAATGGATCAATCGCCGCCGCCTGGAACACGCGCAGTTGCTGCTGCGGCAAACCGCTCAGAAGATATCCGATATCGCCCTTTCCTGCGGTTTTGAAAGTGTCTCCCATTTTATCCGCATTTTTCGCAAGGAATATGGGGCAACACCGCAGTCCCTGCGAAGAGACGGGACCAGCCTGGAGCTAGCCGGAAAAGCAACGGTCTGAGCTTTTTGGATTACGACTTACCCTTTCCCGGGCGATAGCTTTGCTGGAAAAAGAATATGAGAATTCTTATCATCGGTGGCCAGGGCACCATTGGGAAAAAGGTCGCCGCGGCACTCGCCAATGCGCATGAGGTCATCATCGCCGGTCGTAACAGTGGGGATGTTCGCGTCGATATCAGCTCCGCCGCCTCCATCCGGGATCTATTCCAACAGCTCCGGATGATCGACGCCTGCATCTGCACCGCAGGTACAGGTTACTATGGTGATTTCAGCACAATGACGGAAGAACACATGCAGGCCGGCATCCGGGGCAAATTATTGGGTCAGGTGAATACGGTGCTCATCGGCAAAGACTATCTGAGTCCCGGCGGTTCCTTCACACTCACCTCCGGCGTGGCTTCCGAACAGCCGGCGCGCAACGGCGCTACCGTCGCAATGATCAATGGAGCCATCAACAGTTTCGTATTGGCCGCGGCACAGGAGCTGACAAACGATAAACGGATCAACGCGGTCAGCCCGGGACTTGTCGAGGACTCGATGGAGCGGTATGGTCATCTGTTCCCCGGCTACAATGCCGTACCCATGCAACGGGTCGTCAACGGTTATCGGTTAAGCGTCGAAGGGGCCGTCAACGGCAGGATAATCAAAGTGTATGAATAGGTCTGGGCAAAAAGCTCCCCAGCGGGGGCAGCGCGCTCCTTTGCGGGTGCGCTGGCATCTTCTTTGAATCCCTGTGGGTATCCGATGACTAAAAAGGGACTTTATGCAAACGAAACAAAATCATCCGTTCTACGCGTTACCGGTGGCGGCAGCCATCCTGGCGCTCACCTCGGTTGCCTGTAATAGCAACGACTATAGAACAAGCAATCCTTCTACTTCCGATAGCCCCACGGCGGTAACGAATCCTGCCTCCGGCGCTACGCCCGCAGGTCAGCCCGCTACAACGACCGCCCAGAAGCGGGCCTCGGTCGACGGGGATACGATCGACAATATGGGACATGTGCGGCCGGCAACCACTGAAGCCACTCCTGACGCCAACAAGCAGGGTGTCGCGAAGACCGGCGCCGCTACTCCGGCGACCCGCACTGCCGGCGTTCACAACCGCAAGAAGGCAACGGCAACGATCGTTGTGACCGAGCCGATGGCCGGCGCCGTCGCCCCACAATTCCCCGGCGGTCAGCAGGCGTTGGACAATTATGTGAACAATCATATCAAATACCCGCAGGACGCGATCGACAATGACGTCACCGGGATCGTCCGCGTTTCGTTCGTAGTCGATGAGAATGGACATATCACAAAGGCAAAGCTGATCAACCCGCAGAGGGTCGGCCAGGGTCTTGACGAAGAAGCCCTGCGCGTCGTACAGACGATGCCGGAATGGAAACCCGGAACCCTGCATGGGAAGAAGGTAAAGACGCGGTTGGAGCTGCCTATTTCCTTCCAGGTGGAAAGCTAGAGGTGCAGATCCACTTTCTGCCCGCTCTTCACGGCCGCATAAATGCCGTCGATGATCTTGAGATCCTTGACCGCTTCATGTCCATCGACCGCGACCACCGGCTGATGTCCTTCCAGGATGATGCCCGCCATCTCGTCCATCTGGACGGTTTGATGGGTGGTCACCGGTTGGTTGATCTCGCCCTTATGCGTCCGCCCTGCGATGGGCCCATAGCCCGTAGCCGGGAGCAACTCCGCAAACCCCTGGGTGCCGTCGAGGAAAAAGCGATCCAGGTTGTTCAAACTGTACGTCGACAAACAGGACGCCGTCGCACCGCCGGGGAAGCCGAGTTGGAACTGGATGGTCTCGTCCACGCCCTCCTTGAACTTCACCGGGTTGGTCTTGGTCTCCTGTGCGGTGACCCAGATGGGGTCTTCCCCGATCATATAGCGGGAACCGTTGATCGAATAGATGCCGATGTCCATCATCGCTCCGCCGCCCGATAGCGCCTTGTTCAACCGCCATTGGGTCGGATCGCCGATAATAAACCCCGACAGCCCCTGGAAGAAAAGGATACGGCCGAATTCATTTGCTTTTCTCATTCGGATGATCTCAAGGGTATGCGGTTCGAAGTGCATTCGGTAGCCGACCAGCAGCTTCACCCCCGCGCTCTGACAAGCGTCGACCATTTCCTGGCCTTCTTTGGCGTTAACGGCCATGGGCTTTTCACAAATGACATGCTTCTTTGCCTGGGCGACGCGGATGACCTGGTTGTGGTGCAGTCCATTGGGCGTGATGACGTAGACCGCGTCGATATCGGGATTGTCGCGGATGCGGTCGAAATTCTCGTAGTTATAGCAGTTGTTTTCCGGGATGCCGTATTTGGCCTGCCAGGCTTTTATCTTCGATGGCGTGCCGCTGATGACTCCGACCAGTTTCGCTTTGGTACAGGACTTCATCGCCTCCGCCACCCGCGTCCCATAGCTGCCGAGGCCCATGATGGCGACGCGGAGGACCGGGCCCTCGTATTTCTTTTCGGTGAAGGAAGACAAGGCGGAAAGCGCAAGGACCGAACCGGTCATTTTCTGTAAAAAATCGCGACGTGTTTGCATGGTACTAATTTAAACCATTTTATGATCCAGCCCAAACACCTGTTGCCGGTATCGCGGCGGCAGCAATATCGTCTTGATCCCCTTGTCCATTCGCAGCCACCGGCACAATTTATACACCTGTACCACGGGGTACAGCCAATGGATCGACGGCAGATCAAGGAGCCGCCGCACGCGGCCGGGCACGAGCAGTACCTGCGCATGGATCAGCAAGGCATAGCGGACGGGCCCCAGGCTCTTGCGGTAGCGCCGGTAGAGGTCGTGCGAGAACGAGCTGACCTCGAGATTGTCCCGGACGGCCTGCCGCCGCATCCGCTCCCAGGCGGCAAAGTCTTCGGGTACACCGGTCAGCCCCATGCGGCGGCCGACCCGCTGGAACACGTCGAACACCTCTGCCTTCTCCGAGGGGTTGAGGGGCCGCTCCAACAGCTCGTAGCCGGCGATCGAATAGTGGATCAGCATAAAGAGCACGTCGAGATAAGCGCCGGCCGGGATCCGGGCTCCCCGGTTCGCCTCCACGCCTCTATGTATCGCAGTGATATGATCGATCGCCCCATTTGCGCGGTATTCTTCGGCAAAGACGATCTGCTGGGCATAGCCCACCGTGCTGAACAACCGTCCCAGCGGATCGGCTGGCAGCTTGCCCGTGAAATACAGCCAGTCCACCGACTTGTTCAGCGCGAACTCCGCCGAAGCGCCGGCGAATATCAGCAGGACCGTATCGCTCCGTCCCCAGATGGTGCGGACAATAGAGTCAGGATGTACGAAGAGTGGCATTTTGATTAATTAGTCGTTCGAGAATGAGTACGGTACCGATGCCCAGCGCATAACAGCCGATATCCACCCAGGTAAAGGTGTATCCCATCAGGGTCCGGATAAAGGAGGGTTTGGTGAAGCCCAACCGATCGGCGAGATGGAAATACTGCGTCACTTCCACAAAGCAGGCAAACGCAAAGATCCAAAGTGCCAGGGGCCGCACGGGCAGGTTCCAAAAGGTGCGGATAAGGGTATACAAAAAGATCACGCAGAGATAGTCCCCGCCGTAAGGCCGGATAATTGCATCATGTGTACACCCGGCGATGTAAAGCTCCACGGCAAGGATCAATAAGGTCAGCAAAAAATAAACCCAATGGAATCGTTTCATGATTGAAAAGCACTTTGAAGTGCAAAGTAACAAACAAATTTTAATACTGTCAAGCCCAATTTTAATGACTCCGACGCCAAAAAAGCGGTATTTTTGGCAATTGCTTATATGTTAAAAATTGGAAATGAATAACAGAACGGAACTCATCTGCATCGGCCATATCACGCATGACAAGGTCGTTACCCCCCGCTCGGTCGTTCACATGGCCGGCGGCACCGCCTTCTATTTCTCCAATGCCGTATCCCGGCTCGACATCCGCTACAAACTGATCACCGCCCTCGCAGAAGCCGATATGCCCTCCGTCTTCGAGCTCCGCGAACAAGGTATCGATGTCACCGTCCTGCCCAGCGCCCAAACCGTCTACTTCGAGAATATCTATTCCGGAAACCAGGACCACCGCACCCAACGGGTCATCGGCCAGGCCGATCCCTTCACCGCCGACCGGCTGACAGAAGCCGACGCGATGGTGTTCCACCTCGGTCCCCTGCTCGCCGGCGACATTCCCGTCGACGTCATCCGCACCCTCGCCGCAAAGGGCAAGGTCTCCCTCGACGCCCAGGGTTATCTCCGGGTGGTTAAAGACCAGAATGTGCTGCCGATAGACTGGTGCGACAAGATCGGTGGTCTTCAATACATCCATACCCTCAAGGTCAACGAGTACGAAATGGCCGTGCTGACCAGCCAGGACGACATCGAGGAGGGAGCGCGGCTGCTCGCCGGCTGGGGGGTAAAAGAAGTGGTCATCACCCTTGGCAGCATGGGTTCGGTCATTTTCGACGGCCAGGACTTCCACACCATTCCCGCCTATATCCCGACAACCTCCGTGGTCGACGCAACCGGCTGCGGCGATACGTATATGGCCGGCTACCTCTATCAACGCATCAAAGGCGCTTCCATCCAGCAGGCCGGCGAATTCGCCGCTGCCATGGCCACCCTCAAGATCGAAGGCTCCGGACCCTTCACCGGCACCAAGGACGACGTCCTCGCCCTGCTGGCCAGCCGCAAAGACAAGGTATACCGATGAGCCCGGCCGAAATAACGGCCCTGATGATGGAAAAGGATCGGTTCAGCCAATGGCTGGGCCTGCAGATAGACGAGTCCTCCGAAGGCTACTGCCGCCTCCACTATCGCATCAACGACCAAATGCTCAACGGCTTCGGCATCGTCCATGGCGGTGTCATCTTCTCCGCCGCCGACTCCGCCTTCGCCTTTGCCTGTAACTCCCATGGCAAGGGTCTAACCATAGCCCTCGACGTGTCCATCTCCTTCACCCGCCCCGCAAACGCCGGCGATGTTCTGACTGTCGAAGCCCGGGAGATCCACCTCGGCAACCGTACCGGCCTTTATGAGATCCGCACCACCAATGCCGCCGGCGAACTGGTAGCCCTCTTCAAAGGCACCGCCTACCGCACATCCGCAGCCGTCAAATAACTGATGGTCAAGCATTTTTCTTTAATATCATTTTAATTCAACAATCGCGCAAAAAGCACAATCTTTGCGCCGTATCAGTCACTCCTCCACTGCCCTTCACTTTTCCAGATCGCTAACCCTGGGAAACAATTTCATATTATAAATTTCCACGATCGATATGTCTAAAAATGCCGACGTTTTTAAGCGCGCCTTTGTCTGTACCGGTTTGTTTTGTTTCCTATCGATTGCTGCATTTTCACAGCCTGCCAGGGCCGTCGCCGATTCGGCGCTGACGCTGAACCAGTGCATCGACTATGCTCTCAAGCATCAGCCCTTTATCAACCAGGCGCAGATCAACGAATCCATCGTCCGGACCACCAATGCGATCAATTTGTCGACCTGGTATCCGCAAGTGAATATTTCGGGTAACCTGACCCATTACAACTCCTTACCCACGGCCTTTATCAAAAACTCCGCTACCGGTACCACACAGCAACAGCGAACGGGCGTGATCAACACCTTCACCCCCGTCCTCGGGGTCACCCAGACGATCTTCAACCCCGCCCTGCTCTATGCCACCCACAGCGCCTCGATCTATGTCCGCGAAGCACAGCAGGTGACCGACAGCACGAAGATCGAAGTCGTGGCCGGAGTCAGCAAGAGCTTTTACGGCCTGCTCCTGACCCTCGAACAGATCGGCGTTCTCCGCGAAGACACCGCCCGTCTCGGCAAGAACGTCAGCGACGCCTATCATCAATACATCGGCGGCATCGTCGACGAGACGGATTATGACGAGGCCGTCATCTCGCTCAACAATTCGAAGTTCCAGCTCAAACAGGCCACCGAAAGCGTCGTTCCCCAATATGCCCTGCTCAAACAGATCATGGGCTATCCGCCGCAGGCGCAGTTCAATGTCCTTTACGATACGCTGCAAATGATGAACGATATCGCCTTCGACACCACGCAACAGCTGCAATTCGAACAACGCATCGAATACAGGGTGCTGCGCAGCCAGAAAGACCTCCAGCTGTCCAATATCAATTATTACCGCAACGCCTGGCTGCCGACGATAGGCGCCTTCTTCAACTACGACTATACCTTCCAGAACAACAGTTTCGGCAAACTTTTCTCCCAGGCCTATCCCTACAGCTTCATGGGACTCTCGGTCTCGGTACCGGTCTTCACCGGCTTCAACCGCACCAACAACCTCAAACGGGCCCGGCTGCAGGCCGATCTGCTCGACTGGTCCGAAGTCTCGCTGAGATCGCAGATCTGGTCGGAGTACACCAGCGCGCTGGCGGCCTATAAAAGCAATCTCTATAACCTCGGCATCTCGAAGGAGAATGTTACCCTCGCCCGGAAGACCTATGACATCGTAGCGCTGCAATACCAGCAGGGCGTCGTTCCCTATCTCAACGTGATAACGGCCGAATCCAACCTGATCACTTCCGAGATCAGCTATCGCAATGCCCTGTACCAGCTGCTGTCCAGCAAGATCGACCTGGAAAAATCCATGGGCATCATAACCGTTCACTGATCATAACCCGTCAATCAAGCACAAAACCATCATACTCATGAACAGACTGGCATCGATACTGGTTCTTATCCCTTCCCTGGCGATCTTCTCCTGCCAGCAGAAGCCGCCGGCCCCCAATCCCCCTACTCCCGTTAACCTGGCTACGGTAAAGTCGCAGCCTGTCCTGTACTACGACGATTTTCCGGCTACCACGCAGGCCCTGTCCCAGGTCGATCTGCATGCCCAGGTAACGGGATATGTCACCGGCATCTTCTTCACGGAAGGCGCCCACGTCCATAAAGGCCAGAAGCTGTACGAGATAGACGAACGTCTCTTCAAGGCCGCTTACGACCAGGCAGCCGCCAATGTCAAGGTCGCCGAAGGGAACCAGCAGCAGGCGCAACAGGATGCCGATCGCTACCAATACCTCATCCAGCACAATGCCGTGGCCAAACAGACCCTCGACCATGCGATCATCGCCCTGCAAAATGCCAAGAACGAAACGGCTGCCGCCCAGCAGGCCCTGGCCACCGCCGCCACCAACCTCACTTACTCGATCATCACCGCGCCCTTCGACGGGACGATCGGCTTCAGCCAGGTGAAGCTCGGTAACCTCGTCACGGCCAGCACGACCGTGCTCAACACGGTGTCCACCGACAACCCGATGGCAGTGGACTTCCTCATCAACGAGTCGCAGCTGAATCATTATGAACAGCTCCAGCGGAACAAACAACACGAGCTGGATTCCCTGTTCACCATTGTCCTCCCCGATCACTCCACCTATCCGCATACCGGCAAGATCTCCGTCATCGATCGCGCCGTCGACCCGCAAACCGGCACCATCCGTGTCCGGCTCGAGTTCCCCAACCCGAAGCTGGACCTCCGCGCGGGGATGTCCTGCGTCGTCCGGGTGCATAACCTCGAACAAACGCCGCAGATAGTCATCCCGGCCCGGGCCGTTGTCGAGCAAATGGGGGAATACTTCGTTTATATCGCAAAGGATACCGTGATCCAAAGCAATGCAGACAGCACGGCGAAGGCGCCCAAGCTGCGCGCCGTACAGGTAAAGGTGGAGACGGGCCAGACCATCGGCTCCAATATCGTCATCCGGGGGGGATTGCATGACAGCGACCGCCTCGTCGTCGATGGGGTCCAGGCCCTGCACGACGGCTCGCCGATCACCACGGCCAATATCGTAGGACCCGGCGCCGGCGGGGGCCGCCGCCGCTAAAACCTCAAGAGAACAAAATGATCGCGAATACTTTCATAAAGAGACCCGTCACCGCCATCGTTATCTCCATCGTCCTGGTGCTTACCGGCGCTATCTGTATCGTCGTCCTGCCGGTCGACCAGTACCCCGATATCACCCCGCCCATCGTCCAGGTGAACGGCCAGTTCACCGGGGCCGACGCACAGACCGTCGAGCAAACGGTCGCCACGCCCATCGAACAGCAGGTCAATGGTACCCCCGGCATGGAATACATGCAGAGCAACAGCACCAACAACGGGCTGATGCAGATCAACGTCACCTTCAACATCGGGACGAATATCGATGTGGCGGCCCTCGACGTGCAGAACCGGGTGAGCATCGCTACCCCTCTCCTGCCCGCCGTCGCCAGCCGCCTCGGGATCACCGTTCGCGCGGTAAACCCCAGCATGCTGATGATGGTGGCGATCTACGCCCCAAAGGGGACGCATAACATCACCTTCCTCGATAACTACGCCAACATCTTCGTGCAGGACGCCTTGCTTCGCGTTCCCGGCGTCGGCACCATCCAGCGTTTCACCGATGACTTCTCGATGCGCGTCTGGATGAATCCGCAGAAGATGGCGTCCTACAGCCTCACCCCGCAGGATGTCATCAACGCCCTCAATGCCCAGAACGTGCAGGTGGCCGCCGGTTCCGCGGGCGTTCCACCCCAGAACAAGTCCCAGACCTTCGAGATCGGCATCCTGGTGAACGGTCGGCTCAGCAAACCCAAGGAATTCGAGAATATCATTGTCAAGACCATCCCCGCCACCGGTGAGCTGGTGTATCTCAAGGACGTCGCCCGCGTGGAGCTGGGCAAGTTCACCTTCGCCAGCAACTCCTTCGTCGACGGCAAACGCGCCTCCTATCTGCAAATCTACCAGGCCCCCGGCAGCAACGCCCTCCGGACGGCCGAAGGGATCTATAAAGAGCTCGCGCAGCTGAAACAGTTCTTCCCCGCCGACGTGGAGTACTCGGTTCCCTTCGAATCGGTCACCGTCGTAAAGGTCTCCATGGCCGACGTGGTCAATACCCTGCTGCTGACCCTCGGCCTCGTGGCGCTGGTGGTGTATCTGTTCCTCCAGAACTTCCGGTCCACGCTGATCCCCGTGCTGGCCATCCCGGTCTCCATCTTCGGCACCTTCTGCTTCTTCATCCCCCTCGGCTTTACGATCAATACGCTGACGATGTTCGGCTTCGTGCTGGCCATCGGGATCGTGGTGGATGACGCCATTATCGTGGTCGAGGCGGTGCAGCATTATATCGATCATGATAAGATGTCGCCCAAAGAAGCGACCTATTTCGCGATGAAAGATATTTCGGCGCCCGTCGTGGCCATCGCCCTGATCCTGGCGGCCGTGTTCGTCCCGGTCGGTTTCATCCCCGGCATCGTCGGCCGGCTTTACCAGCAGTTCGCGATCACCATCGCCATTTCGGTGCTCATCTCCGCCTTTATCGCCCTTTCGCTGACGCCGGCGCTCTGTACGCTGCTGCTGAAACCATCCAAACCAAAGGAAGAGGCCCGCGGGATGCAAAAGCTTTTCATCCGCTTCAACGGCTGGTTCGACCGGATCACCAACCGTTACCAACGGGGGGTCGATCGCTCCATCAAAGGGGCGAAACTGATCATCATCCTGCTGATCTGTCTCTGTGTTGGCGCGGTCTTCCTCTTCCGGGACAAGCCTTCCGGCTTCATTCCCTCCGAAGACGACGGCAACATCTATGTCACCTACCAGCTGCCCCCGGCCTCGTCGACCAGCCAGTCCGTGGCCCTCATGCAGCGGCTGATGAAGGTCGTCGCGGAGACTCCCGGCGTGGCGCACTATGCGGCGCTGTCCGGTCTCAACGTGATGACCAACGCCAGCAATTCCAACTGCGGTACGATCTACTGTCAGCTGAAACCCTGGGACGAACGGGATGCGGAAGCCGAACGGGTGCCGGGCATTTTGGGCGAGATCCACCGGCGCATCGACGAGGCCGGTATCCGCAACGCGAATGTCGAGGTGATCCAACCCTCTCCCATCCCCGGTATCGGGGCGGGCGTGGGCTTCAGCCTGCAGATAGAACAACGCAGCACCAACGACGACCTGCACGGCTTCGAGAACGTCGTCCAGAAATTCATCGATGCGGCGAAAAAGGACCCTGCCATCGGCTCCGCCTATACATTCTACTCCGCAAAGACCCCGGGGTACAACCTGAATGTGGACCGCGACAAGTGTGAAAAGCTGGGCGTGAATGTCGCCGATGTGTTCACGACGATCCAGGCCTATATGGGAAGTCTTTATATCAACGATTTCACGACCTATAACCGGACCTTCCACGTCGTCGTGCAGGCCGATACGGCGTACCGCGCGATGATCTCCGACATGGACAAATATTATGTCCGCAACGCCGCGGGGAATATGCTGCCCCTTGGCACGCTGATCACCTATCAGCCGACCGAGACCGCCCCGCTGATCTCGCATTTCAATATATTCCGGACGGCGGAGGTCGACGGCGCACCGGCCCCCGGCCATAGCAGCAACGATGCCCTAAAGGCCCTGCAGGCCATCGCCGCCCGGGTGCTCCCCGATGGCTATACCTTTGAGTTCTCCGGGCTTAGCTTCGAAGAAGTAAAGGCCGGATCGACGACCATTTATATCTTCCTGTTCTCCATCACCTTCGTCTTCTTGTTTTTGGCCGCCCTGTACGAAAGCTGGTCGGTGCCTTTTTCGGTGTTATTAGCCGTACCCATCGGGGCCTTCGGGGCGATCCTGACCCTGGTGATGGTCCCGAGCCTGACGAATAATGTCTATGCCCAGATCGGCCTGATCACGCTCATCGGCCTGGCCGCGAAGAATGCCATCCTGATCGTCGAGTTCGCCAAGGTCCGCGTCGACCGCGGCGAGGACCTGCTCCAATCGACCCTCGACGCCGTCAGCCTTCGCTTACGCCCCATCGTGATGACCTCGATGGCCTTCATACTCGGGGTGCTCCCGCTCGTGTTCGCCACCGGGGCGGGCGCCGTTGCGCGCCGCACTATTGGCTACACCGTTTTAGGCGGTATGTTGGCTGCGTCCACAATCGCTATCTTTGTAGTGCCCGTTCTCTTCGTCCTCATCACCCGGGCCTCCTA